>SXGQ01624962.1_pt1 | contig 35127 bp, 31 predicted proteins | sample 3178371 | NCBI WGS metagenome assembly SXGQ01 (sample SAMN11356859, study PRJNA531348) | freshwater metagenome | isolation source: freshwater sample F1-20 | place: China: Fuxian Lake, Yuxi | collected 2017-12-25 | reverse complement strand
CAGCTGGATCGCCATCGTGCCGATGCCGCTCGCGCCACCGTGCACCAGCAGCGTCTCGCCGTGCTGCAGCTTGGCCATCATGAACACGTTCGACCAGACGGTGGCCGCGACCTCCATGAGTCCGGCCGCGTCGACGAGGTCGATGTCGCGCGGCGCCATCGCGACCTGCCCGACCGGCACCGCCACGTACTCCGCGTAGCCGCCGCCGGACAGCAGCGCCACGACGTGCTCGCCGACCGTGTACTCGCTGACGCCCTCGCCCAGCGCGACCACGTCGCCCGAGCACTCCAGGCCCAGCACGTGCGTCGCACCCTCCGGCGGGTCGTAGAACCCCTGCCGCTGCATCAGGTCGGCCCGGTTGACGCCGGCCGCGGTGACCCGCACCAGCACCTCACCGGGCCCCGGCTCAGGCGTCTCGACGTCGACGACCTGCAGGGCCTCGACCCCACCCGGCTCCGGAACCACGACAGCACGCATGCGTCCGAGGCTAGCCGCGCCGCCTTGGGTACGCCTCGGCGGTCACGGGATGGACGGGTGGGGTGGTGTGTGGGGGTCTCGTCGTGCTGGTGCGCTGCCTGCGCGGGTCCTGTCTTGCTGGTGCGCTGCCTCGGCCTTCGCTGGGGGTGGTCTCCGCAAGGGCCTCGACCGGGCGGCTGGGTGCTTCGGCGGCTCGGGTTCTCGGGCTGCGGGCCGCGTGGGGCGCAACAATCTGCGTTCGTGCGTCGGAGGGCCAAGACCTCTGCGTTTTCTGCGGGATCCCGTCATCGATGCAGAAGCGTTCGACCTTCGACGCACGAAGGAAGAATCGTGGGTGGACTTGGGGGTGGGGTGGGCAGTGCTTCTCCCTTCTCGTGGCACGGTCCACGAGAAGGGAGAACCTCTGCCACGTCTGACCCCTCGGAGGTGGATCTACCACCTGTACAGCGCTCAGAAGGTGGCAGATCCACCGCCAACGGCGATGCGGTGGCAAACCCACCGCTCGACCCTCAACACCGACCCGCAGCCCGAGACCCCGGACCAGCGCCCGCCCAGCCGCCCGGTCGAGGCCTTTCGGAGCGCAGGTCCACGACAAGCCGCACCGACGCAGCCCCACCCGAGAGAGAAGCGCCAGCGCAGCCCCACCCGAGCAGAGAGCTGCACCCCACTGGACAGGCGGACCCCCGCACCCCGCCCTAGCGTGGACGCGTGAGTCGACGCATCCGCCTGGTGCTGCCCCACCAGCTGTTCCTGGAGCACCTGGAGGCGCCCTCGGGCACGACGTTCGTCCTGGTCGAGCACGACCTGCTCTTCCGGCAGTACGCGTTCCACGCGCAGAAGCTGGTGCTGCACCGGGCGTCGATGGAGCGGTTCGCGCAGCGGCTCGCCGACGCCGGTCACGAGGTCGTGTGGGTGCGGACCGACGGGCGGACGACGAGCCGGGCGGCGCTCGCGCGAGAGCTGCGGTCGGGCGACGAGGTGAGCGTGTACGACGTCGTCGACGACTGGCTCGAGCGCGACCTCGAGGCGTGCGCCGACGACGTGGGCTTCGAGCTGGAGTGGCTGGAGACGCCCTGCTTCCTCACGACCCGCGAGCAGGTGCGCGAGCAGCTCGGCGGCAAGCGGCCGCGCATGCAGCACTTCTACACGTGGCAGCGGCAGCGTCTCGACGTCCTCGTCGACGGCGACCAGCCCGTCGGCGGCAAGTGGTCGTTCGACGAGGACAACCGCAAGAAGCTGCCGAAGGGCGTCGAGGTGCCCGACGTGACGCGACCGGAGCGTGTCGACGCGGTCGACGGCGCGATCGCCTGGGTCAAGCAGGCCTTCCCCGACGCGCCCGGCGACGTCGACGCCTTCGCGTGGCCGACCGACCACGACGAGGCCGCCGCGATGCTCGAGCAGTTCGTCGAGGAGCGGCTCGAGACCTTCGGTCCCTACGAGGACGCGATCACGACCCGGTCGGCGACCGTGTTCCACTCGGTCCTCACCCCAGCCCTCAACATCGGGCTGCTCACGCCTCAGCAGGTGCTCGACCGCGTGCTCGCGCACGCCGACGACCACGACGTACCGCTGGCGTCGCTGGAGGGCTTCGTCCGCCAGGTGATCGGCTGGCGCGAGTACATGCGCGGCGTCTACGTCACCCACGGACGGCGGATGCGCAGCACCAACCACCTCGGCCACACGCGGTCGCTCGTGAGCGGCTGGTGGGACGCGACGACGGGCCTGGCGCCCGTCGACGTCGTGCTCGAGCGGGTCCTGGAGAGCGGCTACGCGCACCACATCGAGCGGCTCATGGTGATCGGCAACGCGATGTGCCTGATGCGCATCGACCCCGACGACGCCTACGAGTGGTTCATGGCGCTCTTCGTCGACGCCTACGACTGGGTGATGGTGCCCAACGTGTACGCGATGAGCCAGTTCGCGGCGGGTCCGCTGGTCACCACGAAGCCGTACGTGTCGGGGTCGGCCTACCTGCGCCGCATGTCCGACCTGCCGAAGGGTGACTGGTGCGAGGCGTGGGACGGCCTCTACTGGACGTTCGTCCGCGACCACCTCGACGTCTTCGCGACGAACCCGCGCTCGCGCATGATGGCCCGCTCCTACGAGGGCATGGAGCCCGCGACGAAGGCCGCGCACACCCGGGCCGCCGCGCCGTTCCTGCGCGACTGAGACCCCGTCGTCGCAGGGCTGACCGGCCCCCGCGCGCGGTCGGGAACCGGTCTCATCCCGCTCTCAGTCCGCCCCTGTCACACTGGACGGCATGCGTGTGGCGGCTGTGCAGGTGGCGTCGAAGATCGACTCCACCGCGAACCGGGGCCTCGTCGAGGCCCGCCTGGGCGCGCTCCCCGCCGACCTCGACCTCGTCGTCCTGCCCGAGGCGACCATGCACGACTTCGGTCCCGCCGACCACGACCTCGCCGCGGTCGCCGAGCCGCTCGACGGCCCCTTCGTCGCGACGCTGGCCGCGCAGGCCCGACGTCTGGGCGCGACCGTCGTGGCCGGCATGTTCGAGGAGACCGACGACCTGCCCTACAACACGCTCGTGGTGCTGGGTGCCGACGGCGGCCTGCGCGCCACGTACCGCAAGATCCACCTCTACGACTCCTTCGGCTACACGGAGTCGTCGCGGCTGCGCGGCGGCGACGTCGAGCCGGTGGTCGTGGACGTGCCGGTGGCCGACGGCTCCTCGACGTCGGTCGGCCTCATGACCTGCTACGACCTGCGCGTCCCCGAGCTGGGCCGCGCCCTCGTCGACGCAGGTGCCGAGACGTTCGTGGTGCCGGCCGCCTGGGTGGCGGGCGAGCACAAGCTGCACCACTGGCGCACGCTGCTCACCGCCCGCGCGGTGGAGGACGTCGTGCCCGTGGTGGCGGCCGCGCAGGGTGGCGAGCGGTACACGGGACACTCCCTCGTCCTCGACGCGTGGGGCACTACCCTCGCCGAGGGGGATGCAGGAGAGGACGCCGTGGTGACCGCCGAGATCGACCCCGCCGACGTCGCGCGAGCCCGCGAGGTCAACCCGTCGCTCGCCAACCGACGGATGGGCCAGCGGTGAGCCGCACGCACGCCACGAGCAGCGGCGGACGCCGTCGGCTCGACACCTCGGTGCCGGTCGACTACGACGTCCCGGTCCGTCAGCCGCGGCTGGAGTCGCCGACCGCCACCCGGTACGCGTTCGCGGCCACGATCGTCGCGTGGGTCGTGGGCGTGGTGGCCGCGGGCTCGTCGCTCGTGGCGGTCGCGCACCCGCAGTGGATCGAGCGGGTGGGTGCGGCGCTGCTGCTCGTCGTGTTCAGCATCGGCCTGACGCACCGCGGTGGTGGCCACATGCGCATCTGGACGGTCGCGTCGTCGGTGCTCGCCGTGGCAGCGGTGGCGACGGGCGTGAACCTGCTCGTGGCCTCCGCGGCGGCGGTGTCGGCGATCCTGGCGAGCGTGTGGGCGGTGGTCGCGACCAGGCCCGCACGAACCGCAGTCGGTGCGGTGAAGGAGTTCGCGATCGCGCTGCTCGTGGCGTTGAGCGGCACGGTGGCGGTGGCGGCGTGGAACGCGCCGGTGGCCTACCAGCGGTTCAACCTCGTGGTGCTGGCGGCGTCGCTGACGGTGGCGATCGCGTTCGTCTGGAACCTCGGCGCCGGTCTGCACGGGCTCGGCAAGCAGAACCTGGCGATCATCTCGGGTGTCGCGATGGTGCTCGTGGTGCTGCTGGCGTACTCCAGCGTGGTGCGCACGCACGGCTCGGAGTCGTTGGTGGAGGGCATCTCGAACGCCGTGACGTGGATGCGGGAGACGGTCGGTGGCGTGCCGCGACCGGTCGAGGTCTTCATCGGCTTCCCGGCGCTGATCGTGGGGGTGTCGTTGAGGTCGAAGCGTCGCGACGGCTGGTGGGTGCTGGTGTTCGCGGTGCTGGGCACAGGCGTGCTGACGACGTCGCTGGTGTCGCCGGGCGCGTACCCGTCGTACATCGCGTTGTCGACGGCGTACTCGGTGGTGCTGGGTGTGCTGGTGGGTCTGGTGGCGCGGTTCCTGCTGGTGCGCGAGCGCGGGTCGCGGTCGTCGCGGGTGCTGATGCCGACGCTGCGCTCGGAGCCTGGCCGGATCGCGCCGCTGAAGTAGTGCGAGAATCGGCGGTGGCGCCGCCCCGGCCCTGACCGGGCGGCTGCCGTGGAGGGGTGCCGGAGTGGCCGATCGGAACCGCCTTGAAAGCGGTCGTAGCGAGAGCTACCGCGGGTTCGAATCCCGCCCCCTCTGCCACCGGCGCGAAGCGCCCCCTCGCAGAGGGCTCCGGATTCGGGGAGGAGCGTGCGACGACCTTCGCGCGCAGCGCCTGCGTCGTCGTGCGCGACGGAGTCCCGCCCCCTCTGCTCAGCGCCGCGAAGCGGCCCCTCGCAGAGGGCTCCGGATTCGGGGAGGAGCGTGCGACGACCTTCGCGCGGAGCGCCTGCGTCGTCGTGCGCGACGGAGTCCCGCCCCCTCTGCCACCGGCGCGCCCCACCCCACGCCCGTTGAGTGTGACGTTTCGGGGCCGAAACAGCGCGAATCAGGCCCCAAACGTCACACTCAGCGGGGTAGGGCAGACTGAAGGACCTCATGACCACCTACCGCCTCGACCGCGCCCCCGCCCTCGCCGTGGTGGGGGCCGTCGTGGTCGTCGCGGCGGTCACGGGCTTCGTCGCGTTCGTGGCGACGTCGGCGCTCGCGGGGGTGGTCACGGTGCTGCTGCTCCTCGCGGCGGTGGTGCTCGTGGCGCGTCCGCCCGTGGTGGCGAGGCTCGACGCGCACGGCATCCGCACGCGTCGGGCGCGGGAGCGCTGGGTCGACGTCGCCGACGTGTCCGTGCGCGACGGCATGCTGCTGCTCGCGCTGGGCGAGGAGGGGGCGGACCAGAAGGCCCTGCGGCTCTCGCTCGCGACGGTGGGTGCGCGGGCGCCCGAGCTCGTGCGCGAGGTGTACGACCGGCTGAACACCGCGCACGGCTACCGTCGCTTCGAGTGACACCGGTCGCCCCGTCCGTCGAACGGTAGGTTCGTCCTGTGCCCTCGACGTCGAAGCCACGCTCCCACTACGCACGCGGCCACCAGCGGCGCGCGGAGGTCGTCGCGGCTACGATCGAGGTGATCGAGCGACAGGGCATCGAGGGCGTCACCCACCGGTCCGTGGCTGCTGCCGCTGGCGTGCCGCTGTCGACGACGTCGTACTTCTTCGACTCCCTGGACCATCTGATCGGCGAGGCCGTCACGAAGATCGCGGAGGACGTCGTCGCCGGGGCGGACGCGCTCATCGTGCAGCTGCGGGACGCCGAGGGCGGCTCCCGACGTGAGGTCGTGGAGCGGCTCATCGAGCTGATGTCGGTGCAGCGCCCCGGTCCGCTGGTCGCGCAGTTCGAGGCCTACCTCGCCACCACGCGCAGGCCGGAGCTGCGGGTTGCGGTGGAGCGCATCGTCGGGGTGTACGAGGACACCGCCGTCGCCGTGTTCGAGGCGCTGGAGGTCGGCGAGCCGCGGCTGGCCGCGCGGCAGCTCGTGGCACTGCTCGACGGGCTCGCGCTGCTCGCAGTCGCAGCGCCCCGACCCGACGACGCCGACGTGCGCCGCGACGCGTTGCGTCGGCTCGCGGCCGTGCATCTCGGCCCCGACTGGGAGTGAGCGGTCAGCCGAGCACGAGCAGGCTGATCGCCACGTACTGGCACGTCCAGGCGGCGATCGTGAACGCGTGGAAGACCTCGTGGAAGCCGAACCACGCCGGCGCGGGGTCGGGCCACTTCGTCGCGTAGACCACGGCGCCCAAGGTGTAGAGCACGCCGCCGGTGGCGATGAGCGCGCCCGCGGCGACGTCGACGTCGAACACGCTGCCGATGAACGGGGCGATGCTCCACCCGAGCACCACGTAGAGCAGGGTGGACAGCCACCGCGGCGCGTCGATCCACAGCAGCCGGAAGCCGACGCCGAGCGCGGTGCCCACCCACACGACGGTGAGCACGGTGGTCTGCTCCCCGCCGTCGAGCGCGGTGACCGCGATCGGGGTGTAGCTGCCGGCGATGATCAGGTAGATGTTGGCGTGGTCGGCGCGCTTCAGCCGCCGCTCGACGGCGGAAGACCACTGGCCGAGGTGGTAGGTGGCGCTCGTCGTGAAGAGCACCAGGCCGCTGAGCCCGTAGACCGCGCTCGACCACCCGGTGTCCGCGCGGGGGGCGAGCGCGACGAGCACGATCCCTGCGGCCAACACGAGCGGTGCGGCGGTCGCGTGCAGCCAGCCACGCAGCCGAGGCTTCGCCACCCGCGCGACGACCTCGGCCACCGACGTGCTGCTGCCTGCGGCACGAGGAGTGCTGGACGACCGGTCAGTCACGAGGATCCTCGGCCAGGCGTGCGGCGACGTGCCGTCGAGCGGCCTTCGACTCGGGCAGGAACGTCACGGCCGGGAACACGTGGAACCCGCCCGGGGCCTCGACCAGCGACACGTCGACACCGGCACGACTCGCGCGCTCGGCCAGGTCGCGGCAGTCCTGCAGGAACAGGTCCCGGTCGCCGACGACCAGGGTGGTCGGGGGCAGCGTGTCGAGGTCCGCGAACCCGGGGCTCACGAGAGGGTCGCGCGGGTCGGTGCCGCCCGCCCAGAGCCGTCCGGCGTGCTGCAGGCCAGGGACGGCGAGGGACGGGTCGCGCGGCTCCACCGGGGCGACCCCGGGGTTGGACATCGTCACGTCGAGCCACGGCGCGACCAGCACGATGTGGTCGGGGACGGGCCTGCCCTGGTCGCGCAGCGCCAGCGTCGTGGCGAGCGCGAGACCGCCGCCGGCGGAGTCACCCGCCCACACGACCCGTGGCCCGTACCTGGCGCGCACCGCGGCGTCGACGTCGAGCATCAGCGCTACGACGGTGGCGGCGGTGCCTGCCGGGGCGAGCGGGTACAGCGGCGCGACGACGCGCGCGTCGTTCTCGGTCGCCAGCGCGGCGACCAGGTCCCAGTGCTGCACGACCGGCGGGTTCACGTACGCGCCGCCGTGCACGTAGACGATCGTGCGGCGGGGGTCGGGACGGCGGGAGTCGACCACCTCCAGGCACCGCACGTCGGCGAGGGTCGTCTCGCGGAACCCGTAACGGGCCGAGAGACGCTGGCGTGGCGCTGGCACGCCGCGCGCGACGTTGCGCTGACGGTCGTGCTCCGTCTGCTCGGCCGACCCCAGTACGCGCTTGGTGCCGCGCGCTGCCAGGACCTGGCAGACGAGGCGCATCCGCCACGACGGGGAGGAGCGCAGGAGGATGGTGTTCATGTGCCGATCCTAGCGAACATCGGACAAGTGTCCGATGTTCGCTAGGATCGGCACATGGACGATTCCTCCCTGCACGAGCGGCTGCTGGAGTCCGCCGTCGCCACCGTCGCGGAGCTGGGTTGGCGCGACGCCGCCGTGGAGCCGCTGTGCGCTCGCGCCGGGACCACGCCGGCGGCCTTCTACGCCGAGTTCGCTACGCTCGACGACCTCTTTGTCGCCCTCTACCGCCGCGAGGCCCGCGACCGGGTCGCGGCGATCGACCGCAGCCTGCGACGGCTCGTGTCGCGGCGTGGTCAGCAGGCCGGTACCGGTGCGACGGTGGAGCCCGCGGCCGCGATGGCCGCCGTGGCCGACGCGGTCGGCGCGGAGCTCTCCGACCGTCGCTGGTGGCTCGTGAGCACTGAGTACATCCTCCGCGCCGTGCGCCACCCCGACGTCGGGGGTGGGTACCTGCAGGTGCGACGCGAGGTCCACGAGCAGGTCGTGGACCTCGTCGGACGGGCCGTGGCCGACCTCGGTCTCACGGTGCAGGTCGAGGTCGACCGGCTCGTCGAGCTCAGCATCGTGCTGCACCGCGGCGTCGTCGGGCAGAGCCTGCTCGACCCTGGGGCGACGGCCGCGACCGACCTCGACCGGCTCGTCTGGGAGGCGCTGGTGCTCCCGGCGGCTGCCGTCGACGGGCCTCGACGGACGAGGGCTCAGCGGGTGGGCGTGGAGGTGGCGAACGCGTCGACCGACGCGAGGTCGTAGGAGCCGGCGTCGGTGCCGAGACCCTGTGCCACCTGGGCGGCGACTGCGCAGCCCAGTCGAGCCGACTCCTCCGCGGAGCGACCCGCGGCGCGCCCGAGGACGAAGCCCGCCGAGAACGCGTCGCCGCAGCCCGTGGTGTCGACGACGTCGATCGCGAAGGCCGGCACCTCGACCACCTCGTCGACCGTCACCACCACGGCGCCGCGTTCGCCGGCTGTCGCCGCGACGCAGCCGACACCCTTCCCCAGGAGGGCCCGCGCACCCTCGACCAGCTCGGTGGCGCCGGTGAAGCCGAGCACCTGCTCGTCGTTCGGGAGTAGCACGTCGCAGTGCGGGAGCGCGTCCTGGATCCACTCGAGCATGCCCGGGTCGCCGGGGGCGAGCACGTCGATCGACGTCGTGATGCCCGAGGCGCGGGCGGCGGCGAGGAGTTCGCCGGCAGCGGGACCGCCCACGAACTCGGGCCCACCCAGGTGGAGGTGGTCGACGCCCGCGAGGTCGGCGACATCGGGCAGGGTGAACCCGCCGTTGGCGCCGATGACGTGCCACGCCGGGCGGTCGCCGTTCGGTCGCACGGGGATGACGGAGGCCGACGTCTGCTCGGTGGGGTGGGTCGCCAGTCCGCGGACGTCGACGCCCTCGTCCTCCAGCAGCGCGCGCAGGGTGCGGCCCGCCGCGTCGTTGCCGACCGCGCCGTAGGACCGGACGTGCGCGCCGAGGCGGCTCAGCACCAGGGCGGCGCCACCGGCGGTGCCGGCGGCCGACAGCCGGATCGACTCCACGAGCTGGCCCTCGGAGCCCTCGGGGACTGACTCGATGCCGACTGCGTGCGCGTCCAGCACGTGCACGCCGACGGCGGCCACGGTGACGGTCCCGGGGGTGGCGGGCGCAGTGGGGGACGAGGTGCTCATGGGTTCTCCTGGACGGTTCCGTAGTGGCGCTCCAGCGCCTGGGTGATGACCGCGAGCTGCTGCTCCTCGGTCAGGGGGACGGGGTCGGACACCTGGCTCACACGCAGCAACAGCTCGGCCAGCCACTCCACGAGCAGGGCGTGGTCGACCGCCGCGCGAAGGTCCTGCCCGAGGGCGACCGCGCCGTGGTGCGCCATGAGTGCCGCCTGGCGTCCGTCGAGCGCGGCGAGCACGTGCTCGGCGAGCTCGGGCGTGCCGAACGTGGCGTACGGGGCCACGCGGATCTCGCCGCCGAGCAGGATCTGCTGGTAGTGCAGCACCGGCATCGACGCGAACCGCGCGGGGGCGCAGGCCACGGCGGTGGCAGCGGGGGAGTGCGTGTGGACGCAGGCCCGGGCGAACGTGCGACGGTACACGTCGAGGTGCAGCGTCAGCTCCGACGTCGGCTTCAGTCGCCCTGACACGACCGTGCCCGCGAGGTCGGTCTCGACGACGTCGTCGGCGGTGCAGCGCCCGAGCACCACGCCGGTGGCGGTCACGAGCACGCGGTCGTCCTCGACCCGCGCCGACACGTTGCCGGCGGTGCCGACGAGCAGGCCGGCGTCGGCCAGCTCGCGGGCGGCGGCGGCGAGCTCCTCGCGGGGGCTCTGCGCCTCGGAGCTCGTCATCGGGCGTCCCGCGGCAGCGGCCGCTCCGAGCGCAGGAGGGTGTCGAGGTTCTGCATCGACCGCTGGAACTCCTGCGGCAACGACCGCCCGAGCACGGCGGCCAGCACGCGGCCGAGTGGTCCGAGCGCGAGGCGGAAGGTGACCTCGTACGTCATCAGGGTGCCGCGGCCGTCGGACGTCGGCGTGAAGGTGAAGACGTTGCGGAAGTCCCGCAGGGGGGCGAGCCCCTCTCCACCGTCGACGCGACGTGCGCGCGGCTCGACCTCGAGCACGGTCCACGTCGTCGTGGCGGTGAGCGGTCCGAGAGTGCTGTTGCGCTCCCCGTAGGTGCTGCCGACGGCGGCGTTGCCGTGGTGGTGTGTCATCTCCAGACAGCCGTCGACCCACTCGGCGTAGCGGGACGTGTCGTCGACGACGGCCCAGACGTCCTCGACGGGGGCATCGATGCGACGCTCTGCGCGCACGCGGTGCTGGCTCATGCGGTCTCCTCCTGCGGGGCGGTGCGGGTGATCTCGTCTGCGACGTCCTCGCCGGTGCGGACGGCGCCGTCCATGTAGCCGTTCCAGTGGTTCGCGTGCTCGGCTCCGGCCCAGTGGACGCGGCCGTGCGGCACGTCTCGCCAGGCACCGAGCTCGGTGAGCAGGCCGGGCGGGAGCACAGCGGTCGGCCCGCCGCGGGTCCACGGCTCCGTGGTCCAGTCCTGCTCCCAGTAGTCGACCGGCTCGAGCGCGCGCGGCCCGACGACGCGCGCGAAGCTGCGCAGCACCGCCCCACGTCGTTGCGCGGCCGGTCGGTCGGCCCACGCCTTCCAGGCGTGCGCGCCGAGGAAGCCCATGAGCACTCCCGGTGCACCGGACGGCGGGGTGTTGTCGAACATCGAGCAGACCGGTTCAGCGTCGCCGCGGAACAGGCCCTGGCCGGACAGGCCGTCCTGACGCCAGAACGGCTCGTCGTACACGGCCTCGCACTTCATGAGTGTCCCGAACGCCATGCGTCGGAACAGCTCGGCCTGCGGGGCGGGGAGCGCGGGCTCGAGGTCGATGCCGGCCACGAGGTGTGGGGGCACCGCGACCACGACGTGCTGCGCGTCGACGTCGAGGTGGTCGGTCGACACCCGCGCGCGCGACGCGTCCTGCGCGATCCGGCGCACCGGGGCGTCGAGCAGGACCGCGTCGCCGAGGTCGGCGGCGAGGAGGTCGGAGAGGCGGTGGGAGCCGCCGACGAACCGCGACTCCTGTGCCCCGCCGTCGACGCCGATCATGCGGTCGAGGGTGCCCCGGTGCGTCTCGTCTCCCGCGCCGGCCACGTACCAGAGGGTGAACAGCGCCGACGCCTCCGCGGCCGTCGTGCCGTACGCGGAGCCAAGGAGGATCTCGAGGACCTCCACGGCGCCGCCGCCCAGCGACAACGAACGCGCCCACGACTCGGTGGTCATCGAGTCGAGGCGTCGGGCGTCGGGGGAGCGCCACGGTGCGTCGACGTCGATGCGCCGCACCGCACGGTCGAGCCGGGCCATGAGGAGACCGAGGTCGGGGAGGGTGGTCCAGGCCGGGGGGATGTCGCCGCTGAACCGGCGCACCGCCTTCCCGTGCACGTACACGGTGTCGCCGACGTCGTGGGCGCGGAACGTGTCGACGCCCAGCTCGGCTGCCAGCGCGAGCACGCGGTCCTGAGTCGGCCCGACGAACTGCCCGCCGGACTCGACCACCTGCCCGTCGCCGAGGTCGTGGTTGAGGGTGCGCCCACCCACGCGGTCACGGGCCTCGAGCACCAGCACCGAGCGGCCACGCTCCTGCAGACGTCGGGCCGCGGTGAGGCCGGCGAGCCCGGCCCCGACCACGACGACGTCGACCCTGCGGCGCTCCCGCGAGGTCATCGGACCGCCTCCTCCGCGGCCAGCGGCACGAGCCGCTCGCGCAGCTGGCCGGCGGCCTCGTCGAGCACACGGCGGGCGACGGTGCCGACGCCGGTGGCGTTCACGAGCCCGTGGACGATGCCCTCCTGGCGGATGAACGTGGTGGGCACGCCGGCCTCGAGCAGTCGGGTGGCGTAGGCCTCGCCCTCGTCGCGCAGCACGTCGAACCCGGCGACCACGACGTGCGCGGGCGGCAGTCCCTCGAGGTCGGCGGCGAGCAGCGGGGAGACGCGCGGGTCGTGGGCCTGGGCCGGGTCGGTCAGGTAGTGCGCCTTGTACCAGTCCATCTGGGCGTCGCTGAGGAAGAAGCCGTCGCTGAACAGCTCGTACGAGCGGTGCTTGGTGGTCAGGTCGGTCACCGGCATGAACATCAGCTGGAAGGCGGGTACCGGGACGGACGGGTCCGTGCGGGCCTCCAGCGTGCTGACGAGGGAGACGACGGCGGTCAGGTTGCCGCCCGCGCTCTCGCCGCCGACGGCCACGGCCGACGGGTCGATGCCGAGGTCCGTGGCGTGAGCGACGACGTGGCGGAACGCGGCGACTGCGTCGTCGACGCCGGCCGGGAAGGGGTGCTCGGGGGCGAGGCGGTAGTCGACGGACACCACGGTGACGCCGGCGGTGTCGGCGAGGTAGCGGCAGACGGAGTCGGCGGAGCCCAGGTTCCCGAGGACCCACCCGCCGCCGTGGAAGTAGACGAGGCCGGCGGACAGCGCGGGCAGCCCGGCGGGACGGTAGATCCGAGCGGGCAGGTCACCGCCGGGTCCGGGGAGGACGAGATCGCGTACGTCGTGCACGGGGTGCTCGTAGCCGAACACCCATGCCTCGCCGTCGATCTGGCGGCGGCCCTCGTCGACGGGCAGTGTCTCGAACGTCTCGCCGACCGCGAGGTTCAGCAGCCGCACCCCCACCTGGGCCTCGACGTCGAGCGTCTGCCCGTCGATCGAGATCGGCTTTCCGGCGATGGCGCGCTTGAGCGGCTGCGGCAGGCGACCGAGCGTGCGCACCACGCGGCGCGCGACCCGGTCGGACAGGGGTCGCTGGGTGGGGTGGTTCTCGGACATACGGGCTCCCTCGCTGGCGTGTGAGCCAGGGTACACCCAACATCGGACATCTGTCCGATGTTTGGCGTCGACGTCTCGGTGGAGGTGCGAAGTGGCGACGAAGACTTCACAGTGAAGTGACATCTCTGTCGAAGGAGCCACCATGTCCACCATCCGACCCACCGTGCTCGTCACCGGCACGAGCATCGCCGGACCCGCCTTGGCGTGGGGCCTGTCGCGCGCCGGCTTCGACGTCACCGTGCTCGAACGCTCGCCCGAGCCGCGCACGACCGGCCAGAACATCGACGTCCGCGGCCTCGGCCGACAGGTCCTGCGTCGGATGGGGGTGGAGGAGGAGGTGCTGGCGCACCTGACCGGGGAGGACGGCACCCGATTCATCGGCCCGGACGGGACCCCGGTCTCCGTCCTGCCGAAGCAGGAGGGCGCCGACGTCGACGGACCCACCGCCGAGATCGAGATCCTCCGCGGACGCCTGTCGCAGATCGTGCTCGGCACCGTGCCGTCCGACGTCGAGCAGCGGTGGGGCACCTACGTGACGGCTGTGGAACAGGATGCCGACGGCGTCGACGTCGAGCTCGCCGACGGCACGCGCGAGCGGTACGACCTGCTCCTCGTCGCCGAGGGGCGTGGGTCGCGCACCCGCCGGCTCGTCATGGGCGACCGCACCGAGGTCCGCGACGCCGGCGTCTCGATGGCGTACGGCACGATCGACCGTCGCCCCGACGACACCGACTTCTGGGACTGGTACACCGCCCCGCGCGGCCGGTCGGTCACCCTGCGGCCCGACGACGTCGGCACGATCCGCGCCACGCTCACCTTCGCGTGCGAGCCGTTCGGGTTCGAGCGGCTCGACACCGACGCCCAGCTCACGGTGCTGCGTGAGCGCTTCGCGGACGCCGGCTGGCAGACCGAGCGGGTCCTCGACGGGTTCGAGCAGCACCCGGAGGAGCTGTACGCCCAGCGGTTCGCGCAGATCGTGCTCCCGACGTGGAGCGAGGGTCGGGTCGCGTTCCTCGGCGACGCCGCGTGGGGGTCGGGTCCGACCGGCATGGGCACGACGCTCGCGCTCGTCGGGGCGTACGTCCTCGCCGGGGAGCTGGAGCGCACGCTGCACGAGGAGCGCACCCACGCCGACGCCTTCGCGACGTACGAGTCGACGCTGCGCGCCTACGTCGACCGGCACCAGTCGCTGCCGCCCGGCGGTGCCCGGGTGATGCACCCGTCGTCGCGCTTCGGGGTGCGGATGATCAACACGATGTTCCGGCTGGCGGGGACGAAGCCGCTGAGCTCCCTGCTCGATCGCGTGTTCCTGCCCGACCGCAAGGGTGAGCCGATCCTCCCGGACTACGCGTTCTCCCGGCGCGAGGGGCGTCCGGCGGCGTAGAGTCCTGCTCCGACCAGGAGGTGCCGGATGACCGAGTCGGCGGCGAGGATGCTCGAGGCGCTGCGTGGCTACGTGGTCGCGTACCAGGAGTCGGTCCAGGACCTTGCGCGCTGGATGGGCCTGCCGCTGTCCGACGGCGCCGCGTTCGGCGAGGTCCTGTGGGCGGAGGCGACGGGGCGGCCGATGTCGCCGGCGCGCCTGTCGGAGCGGGTCGGGCTGACGTCGGGCGCCACGAACGCCCTGGTCAACCGTCTCGAGCGCGATGGGATGGTGGCTCGCAGCCGCGAGAGCGACGACCGACGGGTGGTCACGCTGCGCCCGACGCCGGCCGCGCGACGCCGGGCCGAGGAGTTCACGACGCAGGCGGGACTGGCGCTGCAGGCGCTGCTCGCCGAGCACGACGACAGCGTCCTCGACGCCGTCCGCGCCACCCTCGACCGCTTCGCCGCGGTCCTGCCACGTCATCCCTGACCCACCGCTGCCGGTGGCCACGGGTCAGGCGTCCATCCCGGCGCCGCGCCGGGACGACATCGGATCGCAGTCTCGACCGACCGTCGAGGACCCCGTGCGGACGAACGAGCCTGCGCGGACGACACGGCGGCTGGTCCCTCGGCCCGGCTAGCGTGCCGGGATGAAGCCGGATGCGTGGGCGCGTCTCGTGCAGGCGGGTGTGCTCCCCGCCGTCGTGGCCACCCTCCTGCTCGCCCTCGCGCTCGGCGTCGAGAACCTCGGGGTGGCCGCCACGATCGGGGTGCTGACCGGCCTGGTCGGGTGGGCCGTGGCCTCGTCGCAGCACGCGGAGTCGCTCGGACGGCCGATGCCGGTGCTGGCCGTCGCCCTCGGCGCGGCGGCGGTCCCGGTCGTCTGCCTCGTGGCGAGCATCTGGGTGGGCGCGGCGACCTCGGAGGCTGCGGCCGGCTGGATGATGCGGGGCGCCCAGGTCGGAGCCGGGTGTCTCGTCGTCGCGGTGGTCCTCGCTGTTCTCGCGCCGCGCATGCGCGAGGTGAGCGTGGGTCTGTGCCTCGTCGGGGCCGTCGTGCCGGCGCTGGTCGCCGTCCCGATGGGGATCGTCGCCCTGCGTACCGACGAGCGGGTCGAGGCGGCCGTGGCTGACTTCCCAGTACGCGGCCCGAGCCGCCCGGCGGACGGAGACGAAGCGGTCGACCTCTCCGAGAACGAGATGGTCGAGGTGGTGCGTGCGTGGCCTGGTGCTGATCTGACCTGCGCCGACCTCGCGCGGAGGTTCGAGCAGTGGACGGGACGCGACGTGGCGCCCGATCCTGACGACCGCACCTGCACGCTCGAGCACTCCTCGGCATGGCTCGGTCGTCGCGCCGCGCTCCGCCCCGACGGGACCTTGGTCGTCGCAGCCTGGTCGCCGACGACGTCGTGGGTCGCGCAGGTGGCCACGGACCCGTAGCTCCGTCAGGGCTCAACAGGCGAGGTGCAGTGCACCGTCCCGGCGCTACCGTGCCTCATGGCATCGGCCGGATGGTGGAGGTTCGTCGGGAGCTTCGTGGCGCCCGCGGTCGGCATCCCCGTGGTCGCGACGCTGGCCTCCGGCGTCGACGTGCTGGAGTCGGCGCTGTGGTCCGGCATCGCCGTCGGGCTGCTGGTGGCGCTGTTCGGCCCTGTCCCGCAGGCGGGTCGGCGAAGGGTGCCCCGCGCGGCCCTCGCCGTCCTGGCCACGCCGGTACCGGTGGTGTGCGGGGCCGCGGGCTTCTGGATCGCGCTCGGGACGTCGGACGCCGCGGGGACGGTCATGTGGTGGGCTGCCTGGATCGGTCTCGCGTGTGCGGCGCTGACCGTGGTCACGGCGTTGCTCCTCCCGCACCGGCGTGGACTCGCCACCGCGCTCTGCGCCGCCGCCGTGCTCGTGCCGGTCGTCGTCGGCGGAGCGATGGCGTTCTACGCCGCCCGGGTGGACGCGCGCCTCGCATCGGCAGCTGCCGACTTCCCGTCCGAGGGCGAGAGCCGACCGGCGCAGCCCGACGACCCTGCCGCGGACTCGTCACCCGACGAGCCGCCCGAGGCGCTGCGGGTGTGGGACAAGTCCGAGGTCACCTGCTCCGAGCTCGCCGACCCGTTCGAGCGCTGGTCAGGTCGGCCGGCTCTCGACAGTCCCGCGGCCGAGGGGGAGTCGTGCGCCGTCGAGGCTGAAACGTCGTGGACGGGCTGGCGGGCCGCCGTCCGCGCCGACGGCCGGTTCGTGGCCGTGGTCTGGTCGCCGACGGCGGACCTCTTCGTCTTCTAGCCGTCACCGCCAATCAAGACCCAGGACCAGTCCGGGGCGCAGCGGTGCGGGTCCGATGGTGGGCGCTCGACGACGTACACCTATGACGGGCTGGATCGTCAGCGCTCGATGGCGGTGACGGGCGACAGCGTCGCGGCAGCGAACGTGACGACCCGCAACGTCTACGACGGCATGACGACGACCATGGTGGGTCAGACCGATGCGGTCAACGGCGCGAACTCGGCGCCGGACATCGTCTACCAGCTGGGTGCCGATGGTCAGGCGGTGGCCTACGAGCAGTCCGGCGCGGGTGCGGGGAAGGCGTTCCTGGACACCGATGATCGGGGCAACGTGACGACCGTCGTCGGGACCGATGATGCGGTGCAGTGTGCTGCCCCGTTGGATCCGTTCGGCAATCCGGTGAACCCGGCGGCGACGGGCGGCAACGACGTCTGCCGCTCGGGGACGGCGATGAGTGCGACGGCGAACAGCCTCTGGTACCGCGGGCAGGTGCGTGACGGTTCGACGGGTTCGTACCAGCTCGGCACGCGCACGTACGACCCGTCGGATGCGGCGTTCACGACGCCGGACACGTATCGGGTGGCTGCGCCGCCGACGGACCTGTCGGTGACGACGGATCCGTTGACGGCGAACACGTACACATACGTGAACGGCAATCCGGTGAACATGATGGATCCCGATGGTCACCGGGTGACTTGCACGGAGGGGCCGAGTCCGTGCAGCGTGACGGAGAACGGGAAGACCCGTGAGACGGGCAAGACGGTCCGTCCGGACGGGTCGATCTACACGGCGGCTGAGCTGCAGCGTCGGGGTGAGGCGGAGCTGGCGGCGTCGATGTCGCGTCGCGAGGCGTTGGCGAAGAAGGCTGCTGCGGAGTTCGACTGGAAGGGCGCGTTGGTCGACCTGGGGGTGGAGGCCTCGGGTCTGGGTGACATCAAGCGGTGCGTGATGGACCGCGATGTCGGCGCGTGCGCGTGGGCCGTCGCGGGGACGGCTGGGGCGGCGATCTTCAAGGCCGGCAAGACGATCAAGAAGGTCAAGAACCTGATCGACAACGTCCGCTCGTTCAACGCTGCGAAGCGGGCTGCGTCGGCGGCGTTGAGCAAGCTCGATGGTCAGATCTCGAAGCAGGCTGCGGAGCTGAAGTCGCTGGCGGCGAAGGTGAAGCGTTCGCCGAGCAGTGGTGCTGGTGGTGCGCGCAAGGCGAGCGCGAAGACGGAGGCTCCGAGGCGCGGGGGTGGGGGTAGCAGCAAGAGCTCGGGCCCGCGCGAACACGCCTGTTCGTTGAACTCGTTCGCTGGTCGCACGTTGGTGTTGATGGGGGACAAGTCCAAGAAGCCCATCGAGAAGGTCAGGGTCGGCGAGAAGGTCTGGGCCACTGATCCCAAGACCGGCGAGAAGGGTCGACGGACGGTCACGCACGTGTGGAAGCACCGTGATGCGCTGGTGGATCTGAAGGTCGACGGCGAGACGATCACCACGACCGAGGACCACCCGTTCTGGTCCGAGAGCGAGGGCCGGTCCAAGGACGCCGAAGAGCTCTGGATCGGTGAAAGTCTGCTCAGAAGCGATGGCCATGCCGTTCGAGCAGTGGGGCTGGACGACCCGACGTGGTCGGGAGGTACGGCTTACAACCTGACTGTCGAGGAACTCCACACTTATCACGTGGGCCAGGCAAGCGTCCTGGTCCACAATTGCGGCACCGCCAGAACGGGCGGAGGGGCCTCGCTCGAGAACATCTCTGTCGGTGAATCCAAACGAATCCAGAACGCGGCGGATCGTATCGGGCTTCCGATCTCAGTCGTGGGGAGCCGCGCAAGCGGAACGGCCAACGCCATATCGGACTGGGACTACGTGATCACCGGCGTCCGTTCTCGCACGAAGCACTCGGTCTCGAGTTCTCTTCCGCGCGGACCGGGAGAGCTAGGCTTTGGACGACGGCTTGACATCTTCGACGCAGAACTGGACGAGACCCTCCCACACATCACCTTCAATCCCAGGAGAAGATAGCAATGGAGATCGAAGCTTTGGGCCGCGCTGGGAACGTGCAGTTGGCGCGAGACTTGGAGCGCAAGTTTCCGGGACTCCTGATCCAGGGGGACACGCTCCGTGTCCTGCTGTCAGATCTTCAGGAAGAAGCGCCCGGAAGCTTCGCGTTGGAAACCGTTCAGCAATGGATCAGTGCATATGAGGAACTCATGTCGGCTAGAGGGCTACGACTTCCGTATTGAGATTTCGCACGCCGTCCCAGTGCGCCTGCGGGATGTGATCGAGGAATTCGAGCGCCCTCCCACAAGTCAAGCGCTGGCAGCAACTATCGCGGGTCGGGTACACCGGCGACAGACTCACTGCCGTATGTGACCACACAGCAACGGGCCTTTGAAGTGGACCGCCCGAGCAGGCAACGGCGGCAGTCGGAAGAGCTCGGCGCGCGAGACTCCGAACTTCGAGAGCGTCGCCTGCGACTGCTGAACCTACAGACGATATGCGACCTGGGGTAACTCGTCCGGTGGAACGCTGCGAGACGGTGGGGTGCGCCGCGATACAAGCCATTCTTCGCACGGTCTGTTGTCTCGCGCTCGTTCTCTTCATGCGATGAGGCGAGTCGGAGAGCAACAGTCGACTCTTCGTTGGACTTGCATGCGTTGCTATGGGCTCCTTGTGCACTGCTGCTGCTCTCCTCGGTCCGCGACGACAAGTGGATCCGGTGGGGTAAACCGGACTGAGGCCGGCGGGGCTGCGGAGATGGCGGGAACCGTCGCTCGTTCCTCGCTCCTCCCAAATCCCGGCGTCCTTCATAGACGCGAGAAGACCCCCAGCAAAGAGCGCTGGAGGTCCTCTCGCGTCTGCGGAGATGGCGGGAGCCGTCGCGGCTCGTCCCTCGCCGCTCCTCCCAAATCCCGACGTCCTTCATCAAACGGATGAGGACCTCCAGCAAAGAGCGCTGGAGGTCCTCATCCGTTTGGCGGAGATGGCGGGATTTGAACCCGCGAGAGGTTTAACCCTCAACCCGCTTAGCAGGCGGGCGCACTAGGCCACTATGCGACATCTCCACGTCGCCGCCGGGCGGCAACCGGTACAGGATAGCGAGGCCTCGCCGCGCAGGACGAATCGGGCCGACCCTCAGGCTCTCGCCGGCACGCCACGACGCAGGGCGACGGTCGCCGCGACCGCGCCCAGCAGCGCCCCGGACGTGTTCGCGACGACGTCCGACACCGTCGCGAACCGCTCCGGACGCAGCAGCGCCTGACCCACCTCGATGCCCGACGACAGCACGAAGCCCGCCGCCGTCACCTGCCACCACGACAGCCGCGTCAACGCGACCGCCAGCCAGCCGAGCGGCACGAAAAGCACGACGTTCGCCGCCGTCTGCACCACGTCGTAGCCCGTCGGGCGTGGTATCCCGAACGACGACTCCAGCCAGCGCACCGGCCACGAGTTCAGCACGTCGACGCCCTGGTCGACCGGGGTCGGCCAGAACGCGATCGCCGCCAGCACCGCCAGGTACACGAGCGCCAGCACGACGTGGGTGGGGGAGCGGCGCATCCCCCGAGCCTAGGGCGAGCCCCCACCCGGCCACCGCCGTTCGTGACCCAACACACCGCACCTCTGCCACCATGAGCGACATGCGCGTCGAGCACCTCAGGGCAGCCGTCATGAACCCCCTCACCCTCCCCGGGCTCCCCGCACACGTCTTCCTGCTGCACACCGACGACGGCCTCGTCCTCGTCGACACCGGCTTCGGCACCGCCGACGTCGCCGACCCCGAGCGACGGTTCGGGCCCATCCGTCACCTGCTGCGACCCGACGGCGACCCCGACCGCACCGTCCTGCACCAGCTGCGGGCGCGCGGGTTCGACGCGTCCGACGTCGCCCACGTCGTGCTCACCCACCTCGACCTCGACCACGCGGGCGGACTCTCCGACTTTCCCGACGCCGCCGTGCACACCACCGCCGACGAGCACGCCGCCGCCGTCACCGACCCCGACCTGCTCGATCGCACCCGCTACCGACCGCAGCAGCTCGAGCACGGCCCCCGCTTCGTGCTGCACGCAGGCCGCGGCGACGAGTGGCGCTACGGGCTCACCGGGCACGAGGTGATGCCCGGCGTCGTCCTCGTGCCCATGCCCGGCCACTCCCGCGGGCACGCGGCCGTCGCCGTCGAGACCCCCGACGGAGTCGTCGTGCACGCCGGCGACGCCGTCTTCGACGCCAGCCACATCAGCGACCACAGCCCCCACGGCCAGCGGCTCGCGCCCCTGCGCACCCTCCGCGCCTTCGAGCAGACCGTCGGCCGCGACCGCGCCCGCATCCGGGCCAACCACCGCGAGCTGCGACGCCTCGCCTCCCTGCCCGACGTGCTCGTCGTCCCCGCGCACGACCGACGCATCACCGACGAGCTCGTCGACGGCCCCGCCACGTGAGCGACGCCTACCGGCACGTCGTCCTCTTCCGGCTGCACGACGACACCGACGACGCCACCCGCGACGCCGCCGTCGACGCGCTCACGAGCCTGCACGACCTGCCGGGCGTCCTCGAGTGGACCGTGCGCGTCTCCGACGACACCCGCAAGGGCGTCGTGGTCGTCGAGAACGCGCTCTTCGAGAGCGAGGCGGCGTTCCGGGCGTTCCAGGCCCACCCGCGGCACGCCGAGGCCGGAGCGCTGCTGCGCGAGACCGCCGACTGGTGGGTGGGCGACTACCCCGAACCCCAGGGCCGGGACGCCGACGACATCACGTGACCCGGTCTGCGCGAGTAGGCCCCGGTGGGCCGTCCGGCCCCTAGACTCGGCCACGTGCCGAAGCCCCTGTCCCTGATCGCGCTCGTCGCGTTCGTCCTCGTCGACGTCGTGCTCGTGGTCCTGGTCTTCCAGCACGTCCACCGCGCGCCGCCCGGCAGCGGCCTCGGCCCGGCCGCCGCCACCGAGTCGCCCACCCCGGAGCGCAAGACGAACCAGCAGGCGTTCGACTTCAAGCCCGCCCAGGCTGCCTCCATGGACCTCGCGAACGACGGCACCTGGGTGTTCGCCACCCGTGGCGCCTGCGAGGGACGTACGAACGCCACGCTCTGGACCTCCACGAAGAACGGCGCGTCGCCCACCAAGCGCGACCCCGAGCTCAAGGTCATCACCGCCGTCCAGGCCCGCTCGGGCGGCGAGCTGACCGTCGTCGGCGCCGGCGACGACTGCCAGGCCCGCCAGCGTTCGTCCACCGACGGCGGCACCACCTGGGTCGACGACCCGACGATCACCCGCTGGTACACATCGCCGTCCGACCCGACCGTCGCCGTGTCGCCCTCGAAGGGTGAGTCCAAGCCCGGTTGCACCTTCTCGTCGCTGTCGCAGATCGACGACGACTTCGCGCGCGTCACCTGCATCGACGGCGACGTCGTCGGCAGCGGCGACGGTGGCGGCAAGTGGCTGCTGCTCGGTCGCCTCGACAACAGCCGCACCGCCGTGTTCACGACGTTCAACGCCGGCTACGCGCTCGCCCGCTTCGAGGGCTGCGCCGCCCAGCTGTTCAGCACGAAGGACTCGGGCCGCACCTGGGCGCCGGGCGGTTGCATCGTCGGCGATCCCGCCCGCGGCATCGCCGCCAACGACACCCTCGTCGCGGCCGTGGTCGGCGAGGACCCGCAGAGCTACGTCAGCGACGACCAGGGCCAGAAGTTCACGCAGCCGTAGGGGTGGCGCGCCCGCTCCGGCGGGTGGTGAGGACGGCCGTCGCGCCGACCGACAGCACCGACACGAGCACCAGAGCGCCGGCCGGGCCGAGCACCGTCCACGGGGCACGCTCGACGTAGGCCGAGCCCTCGGCGAGCACCAGCCCCCACTCCGGCCGAGGAGGCCGTGCGCCGAGCCCCAGGAAGCCGAGCGACGCCAGGGCGAGCACGATGCCGGGGAGCCGCAGCGCTGCGTTGCGGGTGACGGCCGGCACGACGGCGGGCAGCGTGTGCCGCACGAGGCGGCGCACCGGCCCCACCCCCAGCACCGGCAGCACGGCCACGAGCGGCTGTGACCTCGCCTCGCGCAGCAACGCCGACGTGTGCGCGGCGAGCGGCGCCCAGCTCACCGCCGTCACCGCCACCGCAGCACCCAGCTGCGACGGTCCGGCGACCGCGGCCACGACGAGGCCCGCGAGCACCGGCGGGGCGGCGTTCGCGATCTCGATCGGCCCGGTGGCGGCGTGCGAGAGACACCCGACCGCCAGCCCGATCAGCAGGCACAGGGCCAGCACCACGAGCCCCGTGCCGACGGTGGTGAGCGCGCCGTGACCGACCCGAGCGAGCAGGTCGCGACCGCTGGCGTCGGCACCCAGCCAGAGCCCCGGCGACGGCGGCGCGAGGCGGGGATGCGCCGACGTCGACGGGTCGCCGAGGAGGCCAGAGACCACGACGACGAGCAGGAGCGCACCGGCCACGCCGGGGACGAGCAGGTCGCGACGACGCAGGACCACCACCGGCTCCGGCAGCGACAGCGCCGACAGCCGCACCGCCCGACCGAGCATCAGCCGGCCGACCAGCGACGCCAGGCCGCCCGCGACGGCGGCGACGACCACGAGGAGCAGCAGACCGGCCTGCAGGGCGGGCAGGTCCTGCGCGGCGGCCGCGCCGAGCAGTGCGCGACCGATACCCGGGATCGCGAAGATCTCCTCGACCGCCACCGCACCGCCCGTCAGGCCCACGACCACGAGACCGAGCTGCGGCAGCACCGACGGCACCGCGCGACGCAGCACCGCCAGCGCCACCTCGCGGCGGCTGAAGCCGGCGCCACGCCACGTCGTCACCCACGGCTCCGTGAACACGGCCGTCACCGCGGTCGCCGTGAGTCGGCCGAGCAGACCGCCCGCCGGCAGGCCGAGCGCCAGGGCCGGCAGCACCGCCTGGCCCGGGCCGTCCCAGCCGAACGGCGGGAACCAGCCGAGCCACACGGCACCGACGAGCAGCAGTACCGTCGCCAGCAGGAACTCCGGCAGGGCGGTCAGCAGCACCGATCCCGACCCGGACCCGAACGACGGACGCCCGCGCAGACCCGCCCGCATCGCCACGGCGACGCTCGCGGCCGCCACCACGAACGCGACCACGAGCGAGAAGCCCACGAGCGTGAGCGACACGCTCAGGTTGTCGAGCAGGCCCGGCCCGACCGGACGTCCGCTGATCCACGACGTGCCCAGGTCGCCGCGCAGCAGCCCCGACACCCACTGCCCCAGCAGGGTGAACGGTCCGGCGTCGAGGCCGAGCTCGGCGCGGACCGCGGCCAGCGCCTCGGGTGTCGCCTCGCGGTCGGCGTACCGGGCGCGCAGCACCGTGAGCGCTGGGTCGCGCGAGGCGAGCCAGGGCAGCGCACCGACCAGGGCCAGCAGGCCCGACGCCGCCAGCAGCCGCGACGCCGCCGTGACGACGGCGTCGCGGCGCGGCCGGGGCTCAGACACCGGCGCTGCTGTCGGCATCGATGAGGACGCGCTCGCGGGGGTCGCGCTCGACCCCCGACACGCCCTGCGCCTCGCCCTGGATCACGCGCTCGTGCAGCAGCGGGACGGCGGCGTCGAGGCCGAGCACCTGCGCCTCCGCGAGCATCGTCAGGCGCTGACGCTCCGCGCCGGGCTCCACGCGGGCTGCGCGGTCGAGCGCGGCGTCGACGTCGTCGTTGCAGAGCTGGGCGATGTTGAAGCCGCCCTCGCAGCCGAAGTCGGATGCCATGTAGGCCACCGGGTCGCCGGAGTCGAGCACCGTGGCGCGGGACAGGATGAACGCGTCGAAGGCGCCGTCGAGCGCGTCGGCCTCGATGAACTGGTACTCGCGCACGTCCTGCTGCACGACGAAGCCGGCGGCCTCGAGCTCCTGCTCCAGCAGCACCGCCACCTCGGGCAGCTCGGCGCGGTCGGTGAACGTGCCGAGGGTGATCCGCACGCCGTCGACCTTCGCGGGCTCCGCGCGCTGGGCGAGGAGCTCGGTGTACTCGGGGTCGGCGCGCAGGTCGGCCGCCCAGGGCAGCGCCGGACCGAGCAGGCCGCTCGCCACGTCGGCGCGCCCCTCGTACACGTCCTTCACGAGGCGGGCGCGGTCGATCGCCTCGCGTGCGGCGGCGCGGACGGCCGGGTCCTTGAACGGCCCCTTCTTGGTGTTGAGGTAGAGCGTGTTCGTGCGCGGCATCGGCACCTCGACGACGAGGTCGTCGTCGAGCTGCGCCACCTGGCCCACCGGCACCGCCTCGACGACGTCGGCGTCGCCCGTGCGCAGCGCGGCCGCGCGGGCGGTGCCGTCGGGGACGAAGCGCACGTCGATGCCCGACGCCTTCGCCTTCTCGCCCCAGTAGTCGTCGTAGCGGTCGAGGGTCGCGCCGGAGGTGCCGTCGACCTTGGTGAGCTCGAACGGGCCGGTGCCGGCGCCGACCGGGTCGACGGCCTTGGCCGCGTACGCCTTCGGTGCCAGGATCGACAGCTGCGGGCTCGAGAGCCGCTGGGGGACGAGCGGGTCGGGCACGGCCGTCGTGACGACGACGGTGTCGGGGCCGGACGCCTCGACGGTGAGCTCCACGCCGTCGAGGATGCGCGGCACGGGCGACGCCTGGGCCGCGGTCTGCAGCGACGCCACCACCTCCTTCGACGTCAGGGGCGTGCCGTCGTGGAAGGTGACGTCGCCTCGGAGCTCGAACGTCCAGGTGCGGTCGTCGGTGCGCTGCCAGGAGGTGGCGAGCATCGGCTGAGCCACGCCGTCGGCGTCGAGCTGCACGAGCGTCTCGGCGGTGCTCCATCGCGACAGCTTGAAGGCGTCGTCGCTGAGCGGGGAGAGGCCCGAGCGAGGCGGCTGCAGCATGGCGACGGAGATGCGGCCGTCGCTCGCCTGGTCGCCGCCACCGCCGGCGAAGCAGCCGGAGGCGAGGGTGAGCACCAGAGCGGCGGCGCCGGTGCGCAGCAGTGGACGGAGGGGGGTCATCGAGGTCCTTTCGAGGGGGAGGGGGTGGGTGGTGCGGAGCTCTGGGGGTCGAGAGGTGGTGCGGCGAGGGGACGGCGCAGGAGGACGGCGGCGGCCACGCTCGAGCAGAGCGCGAGGGCGGCGAGCAGTGCCCACGGACGCGACGCCGTGAGCGACGTCGTGCCGGCGTCGGCGTACAGCGCGCCGAGCGGGACCGACAGCACCAGCACGGCCACGCCGCCGCACGTCGCCAACAGGCCGTAGTAGGAGCCCAGCCGACGGCCGGCAGCGAACGTCGGCACGAGGTCGAGCGCGGCCGGCCCCACGACGAGGTGGCCGAGGGTCAGCAGCACGACCGAGGTGGTGACCGGGGCGACCGACGTCGACGCCGCCGGCAGGGCGGACGCGACGGCGAGCGTGCCGAACGCCGACGCGAGCAGCCCGTAACCGACGGGCAGCACCATGCGGCTGGGGAGGCGGCGGGCGAGGCGTGCGACGGGAAGCTGCAGGCCGATGGTGACGGCCGAGACCACGGCGAGCAGGGCGGCGTAGGTGCCGGCGCCGCGTCCCGCGCGCTCCAGCTCGACGGGCAGCCCGAGGTACAGCTGGTTCCAGGCGAGCAGGTTGACGGCGTGCACGACGGCGAACAGGACGAAGGTGCGGTGCCGCAGGCTGAGGCCCGAGCCGACGTCGCGCAGGCCGGCGCGCAGGGTGTGGCCGTCGGGTCGGGCGGGGTCGGCGGGCAGCAGTCGTGCCAGCGCGAGGGCCGTGACGCTGAACAGTGCCGCACCCGATCCCGCCACGGTCGAGAAGCCCCAGTCGAGCAGCAGCGCCCCCACGAGCGGGCCGACGACGGCACCGGTCTCCCCGACCACGGTGAGCCAGGCGAAGAGCGTCGCCCGGGCGCCTGATGCGCTGGGGCGGGCCTGCTCGGCGGTGGCCACGAGCGTCTCGATCGCGGGGGAGAACAGCGCCCCGCCGAGGCCGGTGAGCACGGCTCCGGCGACGAACGTCGGCAGGTCGTCGGCGAGCGCCAGCGTGCCGAAGCCGGCCACCCGCACCGCGCAGCCGGTGAGGATCAGGCGACGTGCGCCGAGGGCGTCGACCAGCACGCCGCCGAGGAGGAAGAGGCCCTGCTGGGCGAACGTGCGAGCGCCGAGCACGAGGCCGATCGCCGCCCCCGACAGCAGGTAGTCGTCACGCAGGACGATCGCCAGGAACGGCACGACCGCGTAGAAGCCCACGTTGAAGACCAGCTGCGCCCCGAGCAGGGGTGCAGCCGTGGCACGGCGTGTCACCCCAACGCCCCCGGACGGGACGCGTCGACGAGCGCCCGGGTCGCGGGGTGGGTGGGTGCGTCGAGCACCTGCGCGGTACTGCCGTGCTCCACGACCCGGCCGTCGTGCAGCACGGCCGCCGTGCTGCACACCGACGAGACCGCGTGCAGGTCGTGGGTGATGAGCAGCAGCCCGAGGCCGTGGTCGACGTGCAGGTGGTGCAGCAGCGCGGCGAGGTCGTGACGCAGGCCGACGTCGACGGAGCTGAGCGGCTCGTCGGCCACGAGCAACGTCGCGCCGGTGCCGATCGCGCGGGCGATCGCGACCCGCGGCGCCGGCCCGCCGGACAGGCTCGAGCAGCGACGTCGCGCGAACGTCGTGTCGAGCCCGACGGCGTCGAGGGCGCGCTCGACGCAGGTGTCGTGGTCGTCGTCGATGGCCAGGCTGCGCAGCGGCTCGGTGAGGCAGGCGGCGACGTCGCGGCGTGGGTCGAGGCTGCCGGCCGGGTCCTGCGGCACGTACTGGAGGCAGCGCCGGAACCGTCGCAGCCCGGCGCGACGTCGGGGCAGCGCGGCGCCGTCGAGCAGCACCTCGCCCGACGTCGGGCGCTGCAGGCCGAGCAGCACGCGGGCCAGCGTCGACTTGCCGGCTCCGGAGCGTCCGACGAGGCCGAGCGACGTCGCCGACGTGAGCCGCAGGTCGACGTCGGCCAGGGCGTCGGTGCCGTCGGGCAGGCGGACGCCGACCCCCTGCGCGTCGACCGTGGGGCTGGTCGCAGTGGGTGGGGTGAGGGTGGCTGCGCTCATGCGACGAGTCCGAGGTCGTGCGCGAGGTGCCGGTCGGGTCCGTCGAGCAGTGTTCTGAGGTCGACGTCGGCGACGAGGCGGCCGCCGTCGACGAGCAGCGCCCGGGTGCAGAGCGCCTGCGCGACCTCGAGGTCGTGGGTGATGAGCAGGAGCGTCGACCGGGTGGCGCGCAGTGCGTCGACCACCTGGCGACGCGTGACGACGTCGAGCGCGCTGGTCGGCTCGTCGGCGACCAGCAGGGGACCGTCGACGGCGATCGCGAGCGCGATGCACACCCGCTGGCGCTGGCCACCGGACAGCTCCGCGGGCAGTCGGTCGAGGACCGCGGCGGCGTCGAGGTCGACGTCGGCGAGCAGGGAGGTGAGGCGTGCGTCGAGGGCGTCGCCGCGCAGGCCCTCGGAGCGCAGCGGTCGGGCGAGCTGTCGCCGGACGGGGGTGAGCGGGTTCAGCGCGACCTGCGAGTCCTGCGCGACGAGCGACGCGCGGGGGCGGCCGGGCTGGCTGCCACCGACGCTGACGCGCCCGTGGACGCGCAGCGTCGGCGCACTGACGTCGGCGACGGCGCGCGCGATCGTCGACTTGCCGGAGCCGGAACGTCCGAGCAGCGCCACGCGCTCCCCGGCCGCCTGCTGCCACGACACGTCGCGCACGAGCGGGGTCGCCCCCACCCACACCGAGAGGCCCTCCACCTCCACCGCTCCCTGCGCCATCACATGGGAATGGTAGTCACTTCGATGTGGCGTCCCGAGGCCGCCCCGCGTCGAGGTTTCCCGCCGCAACCACCCTTCGCTGACCGACCAGCGGAAGAGTTCGCTGGTCGAGTAGTCGGGCTTGGCGAGGAACGAGCCGGAGCCCGACGTATCGAGACCACTCCGGGCAGTCGCTGGGAGCTAGCCGGCGCTGACCCGTTGCCGGGTGGTCTCGATACGCCGTCACGCGCTCGCTGGCGCTCGCCGTGACGTCTACTCGACCAGCGGAGGGCGTCGCTGGTCGAGTAGCCGACGTCGCGACGAAGGAGCAGACGGAGGCGTATCGAGAACACCCCAAGCTGTCGCTGGGAGCCGACTCGCGCTGAGCCGTTGCCGGGTGGTCTCGATACGCCGTCACGCGCTCGCTGGCGCTCGCCGTGACGTCTACTCGACCAGCGGAGGGCGTCGCTGGTCGAGTAGCCCGACGTCGCGACGAAGGAGCAGGCGGAGGCGTATCGAGACCACCCCAAGCTGTCGCTGGGAGCCGGCCCGTGCTGACCCGTTGCCGGGTGGTCTCGATAGGCCGTCACGCGCTCGCTGGCGCTCGCCGTGACGTCTACTCGACCAGCGGGGGGCCTCGCTGGTCGAGTAGCCGACGTCGCGACGAAGGAGCAGGCGGAGGCGTATCGAGACCACCCCAAGCTGTCGCTGGGAGCCGGCCCGTGCTGATGCGTGATCGGATGCTCGCTGGGAGCCAGCCCACCACTGTGGACATCAGCTCGACCGACTCCGCCGGCGTCGATGCACTGACTGGATGGCCTACATGTACATCCTGCGCTGCTCCGACGGCAGCTACTACGTCGGCAGCACCCGGAACCTCGAGTCACGTCTCTACCAGCACCAGGCGGGGATCGGCGCGGAGTACACCCGCTGTCGCCGACCGGTCGAGCTCGTCTACGCCTACGAGTTCGAGGACGTCGCCGACGCCTACGCCGCGGAGAAGCGGGTGCAGGGGTGGTCGCGGGCGAAGCGTGAGGCGCTGATCCGCGGCGACTACGACCTCCTCCCCACCCTCGCGCGCAAAGACTTCCGTCGACGCGACCCGCGCCCCTGGCGCGATTGAGCCTGACCGCTGGTCGAGTAGCCCGGAGCCGCGACGGAGGAGCGTGCTTTGGGCGTATCGAGACCGCTCCAAGCCGACGTTGGGAGCCGGCCCGCGCTGGGCCGTTGCCGGGTGGTCTCGATACGCGGCCACGGCGCTCCTACGTCGCGCGTGGCCGCTACTCGACCAGCGGAGGGTTTCGCTGGTCGAGTCGTCGACGTCGCGACGAAGGAGCAGACGGAGACGTATCGAGACCACTCCAAGCCGTCGCTGGGAGCCGGGTCGCGTTGATCCGTTGCCGGGTGGTCTCGATACGCGGCCAGCGGAACCGTTCGCTGCTCGACCAGCGGGGTCAGGAGCAGGAGGTGGGGAAGCGGCGGTCCTGGGGGAAGGACTGGACGCCGGGCGTGGTCGTCACGACCGCGCCGCGACGTTGGTCCTTGCCGGTCGTCATGGTGGTGCGGATGGTGACGGTCTGGCCGGGCTTGATGACGTAGGCCGTGTAGGCGACGGGGCGGGTGCCGAGGCGGCCGCTCTCGTCGAGGGAGATGGCGTTGTCGGCCTGCACCTCGTCGACGGTGCCGCCGGCGGGGGCGACGACCCGGACGGTCAGCTGCTGGTCGCCGCGCGGTGCCCGGTTGCCGATGCCGGTGATGTACTGCGGCAGGTCGGCGGCGTCGGCCGGCGCGTTCGAGGTGATGGTGGTGGTGGCGACGAGCGTCTGGCGACCGTCGGTGCGGCACCCCTCGGACTTCACGGTCGTCCTCCAGTCGAGGTAGTACTGCATCTTCGAGCTGGTGGTGTCGTTCAGATACACGCCGACGTGCGGCGTGGTGCTCGCCTCGGGCAGCTCCCCGGACAGGTGCGTGCCGGCGAGGTCGTCCTCGACCGCCTTGTCGGCGCTCCACACCAGGATGCGGCGCTCGTCGACGGCCTTCGTCAGCCCCTCGAGGGTCTTGCGCGAGTCGCCGCGTCCGCCGAGGACGGAGCTGAAGATGCGCTGCGCCGCGTCGGCGAAGAAGAGGTCCTGAACCTGCGGGTCCGGGAACCGCGCGTACACGGTGTTGAGCAGGATCTCGACGGCGTTTGCCGACGTGAGCGTGGTGCCGTCGGTGAGCCGGATGGAGCCGGTGCCGTCGAGCGCGTAGGAGAGGGCGACGGGGTCGATGGACAGCACGCCGTCGACCTTGGTGCCGAGCGAGCGCTGCACCATGGCGCGGGCGATGGTCGCGACGCGGGGGAAGTCGGGGCTGATGGTGGTGTCGCGGATGTCCTCGGCGATGAGGCTGCCGAAGGTGCGCTCCTCCTCGTCGGTGATGCGCACGACCGGGTCGTCGAACTCGCCGAGCTCGCGGATGGTGAACTGCTGGTCGAAGCTGAGCCGGCCGTTGCGGGCGGTGACGAGCGCGAGCGCGCCGGGGATCCCGCCGAGCGACCGCGACTCCGCGTTGTTCTGGAACATGACCAGGTAGGTGCGGGTGCCGTCGGCGCCGAGCATGCGGGGGGCGATGCGCAGCGCCTTGGCGGCGGCGTCAGCGGCCTGCTGGGCGGTGCCGAGCTTGTCCTTGAGCTCCTGCACGGGCTTGCGGAGGGGTCCGACGATGGCGGAGTCGTCGATGGCGTCGATCCGGCGACGGTTCTCGGTGAGGACGTTCGCGGCGGTGCTGACCGGACGCACCAGCCCCGCGAACTCACGGAGCGGGAATCGTCCGTTCTTGGGGCGGAAGGTGTTGGCGTCGAGCGACTGCGCGGTGTCGACGACGGGCGGCAGGGCGCGCTGGGCGATGTCGTCGAGGGCGTCGGCGGCGGTCTGCACGGCGTCGACGCTGGAGCCGACGAACGGCACGTGGGTGGCGGCGCCCCACAGGGGGCCGTCGGTGCGGGTGCGTGCGGTGGTGGTGCTCTGCTGCAGGGCGCGCAGGGTGTTGCGTGCGAGGTCGGTGTCGCCGCTGGTGATCTGCGACTGCAGGTCCTGCGCCTCACCGGTGGCTGCCGTGATGGCCTTCTGCGCCTGCGACGCCTCGTAGCCCATCCAGCCGACGACGCCGATCACGGCGAGGACGACGACGCCGAGGCCGATCCACAGCGGCTTGCGGTTGCGCTGCTTGCGGCTCTTGCGTCGTGCGCTGCCTGAGGAGCGCGACGAGCGGTTACGGGAGGCCATGGCGTGATCCTAGGGTCGCGGGTCGAGTCGACGGTTTCGGCGCAGACATGACTCCGCCACCTCCCCAGCCCGGAGGCTGGTGGAGGTGGCGGACGTCAGGGTCGTGCTTCGCGGAGCGACGCGATCAGCTGTGACGACGGCGGGCGGCGATGACGCCGGCGCCGGCGAGCACGAGGGCTGCGCCACCCGCGAGGAGGAGGACGTTCGAGCCGCCGGTGTCGGGCAGCGCGCCGCTGGCGTTGTCGCCGCTGCCAGCGCCGGTACCGGTGCCGGCGTCAGAGACGCCCGTGCCGACGACGAGCTTGATCGTCTTGGTGTAGGTCTGCTGGACCGGGACGAAGCCGGACTTCAGGCCGCTCGCGCTGGGGGCGATGTCGTCGGCCGTCGTGATCGTCATGACGATCTCGAAGGTGCCGTTCTCGTTCGGCGCCTGGCCGGAGACGTTCCAGGTGGTGGTGTTGGCACCGCTACCGACGTTCTGGCCGAGCAGCGAGGCGGAGTAGGACTCGACCTCGGCGCCGCCGAACGTGCCGGAGAAGGAGAACTGACCGCCCGGGGCGACCTGGACGCCCGCGGCGGCGCTGCCGCCCGGGATGGTGATGATGGGCTCGTCGCCGTAGGCGAACGCCGAGCCGGCGGAGAAGAGGGTGACCAGACCGGCCACGAGGCCAGCGATGGCCAGACGAGTGCTGCGCATGTGAAGCTCCGAGGGATGTAGAAGACGACCACGAGACCTGTGGTTCCCGGCTAACAGTAGCGGTCAAATCCCGTCACGAACCAAACTTGTCCAAACTATTCACACGGACGCAACACGGGCCAACTCGCCGACGGCGCGTCGCCGAGATTTTTCCCGTCTTTTCAGGAACCCGCCATGTGACTCATGACACAAGCCCAGTGGTGCGGGCGACCCGTCCGTACGGACTGAGAACGGGGAAAAGCCTGCAGACTCAGCTCTCGTCGTCGCGCTCGCCGCGCTGGTGGTCGGTCTCGGGCTCGGGGTCCTCGAGGCCGCGGCTCGCGTCGAGCCGGGTGCGCGACTGGCGTCCGACGGCGTCCTGGACGGCGTCGAGGTCGCCTGAACGGTCGGTGCGCCGGGGCGCGGTGAGGGGGTGGGCCTGACGCTGCTGCTGTTGCTGCGTGGTGTCGGCGCGACGCTTCGAGCCGCGTCGGGTCGACATCGGCTCGGGACGGTCCTCCGCGGCCTCCACGCTGTCGGAGTCCGTGGGCGCGTAGCCGTACCCGTACCCGTAGCCGTATCCGTAGCGACCGGACTTCACGGGCGTCATGTTGAAGACCGCCGCGACGGGCTTGGCGCCGACGCCCTCGAGCCGGTCGACGGCTGCGCGTACCTGGTCGGCCGTGGTCTTGCCGTGGCGGACGACGAGGACGGCACCGTCGACGACGCTGGAGATCAGCGCGGCGTCGGTGACGGGGAGCAGCGGCGGGGCGTCGATGAGGACGACGTCGTACTCGGCACGCAGCTGCTCGATGAGAGCCACCATGGCGCGCGACTGCAGCAGCTCGGCGGGGTTGGGCGGCGTCTTGCCGCTCGAAAGCACCGAGAGGCCGGACACGCCGGTCTCCTGCATCGCGTCGGGCAGCTCCACGCGGCCGACGAGCACCGTGGTGAGACCGACGGCCTCGACGAGCCCGAGGTACTGCGCCACGCGGGGACGACGCATGTCGCCCTCCACCAGCGCGACCTTCTGCCCGCCCTCGGCGAGGGCGAGCGCGAGGTTGACGGCCGTGGTGCTCTTGCCCTCGCCCGGCAGCGCGCTGGAGAGCACGAACACCTTCTTGTTGGCGTCGGGGTCGATGAACTGCAGGTTGGTGCGCAGCACGCGGAAGGCCTCGGCGCGCGGGGAGTACGTGTCGATCTCGGAGATGAGCGGGGCGCCGTCCGCGGCGTTGTCGAACGGGATCGCGCCGATGACGGGCGCCTCGGCGAGCTCCTCGAGCTGCTTGTGCGTCTTCACGGAGGAGTCGAGGGTCTCGCGCAGCACGGCGATGCCGGCGCCGAGCAGCAGACCGAGGATGAGGCCGAGGCCAAGGTTGCGCAGCGGCTGGGGCGAGACGGGAGACGTCGGTGCGGTGGCCTGGTTGGTGACGGTGGCCTTGATGGTGGCCTGGTCCTTGCCGGGCGGGGTCTCGAGCTCGCCGACGTAGCCGACGAACACGTCGGCGGTGGTCTCGGCGATGCGCTGCGCGCGCTCGGGCGACGGGTCGGTGACCGTGATGGTGAGAATGACGGTGTCGAGCTGGGAGGTGGCGGTAATTTGGCCACTCAGTTGCGCAGGGGTCTCATCGAGGTCGAGGTTGCGAATGACGCGACGGGTGACCTCGTTCTGGTTGACCATTTCCGCGTAGCTCTTCACGCGCTGGATGGAGAACTGACTCCCCTGAAGAGCCTGTCCGTCGTCCGAAGCCTGCGAGGTGGAGATGAACAGGTCGGTGGAGGACGAGTACTGCGGCGTGGTGCGCCAGGTGGCGAGCGCCGCTAGGGCGACAACGCCGAGGGCCACGGACGCGATGAGCAGCCAGCGGTGACGAAGGATGGTCAGGTAGTCCCGCAGGTCCACGTACAGCTCCCGAGTGGTGATGACGGCGGCCCCCGAGACCGAGGGATGCGGCTCACTCTAGGCGAGTCACATGGTGATCGTGGACGACTTGCCTGTGACGTCGTGCGGGCGAATCTCGCGCGACGCTCAGACGTGGGCCAGGAGGTCGAGCAGGTAGCGGCCGTAGCCGCTCTTGTGCAGCCGCTCGCCGCGGGCACGCAGCTGGTCGTCGTCGATGTACCCCAGGCGCCAGGCGATCTCCTCCGGCGCGCCGACCTTGAGGCCCTGACGGGACTCGACGGAGCGGACGAAGTTCGACGCGTCGTTGAGGGAGTCGAAGGTTCCGGTGTCGAGCCAGGCGGTGCCGCGCTCGAGGATCTCGACGTGCAGCCGGCCCTCCTCGAGGTAGCGCTCCTGGAGGCCGGTGATCTCGAGCTCGCCGCGGTCTGACGGCTTGAGCTCGTGGGCGTACTCGACCACGTCGCTGTCGAAGAAGTAGAGGCCCGGGATGGCGAACGGGCTCTTCGGCTCTGCTGGCTTCTCCTCGATGGACAGCACGCGACCGTCGTCGGCGAACTCGACGACGCCGTAGGGTCGCGGGTCGGCCATGCGGTATCCGAAGATCGCGGCGCCGTCCATCTCCTTGAAGCGGCTCAGCGTCGACCCGAGGCCCGTGCCGTAGAAGATGTTGTCGCCGAGCACGAGGGCGCTGTGGCTCGTGCCGACGTGCTCGGCGCCGATGATGTCGGCCTGCGCGAGGCCGTCCGGGCTGGGCTGCTGTGCGTACGCGAGCCGGATGCCGAACTGGCTGCCGTCGCCGAGGAGTCGCTCGAAACCGTCTGCCTCGTGCGGCGTCGTGATGACCAGGATGTCCCGGATGCCCGCCAGCATGAGCGTCGACAGCGGGGAGTAGATCATCGGCTTG
>SXGQ01590807.1_pt1 | contig 35132 bp, 34 predicted proteins | sample 3178371 | NCBI WGS metagenome assembly SXGQ01 (sample SAMN11356859, study PRJNA531348) | freshwater metagenome | isolation source: freshwater sample F1-20 | place: China: Fuxian Lake, Yuxi | collected 2017-12-25 | reverse complement strand
GACCACGCTCGCATCGCAGTTGAGCTGCGGGTTCACGAACCGCAGACTGCGTAGCTCCCTCTCCCAGCGTGAGAGGGCCGGGGTGAGGGAGAACGGCCTCGCCGATCCAGAGCGTTTAAACAGGTTCTATCCGTATTTGGCATCAGCACGATTGGTTCAGATTCTGTCTATGCCGGATGGGGCTTGGGTGGGTCCTCTGGACCTGCGTTCATGAACAGACTCGATTCATCCTTGGCGAACTTAATGAGCGGACTACGCCCCCTGCTGAAAAACGGCGAGAACACGACGATAAGCACCACGGCGGCCGTGGCGGTCGTCAGGCCAATCCACCAGCGCCACGCCAACAACCACGAGGGTTCAGCCCTGATCTGTTCTAAGGGAGACTTTCGGACTGGAGCCTGTTCCGCCTGCTCAACGGCTTGCTGGGCGTTGAGCGGGAACTTCTTGTCCAAAGCTGAGTTCAGCCGGGCTTTGATGTGGTCCGGCAGCACCGACGGCCCATCGCCAAGCCGGTTGATCACGGGGGCGGCCTTTATCAGTTCCTGCTCCAGCTTCGATTTTTCAGCATCATTCATCCGAGTAGATAACGGGATCGCTTCAACGATTCTTACAACTACGGCCAGCCTTCCGGCAGATTCTCGCGCAAAGCCTTCAGCCCTCGGTCCAAATACACCCCGATAGAGCCAATTTTCAGCCCATGCCGGTCCGCAACGTCCCCCAACTTCGGGCGCGCACATTCGATGTAGCGGACGAAGGCATCGAAGCCATTGCCGAGGTTCACGTAACTCGACAACTTGCCAGACGGCTTTGCATACGGCAGCAGCCACTGGCGCAGATTCTCGGTGAGCGGTGCCCGACGCCGAATTTTGAGTTTGGAGATGTCCGCGCTAATCTCGATAAAGCCCCGGTCGAATTTCACGTCCTGCCATTGCAGGCGCTTGATCTCGGCGGCGCGGACACCGGCGAAGCCAGCGATGGCGAGCGCTGGCACCAGCTCCGGTTTAGCTGCCTTGAGCAGCTTCTCCATCTCTGCTGGCGTGAACACTTCCGGCTTGGTCTGGCCTTTGAAGCACCGGGTTGCCCGTCCGAGGATAGGATGGCCTGCTGGCAAGTAGCCTTGGTCCAAGGCAAAATTCAGCATGGTGCCGATGGTCGTGCGATGATTATGGAGAGTCCGTGGAGTCCCATTGAGCGAGTTGAGGTAGGCTTCAATGTCCGGGCGCGTGAGCGACGCGATGGGGCATTGGAAGGCCGTGGCGAGGCGTCCCAACCGGATACGGAGGTCACGGAGATACAGCTCGGACGCACCACCCTTCTGACGGTTTGCCCGCAGTTCATCGGCAACCTCGGCCACCGTCCTCACCGGACGGTCTTGGCAGTTGTGCAGGGCGAAGTATCGCACGGCGTCCAGCACGGATGCGCCCTTGAGCAGCTTGTGAGCTTCCGCAATCTGGTGTGCTGCGAGATCCAGCGCCAGCCCGGTCGGGCGCAGAATCTCCAAGGCACGCGCATAGGCGAAGCGGTCCACGTCACGCAACACGCCAACCGCACCAGCGCAGCCTTGCACGATGTCGCGCAGCAGGCGTTCCGCCTCCTCCTTGGCAGTCTCGAAAGTGGAGAAGGTCGGGCGCTGCCGGACATTGCTGGCGTCGTAATAGACGACGGTGAAGGTCGGATAGCCCTTGTTCACCGACTTGTAGACGGTCGCCTGGCAGGAGCCAACTTTCACGGTGTGAGGGAACTTAACGGTCTTCATGTTAATGTCCTTCAAAACCGGAATCCGTTTGTAGACAGCAGGCCGCTGTCGGGAAAATTGTCGGGAAAAATCGACGGCCACCCGAAACGGTGGGAAAACGCCCGTAGAACAGCGGATTCTGAGTGGAGCGGGTGAAGGGAATCGAACCCTCGTCTCAGGCTTGGGAAGCCCACATTCTACCATTGAACCACACCCGCACCGGGTTGACGGTGCGTTGCTACCAAACGGCCTTGTCGACGGCAATCACTGATTTTCTCCCGCGCCTTGTGACTGCAAGCAACGCAGTCGTGTCCCGCATGGCGGGGCCACGCCGGACCACGCAGCACAGACCGCGCAGACCGCGCGGCTCTTGACCTGCCGGGCACGCTGCCTATCCTCCCGGGCATGGACATGAAACGTCTTATCATCCTAACGGCCTTGGTGACGGGGCTTCAGGTGTCGGCGGCAACGCCCAGGCTGGTCAATGGCATAGTGGCCATTGTGAATCAGACCGTCATCACTGAGAGGGAGGCGCAGCAGTTCATCGAGCCGGCCATCGTTACGCTGGAGAGCCGGCCGGGCATCACCCGGAAGGAATTCTTCGAGCGCGAGATGGAGATTTACAAGGATGGCCTAAACCAGCTCGTCGAGCGGCAGCTCACACTGGATGACTTCAAGTCCGCCGGCTACAGCTTCCCGGAGAGCATCATTGAGGATTTCGTGCAGGACCGCATCCGCGAGCAATATGGCGACCGCGTGAAGCTCATCAAGACGCTCGAGGCACGGAGCATGACTTACGACCAGTTCCGCACGGAGATACGCGACCAGTTCATCGTCGAGCAGATGAATCTCAAGAACGTTTCCTCGGCGGTCATCATTTCGCCATTCAAGATCGAGACTTACTACAAGGATCACCCGGAGGTGTTCAAGCTGCCCGACCAAGTGCGTCTGCGCATGATTGAGCTGCGCAAGCGTGACGGCGGCGACCCCGAGGCGGTGCGCCAGCTGGCGCGAGAAATCGAGGCAGGGCTGGCGAAGGGCGCGAAGTTTGCTGACCAAGCGGCGATCTACTCCGAAGGATCTCAAAAGCGTGAGGGCGGCGACTTGGGCTGGGTGAACAGGTCGGTCCTGCGCAAGGAGTTCGCCGACGCCACCGCCAGTCTCAAGCCCGGCCAGCGCAGCGGTGTGATCGAGGCTCCGGACGCGTGCTTTCTGCTGCTGGTGGAGGAAGTGAAGCCCGCGCAGCTGCGGCCGCTGGCGGAGGTGCGTGACGACATCGAGAAGACGCTCCTGAGCCAGGAGCGCGCGCGGCTTCAGAAGAAATACGTCGAGCGCCTGAAGAAGAAGTCGTTCGTGCGTTACTTCTCGAGAGACTGAGGGAGGAGCGTTCGTGCGCCTCTTTTTGCGCCGACCTTTCGCTGATCACACCAGCGGGAAGAGCTTCGCCAGGACCATCACCACGAACAGCCCGGTCAGCCCCATCAGGCTCACCATCGGCGAGAAGGTGGTCAGGCATTCCCGCTCGGTGAAGCCGCTCATCTTGCAAATCACCCAGAAGCCGCTGTCGTTCATCCACGGCATCATCTTCGAGCCGCAGCCGATGGCCAGCGCCACCCAGAGCGGATGGAAGCCCAGCAGTTCCGGCGTCGCCATGCCGCCGACCACGCCGACGGCGGTAATCATCGCCACCGTGGCCGAGCCTTGGGCGATGCGCACCAGCGCCGTCACCGCCCACGCCAGCGGCAGGATGGCGATGCTGTAGGTGGTCGAAAGTTCCTGCACGCGCAACCCGATGCCGCATTGCTGCAGCACGCCGCCGAACGCCCCGCCCGCCGAGGTGATGAGTATGATCAAGCCCGCCTCCTCAAGCGCGGTGGAAACGCCCTTGTCCAAAACCTCGCCGCTCTTGCGCCCCTGCCAGAGCAGCGTGGCCAGCGCGATGAGCGCGGAAATTCCTAGTGCCACGGTCGAGTCGCCCAGCACTTTGATGACTTGAATCGCCCCCGGCCAGAAGGCGAACAGGTCCGCGTAAAACTTCGCGCCACCCTTCGAGTCCAGCGGCGTGCCCGCGCTGATGAGCAGCACCGGCAGCAGGATGGGCAGCGCGGCCAGCCAGAACGGCGGCAGGCCCTTCTCATCGCGCTTTGACAAGGCCTCCAGATCAGCGAGGGAGAGCTTCGAGTTCTCGCGCAGCGGGATGTCCACGCGGCGGTTGATCCAGTGCGCGAAGGCCCAGCCGACCCCGGCGGTGATCACGCCGACGACGCAGCCGCCGAGGATCATCAGGCCCATGTCCACGTTCAGCTCCTTCGCCACGAAGAGTGGGCCGGGCGTCGGCGGCACGAGCGAGTGCGTCATCGTCGCGCCGGCGATGATCGAGAGCACGTAAAGCGTGTAGTTCTTCCCAGTCTGCATCCGCATCGCCTTGCCCAGCGGAATCATCAGCAGGAACACCGTGTCGAAGAACACCGGGATGCCGAGCAGGAAGCCGCTGAGGAGGAAGGCCAGCGGACCACGGTGCTCGCCCAGCACGCGCAGCGTCGTGCGCACGATGCGATCCGCGCCGCCAGAGTCCAACAGGCACTTGCCCACGATGGACGCGAACGCGATCAGCACGCCGATGCGTCCCGCCGTCGCGCCGAACTCGCGGGTGACGCGCTCGATGACGGGTTGATCGGCGACCTTCTGCGCGGCCTCGGGGGAGAGCTTCTTGGAAATGCCGTGCTTGACCACCGCCTCCGCCGGCGTGAACGCGGCGACGACCAGCGCGCCGAGCACGAGCGCCAGAAACGCGTGCAGGCGCAGGGCGAGGATGCCGCCGAGCACCACGACCATGCCGATAAACAGAATCCAGAGCGGGTCCATAGCTGAGTCAGAAAACCGGGTGACATGCGGAGTCTTCCGATGACGCGGGCGCGTGTCGAGGCGGGAGTGCGGCAGTGCGGAGCGGCCCGCTTGTTCCTGCTCGTGATCCTGATCCTAATCCTGCTCTGCTCGATGACGCGCTACTCCTGCAACGATGCCAGCACCTCCGGGTCGCGCACGTCCACCCAGCGGCCCGCGATTTGCAGCCCGGCCATCTGGTGTCCGGCGGCCAGCATCGCCGTGAGCGCGTCGGTCAGCTCGTATTCGCCGCGCGGAGATTTCTGGAGGGTCGCGGTGAACTCGAAGAGCGCGGGGTCGAAGAGATAGATGCCCGCGTTATACCACGCAGTCTCGCCCGGCTTGAGCCAGCCCTGCGCGGACAGCTCGGCGAGCTGCGCCGCGCTGGGCTTCTCCACGAGGTGCTTCAGGCAGAAGGCCGCGTCGAAGAAGAACAGCCCGCCCTTGGTCACGTCCTCGCTGCCGGTCACGGTGACGAGGCCGGAGAATTTTCCCTCGCTCCAACGCTTGAGCATGGCCGCGTAAGTCTCGGGCTTCACGAGAATGTCGCCGTAGGTCAGCAGGAACGGCTCGCTGCCCGCGAAGGACTTCGCAAGCTCCGGCGCCTTGCCCGTGCCGTCCTGCACGACCTGCCGCACGTAGCTGATGCGCGCGCCGAACTGCGAGCCATCGCCGAAGAAGCGCTCCACCACCTCCGCGTGCCAGCCCGTGACGATGCAGAACTCGCAGATGCCCACGCTCAACAGCCCCTCGACGATGTGCTGGAGGATGGGTTTGCCCTGCACGAGGAGCATGGGCTTGGGGATTTCATCGGTGAGGTCGCGCATGCGCGTGCCTTTGCCGGCGGCGAGGATGACGGCTTTCATTGGGCGTGCGGATTTTCCACGCGCGGAAGTTAGCGGCGAGGGCAGGACGGGCAAAGAATTTTTCCACAGGCACGCCACTGTGAAGCCACTGATCCCGCCGGACTGTTGGTCAAGGAATCCACCCCCGAGGAGTTGATTTCTTTGCCCCAATCCCTTGCCATCGGCCCTGCCCCGGATGTCCCGTGCAAATCCCCGCTCGCCAGCCCGCGAGCCGGGCAATAGTTTTTCCCCAATGGCAGCGCTGCCCAAACCGGACATCATCCTCACGCACGAGAGCGACCTCGACGGCCTGCTCTCCGGACTTTTGCTGCGTCGCCTCGCGCGCAAGCTCTTCGACCAGGACATCCGGCTGGAGGCGCACCATTACAACTCGTGGAAGCAGCGCCAGCTCCGCGAGCGCTCCGCCTGGGTGAGCGACTTCTGCTTCGAGCCGCGCATGGACCGGCCCGACTGGCTCATCCTCGACCATCACATGACCGACACGCCGGCCAAGCAGGCGCATCTCATCCACGACATCGGCAAGTCCGCCAGCCTCCTCTGCTACGAACTTTGCTGCGCGCACGGCCTCGGCAGGCCCGAGCTGGACCGCCTCGTCCACCTCAGCAACGTCGTGGACCTCTACCTCGTCGAGGACCCGGACTTCGAGCTGGCCTGCGATTACGGCAACTTGGTGAAGACCTACAATTTCTGGAACCTCCACGCGCTCATCGAAGGCAACCCGGAACGACTGCTCGACCACCCGCTGCTCGACGTGATGGCTGTGAAGCGCCGCGTGGAAGACCCGCTGGGCTTCGCGTGGAGCAAGCGCAACGTCGTTGAGATCAGCCCGACCATCGGCTTCGTGGACACCGTCGTCGGCAATGGGAACAGCATTGTCCACCGCCTGCTCAGAGCGAAGGCCACGCCCTACGCCGTCCTCGTCACGCTCTTCGTGAAGTCCAACCGCACGGTCATCGCCAGCTTCCGCAGCGAGAACGGCGAGGCGCTCAAGACCGCGCAGCAGTTCCAGGGCGGCGGTCACGCGAACGCCTCCGGCGCAACCCTGCCGCGCTCGGTCACCTCGCTGGAAGACGCTGTCCTCTACCTCCGCAGCGTCCTCGCGCCGACTCCGGAGAAGGGCGGCAGCCTGACAAGCCTTGAACAAGCCTTCGCCGCAGTTGAAAGCAAGGCGACAGGCCGGTAGTGGCTCGCTCTGAACTGGAGCGGCGCTCTGTGAGCGCCGTCCGAGCGCGTGGATCACCCAAGGAACGGCCGCCGCTACAGCGTGTGGCCGAGGATGGAACAGCGCGGCAGCTCGCCGGAAGTCTTTGGCAACTGGTAGCTGCCCTTCAGGGGACAGCGCGGCATCTGACTTCCCTTCAGATAACGCACCACCTCCGTCAAAACTACGTTGTCGTTTGTTGTCTTCCTGTGTTCGCTCGCCCAATACTGAACAGCACCGTCCATCTGCTTCAAGTTGGCAATGCACCCGTTTCTAGGGCTGGTTCTGGAACCAGCCGAGTTCATGACTACAAAGGACCAAGCCAATGCCGAACTCAGGCCGTCAACCGCAAAGAGTAGGAACCAGTCGGACGGCCGCCACTTTTCTGGGAAGAACGATTTCATCTACACCTTGCTCCACGGCGCACGGTTCTCGCGGCTTCGCAGCTTGTTCGCCTCGACGTCGCCGATGAACTCCTCCTTTTTCGGGTCCCACTTGAGCGGGTGGCGCAGCCAGTAGCCGATGTTGCCAAGCTGGCAGACGGCGGCAGTGCGCGCACCGATGGCCACGTCGGCCACGGGCTTCGCGCGGGACTTGATGCAGTCCACCCAGTTCTGTTTGTGGCTCGCGGCGATGGCGGGCAGGCGGAAATCTTTTTCGCCCAGCGGCGTTTCCAAAATGCTCTTGGGCGTGGACTCGATGCCCTTGCGATCCACGTAGATCGTGCCCAGCTCGCCCTCGAAGGTCGTGCCGCTCGGCCCGCCGTGGAACATCTCGATGCCGTTCGCATAGACGAAGCGCAGGCCGCTCTCGCCGCTGGCGGGCGGGTGGATCTCGACGGGACCGGAGTCGTCCATGCCCAGCGCCCATTGCGCGATGTCGAAGTGGTGCGCGCCCATGTCCGCGAGGCCGCCGCAGGCGTATTCCCGGTAGTTGCGCCACGCGGGGAAATGCTTGTGGATGTCCAGCGGGCAGAGGACTTGGTTGAAGGCGCGCTGCGGCGACGGGCCGTTCCACATTTCCCAGTCGGTCCCGGCGGGCACTGGCTCGGCCGGGAGGTCGCAGGACTTCGCCGGGCCACCGACACCCACGCGCACGGTCTTCACCTTCCCGATGCGCCCGTTGCGGACGTATTCCACGGCTTGGCGGAAGTAGCCCTTAAACTCCGTGCGCTGCTGGCTGCCGGTCTGGAAGACGATGTTGTTCTCGCGCGCTGAGTTCACCATTGCGCGGCCCTCAGCGATGGTGAGCGAGAGCGGCTTCTCGCAATACACGTCCTTCTTCGCGCGCGCGGCGAGGATGGCCGGGATGGCGTGCCAGTGATCCGGCGTGGCGATGCACACGGCGTCAATGTACTTGCGCGCGATAAGCTCACGGAAATCACCGATGGCCGCGCAGCCCTTGTAGGCGCCAGACTCCTTGTCCTTCGCGTAAGCCTTGTGGACGCGTTCGACGGAGTCACCCAGCCGGTCCTTGTGCACGTCGCACACCGCAACGACCTGCACGTCCGCCATGCCGAGGAAGCCGCCGAGGTGGCCGCGGTTCATCATGCCCATGCCGATGAGGCCGAGGTTGATGCGACCATTTGGACCGGAGCCGGACTTGGCTGCAGCCCAGACGTGCGAGGGCAGGAGCATCGGCGCAGCGGAAGCGGCGAGGGTGGTTTGAAGAAACGAACGGCGAGTGACGGTGCGGTGGTTCATGGGCGCATTGAAGCAAAACGCCCGTTTGCGGGCCAGCCTGAATCGCGCGCCGGTCGGGCCGTCCATTGCTGCGCACATGAAATCCTTGCCCGCCCTGCTCCTCGCCCTTTGCGCCCTGCCTGCCCTCGCCGAGAACTGGCCCGGCTGGCGCGGCCCGCGCGGCGATGGCACGAGCTTGGAGAAGAACGTCCCCGTCAAGTGGAGCGGCACCGAGAACGTGTTGTGGAAGACGCCGCTCGCCGGTGGCCACGCCTCGGCCATCACGTGGGGCGACCGGCTCTTCACCGTCGGCGCGGTCGCGGAGACCGAAGGCCGCAACCTGATCTGCCTCGACAAGAACTCCGGGAAGATTCTCTGGGAGCAAGTCGTGGTGAAGTCGCCGCTCGAAAAGAAGCACCGCGAAAACAGCCACGCCTCCAGCACGCCCGCCACCGACGGCAAGCTCGTCTATGTCGCCTTCCTGGACGTGCAGGACATGGTCGTGGCGGCGTATGACTTCAGCGGCAAACAGCAGTGGCTCGCGCGGCCCGGCGTTTTCAAGAGCGTCCACGGCTTCTGCACTTCGCCCATCCTGCACAAGGACAAGGTCATCGTGAACGGCGACCACGACGGCGAGAGCTACCTTGCCGCGCTCGACAAGGCGACCGGCAAGACGCTTTGGAAAGTCCCGCGCGCGAACAAGACCCGCAGCTATTGCGCGCCGCTCATTCGCACGCTCTCGGGCCGCACGCAGATGATTCTCGCGGGTGACAAGTCCACTGCGAGCTATGACCCCGACACCGGCAAGCTCCACTGGTATTTCAAAGGCCCGACCGAGCAATACGTCGCCTCGCTCGTTTACAACGAGAAGGCCGACCTGCTCTTCCTGACAGCCGGCTTCCCGCAGCACCACCTGCTTGGCCTGCGTCACAACGGCAGCGGCGATCTCGGCGACATCTACCACCATGCAGAGATCACCCACCCGCAAGTCGCGTGGCACCACACCAAGGCCAGCATGGTTTCCTACGTGCCCTCGCCCATCAGCGAAGGCGACTACTTCCTCGTCGTCGGCGACCAGGGCCACGCCAACTGCCTCGTCGCGAAGACCGGCGAGCCGCTCTGGTCGGAGAAGATTGGCCGCAGCCACGCCTCGCTCGTGTCCGCGAACGGCCTGGTCTATTTCCTCAACGACGACGGTGTGGCCTTCGTGGTGAAACCCGGCCGGAACTACGAACTGGTCGCGCGCAACGAACTCGGCGAGCCAACCTACGCCTCGCCCGTCATCAGCGACGGCAAGCTCTTCCTCCGCGGCGACAAGCACCTCTTCTGCATCGGCACCGGCGCGGCGAAGACGGCGCAGCGGTAGGGACGTGTTCCACTGTAGCGGCGGTCTGCGACCGCCGAGTTTGGGCCAGTTCTTGCGATTCGTTTGGCGCTCTCAGAGCGCCACTACAGAAGCAACGGCCAATGGCCAAGTTTCACCTTCCCAGCCGCTGTCGGGTTGCTAGCTTCAGCCTGTCAACGAAACACAGCGCGTCCACACCATGCCCTCGCTCAACCGCCGGTCCTTCCTCCGTAACTCCTCCGCCTTCGCCGCAACCGCCGCGTCGCTGCAAATCACCAGCGGCGTGCGCGCGCAAAGCCCGAATAGCAAGTTCACCGTCGGCCTCATCGGTCCGGGCGGCATGGGCACGGGGCACCTCAAGACGCTTGTGAAGAACGACGCCCTAAACCTGGCCTACGTGTGCGACGTGGACCAGACCCGGCTCGCGACGGCCGTGAAGAATGCCGAGGACGCCGGCCGCAAAGCGCCCAAGGCCGTCACCGACCTTCGCCGCATTTTGGAAGACAAGTCCGTGGATGCCGTCTTCATCGCCACGCCGGACCATTGGCACGCGCCCGCCACCATCCTCGCCTGCGACGCCGGCAAGCACGTCTATGTCGAGAAGCCCGGTTCGCACAACATCCGCGAGGGCCGGATGATGATCGAGGCCGCGCGCCGGACGAAACGCGTCGTGCAAGTCGGCACGCAGACGCGCAGCTCGGCGCACATGATGGAAGGCACGGCCAAGGTCCGCAGCGGCGCGATCGGCGACGTGCTGGCCTGCCGCGTCTGGAACAGCCAGCGCCGCCGAAACATCGGCAAGGCTTTGCCGTCCGCCCCGCCCGCGCATCTGGACTTCGACACTTGGATCGGCCCCGCGCCGATGGTTCCCTACAAGTCCACACTGCTGCACGCCGTGTGGCGGTGGTATTACGCCTTCGGAGCCGGCGACATGGGCAACGACGGCGTCCACGACATTGATGTCGGGCTGTGGGGCCTGGACGTCGGCTTCCGGCACCCGAACCGCATCGCGGCGCTGGGCGGGAAGTATTTCTTCGACGACGACCAGCAGTTCCCTGACACGCAGACGTGCATCTTCGAATGGGAGCTTCCCGGCGGGAAAAAGAAACAGCTCATCTACGAGCAGCGCATCTGGGCCCCTTACGTTCAGGAAGGCTACGAGAACGGCGACGCGTGGTATGGCACCAAGGGCTACGTCATCGGCGGCAAGGAATCCGGCTGGCAGATGTTCGCGGAGAAGAACAAGCCGGTCGAATCCGGCAAAGGCTCGCCCGACCTCCCGGCGCACCACCGCAACTTCCTGGACTGCATCAAGACCGGCGCGCGCCCGAACGCGGACGTGGAAATACACCACTACTCCGCCTGTCTCGTCCACCTCGGCAACATCGCCACGCGCCTTGGCCGGACGCTGAAGTTTGATTCAGCGAAGGAGCAGTTCATCGGCGACGCCGAGGCGAACGCGCTCGTGCGCCGCGCGTATCGCAAGGAAGGCCACTGGGGCGTGCCGAAGGGAGTGTGAGGCTCCGGTAGGGCGCGTCTGTCCCAGCGCGCCGCTTCGTGACCAATGCTGCGGCGGCGCGCTGGGACAGACGCGCCCTACCTTCTACTGCGGCAGTTGCAGGTGGACCACGCCGCTCTGGCTCTGGCCGAGGAAGTAGCCGGAGGTCCAGCCACGCTTTTGCAGCAGCGCGCCTCGGAAAGCGGTCTCCTGCTTTGTGGCAGGATGGATGAAGGTTCCCTCCACGTAGCCGGTGTCAGGCCGGAAATTCCACGCGAAGTGCTGGAGCACTTGATGGCCCGGCATGCCGGCAACCAAGGACAGCCCGGAGTCGCCGAGGACGATCTTTTCCAGATTGCCGCCGCTCAACATCCCACCGACGCGCTGGTCGCCGCGCACCGCCGCGCCGCCGCCGGGCGTGTAGAGGTTCCCGAAGAGGTGCCGGCGTGTGGAGAAGCCGTTGGGATAGTAGCGGTCCTGCGGCGAGAGCGGCTTGTGCCAGATGACCTCGCCGAACGCGTCGAGGCCGGGGTCCTTGGAGACGGTGATCCAGCCCAGCAACATGCCGCGCCCACCGGCAAGCGGGACATGGAGCGGCCAGAGACCGTTGCGACCCATCACAGCCTCGTGGCGCACGAGCGTGCCGTCGGGAAGCTCGCCGGAGAACCTCACCTTGCCCGCGCCGTCCACAACGATCTCGCCGAACGCATCGCCGCCCGGGCTGGCCGGGGAGTTTGTCGCCATCGCCATGACGAACGTGTAGCGGCCCGCGAGCGGAGTGAAGCTGCTGCGGCCATCATAGACTTGCCGGTAGGCGAACATCTCGACGCCTTGGCCGTCATCGCTGAAGCGGCCCATCAGGCGCTCGCCCGCCACGGTGTCGAGCTGGAGCGAGACGGTCAGTGGCGAGAGGCCCGCGCGCGCGACGGTCGTGGTGGCCTGGCCGTTCAGGTCGAACTGCCCGCTCATCGCGTGGCTCGCGACGCCCTGCCGCAGCGAGCCGGTGTAGCTGCCGTCCGCCGCGACCGCGAGCTGGGAGAAGCCGCACCGCGACGGCGCGAGGGAGTTGGTCGGATACAGGAGGCCGTTGAACACGCCCCAGCTCAGGCTGGCCAAGCGCGGGGCGAAGTTCGCCTCGATCACCAAGTTGGGTTGCATGGTGAATTGCAGCGATGGCGACACGCCGCTGACGCCACCGCTCCAGCCGGTGAAGACGTGGCCCGCCGCCGGAGTGGCTCGCACTTCGTAACCGACTCCGACGTCCAGGAGCCGCCCGTGTCCGTCCGGCGTCACGGTGCCCGCGCCGTTGACGCGCACCGTCAACACGCTGCCCACGGGATAGTGGAGCGTGCGCTGGAGCGGCACAGATTCGTTGCCCGCCTGGTCCACGGCGCGGACGCGCACGGTGTTCGGGCCGGGCCACGCAGCGCTTTGGAACATCCATGTGTCCGTGCCTTGCGCACGCTCCCACGGGCCGTTGTTGACGGAGACTTCGACGCGAGCCACGGACACGTTTTCGCGGGCCGCGCCTTGCAACGTAAACGCGGCGGATGACAAACGCGTGCCGTCGTCGGGCGAGGTGATCGCGACCTCGGGCAGCTCGCGCTCCATGTTGTAGCCGAACTGGAAGTTCGCCGAGAGGATCGTGCCAGTGCGCATGACGAAGCGGAGCACCGGCGAAGTGGATTCGATGCTGCCAGTCCAGCCGACGAACGCCGCGCCGCGCGCGGGCTGCGCCTCGACTGTGTAGGTCTGGCCGACTTCGAGTTCCGCGCCGTTGAGGTCGGGAATGACCTTGCCCGCGCCCGTGGCATAGACGCGGAGGACGGCCCGCACGCGGCCGGCGATGACTTCCATGGAGGGGCCTTGCAGCTCGGTGATGCCCTGCTGCGCGGTCTTGCCGGGCCGCATCTCGCGGACCTCGCGCGGCGGGGCGGGCATCTGCGGCATGCCGGGCATGTTCGTCTGCATTGCCATCGCGCGAGGGAGAAACAGGTTGTTCTGGTTCGTGACGGGTGCGTATTGCACGCGGGGGAAGTTGGTGGCGTTCAGCGCGCCGGGCGCGGTCGCACGCGGGTCGCGCACCACGATGTTGTTCGGCGGCCACTGCGCGGCGGGCGCTTCTGTCTTCACCTTCGGTTAGGACGAGCCGCCACCGAAGAGACGGCGGAAGAAACCGCCCGAAACCGGCTCCCACTTCTGACGTTCGGCCTCGATGCGACGGCGCTCGGCGGCCTGCTCAAGCGCGGCGGCGCGGGCCTGGCGGTCAGCTTCCGCGCGCGCGGCCTTCTCGGAACCGGCCATCACCTTTCGTGCAATTTCCTGTTCCTTCGCGTTCATGCGCGCGATCTCGGCGGCGGCCTTCGCCTCCAGCTCGGCTTTCGCCTTGGCCTCGGCAAGCTCGCGGGCTGCGGCGGTTTCCTGCGCCTTGCGCTCGGCGTCCTGCTGCAGCTTGGTCTGGCGCGCGAAATCCATCGCGGCGCGGCGATCCGCGTCGGCCTTGCGCTTGGAGGCCTCGCGCTGGTCGGCCTCCTGTTTGGCGAGGCGCGCCAGCTCGGCGGCGGAGAGTGCGCGGCGATAATCTTCCTGCCCCTGCGCCTTGCGGGCCAGCTCGGCCTCCTTCAGGACGCGCGCGTTGTCGGCGAGCATCTTGGAGTTTGCATCGGCCTCGGCCTGGGCTTTGGCAAGGCGCTTCGCCTCGACAGAGGCGTCGGGCAACTTGGGCGGCTTGGGCGCAACGGGAGGCGGAACCGCCGCGGCCTTCGCGCGCGCGGCGGAGTCTTTCTTCGCGTTCATTGCCAGGTCGCGCGCGGCTTGGGCACGGGCGAACTCCTCGGCAGCCGCGCCCTTGTCCGTGACGGCCAGCGGCTTCGTGTCCTGAACCGGGAAGGCCGGGCGCACGACCGGCGCGGCGAATTGCATGGGCGAGGACTCCGACAACGCGGCCGTCTGGCGCGCATCGCCACGGAACTGGCCCACACGTTCGGGGCCAGCCCCGCGCCGCCCTTCACCGCGTAGAAGCGCTTGTTCCAGCCGCCAAAGTAAACCACGCCGTTCGCCGCGAGCGCGGGCGACGAGGAGATCGCCGAGTCGGTCGCAAACTCCCACGCCTTCACGCCCGCCGCGCTGACGGCGTGCAGGCTGTTGTCGTAGGAGCCGACGTAGATCGTGCCGTCGGTGCTGACGGCGGGCGTGGAGCGCACTCGGCCGCCGGTGGTGTAGCTCCAGAGCTTGAAGCCGTCCGGCGCGAACGCGTAGAGCTTGCGGTCGTCGGAGCCGACATAGACGACACCGTCCGGTCCCACCGCCGCCGAGCCGCGCACCGCCGCGCCCGTGGCGAAGGTCCATTTCTTCGTGCCATTGGGCTTGATCGCATAGACATGCCCGTCGAACGCACCAAAATAGATCGTGCCGTCGGGGCCGATGGCGGGCGAGGCGTTCACCTTCTCGGAGGCCTTGAACTTCCACTTCACCTTGCCCCAGAAATCCACCGCGTAGAGGACGCCGTTGAGCGACGCCACTTAGATCGTGCCGTCGCGCCTGACTGCGGGCGAGGACACGACCGTGTCCTCCAGCTCCAACTCCCAGCGCTTCATTCCCTCGCCGTTCAAGGCATAAAGCGTCTTCTGCATCGTGCCGAAGAAAACGGAGTTGCTCTGGCCGAGCGCGGGTGAGGAGACGATTTTGCCGTTCGAGCGGAAGCGCCATTTTTCCACACCGTCCGCGCCGAGCGCGTAGAGGTTGCCGTCCACCGAGCCGATGATGACCGTGCCATCCGCGGCCACGGCGGGCGAGGCCACGAGCGCGTCGCCCGTGGGGAACTCCCACTTGCCGTTGCCCTGCGGGTCGAAGGCGTAGAGCTTCCCGTTGTCCGCTCCGAAATAGACCGTGCCGTCCGCGCCGAGGGCGGGCGAGGACTGGATTGAATGGCCAGTGTAGAACTCCCAGAGCTTGGTGCCGGCGGGCTGGTCGAACGCGCTGACGAAGCCGAGCAGCAGCAGCGCGGTGAGGAGGAATTTGGCGTTGTGTCTCATGCGTGTGCAGCCTGAGCAAAGCGCCCCAGCCACTCGGTATTCGATGAGTTATTACGGCTGCCTGACGGCGGATTTACAAGACTTAACAGGGCGTGCCGGGCAGCGCGATTCGTCAGAGGCGCTTGGCCAGCTCCGCGCTGCTGGCCGCGAGGACTTCCTTGTGGAGCGAGTTGCCGTGCGCATCAATCGTGACCACGGCGGGGAAGTTCTCGATCTCCAATTCCCAAATGGCTTCGGGCGAGCCGAACTCCTCGGCGAAATAGACGTTGCGAACCTTCTTCACGCACTCGGCCAGCACCTGCGCCGCGCCGCCGATGGCGTGCAGGTAAACACAGCCGTGCTCCTTGCAAGCCGCGAGCGTCTTGTCGCCCATGCCGCCCTTGCCGATGACGCCGCGCACGCCGAAGTCGCGGATGATCTGCCACTGATACGGCTCCTCGCGGATGGACGTGGTGGGGCCAGCGGCGGTGCAACGGTAGGATCCATCGGGCTGCTTCATCATGACCGGGCCGCAGTGGTAGATGATGCCGTCGCGCAGCGAGACGCCCGACGGCAGCGCGCCGCCCTCATGCAGATACTTGTGCACCGCGTCGCGCCCGGTGAAAACGACGCCCGAGATAGAAACCTCGTCGCCGACCTTGAGCGCGCGGACCTGGGCTTCGGTGAAGGGGAAGGTGAGGGGGGTCATAAGCGAATTAGTAGAGCCACGATTTGATCGCGCCTTCCGCATCCAGCGTCACGCCCTGCCGGCGGTAGGCCCAGCACATGTAGCTCACGCTCACGAAGAACGACGCGGGCACGCGGTTGGCCGCGCAGATTTTCACGCCGAGCAAGGTCGTCTTGCCGCCGAAGCCCATCGGGCCGATGCCGAGTTCGTTCGCGGTCTTCAGGATGTCCTGCTCCAGCGCGTCCAGCTCCGGGTTCGGATTGCGGTCGTCGAGGAGGCGGAGGAACTGCTGCTTGCTGAACTCGTAGCCGGTCGCGCGGTCGCCGCCGATGCACACGCCGAGGATGCCCGGGCCGCAGCCCTTGCCCTGCGCTTGGAGCACGGCGTCGAGGATGGCTTTGCGGCAGCCGTTGAGGTCGCGGTTGGCGTGGAGCTTCTCGGCGGGCAGCGAGTATTGCGCGCCGACGTTCTCGCAGCCGCCGCCCTTGAGCACGAGGCGCACGGCGATTTCCGGCGAGCGATGCTGGTGGAAATGCATGGCGGGCGCGCCGGGGCCGAGGTTCGTGCCGTCGTTCTTGCCGGTGAGGGAATCCACGGAGTTCTGGCGCAGGAAACCCTTGGCCGTCGCCTCCTTCACCGCCTCGCGCGCGGCCTCTTCGCAGGCGATCTGGTCGAAGCCCACGGGGCAGTCCACGTAGAAGATGACGCTGCCGGTGTCCTGGCAGATGGGCTGGGACTTGCGCTTGGCCAGCTCGATGTTCTGCTCGATGATCTTGAGCGCGCTGGCAGCGATGGTGCCTTTCTTCTCGTTCTCCAGCGCCGTGACGAGCGCGCGGTTCACGTCATCCGGCAGCTCGGCGGAGGTGCGGCGGATCAGCTCCACCAACGAGTCTTTCAAAGCGTTCATGTCGCGGCACGGTAGGAACGAGGGGCGGGGGTGTCAATTGAACGCAACACAGCCCGTGACCCGAATGGAAAGATCCGCCCAAATCAGGGCAGGACGGGGATTGGCCAACGCGAAAACCCTCCCGTCCGAATCACCGCGCCTCCGCCACCTGCCGCGCGATTTCCTCGCCGATGGCCAGCGAAGCCGTCGCAGCGGGGCTGGGTGCGTTGAGGACGTGCAGCGCCTTCGGACGCGCGACGAGGCAGAAATCCTGCACGAGCGTGCCGTCGGGGGACATCGCTTGCGCGCGCACTCCCGCGCCGCCGGGGGCGAGATCGGACTCCCGGATTTCTGGGACGAGCCGCTGGAGCGATTCGCAGAAGAGGCGCTTGCTGAAGCTGCGTTTCATTTCCTCCCAGCTCATGCGCTTGTGCCGGCCGAGGAAGTTCCACAGGCCCTTGAAGGTAACCGCGTCCCACAGGTCGCCGACGTTGATGTCCGACTTCGTGTAGCCTTCGCGGGAGAAGGCGAGGACTGCGTTCGGCCCGGCCTCGATGCCGCCGTGGATCATCCGCGTGTAATGCACGCCGAGGAACGGGACCTGCGGGTCGGGCACCGGGTAAATCAGATGCCGCACAAGCGACTCGCGGTCCTTCTTGAGCTGATAGTATTCGCCGCGAAACGCGACGATGCGCACGTCGCGGCGCTCGCCGGCCAGCTCGCTCACGCGGTCGCTGTGCAGGCCGGCGCAGTTCACGATGAACGTGCCTTCGAACGCGCCCGCTGTGGTCTCCGCCACCCAGCCGGCCGCGTGCTCGCGCAAGGCCGTGACGCGCGCGGAGATCACGACGCGGTTCCCGGCCTTGGTGATCAGCTCCAGCATCGTGGCGCAGACCTTCGCGTAGTCCACGATGCCTTCCTGCGGCACTTGCAACGCCGCGACGCCTCCGACGTGCGGCTCGATCCCGCGCATCTGCTCGCGGTTCAGCCAGCGTAGTCCGGCGAGTCCATTCTGTGCGCCGCGTGTCTGCAAGTCCTTCAGCCGCGCGACCTCGGTGTCGTCCACGGCCACGACGAGCTTGCCGCAGACATCGTGCGGGATGGCGTGCGTGCGGCAGAACTCTGTCATCTCCGCGACGCCGCTGACGGCGAGGCGGGCCTTGAGCGAGCCGGGCTTGTAGTAGAGGCCGCAGTGCAACACGCCGCTGTTGTGCGTGCTCTGGTGGCGACCGACGCCAGGTTCCTTTTCGAGGACGGTGATGCGGGCGTCCGGGAGTTTGCGCGCGAGCTTGATGGCGGTGGCCATGCCCACGATCCCGCCGCCGATGATGAGGAAGTGCTGGTCAGCCACAGAGCGAGGGAGGCTCTGCGGTTAGTCCTGATCCGCACGCTGCTGCGCGATCGTAAGCCCGGTCATGGTGCGCAAGGGCAGAAGTTGAATTAGACCATTTTCCAGCGGCAGCAAGACAGCAGCCCGCTCACGGGTGAAGGCCAGGAAATCACGATGTGGAGGCGGATACGTGCGCCCGTCAGCCATCTGAATCTCAAAGGGCTGTCCAGAATCCAGCGCCTCGTGAATGTCATCCACAGTCATGGCTGGAGTCTGCCCACTGGAAGTGTTCTGTCAACCAGCTGTTACTTCGCCGGCCACCACGCGTCGAGCAGCGTGGTCAGGTGCTCAACCTTGGCCGTGTTCGCACCGGCAAGGTTCTTTTCCTCATGCGGGTCTTTGGCGAGGTCGTAAAGCTCCACCACATCATCAGGCTGGTTCCGCTTGTTGGGCACGATGAGCTTGGTGTCGCCCTCGATCACCCAACGCCACTTCAAGCTGGAGGCGGGGTTCTGCATATCCACGAAGTTGTGCGTGAAGCATTCGCCATAGACCGCCCTGCGCGCGGCGACGGCTTTGTCGTCGAGCAAGTTGAGGCCGGGCATCTGCGGCGTGGGCTTGAGGCCGGCGGCGACCAGGAGCGTGGGCATGAGATCGAGCGAGCTGGCGAGGTGCGGCGACTTCTGCGGCTGCACCTTGCCCGGCCAGCGCACCATGATGGGCGTGCGCAGGCCGCCGTCGTATTGGGACTGCTTGGACTTCTCTGCGTAGCGGCCCGTGGTGGGGTTGGTGATCCAGCCGTTGTCGGTGACATAGACGACGATGGTGTTGTCCGCGAGCTTCTGCTCGTCGAGATGCGCGAGGAGCTGGCCGCAGGTTTCATCGAACCAGTCCACCATCGCCCAATACTTCGCGACCTGAAGCGACGGGGTCTTGTCCTTGTATTTGTCGAGGAGCCGCTGCGGCGGCGTGTGCGGGTCGTGCGGCATCATCGGCGCATACCAGACGAAGAACGGCTTCTTCTCCTGCTTGGCGGTGGCGATGAAATCGTAGATCGGCTGCATGGTCTTGCGACCGATGTCGAGGCCGGCGTCGCCATGTCGCCCGCCTTGGGTCATACCGTGCGTGAACCCGCCTCGGCTGTAATGCTTCTGCCACCACTTGCCGGTCTGGAGGCTGAGATAACCCTGCTTGGCCAGCTCGCGCGGCAGCGTTGGCACGGCCTCGATGAACTTCGACATCAGCTCGCGCCCGTCTGCGAAGTGCTTCGACTTTTGGAACTCCGCGCCCTTCAAGCCCGGCACCGGCGGCGGGTCGTTGCTCGTGACCTTGTGCTGGTGCGGATACAGGCCGGTGATCATGGACGCGAGGCTCGGGCAGCAGAGGCTGGACGGCACGTAGCCGCGCGTGAAGGTCAGGCTCTGCGCCGCGAGCTTGTCGAGATGCGGTGTCTTGAGATGCGGATGCCCCATGAAGCCGTAGTCGCCCCAGTGATGGTCGTCCGAGACTATCATCACGATGTTCGGCGGGGCTGCGGACAGGCGGAGTGCGACGAGGAGGAATGCGGCGGCAAGGGCGGCGCAACGGAGCAAGTTCATTGCGGAGTTAAGGCCGAGAGAACGTGCGTTGTCAAACCCGCCCGCCGGCTCCGGACGTGCCGTGGTTGCCGTCGTCCGCGTCCCGCTCACACCGTCAACTGCCGCTCGCGCGCCGTCACCTTCCAGCGCTCGCCGGCCTGGCCGGCACGCACCGTGGTCACGAACGAGTGCAGCGCGACCGTCGGACAGATGTGGCGCGGGATGCCGTAGAGCACGTCGCCCACGGCGAACTCGCTCGCGCGCACCGTCTCCACGACTAGGTGCTCTTCGCTCTGCATCACCGCCGGGGCATCCGGTAGGTTCAGGAACTTCACGCGCGGATGAGGGTTTTCCGCCGCGACCGCCTTGTGGCCAAGGTCGAGGCACAGACGGTTCTCGCCCGGCTTGCTGATGACGCGTGTGAGCAGCACGGCGGCGGACAGAAAGTCCATGTCCGGCAGCATCGTGCCGTAGCCAAAATCCCACAGCACGCAGGTGCCGGGGCTGCATTCCACGTCCGGGCGTTTCGCATGGATGGGGAAGGTCGGCGTGCCCCCGGCGACGACATTGGGCACCGGCAGTTGCGCTACCTTCAACTCAGCGCGCAACTGCACCACCGCCGCCCACTCGCGCTCGCACTGCTCGGTGCGCTGGGCGAGGTTCGTCACGTGGTTGTGGCCGTCGTAGCAGTGCAAGCCCGCCGCGCGCAGCCCCGGCGTGCTGGCGATGAGCCGATACAACTCCACCGCCTTCGGCCCCGGCACGACGCCGGTGCGGTGCATGCCCATGTCCACGTCGAGGTAAAGGTCCAGCGTGCGCCCCGCTGCCGCGAAGGCGGCGCCCAGCGCGCGGATGGCGTCCGCATCATCCGCCACGGCGGAGAACTTCGTCCCCGGGAACTTCTGCGCCAGCGCGAGCAGTCGGCCCACGTTCGGCCCGACCGGTTGATACGCCAGCAGCGCGTCCGGCGCGCCACAGCCCGCGACCATCTCCGTCTCCGCGATGGTGGCGCACTTGAACTTCGTGATGCCCAGCCCGAGCTGGAGCTGGATGAGGTCGGGCATTTTGTGCGTCTTCATGTGCGGCCGCAGCCGTGCGGGACCGCCCGTGATGGCGATCATCCGCCGCACGTTCTCCGCCACACGGTCGGGATACACGAGCAGCGAGGGCGAGGGCACTCCAGCGACGTTGGCGACGCGAAACCAGTCAGGATTCATGGGGAGAGATTTAGGGAAACGATGCGCGCACGGAAGCGAATTGTCGGAACGAGAACCAAGGGCGAAGGCAGGGGCGCGTGGTTTGAGCGGCGCTTCAGTCGTTATAAACAAACGTCCAGTTGGCGCCGTGCTGGAAGTCTGGCGCGTTCTGGGTGGCCTGCAAATACTCCACGTGCGAATCCGCGAACGTCACGTTGCCGAAGCCCAGCCGGGTTGGGTCATGCCAGTAGGCATATTGGAAGGCAGCGCTGTTCAAAGCATGGGCATTGAACGAGTAATCATTGACCACGATGACGCGGACCGGATTGTTGACCTGGGTGGCGCGCTTTAGGAAAAGCCCCTTGGTCCCATCGTTGTTGTTGGCGGCGCTGTTGTAGAAATGGCTGCTGCCGAACGTGTCGAAGATGGTGGGCTTGCGGTTCATCGCCCAGGAGCCGGCGAGCGCGCCGCGATCACTCGGGCAGCGGAACGCCAGCGCCGCGCCCTCACTGGTGGTAGTCACCGGCCCGCTGAGGCTGACGTAGGCGTTGAGGAGTCGGTTGGCGACAACGTATTCGGTGCCGTTCTTGCCGCCATACGAGTAGTAGGTGTAGACGGGGTCCGGCAGACCAGTCGCGGGATTGACGCCCGTGGGGAACCGGTCGTCGTGATCGCCTTGATAGAGGGCATGGGCCACGGCCTGCTGCTTCAAGTTCGAGACGCACTGAACCTTTTTGGCCTTCTCCTTCGCCTTACCCAGCGCCGGCAGGAGCAGTCCGGCAAGTATGGCGATGATGGCGATGACCACCAGCAGCTCGATCAACGTGAAGGCCGGGGATGAACAGGAGCGGCCCAGCCTACGGCACGGGCCAGCTTGTGGACGGACAAACCAAGCAGTGGCGTTCATGGCAGCAAAGATTCTTCTTCGAAGAAACATGACACAGGCTTGATAGGCCGAACGTCCGGGTAGGAAGGTCGCGGGTCAAGTCCTGTTTTGTGGCCTTGCTTGGGCGCGAGCCTTCCTTGGGATGCTCGGCTCGTCACTCTGGCTGACAGGAAGGCGAACCCACTGGTTTCGCCCCTCGCAAAAGGGCGCCTAACCTACGCTCACGGCACAATCTCAAACACCGCTTCGACCTCCACCGCGACGTTGCTGGGCAGGGAGGCGACGCCCACGGCGCTGCGCGCGCCGAGGCCGCGCTCGCGTCCGAACACGTCGAGCATCAGCTCGCTAAAACCGTTGATGACCTGCGGCTGGTCCTTGAAGCCGGGCGGGCAGTTCACCATGCCCAGCACCTTCACCACACGACGCACGCGGTCGAGGCTGCCCAGCTCCTGTCGCAACTGCGCGAGGATGGCGAGGCCGCACTGGCGCGCGGCGTCCTTGCCCTGCGCAACGGTGAGTTCCTCGCCCACGCGACCCGTGATGAGCTTGCCGTCCGCGTAGCGAGAGATGTGGCCGGAGACGAACGCGAGGTTCCCGCTGACGACCACGGAGGTGATCGTGGCGGCGGGGCCGGGCTTGGTGGGGGCTGGCAGGGTGAGCTTCAGCTCCGCGACGCGGCGCTCGATAGTGTCCGGCAGCGGAGTAACGGTGGTGGTGACTTGCGGTTGAGGCGAAGGGGCTTGGCAGGCAGTGAGGAGCGTGCAGACCAGCAGGGTCGCTGAGATGAGAAGGCGGGGAAGAGCAGGATTAAGATTAAGATTACGAGCAGGAGTAGGAACAGCGGTGACGGACGGTTTTGGCTTCGTGCTCATAATCTTGATCCTAATCCTGCTCCCGCCTTTCACCTCAGCTCAAAGATGCACTCCACCTCCACCGCGATGTTCCCCGGCAGCGGGCCCATGCCCACGGCGCTGCGCGCGCCCACACCCGCGTCGTCGCCGAACACGTCGCGCATCAACTCGCTGAAGCCGTTGATGACCTTCGGGTGGTCGTAGAAGTCGGCGGCGGTGTTGACCATGCCCAGCGTCTTCACGAGGCGCTTCACGCGGTCGAGGCTGCCCAGCTCGTTGCGCACGGTGGCGAGGATGGCGAGGCCGACCTGCCGCGCGGCGGCCTGTCCTTGCTCCAGGTTCAAGTCCTTCCCCACGACGCCGGTGATCATGGTCTTGTCGGTCTTGAGCGGGCCGTGGCCGGAGACGTAGCACATGTTCCCGGCGATGACGACGGGCTTGTAAACGTGAGCGGGCTTCGGGGCGGCGGGGAGTTCGAGCTTGAGTTCGGCAATGCGGGCTTCTGCGCTCACGGGCAATGGTATTGGGGCTGTGGTTTCGGTAGAGACGAACCCGAGTTTCCGGCGTGCGCAGGAGCGCGGCAAGGAGTTTTTCCTGTCGGACGTTGCTCACTCCGCGCCGACCGTTGACCTTCGTTGCGTCAAAGTCCCCGCACCGCAACCCGTCCGACTCGCTTCCGGGAAAAATCCTTGCCCCCACCATTAGCAGGGTGCTACCAACACTCAGCGTCTATTTGCAGTGGTCGGGCGCGTTTATGCGTTGTGCCAAGTGCGGCTGCCTCGACGACAAAGTCATTGATTCCCGGGGTTCACGGGAAGGCTCCACCATCCGCCGCCGGCGCGAGTGCCTCAAGTGCGCGCATCGCTTCACCACCTACGAGAAGATTGAGCACGCCGGCCTCATGGTCGTGAAGCGCGACGGCCGCCGCGAGGAGTTCACCAAGGAGAAACTGCTCGGCAGCCTCAAGGCCGCCTGTGCCAAGCGCCCCGTGCCTGCGGCGGAGATCGAGGTGCTCGCCGAGAGCATCACCGACCGTGTCACCGACGAGTTCGACTCCGAGGTGCCCAGCCAGGCCATCGGCGAGATGGTCATGGTCCGCCTGCGTGAGTTGGACAAGGTCGCCTACGTCCGTTTCGCGAGCATCTACCGGCGCTTCGAGGAGACGGAGGACTTTCTGGACGCGGTAAAACACCTGGAGGCCAAACGTGATACAGCTACATTCCCACTGCCTGGTATTTGAGACGGCCAACGGCGAGCACATCCCCTGCTCCGTCGAGGATGTGAGCGTCGAGGTCATCGGCGAGGCGGTGGACCAGCTCGACCACGAGATCGTCAAAGAGGCCGCCGCCGCCGTGCTCCACTACTTCAAGGTCGAGCGGAAGCAGACCATCGTCACCATCGCGGAGTTCACCGCCGCGCTCGAGGGAGTGCTGCGCGGCCTCGGCCTCATCGTCAACAGCACCGAACCAAAACCCGCGCCCGCGCTCGCCGGCCCCGTGGCGGAGACGAGCCTGGACGACCTCGCGGTGGAAACCGGTGACGGCGGGGAACTGCTCTTCTTCCCGCGCCTGCGCGAGGAGATGCGCCAGCAACTCAGCCAGTCCCCGCGCCTCGTGCGCTTCAACAACCTGCACGACTGCGTGAAGCGCCTCGTGGGCGCGCGCCGCTGGTGCGACCGCTGCCGCGCGATGAGCGACCAGATTGTGGGCTACCTCCGCCAGTGCCTCGACGAAAACCACCGGACGGACTGCGCGCTGGTGGTGAGTTAGGCGCGATGCTGGTGGGCGGGCGGGCAACAACGCAAAATCGTTTTTTGTGAACAGCGATTACAAACTCATTTCCAATGCGGACGATTGGGCGTTGGTCAGCATCGCTGGATGGGATTGCGATGGCATTGTCTTGCCCAGGAAGAAAATCAAAGACCTGCAAATGCAGGTCGAAGCCATTCAGGGTTATGTCAACCCCGATGGACAGCATGTGGCACACGTTCTCTGGGAGCAGTTGGAGATGCTACTGTCCGCGACGGAAGCAAAAGCCCCTCCGATAGCCACCGGCTAGTTTTACCGCCATGAGCAAAACCCTCTTTGAACGCATCGCTGCGAAGGAGATTCCGGCGAACTTGGTTTACGAAGACGAGCACGTCATCGCCTTCCGCGACCTCCACCCGCAGGCGCCCACGCACATCCTCATCGTGCCGCGCAAGCCCATCCCCCGCATCGCCGAGGCCACGCCCGCCGACCACGCGATGCTCGGCCACCTGTTGCTGAAGGCGGCGGAAGTCGCCAAGCAGGCCGGCCTCACCCACGGCTACCGCCTCGTCATCAACAACGGTCCCGACGGCGGCGAATCCGTCCCGCACCTCCACTGCCACATCCTCGGCGGCCGCGCGATGAGCTGGCCGCCGGGGTGAGCGAGCCGAATGGAGTGATGGAGAGTTGGAGTGTTGGGGTAGAGAAGGAAACGCCTGCGGAAGCCAAGCGATTCGGCATGCCAATCCTCCATCACTCCCCCACTCCGCTCGGCCCTCGTTTCCGCGACTACTTCTTCGGCTCTTCCTTCTTCTTGAAGAGATCGCCGATGCCCTTGGGGACACCCTTGGCCGCGTCAACGGCGGCTCCGCCCACGTTTTTGGCGGCGTCGGTCACGGCCTTGGCTCCACCACTGAGGAAGCCGCCCACGGCAGCCGTGGTCTTGGTCATGACTTCCTTGATCACCACCTTGATGACCTCGGCGGGGGTGACGCCGTCCGCGCCTTGGCCGAGGCCGGTGAGCTTGATGTCGGGCAGTGGGATAGTGGCGGACTTGCCGCCGAGGATGGTCATGCTGAGGTTGATCTTCGTGTTGGAGATGGTCAGCTCATCCACTTGCAGCTTCTTGCCGAGCGCGGCCTTCTTGTCCTTGTCAGCGGGTCCGAGCAGCGCGGCGACATAGGCGTCCACGTTCTCCTGAATCTTGCCAAGGTTGCTGCCGCTGAGGCGGCCCTCGAAGGTGATCTCCGCGCCGTCGGCCTTGATGGACTCCACAACGATCTTGTCGCCGAGGAGGGACATGGGCTTCACCTGGAGGCTGGCGGTGCCGAGCTTCACGGCGTTGGGCGTCTTGAAGCCCTCGGGATTGCCGATGACTAGGCCCTTGATCTCGCCGCCCCCGGAAAGCGCGGAGATGCTCACGCTGTCGAGCTGGATGGGGGCCTTGATGACCTCCGGGCCGAAGCTGGTGACGCCATTCTTCACGATGGAGTTGAGCGAGAGCATCAGCGCGAAAGCGGCGATGACGGCGACAACGACCAGACCGACGAGGATTTTGACAAGTGTGCTTTTCATAGTTTGGAAGCGGGAACGGAAGGTTTCAGTCCCTCAACGCGGGAAATCCTACTCACGAATCGGGCGCGTCCAATCGCAGATTGACTTGGAGCGCTGGCTTCCAAGCCGGCTTTGGGCGACCGCTCGGTGTTTGGCATTCCACGCCTCGCGCCGGCTGCAAGCCCGCGCTCCACACTAAAGCCGGGCGTCAGCCCGTGCGCCGCGCAAGGGCGGATGAAGCGGGGCCATGAACTCAGCGGGGGCGCAGTCGGAGCAGAGGATTTGCTGGCCGACCAGCTCGACATGGCGCAGAGAGAACACGCGGCGGCAGCCATCGCACTGCTCCATCTTCTCCATCGCCACGCCAGCGCCGGAATACACGATGCGCGTCAGCGCCGAGCGGAGCGAGGGCTTGCCGTGTCGGGCGCTCATGTGACGCCCGTGGGTGACAAGCGACGCAGCGAGTGTCAACGTTGTGTTACGGTAAAGTTACCAACCGGTGACGCATCCTCACGCGCCGACGCGGCGGACCAGCTCGGGGAAGCGGCACTCGTCGCACAGCGCGTTGGAGTGCTCGCAGAAGTCGCGGACGATCTGGAGCAAGCCCTGTTGCGCAGAGGCGCGGAGGAAGAGTCCACGCGGCGGGCTGCCGGCGAAAAGGCGTTCGCGCGCGAGCCGCAGCGCGGAGTTGTCCTCCCCGGCGGGCCACGCGAGGAAGCGCGCTTGGGCGGCGGTGCGGAGCTGCGCGTTCCGGCGAGCGCTGGCGCGCGCCCAGAGCCACGGGAAGAAGACGTTCATCGAAAGGTCGGTGAGCCGTGCGTCGCCGAGCAAGGGCTGCGGCTTTTTCAAGCGCGGGGATTTCAACGTCCAGTGCCACGACCAGAAATCGTCGCCGGGCGGCTGGAGCAGTTCGAGGAGTGAACCCGGCAACTGCGCTTCGGGAACTTCGCGCGTGAACCAGCGATCCAACCGCGCGGGCAGGTCGCCGCTCGCCAGCCAATGCGCGGCGAGCGCGAGGCGGCGGAGTGGCTGGTTCGCCGGGCGCAGTCCGCTCATCCGCCACGCGGCGCGGGGCAGAATCACTTCGCCGAAACGCTCGCGCTCGCGCCACCACGCATCCCAGAGCTGGCGCAGATACTCCGCATCCGCACCGCGACTGCGAGGCAGCTCGGCGGGCAGCAGTCCGCTCCAGCCGGTGAGCCGCGCTTGCCAAAGCTCGACGGTGAGTTTGTCGCTGGACGCGCCCGCCAGTTCCGCGAGGCAGCGCATGGGCCAGACGTTGTGCTTGTAACCGAGCGCGGTGAAGAGGCCTTCCCAGAGCGCTTGCTCCCAGCCGCACTGCCGCGCACGGGCGGCGAGTTGCGCGGCCTTCAACTGAAGCCGGACGAGCGCGGCTTGCTGGAGGATTGCGTCGAGCTGCTCGCGCGGCAGTTCGTGCAAGGGACCGTAGCACTTGCCCGCGAGTCCGCCGCCGCGCCACGAGTCCTCGCCGCCGAACCACTCGCTCAACTCCCCCAGCGGCGCGTCGAGCCGGGACTTGAGCGAGAGCGTGGGCAGACCGTCGGTGTCGCTGCCGTCCCAGACCACGTGCAGCACGACGGCGCGGAAGTTCGGGTTCACGTCGTGCCGGTGCGCTCGCCAGCCGCTCGTGGCCAAGTCCACTTCCACATCGCCGCGCAACGGCGTCTCGCTGCCGAACTGCACGATGGCGTCGCGGAAGTCCGGCCCGGCCTCGCGGTTCAGAAAGCCCGGATGCAACACGCGCACGGTGCGACCGTCTGCGAGGGTGAGGGTATCCCGCAGCACGCGCTGGTGTTGCCAGATCGCCTGCAGCAACCGCTCCGGCGGCGGGCCGTCCTCGCGCAACGGCCCCGCGCCCGGAGGCGACGCGCGCCAGATGGAGTAGAGATTGGAGGGGAGGGGCATTGGGAACTTTTCTGTCCGGAGGATACAGAGCGTGTCAGCGGACGCAGCGCTTTTCCCTGCTCGCTGTAGCGGCGGTCTGTGACCGCCGTTTGCGCAACCCGGCGCTCACAGAGCGCCGCTACAACCCGCGCCGCGCACTTGCACCACGCCGCCGACATCTCCACACTTTGCGCCACTATGTCGTGGACAGTGCTCATCACCGCCCGGGCCGCCGAGGAAGTTGGCCAACCCGCCTATCAACTCCTGCGCGATTCCGGCTGCGAAGTCGTGCTCGCGCCCAAGTTCGGCCCGCTCAGCGCTGACGATGTCCAGGCCTACATGGGCGGCTGCGATGCGACGTTGTGCAGCGCGGACAAATACACGCCCGCCGTGCTGCAGCACGCCAACGCCGCCGGCATCAAGTGTCTCTCGCGCTGGGGCGTGGGCTACGACTCCATTGACATCGCCACGGCCACGCGGCTAGGCATCGTGGTGGCCTTCACGCCGGGCATGCTCGATGGCGCGGTGGCGGACTACACTTGGGCGCTGCTCTTCGCGCTCGCGCGGCGCGTGCACGAGGGCCACATCGTCATGCGCGACAACCGCTGGTCGGTTGCGTGGGGCCACGACGTGTCGAACAAGACGCTGGGCATCATCGGCTGCGGGCGCATCGGCCAGGCCGTGGCGAAACGCGCGTCAGGCTTCAACATGAAAATTCTCGGCCACGACATCGCGCCAAACCCGCACGCAGAGGCGCTTGGGGTGAAGTTCGTCTCCCTCGACGAGCTGCTGGCGCAGAGCGATTTCGTCTCCCTCAACTGCGCGCTCACGCCGCAAAACCGCGGCCTCATCGGCGAGGCGCAGTTCAAGAAAATGAAGCCCAACAGCTACCTCATCAACACCGCGCGCGGCGCGCTCGTGGACGAGGCCGCGCTGGTTCGCGCGCTGGAGCAAAAGACCATCGCCGGGGCCGCCGTGGACGCCTTCACCACCGAGCCACTGCCCAACGATCACCCGCTGCGACGCTGTCCAAATGTGCTGCTCACGCCGCACCAGGCCTTCAATGGCCGCGAGACCGGCGAGCGCGTCAGCCTCGCCGCCGCGCAGGCCATCGTGGATCTCATGAACGGCAAGAAGCCGACGCATGTGGTGAACGGGGATGTGTTCCAGTCGCCAGTGTTGCGGGCAAAGCTGAAGTGATGGCCCGCAAACAGGCTTTTCTCCTGCTCGGTTTTCGTCTCGCGACTGCGGGACTGCTCTTCACGGTTCCCGGTTTCGCTGCGGACTGGCTTTACCTCGACAACGGCCAAGTTCGTCTCGGTGTGGATCGTGCGGCGGGGGCGAGCATCGGCTTCTTCGGCGAGAGCGCGACGGGGCGGAACTTGCTGAACCATTTCGACAAGGGCCGGTTTATCCAGCAGTCCTACTACGGCGCGAAGGACGGCTCCGACTGGAACGGCAAGCCGTGGCGTTGGAATCCCGTGCAGGGCGGCGGCTGGCGCGGCGAGCCGGCGCGCACGCTGGCCTTCACCAACACCGCGACCACACTCTACGCGAAGACGCTGCCGAGACATTGGGCCACCGGCGTGGATTTGCCGGAGGTGGTGATGGAGGAGTGGTTGGCGTTGACCAACCGCGTCGCGCACTTGCGCTTCCGCATGACTTACGGTGGCACGACGAATCATCCGCCCGCGCATCAGGAACTGCCCGCTGTCTTCGCGGACCTCGCGCTGGCCAACCTTGTTTACTACCAAGGCGGCGCACCGTGGACGAGCGGCACCCTTGCGCGCCGCGTGCCCGGCTGGCCTAACGAGTATGCGAAAGGGCTGGCGGAGAATTGGGCCGCCTTCGTGGACGAGCGCGACTGGGGCCTCGGCGTCCACTTCCCCGGCACGACGGAGGTGACTTGCTACCGCGCCCCTGGCACGCCCGGGCCGTCCGGCAGCGGTTGCTCCTACCTCGCGCCCATCCGCACGCTGGCAATCACGAATGGCTTCAAGCTGGAATACGACGTGTTTCTTGCGGTCGGGACGGTGGAGGAACTGCGCGACAGGTTCCGTTCATTGGCCGACGAGTTGAGGAAGAAGCCGGTGGCCCGCGAAACACGGGAATAGGCGCGAAAGGAAGAATCGGCTCGCAAATTCACCCTCGTTCGCGTCCATTTCCGGGCACCAAACACATGAAAAAAAACCACGTTCGCGCCAAACTCAAACGCGGTGAGCCGAGCTTCGGCACCTGGCTCGCGCTGCCCGACCCCGTCGCTGCCCGGCTCATGTCCGGCCTGGGCTTCGACTGGCTCACCTGCGACATGGAGCACTCGGGCTACAACTTCGAGACTGTGTCCAACAGCTTCATGGGCATCGCCACCGGCGGTTGCGCGCCGCTCGTGCGCGTGCCGTGGAACACCGGCGAGAACATCAAGCGCGTCCTGGACCTCGGCGCGTGGGGCGTCGTCGTCCCCATGGTCAACTCGCGAGCCGAGTGCGAAGCCGCCGTCCAGCACACGCGCTATCACCCCATCGGCAATCGCTCCGTGGGCGGGCAGTTGCACGCGCCGAACTTCGGCACCGACCCCGCCACCTATTTCGAGAAGGCCAACGACGAAATCCTCCTCATCGTCATGATCGAGCACGTCGAGGGCGTGAAGAACCTCGACGCGATCCTCAGCGTGCCGGGCATTGACGGCGTGTTCATCGGGCCGAACGACTTGCACAAGAGCATGGGCCAGAAGCCGGCCTTCGACAGCGCCTACCCGCCCTTCGTGGACGCGCTCAAGGCCGTGCGCGAGACCGCGAAGAAATACGGCATCGCCTCCGGCATCCATGTGCCGGACGTGGAGTCCGCCAAGCGCCGCGCGGCGGAGGGCTTCCAGTTCATCGCCGTCGCCAGCGAGCTGGGGATGATGCTTGCGAAGGCCCGCGAGAACGTGGCCGCGCTCGGCCTCAAGCCCGGTGGAGCCGCAGCGAAGTATTGAGGCACCACTGCAAAAGTGCTGGGTGGGGCTGAACTCTTTTCCTTGCCACCCGCCCTCGCTTCTCCCGACACTCCGCGCCAGTCAGCAACCATCAACCCAAAGGCCACACCATGTCCGTCCGCCGCCTCCCCGTTTACATCCTCGCCGACTGCTCCGGCTCCATGAACGGCGCGCCCATCGAGTCCGTCAAGTCCGGCATCCGCTCCCTCCACAGCGAGCTGATGGGCGACCCCTCCGCCGTCGAGTGCGCCTACCTCAGCGTCATCACCTTCGACGCCAACGCCCAGCAAGTCGTCCCCCTCACCGAGCTGACCAGCTTCGTCCCGCCCGACATCCGGGCCGGCGGCACCACCTCCTTCGGTGCCGCCCTCAAGCTCCTCATGGACTGCGTGGACCGCGAAGTGCAGAAGACCACGCCCGAGAAGAAGGGCGACTGGAAGCCCCTCATCTTCATCTTCACCGACGGCGAGCCGACCGACGACTGGGAAGCCCACGCCGCCACGGTCAAGCAGCGCCGCCCCGGCAACCTCATCGCCGTGGCCTGCGGCGAAAAAGCCGACCCCGACGTGCTCAAGCACTGCACCGAGACAGTCCTGGTGATGAAGGAAATGACCCCCGACGCCTTCAAGCAGTTCTTCAAGTGGGTCAGCGCCTCCATCAAGCAGACCAGCCAGAAAATCGGCGCCCCCGCCCCGTCCCCCGCCCCCACCCCCGCCCCCGCCCCCGACGCGATGCCCACCGTGCCCGGGATGCCCCCGCCCCCCCCGGCCCCGATGGAAGGCATCTCCCTGCCCCCGCCCCCGCCGCAGATTGTGATTCATGTGTGAGGTGAGATGTGGATTTCTGGGGCTTTTCCATCTTCGCGTATTGGCGGGCTACGCTGCCTGCCATAGGTTCCATTTTCTCATACGTGAAAATCACCGACGCCATGCATGACAGCCTTTTGAGGAGGACACTTGGAGGTGCCATGATAGTCTTGGGACTCACCATTGGCGTGTTCTGGGAATTGCGACGCCACTCCGCTAATGACTAGCTATCCCAGCCAGCGGCCTAGCGGGTTGACTGGCATTCTGCGGTTAGCTTTTCACTCCTCCCGCTGGGCGAGGGAGGGCGTCCGTCCGCCTCGGGTCGGAGGGAGCACCGCCGGCCTCCACCGCCACGCGAAGGCCCACATTGGTAGGGCGCGTCTGTCCCAGCGCGCCGGTTGGGCGTCCCTCCACCGCAGAGGCGCGCTGAGAACAGACGCGCCCTACCTCCTGCGCCCCCGCCATGCTTGACCGCCTCCGCAAGTTTCTTGGCGACGACGAAAGGAGTTCTCCTGCTTCCCCGAAGGAACCGGCGCGTCCCGAACCAACTTCTCCCCGCCCCGGTTCAAATCTTCCCGCTGCCTGGTCAACCTCTGCGCAGTCCGGAACGATTCTCCCTCAATCCGGGACAAATCCTCCCCGTGACCCAGAGCCGGACGCGGCCAAGAAGGCTTCGGACACGGCCGGGAAGTCTCCGGATGCGCCCAAGGACTCTCGGGTGACGCCCGGGGAACCATCAGATGCGACCAAGAATCCTCAGGAGACGCCCAAGAAGTCTCCGGAACCGGGGAAGGATGCGCCCAAACCGCCCGAGAAGTCTTCCGGGACGGTCAAGATGGCGCCGGATGCGCCCGTGCGGCTTCCGGAAGCGATGCGGAAACCTTCGGACGCGACCACGCCAGCTTCGGCCCCGGTCGAGTTCAAGCCCCCGACCATCGCCGTGACTGTCCCGGCGTCCGCCGGCGTCTCCGCCCCGGCGGACAAGGTCAAGGCTGCTCCCGCACAGGCGCTGCCGGCGTCTCCCCCTCTCCCAGCGGGAGAGGGACGGGGTGAGGGAGGAAAGCCGCTTGGTTCCAGCGCCCCCGCACCCGCCAAGACTCCCACGTCTTCACCCTCACCCCAGCCCTCTCCCTCCGAGGGCGAGGGAGCGCGCTCGACCGCCAACGTGCCGGCGGTTTCCAGCCGCCGTCCGGACGCCCCAGCAGCGAGTGGCGCATCCAATGTCACCGCCCCCGGCTCCGGCGTTGCGGCTCCGACGGCGGCTGGAAGCACGCCGGCACTGGCCCCCACCACGCCTCCCAAGCCCGCCACTTGGAAAAACCTCCCGGCCAAAGACCCGTGGTGCCCGCCTGCCATCGCCGCACAGGCTCCTGAGCTGCGCAAGGTCGCTGCTGCCGACGCCGTGGCCTTCGAGCGCGTCCTCCCCGGCTGGCGCGCGGCCGGTGCTTCGCGTCGCGGACGCATGCACGCCAATGGCGGCACGCACCGTGAGGATTCCCTCGCCTTCGATGCCCATGACCGCGCGACCGTGCTGTGCGTTTCCGACGGCGCGGGGAGTTGCCAGCACAGCCGCATCGGCAGCCACGTCGCCGCGCAGCGCGTGGTGGAATTCTTGCTCGCGGCCACCGAGCGCGTGGACCCCGCCATCGCCGCCGACACGACGAAGTTGCAGGAACATCTCTCCGCCAAAGTCACCGAAGCCGTCCTCGCCGCCACCGATGCGCTGCTCGACCTCGCCAAGAAGTCCGGCTGCTCCCCCAAGGACTTCCGCTGCACGCTCCTGACGGCGCTGCACTATCGCGGCGAGTCGCACGAGCTGCTGCTCACGAATCAAATCGGCGACGGCGCGATTTGCCTCCTCCGCAAAGACCAGTCCACCGCCCGCCTCGGCTCCAGTGACAGCGGCACGCACAGCGGCGAGGTCAGTTGCTTCGTCCCCGACGACTGCGCGCGGGTGAAGGCAAAGGCCGTGGACTGCATCACGCCCGTCGAGCCAATCGAATGCGTCCTCGTGTGCAGCGATGGCATCGAGGACCCGTTTTATCCGCTGGAGAAGCAGGCGGCGGACATCTTCCGGCAGTTCTACACGGGCGTGGCGAAGCCGTTGAAGGATTTCAAAGCGCAACTGCCGCAGCCCGCGCCGCTCTTGCCAGAGTCCGCCGCGTGGGGCCTGGCGCAATGGCTGGAGTTCGAGAAGCGCGGCGAGAATGATGACCGCACCGTGGCTGTGCTCCACCGGCTGCCGCAGACAATTTCCTTTTAGCCACGGATGAAACACGGATTAAACAAGGATTGGGAGAGGAACCGGAGGCAGGTGCTGCGGGCAACGCACATCTGCGTTCACTTGTCTTTTCCGTGTTCAATCCGTGTTTCATCCGTGGCTAAAAGTTTCTTCTCCCGCTGACCCGTGGCTCTCCTTTCCCTACCTAAAGCTCCGCCGCCCCCGACCCCGTTGCCCAGCGTGCCACCGCAGAAGTTCCTCCGCGCCAAGCTCACGGATGGCAGCACCGTGGAGTTCGACAGCGAACCCATCGCGTCCGGCGGCGAGAAAATTGTCTTCTTCACCAAGGACCGGTCGCACGTCGTCGCGTTCTTCTTCGGGCACGTCAAGGACCCCGGCGAGCGCCGCCGTCGGCTGGAGAAAATCCTCGGCCCCTACAACCCCACCATCGGCGGCGCGCAGGCGGACTACTGGCGCAAACACTTCTGCTGGCCCGTGGGCATCATTGACAACGACCCCACGCTGCCCGCCGACTTCATCAAGCGGCACAACCTCTTCAAGCCTGTGCTGGGCGTCGTGGTGCCGGCCTATCGCAGCAACTTTTTCTTCAAGGACCGCACCGGCAACACGCGCGAGAAGAAGGGCCGGTGGTTCACCGGCGTGAAGTCCCGCAAGCTCGTGCCCGAGGAGGAGCGCGGCACGTTGCTCTCGTATCTCCAGTGCTGCTCCGTGATGGCCAGCTCCGTGCGCCGCCTGCACTTCGCCGGCCTCGCGCACTCGGACTTGTCCCACAACAACGTCCTCATTGACCCGAAGCACGGCGACGCGAGCGTGATTGATTGCGACTCACTGGTAGTGCCGGGTTTCGCACCACCGACGGTGATGGGCACGCCGGGTTACATCGCGCCTGAGGTGGTTGCGGGCAAGAAGCAGCCAAGCATTGAGACGGACCAGCACGCGCTGGCGGTGCTGATATACGAAAGCCTTCTGCTGCGACATCCGCTGATGGGGCCGAAGGTGCGCAGCACGCGCTCGCCGGAGGAGGACGACTTGTTGAGCATGGGCGCGCAGGCGCTTTACATCGAGCATCCGAAGGACCCGAGCAATCGGCTGAAGCCGCCGCCGGAGATTCCCGTGGCGCGGCTTGGCCCGTATCTGGAGAAGCTCTTCATCAAGACGTTGGTCGTGGGCCTGCACGCGCCGCACCTGCGCGCGAGCGCGAGCGAGTGGGAGAAGGGGTTGCAGAAGACGCTCGACCTGATTCATCCGAGTCCCGACGGGAAGAAT
>SXGQ01402084.1_pt1 | contig 35164 bp, 60 predicted proteins | sample 3178371 | NCBI WGS metagenome assembly SXGQ01 (sample SAMN11356859, study PRJNA531348) | freshwater metagenome | isolation source: freshwater sample F1-20 | place: China: Fuxian Lake, Yuxi | collected 2017-12-25 | reverse complement strand
TTTCCAGAATAACTAAAAGAAGGAGACGACCTCATTTTTGTGTTTAATGCTATTGTGTAGTATGCAACCCCTGTTGAAGATGTTGCAATAGAATATCCACCAACTGATTGATAAGTTCCCTCACCACCATAAACTTTTGTATATCTTTCACACAAAGCCAATTCAGTTCCATAAGGTCTGTAATCAAAGCTAGTAGCAGTAGAGCCTTTTTCTAGTTGAACTCCTGTGATGTAGAAGGTAGCTCCGTTTGTGCCTACTACTGATGTTGCTCCTGTGGCTGATAGATAAGTAGAGCCTGACCAAGAGCCAGCAGTTCCGCTATAAGTAGAACCAGCACCAAGACCAAAATAGATTCTTAAACCAATTCCGTTAGTCGTTAGCCATGTTCCGCTTGTATCTCCAGCAACAGTCACACTAATTGTTGTCCAAGTGTTTGCAGAACTGATTGTGTAAGTAAACGGATATGACCTATTGATTGCACTATTTGTTAATGAACCGCCAAAAGTGCCAGTCAATGATGAATAAACTTTAAAGGATAAAGTTACCGCAGAAGCATTAGCAGTTCCCCATCCAAGGTCTGCCACATTCAAGCCTTCAATTCTTTGACCGATAGTAAAGAAATCACCTGAACCAACAGAATAAGCAGAAGAAGAAGTTACACCTAAGTAATTAGTAAAGCCCGCTGGCGGAGTTACTGAGCCAGCATTTTGTTGAATAGTTACCTTTGATGATTGTGTAGCATTGTAAATAAATCTATCTAAAGTATAAGCACCATCCGCTGGAGTAACACTAGCACCAGCATTTCTCTGGTCAATCATCATTGCACCGTTGATGATGCGGTTGCGGAAGCCTAGCCCACCGTAAAAGGCACTTGTTGTTTGCGTAGTAGAGTCTGGAAAAGTTAAACCAGCGCTACCACCTATAGACATCGTCATTTCATTGCTCCTTTATGATTGGCGTACTCGCCATGTAACATTTCTCTAGCTAATTCTACAAATTCTCTGGCTAATTCCAAAGTAGGGAATGAGCCTAACCAAACTTTTTTTGCGCTTCTTTTTAATCTGGCAATATATGAGTTTCTGCGAGCATCAAAATAAACGCCTTTAACACCGCTTTTAGATGGCTTAGAAGCAGTATTCCAGTTGTTTTGTGTCATAGTTACAGACCGCAAGTTTTTGGGGTTGTTATTGAGCTTGTTGCCATCAATATGGTCAATAAACTCAGGTTCTATGCCATGCACCATTTTATAGATAATTCTGTGGTTTAAAAGCTTATTTTTATCTACGCTACAGTTTAAATATCCGTTGTTAAAGACAGTTCCAACTGGATCACCTACCTTAGCTCGGTTGCTTGTAACCTTTTTCCAATATAAAACGCCATCCTTAAGCTCAAAAAGCTCATTTAGGCGCTCTAATGTTGGCAAAGATTTCAAGCTAATTGCTCCTCAGTTGGTTTAGCTAATGTAGGATGCTCCCACTTTGCTATAAAATCTCCACGACCATCAGAATCGTTTTGTAATGTGATGACTGTTAAAAAGTCTGTATCTGTTAGCTCAGGGTATAGAGCTATGATTTTGTCATATAAATTCATTATGCTGCCCTCGCCAAAAAGCCTTGGAAATAAGTCAATGTAGAGCTGGCGGTTGATGTTGCTGAAGAACCTGACGATTGCTGAAAATACATTTCCAAATAATCTGTTGTCCCGTTCATATATATCAAAGCAGTGGCTACATACCCGACAAAATTAGAAGTGTTTGATTGATTCCCACGCTTAAATTCAGAACCATTTTTATAAATTCTAAAATTTCCTTGGGTTGATAAAACGCTTAAATAAGCATTTATTTGATAGTATCCAGCGACATTTGGAGTGAATCGATAATTAGTTGTGCTATCAAAACAATTTGCAGTATCAAATTCTTCAGCGTCAAAAACAACTTTTGTAATAACAGCTGTGGTAAATGTCTGATTAGCTGCGTTTGCATAAGCACTAAAAGCTGGGCCATTGATAGCCATAGTAGCCGTAGTAGCTGGCACAGTAATCGTTACATCACTAGCAGTATTAGCTGGACTTAGTATGACACTTCCGCTACTAGCGGTTGTTAGCTTGAGTGACCCCATTATGCAGTTCCTTTCAATGTTGCTAATTCTGTTTTTACTGTGTCTAGTTCTGTCTTAACGCTAGTTAAGATTAGATTAGATTCATCTAATTGTGCTTTAAGCTCTTGAATAGCTTTTACCAATGTAGGTAATATGTCGCCCATTTTGATAGATTTTTTAGTTTCATCTGAGTTGTATTGATACTCATAAACCAATTCAGGCAATACTTCTTCAAGCTCTTGAGCAATAAAACCAGCAACATTCTTTTCGCCAATTTTTGTTTCTTCTTTCCAATCAAACCTTCTTGGTTTTAAAGCTACAATTTCTGCCAAACCTGTTTCTAAATCACGAACATTCTCTTTAAGACTTATATCAGAAATAGCGGTAATAGAAGTGCTTGTGGCGTTAATTTGACCATTTAAACCTACATAAAAACGAAAAGCAGCCGCACCTGTTGAATACAAAATATAGCTGTTTGATGCGCTAGTAGAAGCAGAACAAGCTGAATATACTTCTCCGTTTGCAAGAGCTTGAAATCCTACAGTAGTTGCTGATGAGGCACTTTTACCCACCAACAAGTTACCAGAGCTATCTATTCTCATTCGCTCTGTTTGTGATGCAATATCAGCATTACCAGTAGTAAATGTTATGCCATCATACCCACCAAGGCATAAGTAGTTACCAGCAGAACCATAAGCACCAGCAGCACCTCGCCAAATACCAGCATTAGCACCTGTAGAAGATGTATCACCTAAAGATATCAAACCTCTATCATTTGCATTACCTAATTTAAGATTTCCATTTACTTGTAAAGTTGTTGCTGATTTAAGAGTTACAGGTGATGTAGTACCAATACCCACATTTTGTGATGAATCTACTGTTACCGCAGTTGTACCGCCTGTAGCAATTTGAACTGTATTTGTGCCGTAAACAATACCTGTATCAGTATCAGTTCCAGTCATTGCTGGTGCAGAAGCCGTACCATTTGGGCCTACTATTCCAGTTGTTCCGTTAAGTGTAATCGTCATAATATGTCCTTAAACTATTGACCAAACGCTACCGCTTGGAATTGTTACTGTTACTCCACTATTAATGCTAATTGGGCCAAAAGTACCAGCGTTTTTGCTTGCTGATATTGTATAGTCAGTCGTGACTGTTTGACCATTTTCTATGAAAATTTGATCAGTTCCACCACCAGTTGCGCCACCACCTAAACCACCCCATGCACCGCTTGAATATCCTTCGTAACGAGCTAGAGTTGTGTTGTAACGGATCATACCGTTTACTGGTGATCCAGATTGTTCAGCAGTTGTACCAGAAGGTAGTTTTAACTGTCCTGTACCTGTACATGTCACATCGCCAGTAAATGTTGGTGTTTTAAATTGTGCAAATTCCACCGCATCACCAGCGATCGTACCAGCCGTTAAGCCAGTAACCTTGTTGCTATTCATATTGAGCGGGCCGCTCATTGCGGTTTGACCGTCAGATGCAACTGATCCTGTTAGTGCGTTAGCAATATCGCTTAAAGTTGTATTAGCCCAAGATGAGCTAATCGTTGTACCTGTAACGACTGGATTTCCAGCGGGTAGGTTATATGTACCCGATCCGTTTCTACTCATCTTATTTGCCCTTTCTCAATTCTTTAGCTAAATCATTAGGGTTAAATTCCAATGATTCCTTAACTTGCTTGCCTAGCTTTTTCTTTTCTACCATTTCCGCGCCCACTTCAAATATAGGGCCAGCCATTGGGATCTTGCTCAACGCAGAACCCTTAATGCGATCCAAAGCTTGAGTTAATGCGCTAGCAGTATTGGACTGGTTAATACCAGCAACTGGGCTATAAACAGTAATGGCAGTATCGCGTAGATCCCTGATCTCTTGTGCGCCTTTTTTGCCAAACAAATACTCTAGCTTTCCGTCAGCATCCAAGTTCTTAACCATCACATCCAACTGCTTTGGCGATACGATCGGGTTGCCAGCTTCATCGCGTTGGATATTCTTAGTAACGGCAGACTTGATCTGCTCAATAGTTTGACCTTGTAGCTCGCGCCAAGCTTGCTCACCTTCTGGCCCAGCCTTTTTGAGCGTTCTGCCAATAGCGCGTACATCGTCTAGAGATCCCTTCATGATGCTATGATCAAAAACATCTTCCAGAGCTACTGCACGATCGCTAGTGCCAGCTTTTTTGCTTAATAATTTGTTAACATAGCCCACATTTTCAAACTCACGAGCATAGTTTTCGCGTAGTTTACGAGCTTGTTGGTATAAATCACCGCCTTTACCTACGGTTGCAGCGTCAATCTCACCTTTAATTTGCTTGCCAAAAGCCATATTAGATGGTGTATCACCAGATAGTGAGTTAACCATCTTACGCACTTCTTCTAGGTCGTTTAAGCTGATTTGACCGTTAGGCGCAAGCTTTTCTAGCTTCATCTTAGCGCTAGTAATGATCGGAGCATTGATTGCTTCGGCTTCTAGACCGTTTAAGTAGTTCTTAACGCCTGTTACATCCACCAATTCGCTAGTTTCGCCAGCTTCGCGAGCAGCTTTATAGGCATTTCCGATGGCTTGCTTGGCTTTTGACGCTTGATTAACCAAAGCTGAGTCAACGACCTTGCCAACTTCGCGCAAATTAAACTCGCCAGCCTTTTCTGCGCCTGTAGCATCCACAAAAGCATCAAAGTTTTGCAAAATACGCTCGTTTTGGTCTAGTTTTGACTGAATTAATGGTCTGCCCACATCTTGTGGATAAGTTTTAGCGATCTCAGCTTCAAATTGTTGTTGTCCAAGCTCTCTTGTTGCTTGACCTTTGCTCAATTTGATTGGTACGCGTAAACTTTGAGCGATATTAATGCGCTTTTGGAAGTCTGGAACTTCGGCAGCACCCGCACCAGATAGAACTGGAGCTTCTTTTTCGCGTAATAGATCAGCTATTCTAGCCCCGCCAGTCTTAATAGCGCGCTCATACGATGGCAAGTTAGCTGCAACATCTGACGCAATGATCGGAGTTGCCGCTCTAGTCGCAGTTCTTGTGGCACTAGCTGCTCTACCAAAAGTTGGTACATAAGCTGGGATCTTGGCAGCTTCTAAAGTGCTTCCCAAGCTTTGCAATACATCTTGAGATACTGGAGAAGTTGGCTGGTAGGTAAACTCTTGGGCTAATTCTGGGCGATCAACGCGCTCATTAGTACCTCTAGCAATGTTTTGAATAATGCCCTTGCCTACCCCTATAAAAGGTGCGGCAGCGCCTGTAACGATCGTTGCTGGCACTTCATACAATGCTTTTGCATAGTCGGCTACAGTTCTTGGTTGCTCTTGAGGGATTGGGGCTGGTTTTTCTCCACCCAAAAATGGGCCTTGCGCTCTAGGTTCTGTTTTAAGACCTAGATACGCGTCAGGATTAAATCCCATAGCTTCCGCAGCAATATCACCGCGTAGCTTGGCATTTTTTAGGTAGAGATCTGGATCAAAAGCCATTATTGAAACCCTAGTCGTTTTTTGATTTCAGTTGCGCGTGGATCGTTAGGATTGCGTCTAGCCCAGTCAAAAGCTTCTTGGTCTTGTGGCTTCAAACCTTGTTTAAACTTCTCAGGTGACATTGTTTGAGAACCTTTAAAGAATGTCTGCTTAGTTTGAACTGGCCCTGTTAAATCTATCTTATCCCAATCGCCTTGTGGGTAATATCTCTTATTAATATCCACCAAAGTCTGCAACGCAGCCATACGGCTTGGAATAGGAATATTTGGATTAGCCACATCACCCGCAGCAGCTTGGTACATAGCAGTATCTTTATCAGATTGTGGGCCTTCAAAGCGTGGCACTTGCATAGTAAGCTTAGACGCCAAAACTTTTAATTGAGCGTCAGCCTTAGATGTTTCACCGCCACCACCAAAGAACTCGCGAGTACCTGTAATGATGTTTTCACCACGACCAGAACTAGGCGCGCCTGTGCTAAAGATCTCAGCAGCAGTTTTGATTGTGTCGTAAGAGTTCTTAGCGTTCTTGATATTCTTTTGCGTTTCAGCAGCAAACTCACCTTGCAACTTACGATTTTGCTCTGGTGATAAGCTTGGATCGTACTGGTAAGTAGGAATAGTTGAAGGAATAAACTTACGCTCATTTGGAGCGACCATAAATTGTTGAGGGCTGCTTGCGCCACCGTAAGATACGCCACCACCACCGCCACCACCTTGTCCACCCGCTGGGAATGGCAATGTAATACCCTTGTCGCGTAGCTCTGCAACATCCTTGGCTGATAAGGCTGGCTTTTCTGTACCGACCTTCTTCATCGTTTTCATAGGATCAGTAGAGTTAGCATCGTACTGGTAAAGATCAGTAGCACCAGTTTTCTCGTTGTAGATGCCCTTCATTTCCCACTTAGGTTCGCGCATTAATTGCTTACTTAACAATCCAGCTAATGCTTGAGCTTGTGGGCTGCGACCGCCAATAGCTTTTGTATAAGCAGCTTCAAGATCTGGAGCAGTTGCTGGTGTAACGCTCATGGTTGGGCCTTCCGCTCCAGCACCATAAGTCGTTTGCTCTGGAGTACCGCGAGCCAAAGCCAAAATATCTTTAGATTCTTCAACACCAGCTTTGCGCAATGCTTCAATCAACTCTGCTTGTTTGCGATCAGCTTCTTTAGTTAGTTCGCGACCACTATAAGCTTGATACAACTTAGCAATACCTTGCCAAGGGCTTGCGCCTACAAAGCGACCAGAAACCATTTGACCTTGCATGTCATTTTGGTTCATGCCTTGCTGCAATAGCATTTTCGCCATTTCGCGTTGGCGAGTAATGTCCTGTAATTCTGGTTCGTATCCAGTAAAGCCTACTGGAATAGCTGGATTATTCGCCATAATTGCCCCATCCGTTTGTTCCGCGGTTGTAATCAGAGTATGGATTCCATGAATTAGATCCAAGCTGGCTGATTTCAGCCTTTTGTGCATCTGTTAATTGTGTGTTGCCTTGACGCAAAGCGTTTGCCATCTGCATTGGCGTAAATCCGCTATTAGTCAACGCTTGATTAGCCAACTGATTGCCATATTGCATGGTTTGTTGGGCTTGTTGACCTTGGTTGTTAGCCATCATGGTTGGCGTAACACCGCCTAATTCAATCATTTTTAAATAATCCATTATGCTTTACCTATCGCAGAAGATCCTAAACTAAACAAGCCGCTGATCATGGCGTTACGCTGCGCATTTTCTGCGTTAGCTTGTGCAATCGCTGCGTTGCCAGTCATACCAGCAGCGCTTAAGTAATCCGCGCCTGTAGTTGTTGCTTGTTGCGGTGCGTTAACAAAATAACCGCTTGGCCCTGTCACTTGTGATCCAGAACGAACTGCGTTCAATGTATTAATTGGTTCGTTACGCTGATAAGCAAGCTCTCCAAAGCCTTGCTGACGAGCGCGCATACCAACATCCATACCACCTGTGATAGCGCTAGTAAGCTTATCGTTCTGACGAGCATCAAATACGCGTTTAGCGTTAGCGTAAGCTTCTGATCCTTGCGGAATACCTTGGTTAATCATTTGAGCATCAAAAGACTTGCGTTCTGCTTCAATGGTTGGAGCAAGTCTGCGCATGATCGCATCTTCGTACTTTTCACCAGCATTAATGCCGATTTGTGGCAAGTTAGAAGTGCTAAATGGCTGATCTAACATCTTGCCAACATAGCCTAAACCTTTGTTTTGTAGCTCGCCTAAACCTTTAGATGTGGCAATGTCGTAGTTATACAGTTGTTGTTGATCAGGATTTAATGAAGTTGTTGCAGTCCATGTTGGATTACCGTATGGATCTGTACCTGTAACTGCATAGCTTAGTGATCCGTATGGGTTAACTTGATTGACGCGGTTTGCAGCCGTTGCCGCCCTTGCTGCGTCTAAGTTACCTTTAGCAGTTGCTTCTGCTGCGCCTGTGTAATCAGGTGTCGCTGGAGTCGCTGGACTTCCAAACAACATATTTGTTACACCGCCTAATAAACCGCCACCGCCACCCATACTATTCTCCTAGTTTCTTGCGCAATGAGCATTTGAGATTTAGCCATTTGCAATTCTCTTTTCTCATCGCCATTAAAAGTAAATCCCCATGTTCGTGGGCATCTTCAATTAACGCTTTATCTTGGAAACCAAGGTGTCGGTTTAGTTTTATGGCTTCGTCATTTGACGCTTCCATAGTCGCTAATATAACCTTTTTTTCCAATTTGTTAAAGGGGTAATCAAAGCAAGCCCACAATAAATTTCTATCCATCCAATGATCGCCAACTGTGGCTATGTGCATCGCACAAGCGTTAGGGATAAAGTTCGTAAAAGCTACCACCGCGACCAGATTATCTTGCTTGATTTGACCAATAAATTTGGCTTCATCGCCAAACTTTTGACCTAGCATCCGCTCTATCCAAGCTTTAAGATAACCTTGATCCTCAGTCGTAATCAAATAACGCCCCCGCGCTCCATTACATAGTCAGTTGACGCCCAATGTACTTCAATATCCTCTGACGCGACCTTCATATAGACGCCCGCAGAGTATCCAATACCGTTAACGCCTTGCCAGATCTTGTTGACTACAAGACCACCGCCCCAAAGAGAACTATCCCAGATGCCAACATCCCACTTACCCGCAGCAACTGTAGCTGGGTTAAATGTAACCGATCCCACAACATCTTGGGTTTCAAAGTCAATATTCACATTGGCTGCGATTGTGGGTACGCCACCAGATGTTAAGAAAATAGGGCGAATCATAGTGAAACGCTTTAATTGACCGCGACTTTCAAAATAGCTATAAGCTTGTTGGACTGTGCCTTTGATGTTAGTTCCAGCGTCTGAATAGGTATCCCAGAACTTACCAACATAGCCAGTAGATCCAAAATAGATGTCCTCGTTACTTACTTCCCAGCAATAAGCGTTGATATTTGTAAATTCTGCCCATGCCTTGGTAATTGTGTGCATCACATACTGTTTTTTGCCATCATCCGTAGGGATGTTAAGGATCAGCATGTTAGCTTTGGCTAAATAATGGATTTGCCAGCCAAAATTAGCAGAATATGCGCTAGTTGCTTGTGAAACTGCCCAGAAAATCTTATCTGTTAGGTTAACGCGTGGATCTAAACGGCTAGATTGCAAGGTAGAAGCCATTGGAACTAAGCCATCTTGCGTTAAAAGCAATAAATCACCAGACCACTTGAAAAAACATCTGCGTGTGAAGGTTGGGCCAATATTCCAGATACCTTTTAAAGTCCAAGCCGTAGGATCTGTAGGATCTGTACCGCTATAAACTGGGATTTCACCCATTGATGTAACAAAAACTGCGTAATCATCTACGCCTTCGCCCGCGTCAATAGTCCAAGTTCCCATTGCCTGTAGATAACCGCCCTCTTTTGTGAAACCGCCAAGATCAAACTCAGCAGCCGCACCAGTAACTGATCCAGCATCCAGATACCAGAACTTCATCGTATCTTCTTGCACAAAATATAGGCGATTTTTAAACAAATTCACATTGGCAAATGTATTGCTATTAACGCCTGTGATCGCGGTAACTGTATAAGTACCTACTGGGCTTGCATCACTTGCTGGAGCAGATGCCATCGTGTAGGTAAAAGTCGTGCTATTTGTGACCGTAACCCTAAATGTGCCATTAAATTCGCTTGGAGTAGCCCCAGTCATAGTGATCTGGTTGCCTGTTACTAAGCCATGAGCGGTAGAAGTTACCACCGTAGCCGTTAAATTGCCTGTACCACCCCTAGTTTGGGTGCTAATTGTTTGTCCAGTTGTAGAAGTTGCTACGCTATACCAGTAAGAACCATTATAAATATGGACTGGATCTGCGCCATTACATGCCACAATGAAGTCACCACCAGCGGTTGACATGTTGACATATTGCCAACGAGCATTTGATAAGCCTGTAACGGCTTCTGTCGCTGGATTTACGCTTGCGTTATAAATCTTAGTACCAGCAGCAGCAAAACGAGTCGCGCCTGTCGGTGCTTGGTAATTAAGGACTGTTTCCACATTACCAGTAATGCCTGTACTAGACTTTGTATAACCTTTTCGTAAGGTTAGATCGGATGGTGTTGGAAACCAGTTGACAAGCTCTACTGCGTCTAAAGGGTTCATTTCCGCTAACGAGTCGCGAGCGTTCCAGCCACCAATCGGGGCTGCCATAGAAGCGGTAACGGCAGATCTTCTTTGTGCTGGCAACATAATTAACTTCCGTAGCCAGTATCTGGAATATTTGCGTAACCAATAAGCACCTTAGATGGGTAAGGAGCAAATGATAAGTTAGGCGCGCCCTTGTCGTTAGCTTTAACCACATTGAGCAATCGGAAATAGTCTTGTTGCAATGCAGTAGTATCAAAGTTCTTAATTTGGAAATACTTAAGCTTGGTCTTAAGAACCATTAAGCGTGTGTCATATACGCAAGTGTCGTTGTCAGCAGTAAAGCTAGACTTAGGCACATTGGTAGAAGATAACGCCCAGTAATTAGATCTGTATTCCCAGCCCAAATACTCTTGGGTATTCATGATCGGCCAGATTTGCAAATAGCCGTCTAAAATACGCCAGCGTACGCGTGGGCCAGTTGAAATATAACCAGACTTAAGCCATTGCCATTGCTGCGCATCTTCTGGCCCTAACATTTCCCAATGCTTGGATTTATCCCATTGAGTTCTGTTAGTAATGGTTTCAAAGTCAGGTGGTAATGCGTATTTGGTCTTACCAAATGTTAGATTTGTATATCCAGAACCACTAGACTTTTGATTAACTGTTACCTGTACGGCAGAGTCAACGCTAACGACCGTTGTATCTTGGTTGATGTTATCGCCAGTCACCATAAAGGTGTTATCAAGTCCAGTAGTCCCAGACATACCAGAGATCGTATAAGTTCCATTAGTCGTGAAACCAGAATACTGGTACGCTTCCGTATAGACCCTATACTCCTTCTCCAATGCTTGCCAGTCGTGTTCTTTCAGTAACTCATACCCCGATGCGTTCATCAGAGCTAAGATTTGAATAACATCTTGAGATGTGTTGCCAGCTACAGTCGTAGGGGCTACTAAACCAAGTTCACTAGAAACTTGTTGAACCATCTGGAGCATTGTTTGTGACATACTATTCCTCTACTTCGGTTTCAGCCTTTTTACGGCTTTTTGGTTTCTTTTCACCTACCGCAGCAAGTATAGCCGCCATCTGATCTTGCATTTGTGCGAGCTTCGCCTCAGTTTCTGCCTTGATTTTAGCATTTTCTTCGCGAAGTTTGGCAAGTTCTTCATCTCTTTTTGCAACTTCTGCGCTCTCATCTGCAAGAGTTAAAAACGCTTTAGCCTTGTCGCGTAGGGTATATCCTGATACGCCAGCTACCATGCCAATTCTTTGCAGTTGCTGGTCGTTTGCATTAGCCAACATTTCTACTGTCTGGAACTTCAATGCCTTTAATTCTTCGGCTTGAGCAGCAGTTAAAAACGGCCATGCAGTAACTGGTGTTCCCACGACTTGCATATCGTCAGCGTGTTTATTCATGTAACGCTGCCATTGCATAGGGAATCGTTGTTTATGATCTTCGCGCGCGATCGTGTCAATAACGGTTAATTGATCACTTGGCGTATAGATCTTGACATAGGTAACATCCTTAAAAATAGGTCTGTTAGCTTCTTGTGAGTCAAATTCTTGTTTGACTGCTTTAGAGTAAAACTCTACATACAGATTTGCATCTGCGCCTTGAATATCACTTTCAATTCTTGCCATTTTTAAAACTCCTAAGTAGTTAGGTTAATTTAAAGAAAAAGGGGGCTACCCTTGCGGATAAACCCCCTCGTTTGGCTAGTTCTGATTAAACAGAAGCTTTGCCGAACCAAGCATATTCGCCAGAAGCAACGGCTACTGTTGGGCTTGTATAAGCACCACCAGATGCAGCAGCAACGAATGTAGTTGTATTGATGTCAACTACTGTCGTGTTTGCTGAAATTGCCGCACCAGCTTTAGCGAAAACATAACGCTTACCGTCTGAACCAAACACTTGTGTACCCAAAGGGCCAAATGTTGGGATTGCAGTACCAGCAGAGTTACTGTTAGTTGTGGTAACGCCATTAAGGTCAATACCAGCGATAGGGGTTACTGAATAAGTCATGTCAAATTCTCCTTAGATTAAGCAATCAAAACGCCTTGCAAGAAGCTATTTGATGTTGTCAAGTTACCAGCCCAGCCGTATAACTTAACGATAGCGTCTTGGTTAATAGATTGGCGCTCGCCACCAATAGGTACAAAGTTACGCTCTTTGTGTGGGCGTAAGAAAATGTAGTTGGTGTTCAAGAAGAACATGTGGTTAGCAGTACAAGCATTACCCACACCACCGTCTAATACAACATCAGCAGATGTACCACCACCGTAGAACTTCAAGCTTGCGAAACCAGCAGCCGCTGATTCTTCGCTTGTAATACGCTGGATAGCTTGCAATGACTGTACATACAATGAGTAGTAGTTGTTGTCAGCTACGATCAAGTCTGCCTTGTCATTACCACGAACTAATTGGATAGCCAATGAAGTCATGTACTTTTGGATGTTTGAAGCAGAAACTGCTGCGCCACCATCAGTAACACCAGAATACTTCTTAGACTGCCAGAAAGCCCAGTTTGCGCGGTTAATACCACCGTATGTACCAGTAGTCGGATCATCTGGAACTGCTGCTGCTAGACCAGTAATGTTTTTACCGCCATTACCTGTACCATCGCCATAGATGTCAGATGCAATACGGTTCAAAAGACGAGCTTCTGAAACTTGCATACGACCGTCTAACAAGTCAATGATCGCTTCTTTGCTTGAGTTTTGTAACATTTCAAGACCAGACATAGTAACCGCATCAGCGTACTGAGTAATTGAATACTGAGCAGCAGAAATTGGGCTATCTGGTTGAATGTTGATTACTTCGTAGCCAGAGTAAGAATTTGCATTATTTGTTGATGGATCGTTGTACATGATTTCTTCCAAAATCACATTACCACCAGAGAATGGGCGTACATTGCCCTTAGATTGCAAACGCTTCAATAGCGCATTGTTGTTTGTTAAGTTGTCTGCCAACTCACCGCTACGGCTTTGAATGGTCGTTGCGATGATGTCGGTAATAGCTGAGTTAGCAAATGCCATTTTTATTACCTCTCTTAAGTTTATTAAACCCTATTGCCCAAGTCAGAATTAATCTTTTCTTCTAACAATGAGCGCCTGTCCTTTTTCTCTCCTGTTGTAACCGTTCCGCTAGGTGTAACGGATTTGACGCTTACCGCAGCAGCTTTGGCTTTCTTGACATGTTGAACTGATTGTGTCGTTTGTGTCATCCGCTTAATTTCAGCTTCTCTCACTTCTGGCACTAACCACTTCGCCTTGTCGTAGGCACTATTAAGGTCTTGGGCTTGTCCACTCTCAAGTAATTGAGCCATCGTTTCCCGCAACGCTTCAAAATGCGGTTTGTCCGCACTAAAACTAGCAATTTCGTTGTTTAAGCGAGATTGCTCCTCTTGCGCTCTCCAGCTTGTGACCTGTTGGACTTGTTGGTTCAACTGATCTATTTGGCTTTTAAGTGCAAGAGCCTGTGGATCTTGATACTGTGTTGTATCCGTACCACTATTAACTTGTCCTAAGTTTAAATCAATTCCGTAATCTTGTGCAAGTCTTTGGAATACTTGCATCTTCTGCTCGTAAGGGGCTTTGCTCAAGATCATGTGGGCGCGACCAAGGTTGTTGATCCATGCCGCTGGATGAATACCGTTTTGTTGCAACTCTGGCACAAATGGCGCGATCGCTTCTGTTAGTGATCTAGCGTTGTCAGCTTCTGCCTTGTATGCAGATACGCCTTTTTTGTACTCAGACTCGCGTTGAGTTGTGTAGGCTAAGAACTTCTTTGCTTCGTCAGGGTTTAGACCTTCGCCCTTGTCTAGCTTTTCCCAGAGCGGTAGATACTCTTTTTTCCAAGTCGTAGGGCGTGGGGTTTCTGGGATCGGTTCTGGATCTTCTTCCGTTTCCGCAGACGCTTCTACTTCCTCAGTTGGAGCTTCTTCTGGCGCGACTTCTTCTGGCTGATCTTCGCTCTCTTTACTAGCGAACTGTCCTTTTTCGTTGCGTAGTGGTTCATTATCTGCCTCAATTTCGCGCTCTACTGGCGCTTCTAGTGTGCCTTCTTCGGCTTTGCCCATTGCTTCTTCTAGTGCTGATCTTAAGTCTGCCATGTTGTTCTCCAAGTTGTCGGATTATCGGTATCTAAGCTTTTCATACGCAACTTCTGCGATGGTTTGCTTAAGTTTGGGATCGTGCTTCGGTGTTGCATTACTCATTTTCTCATTACCTACCTCTATGCAGCCATGCTGCTTAAGGTGGTTTCGGTGTTTAGATTTGGAGTCAATCCAAGATCCGTCAATCTGGCTTACATAGCCTTGGATGTCGGACTGGATCATAGGCGCTTGGCGTTTAGTCATGGATTGTTTGGCTTTCCATGCTTCTTCCGCTTCTGGTGTGCCTAATTTGTAGTTCCAGAATAGCAAATACTTCTCTTTGTCTGACAATTTACTGTCATCGCGTGGTTCGTACTCGCTTTTGCATAAGGGGCAAATATGTTTCATGCTCTCTCCAATAAGTCAGGGATCATATTCCACTTGTTAATAGGTAAACAAACAACTGAGTCGTACCAGACGCCATTACGCCAGCGCCAGTCCATAAATTCCTCATTTGGGATCATAACAATGCACTTTTTACCCATTGCACCAGCCAAATGTGCGGTTGCGGTGTCAACGGTAACGATTGCGCGCATAGCTGCCATGTGTTGAGCGGTTTGCATCCAGTTTTTCTTCCAGCCATCGTCTGGTAATGGGATAAATAGATCATCGCCTTCTGGATTTAATGAATAAGCGTCTAAACCGACCAATTCTCTTACGGCTTCTACGCTAACAGTCTTGACATAATGCAATGGCCCTCTGCTTGCAGCCCAATTTACACCAATTTTGTTGGGTTCTATGTCTGTAGGGTTAACCTCAAGGTAACCTTCTGATCCTACGACCTTCTCGCGTGTGATCGGGAATAGTTGACGGACTTGTTTGGGTGCGGTTAGAGCGTGATAAGGTAATGACATGCTGCCTACCCAGTAATCCGCTTCAATAACCTCTTTAAGTTCCCATACCTCTGTGATCAGATCAACGCAGTCAAAGCGACCAAGCAGATAAACGGTGCTAGGATGTGCCAATACGGTGACATGCTTCGCGCCCATCGCTTTAAGTAGCGGCAAAAAGCGCATAAATTGGAAATAATCGCCAAAACCTTGCTCCATTTGTACTACGATGGACTTGCCAAGTAGTGATTCACCTTGCCAAACTGTGGCTGGACTGTATTTTTTCCAGCTTTCGTTGATCAACTTCTTAACTAGCGGATTCCAGCGTAGCTCAAAGTTAGTAAAACCTTCTAAATAATTGCCGTACTTTAGATCTTTAAACGATTGTTTGTATTTATCTAATGGGTGATCTGTCATAAAAGCATAATTAGCGCGGTTTCATCATCCAACTCTTGCTCGCGCATCTTAGCTTCATATATGGCTAGTTCCATCTGGACTCTAGCGATCTCTTGTCTAAGCTTTACGGTCGTTAAAAGCTGGTCTTTTTGGCGTTCCAGTCTAGCAATTTCCGCATTGAGCTTTTTCAAGTCAACTGGCGGTTTACCAGACTTAACTTCCTCGCGTGATTCTACTTTAGTTTCATTAAGTTGTGCAACACTTTCTGGATCAACTTGCGCTTGAATTGCAAGTCTGCGTTGCTGGCGTTTATTTAGGCGTTGTTGGATCTTCTGAGCTTCTGCAATAGCAAGCTTTTTCTGTAGCTTCTTGTAGCGTTTGTATTCTTCTCTTGTGAAACCGTCATGCGTATAGCCTGTATCTTGACCACCTGATACAGATCCTACAAAGTCGCATGTATCGTTCTCATCTACCGCGTAAATAGACCCAGTTACTGGATCTACTTGGAACGCGTTATTCTGGAACGCTGACGGTTGAAATCCGTTTGCCATTAGACGATAACCCAAGCATTACCAGATGGAACTGTTACGGTAATACCGCTTGCAATGCTAATCGGGCCAGCGCTCATGGCGTTAGATCCACTAGGAATTGAGTAGTTAGCAGATACAGTCGCGCTATTTACATGGATACCATTAGACGCGTTAACTTGTGGTGCATTGAATGTGTTGTTTGCATCATAAGTTAGGTTTGCAGACTGGTTAGGCGTTGTTGTGCCTTGACCATACGGAATATAGGTGCTTGTGTATGTAAACGGTACATCTGGCGATGTGTTGGTTACAGTAAAGTTTGGATAAGTGCCTGATACGCTAATACCAGTTCCAGCACTAATTGAAACTGTTTGATCAGGAGCAGTATTAGTTACTGTGAAGTTTGGATAAGTTCCGCTTGTGGATATACCTGTGCCAGCGTTCAAAACTACCGTTTGGTCTGGGGCGGTATTGGTAACGGTAATGCTTCCAGCCGTAGTAATTGGGCCACCAGATACAGAAATACCTGTACCAGCAGTCAAATCTACGCTTGTTACCGTACCATCGTACTGATCATCACTAGAAACTGTGAAATTAGGGTAAGTACCAGTAACCGTAGTTGTGCCACCACCAGAAATGCTCACCACTTGGTCGGGAGCGGTATTAGTAACAGTAATTGCACCATTAGACGCTTCGGTAACAGAAATACCTGTTCCGTCTGTTAGGTTGATGTTTTTCCAATATCCCGCAGTCTGATCGTATGACAATAAATTGCCACCAGTCGGACTAGAAATATTCACATTAGAGTCTGTGCCGCCTAGGGATGTACCATGAATAATCTCAACTTGGATAGATCCAGATCCACCGCCACCAGCATTGATAATGATACCCATCTCGCATTTGACATTAGGCGCAGATGGTTTTGTAGCAGTTAACCCGCCAGTTGCTGGATCGTAATAAACAATCGCGCCATCTGTAAAGGCAGATGTATCAATACCATGTACTACGCCAAATGCAGTAACACGACCAAAGCCGTTCAATGCAATGTTTTCTGTGGCAATACCAATAATTGCTTGATCGTCAGTTATACCCACTCCCGCTGGAGCAAAGGTAATAACGCCAGACGCGCCTACCGCGCCAGTCTTAACAATAACTTGACCTTCTGTGATTGCAGCAGTTGCTTTACCGTAAACAAAGATTTCTTCGCCAACTTGCTGGGTAATATTGCCGTTACCCATGCCAAAGTTTAATGATCCAGTTGTGCCGTTGTACCACATACGACCAGCAGCCAAAGCAACGGATGTGCCGTCTGCAAAGTTAATGTATGGATTTGCACCGTCAATCGTTGGACTAGATAGACTTGGGCTTGTGTTAAATACCAAAGATCCTGTGCCAGTTTCATCTGTTACGGCTGCTCTTAAATTAGCAGAGCTTGGTGTTGCAACCCATGTAGCCACATTGCTATCAGAGAAACTAATTGTGCGGTTAGCGGATAGATCTCCACCACCAGTTAAACCTGTGCCAATAGAGATCGTGCGTGTCGTTGGAACTGTGCCAGCAATATCTGGCTGAGTTAAAACTACTGCGCCTGTGTAACCGTTTACAGAAGTTACCGCATCGGTGTTATCCACCTTTTGCCAAACAGTACCATTAAAGATCGCCCAATCGCCCACTTGCCAATCAGTAATGCCATCAAGGTTAGTAGTACCAGCAACGCTAACGACATAGTAGTAACCCTTAGTGCCAGTTCCACTCGCCAAAGTAGGCGTGTTAGTAGAAGCGTTCCATGCGCCTTGATAATTAAGATCTCCTTGCAATGGGATCTGGCTAGTCGGTACTTTACCGCTACCATCTAATGTAGCAACGCCATTGGCTACGCCAGCGTCTAGCTCGGCAGCCGTACCAAAACCAGTTAATGTATGATCCGCGTTCCAGTCCGATGGGCGAACTAAGCTTGTATCGGAAGTATCTGGAACTGTACTTACTTTATTGTGTTTAACTAAAATCGCCATTATTGGTTATTCCTGATAATAGTACCGCCAGAAATATCTACGGACTGGGTTATATTGATAGTGGTCGTGTTTAGATTTAGATCTGCGCCTGATACGCCTACTGATCCATCCATAACAACGGTTGTTCCATCTGATTTAAAAATACGGAAAAATTGCGCAGTACCAGAAGCAACGGCAGTACCTGTTTGTACCGTTCCCAATGTAAGCGTTCCGTCAGTATCAGTACCAAAAACCCCACTAAGTATGCAAGTTACCAACAATGTCTGGGTAGATATTGCGGTGTTGGCGTTAGCTGGTTGTGTTCCCTGATATAAGCTAATGCGGGCATTGCTACCCGCGTAAGTAATCAAACCCTCGTTTTGAGCGTGGCGTGTGCCGTTTGAATACTTAAGATTTGAAGCCATTATTGAACTCCAATAATCTTACCGTTTTCGTCACGAACCACTTGTTTAGGTTGATTTAGTTTGTCAATCAGCATAGCTAACATTTGCGTCATTTGCTGGTTAGTCTGGTGCATATTTTCTACGGCTGGTTGTAGCGGATGATTGCGCATGTCTGAATACCCCATAGTGTCTTGCATGATCTTAGCCGCTTGTACATTTTCAACATAAGCTTGTTCGCCTGTATCCAAGCCAGCGTTAATTCGTGCAGTTTCAATTTTAGTAGCGTTATCCAAGTAAGACAACAAGACTTCTTTCTGTGTGCCAAAGTCCAACTCAAATTGTTTAAGCTCTTTTTGAAGCTCCATCTCTTTGGTGTCGCGTTCGGTTTCAAGCTGCAATCTAAGCTGAGTTTCTTGTGACTGATACTCTTGTTTAGCTCTTTCAGCCGCCACTTGTGCATCCAATTTTTGTTGCTCAATCTGGGCTTGGATCTGCATCTCTTGGATCTTAGCCTGTGATTGTGCTTGGATCTTCTGCACTTCAACTGGTGGTGGTTTAGGTTGACCTTCTTGGGCTTTAGCTTGTTCGCGGAACTTGTCTGCGGTTTCGTCAATCAAGCCTTCAATCTGTTTACCAGCCTTGAACGCAGTTACGCCAAACTTAAGCATTTCCATAAACAATGGCACTAGCTCTGGTACGGCTTGACCTACTGGCAATGCAGTTTGTACAAACTGACTTACGGCTGACAAAAACTCTACGCGGCTGGCTTTTTCTTGCTGCTCATCCTGATAGATCATAGAGTCGCTAGTAACTTCAATGCGGAAGTTCTTAGACGATTCGTTGCGTAATAGTTGTAAAGCTTGAGGGATTAATTGCTGATCTTGTGGGCTTAGTTGCTGCGCACCAGAGATCTGTAATAAGGTTTCATCGCTAAAGTGATTGCAAATGATCTGGGCTTTGATGCTTAACAACGCAGTTGCAAAGTCCACAACTCGGTGCTGCATAGTCTTAAGACGCCCAGCGGCATTATTAGACTTGATGATCTGCGCACCCAGAGTTTCGTTAGGATCAGTCTGTCCGCGTTGGATGTCAGCAATACCCATGATCTCGTAGATCTGGGATTTAACTTGATCCATAGCGCGGTAACATTGCTCCAAAGCTACGGCAAATGGTGCAATATCTACCAAGTCCATTGCGCCCTTCATACCTTGCTTCTCAGCAAATGCCATCCAGTTGTTTACTGGAATAAGGGTATTGTTCTCACCCTCAGAGAATAAGCGCTGCAATGATGGTTCGCTGGCATCGTAAACACCACGAACTTTTAGGGCGTTGATCAATCCGTCAATACGATCTGCCAATGTATCAAGCTCGCGAGCCTGATCTTGGTACATCACAAAGTCTGGGATTGGTTCTAGGTTTTCAGTTGTTAAGTTAGCAAATAAAGGTTTCGGGCAAGGCCAGAAGTTCTCTAATTGCAATGGATCTGGGCGTTCGTCTAGGATTTTCCCTAATGATTTGCTAACCCATAGCGCAGTACCAGTTTCTTTATCCCAGATCTCATAGATCAGGGCTTGATACTGCATATCCTGTGTTTTTGCGTAGGTTTTAGTGTCTTGTGGCTGGGTATCCAATGGGATCTGATAACCCAACTCCTCGCCAAAGCGCTCTACCAACGCATCGCGGTTCATGTAAACCTTGCGCCATACCGCAGTTACTTCTTCCCATGTGCGGGCTACGGTGTGACCAAAGTCTTTCCAATGTACATAATCAACTGGTGCGCACTCGTATTCAATGCGCTCTTGATCTTCATTGGCTAAACCTTCTTGCGTTTCGTCTGCTTCGTCAATATCTTCTGTAACTTGTACGCCATCTTCTGGGGCATCTTCACCAGCGACAATATGCGGTTCATAGCGAACCCAAGCAGTACCACGACCACCGATACAACGATCAAAAACCGCAGAATCCATCGCGGACTTGTAATCTGTGTAGTGTTCAATTTCATATTCTAAAGCTCGTTCAAGCATCATAGAAGCTACGCGACCAACTGGATCATTGTCGCGGAATCTACGGCTTACATCTGGTCTAGGTAATCTTGCAAAGATTGCGGGGGTAATGGTCTGTACATTGGAGTACAAGATGTTAAATCTAGCGTTTGGATTATTCTGGTATTTCGCGTCATCGCGATACCGTTTCAAAATCTTCTCTGCTCGCCCTTCCCAGCGCTTAAATGTGCGCTCGTAAGCTCCGATTTTGTTATACCATTTTTCGTAGGTATGTTTTGACGAATTTTCCATGTTTATATTCTTCCGCTAGTTCTTGTTGGTGAACTACGCCACAACTCCTCTAGTGTGACCTCGTTCTTGCCCACTACCACCCCACGAATAGAGTTGTCTTTCGGAGATTTAACTTCTTCCTCTCGCCATGCGATTGCAAGCATACGGAAAGCATCCGCGCCATGAGAAGTAAAGTCGTGCCTAGGTTTATCTCTAAACACTTTCTTGTCCTCATCGTACTCGCGCTGATATTGACGCAAGCACTCTATGCCATCTTCGCATTTATCAGCATCAAACCAGCTTCGCATTAATGCAAGTCTAGCTGCTTGGATACCGTCTTGTAGCGATAAACTGGGTACTATTTTAATCTGTTTTAGTGGGATTTGTGTAGATATTTGTTCAATAATAGATTTTCCACCGCTTGCCAATGTTTTTGCTCTGGCATCATGCGGCAGCCAATGTGTTCCATATTTGTACGGTTGAGCATTAATTAGCTCGGTGTAGTAACTGATCTGGTGTCCGTTAGAGCTATGGTATTTAAGCAAACGGATCTCACCATGCACGACCTGATACCACCAGATAGCCGTATCGTCTGAGTATCCCAAGTCCCATGCCGTATGAACTGGGAATAATGGATCGTAGTCCACTCTGGTAATTCTTCTGGCATCTGTGAGCGCTCGCATCTCTTTTCCGTAATACGCGCCCAAAATAGCGGCTTCAAAGCTGCACTCAAACTCTTGTAAGTATTGATCCTCAGACATGATCTGCATAGCGTCTTGGAGTTCTGAGTCTGGAATGATGCCAGTCTGACTAGCTCTGAGCGTCTTAGTAAACCAGCTTTCGTGTTGTTCGGCTTGTTTGTAGATCTCGTAGAACGAGTTGTGACCTTTTGGCGTACCAATAAAAGTTGCCCAGCCTTGACGATCAGATAGCAAAGGTCGGACTACTGCACCCCATACAGATGGCTTCATATCGGCATATTCGTCTAACACTATGCCGTCTAGGTAAAGGCCGCGGAGCGAGTCTGGGTTATCAGCACCATAAAGCTTGATCCTAGCTCCGTTGACCAGTTCTACCCATAACTCAGACTGGTTGGCTTTGTATAGGACTGGTTCTGAGTATTGCTGCAAGTATTGCCATGCAATATTTTTAGATTGTGAGTAGTACGGTGCTAAATAGGCGTATTGGGCGCTTTCTTTATCCTCAGAGATCGCCCTGTAGATCAGATCATTAATGCAAGCGACTGTCTTACCGCATCTACGGTGAGCAACGATGATCGCCCAGCGTTCTTGCCTATTGTGAAATTCCTCAAATACCCCTCGCGGTTCGTAAGCGAGTTCTACTTCTACTTCTTGGTATTCTTCCAAGTAACCACCATTTTAATTGGTTTTTCTGCGTCACCAACAACTTCTTGGCGGGCTAGTTTTGGTACATGGTATTCAACTAAAGCTTGAAACATCATAAATGCGTCTTTAGGATTAGGCGTTACTAACCACTTGCCAGTTTCTTCGTCTTGTACGCCACTAGCAACTTGTTCTAGCCAGTCTTGGATCTTGTCTGCGTTGCCGTCAACAAACTTTGCAATAGCTAGTCTGGCTGCTGCCGTAGATTTATTTGGAACTCCCGCTGGTCTGCCCATGCCCGCATTGGGTGGTTTAGGTCTGCCAGTAGATTTCACTAATTTACTGTCTGTCATGCTACTTACCTAAGTGTTTAGATTAGTTAAGTATAGAGTTATTTTTGCTTTTTCGCTAACTCTTTTTGCAAAGTTTCTTTTCGTGTAGGGGGTTTTTGTTGGGCTTTATGGTAGGCGTTAACCTCATCCACATATTGTTGAACCCAAGAGTTGTCTTTAGGTTTATTTGCTTGATTCATAGATTTCCTTGGTAATATTTCCAGCTTTGTATTCTTCTTCCAAAGCTTTCATTAGTCGTTTACCCATTTCTTCTACATTATATCTTGGTAGTTCGTTAATGTCATTGACTACCTTTTGTTCTCCAAGTCCATAACTGTTATCTACCAAACCGATCCTGACGCGCGGATCGCCTTCGTATTTCTTCTGGAGTTGTTCAATAACCTCGCGTGATCCTTCGTGCGTTCTTAAGTGTTCTTTCATTGGAACGGTGCGACCAGAGCCAAACTTTTCTTTTTGTCTTACCGCTCTTTGTAATGATCCTACGCGTAAAGCTTTTTCTGGATCTCTGTATGTATAGAGAATATCCACATTTCTACCAGCTTCTAGTGCTTGGTTGATCTTCTTTTCAGCAGAGCTTAAGGTGTTCATGTTTGTGTCATAAACGATTTCTGCGTTTTTGGTGATAGATGGGAAAGCATCCAAAGATGAGCTTTTACCCGCGCCAGTACCGCCCGCAGTAAATACAACGGTAGATCCTTCTGGGGCTGGCTGGCTTAGAATTTCTGCGTAACGCTGCTTGATAAATGAGCTTGCTGGTTCATGTACGCTTGCAGCCAATGTACGGTTTTTTAGGTATTCTGGGCTAAGTTCTCTAGCCGTATCGGTATTTAGGAATTTACCACCGCGACTATCTTCTAAAAGGTTGTACTCTTTTACTAAGCTTGGATAGTCAGATAAGCGTCTATTTTCTAACGCTTGACCAATTTTATCTAGTTTTAAGGGTTGTTTTACTAACTTTGCAGCCCATGTTGGCGTGGTTAACTGCCCTACGGCTTCATGCGCTCCAGAACCTTGGTAGTCAGCCGTTAATCTAGGTACGGCAGCTAGGGTTTGTTCGGATGTTGGGGCGCTTTGAACTAAAGCTCTAGCCATTGGGTTAGCTAGTGTTTCCATGCCAGCTTGCCAATTTTGTACGCCTTCTGGTAAATAGCTTTGAATTGATTGCTTTAGGTTTCTTAAGTCACCCATGCCACCTACAACGCTAGATCCTTGACCTCTTACCAAAGACTCAACGACATTTGGCGCAATTTGCGCGGTATTTTGTATGCCTTGACCAACATCTTGCCATTGCTGCTTATTGGTTAAGCCGCGTAGCATGTTTGCCCATGCTTGGCGCAAGGTTAAATCATCATTAGGCGGTGATCCAAAGCTAGTGTAGTCCATGATTAAAACGGATCTTTGCGTACCTTGTTGAACTCTTTAGTAATAAATTCCCTACGGCTAAGTTTCTTTTTTTCCATCTTTTCTAGCGTAGTTTCTTTATGTGGTCGCAATAAAGCGTCTTTTTCTTTAAATTGTCTAGTCATAGGTTTCATTTGTTACCCCCGCATTTAGAGCAAGCAGCTTCAATATGCTCGCGCCTTGTTTTCTTTGCAGTTTTAGCAGCGTCTTTAAAATCTTCCGCAGTTGGGGCGTCTTTGCTGCCAACTTTGTTCATTTTTTCGCCTGATCCAGCCTTGATCCGCTCGCGTTTAGCGTGAATATTGGCGTATAAACCGTTTTTCATTAGCATTTCCACCTTGCTCTTGCAGCTTTACCGCGCTCACCAGTCCATCCCTTAGATCTAGCGCAAAAGCTATCATGTCGTGGCCCACTCGCTTGCGGGGCTTGTAAATTGGCGTTGTTTTTGGCGTTGTAAGCTTTTCTGCCAGCTTCCGTCATCCCAGCGCCTTCTTCTACAGATAAATAATGCCTTCCCTTGCCTTTAGTTGTCTTGGCAATGGGCTTATCGTGCTTATCCATCGCAGCACGAATTTGGTCTTTACGACTCATGCGTTCTTTTCAATGTATTTTGCGTAGGCATCTTCTAGATTTTTTCTACGCTTACCACGAGCAGACTCGCGCTGAGTTTCTAGAGCGATAGCAACGGCTTGCTTTTTAGGTTTGCCAGCAGCTTCTTCGCGCTTGATGTTTTCGCCTACGGCTTCTTTTTTAGATGATTTCCACAACGGCATGACTACTCCTTGATTAAAGTCCAAACACTCCAATACGGATAAGACTTGTAGAAGTTGTCCTGTATGCCTTCCGTAGGCTTAAAAGCTGAATTTACATAGCAATTATACGCTTCTGTGTCAAATAATAAACCTCTTTGCTGAAATTTTCTAGTCCAGTAAAGCGTTGGCTGGATGTTGACATGAGTTGGATCACCCATGTACATCTCTTTGGTTTGACCAGCTTTGATTGCGTCTAAACAAATAAACATGCGACCACCTTTTTTAGTGATCCGTACGAACTCATCTAGGATCGCATCTATGTATTCTTCTGGAATATGCTCCAGAACTTGTGCGGTATGTAATAGATCTACAGATCCATCTGGCAGATCGGTTTCTGCCATAGATCCAGCGACTAGCTCATGATCTAAAAAGCCAAATTCCTTCTTGCCTAGGTTGATCATGTGATTATTGAGATCCATCCCTAAGACTTTGTGGCCTAAGTCTTTAAAACCTTTAAGGATAGATCCGCAAGCGCAGCCACCGTCAAATACAAAGCCGTCAGTTAGCCCTTCGGCTACCATTTTGGCGTATTCTTTTTGCCAATACCCATGACCTAGATAATCTAAGCCCTTTTCTGCGTGTTCGGTGTAGTAGTCCTCGTTAAACTCAGTAACGGTTAGACCGATCATCATTTAAGGTTGCGTAGTTTATAGACCGTTGAATTGATCAAGTTGGCGATATTGTCAACTTCGTTCTGTAGTTCTGAGTCTTGTGGCAATGATCCGCGAGCTTCACCAACAAACTTCTGCAAAGACTCCATGTATGACAATGGATCTTTAGGCGCTGGATGGTAAGAGTTCGGATATTCGGTGATCAGACCGTATTTGCCCTGATAGCTCTCTACTACGGCATCTACCAAGTCTGGGATGGCTTCGTAATAACCTTGTAGGGCTTTATGTGCAGCGTATGATCCTACGCCAGTCACTTTTAGGTGTTGCAAATGAGCATTTGTCGCACTATGCAACAAGGTTAAGGCAAACATGGCGCAGTCTTGCATGACTATTCTCCAAAAAAGGGGTACTTTCTTGCGATTTCCCCTAATATCACTCCCAGTTGGGTGACTTATTATCGCTTATTGCGCTTTTCGTAACAAGTGGCACATAGCCATTTCTGGTTCATGCCGTTGTTGTACTTCAAATATTGACCGTATTCCTTGGGTTTTCGTTGCTGGCAGCCTTCGCAGATTCTTCTGGTTCTGTCACCGTATCTAATATCATGATTTATCATCTAGTTCTTCTATCATTACTAAGCAGCCGCCACCCTTTCGGATCTCTCCGCGCTGCACAATTAAAACATCTATCTGGGAATCATCGTCATAAACGCCAGCATCGCATAAAGCATCCCAGAGCGCCTTGATGCGATTATCTATGTCTTGCCTACGCTTATCCCTTGGGTATAGTGTAACTTGCATTTGTAGGCGTTTATCGCCCATTTTAGGCACTCTGTTTTCAATCACATAATCTTGGACTTTTAACTTGAACTCTCTGCCTTCTTTGCTAACGCCCATGCGATTGCGGAAAATAGTCCTGTATGTATTGACAGTAGGGGGTAAGGGTAAGTTAAGAACTAGCAAGTAAATTCTCCGTCATTTTGAACAGATCTTCTTGTCCAATTTGATGATGTTTTTCAAACCCTTTTGCTCCAAGACCATGTACACCTGTATTTCCGCGGTGGTGTTCTGGACATAATCCGATAACTGGTGCATTAGCTCTTTTACCGCCAAATCGTCTAATGTGGTGGATTTCGCATGGAGTCCCTCGGTTGCCCAAGTGATAGCAAAGGATACATCCGAGTCTTGCAACTCGGTCGTAGTGTTCTCGCTCACTTTTCGTCATGAGCCATCTGCTGCGCAATATCTTCTAGTTGCTGGGTTAGATCTACCAAAGTAATACTTAGATCATAGGCAGTATCCCAGTTCTTTTTAAGGGTTGCTTCTTCGTAAGCTTTGAGCGTGTGCTTGATCTCTAGCAAAGTTTCGGAAAAATCAATGTAAGTTGGGTGTTTAACGGCAAAATTGATCGCCTTGTTTAGTGTGTCGTTCATACATTCCTTATCATTTTGTCAAATTGTCGCTCATTGGCTTGTTGGGTTCGCCAAGTTTCCCAGCGCAGTTCCGCGCATTTAATCTGTAATCGTAATACTTCTACCTCATGCGTGGCTATGCCAATAGCTTTGCAATGCTCTTTGTATTGAGGGCTAGAGTATGCTTCGCGTTCTTGACCAGCAATAGTAGTTTCGTTGGATGCTTTCATAAGATCGGATTTAACAGAACTCTTGGCATTTTCTAGATCAGCCAGAATAGCCTTGGCTTTGGCAAACTTAGGCGCGAGTTCCCAGATCGTATTAATACATTTATTTGGATCTATTTCCATATTCCTTCTTCTCCCCTATTCCCCAGTTTCCATTGTTCTGCAACATCTCCAAGAAGTTTTGCTTTTCGGCCACCAAATCCATAAGTTGAAATATATTCGCGAAACCATTGCAATCCGCGTTCGGTTCGCCATTTGAGCAACTGTCGGACTTCACATTGGTGTCTGTAGGTTTCATGATCCAATCTTGGCTGCAATCCTAGATCTAAATTGCTGCATTGATTCTCCCGCATAAGCATTTAATCCTAATTCTCTACCCTTAAGTATAGTTAACTCATCGCTACTATACCAAGGTAATGTGGGTTTTTTAAGTGTTTTTTCTGTTAGATCTAGCTCATCTTCCCAACGGCCTTGGTTGAGCCATGTAGCTGGGTGTGGGATATATTCCGACTCGGTATTTTTAAGCTTCCAGTATTTCAAGTGATCTGGCAGAGCTTCTAAAACATCGGATTGTTCTTGAGCGGTTAGGCGTTGCCATGATTTCTGGGCTGCGCGCTTACCGACCTTGCGTGGGTATAGTTTCCAGAATTGATCAAACATTAGAACGGTGCATCCTCATAAATAGATAGATCGCGTGGCTTACGCTTAATGAATTTATAAGTCCAGCCATCGCGGATCTTAGTTATGTATTTGGCTTCGGCTAGGCTACCCGCCTTACGCATGAGATCGCCTAGCTCGTCATAGATCAGATACATGTTAGTTTTTAATAAAGACTAGACATGCTGGGTTCATCCACTCTAAATAACCGTCTTTTTTCTTAGCCCAGTTTTCTAGTGTGGGGTTGATAAAATCTTCGTAATAGTCGGCAGCCCCATCGCCTTCTTCTGCGCTGATAAAAAGCATACCATCGCGTACAAAAGTATATGGTTTGACCATCACCTCTACCAGTTCCCGATTAACGAAATCAAATGTTTTGATCTCTGGAACGCTTGCTTGTAGTTTTTCTGCAATATAGTTAGCCATGATTACCCCTTGATATTAAAAACAACATAACCAACGCCATTTTGTTTTTTCAAAATAGCTCTTGCGCCATCGGCATCGCCAGCTTTGTAACTTGGGCAAATTGGAAATTCGTCACCGTTGTCACAAACTGCCATCCATGCGCCAGCAACAGTTGCTTTAATTCTTGGGTTGTAACGATCAGGTTGTAAGTAAATTTCTACGACATTCATTTTTTTCTCCGTTTCTCATGGCGTCATTGCCACATACACATATTAAGCGATCTTAACTAATAATGCAAAAAAATATTTAGTGGTGTTGTTTTTGAGCAACTTTATATATTTATATATATTAGATAATTTTCTTTCCCTTAGATCCAGACGCACTCAGCCTATCCTAAGTGCGCCTTTAATAAACTTTCCCTTGAGTCCGTTTACACTCGCCAGTCGTTCGTAGAATTGGCACTAAGCTTCGCCACCAATATGCGCGGTATTACATCTACTTTCCCCTAGTCCGCTTGTATCGTAACCGCTAGTGTTTTGGTATCCCGCCCAGCTACGACCAATGCGAATAGAAAACAAAAAACCCCTTAGTAGGTATTCTGTTCTGGAAAGGCTTAGATAAATATGCTCAATGTACTTAGCTAAACCAACAAAATACCCATTAAGGGGTTCTAATCTCGCGTTTTCCAGTCCGCAATGGAAGCCATTATACAGACTTTTTGGATCAGCGCAACTCAGGCCAGATTAATTGATAATTTTTAGGGAATAGTGCTTTTCTGGTGATCAAGCCATGCGATCTCTTTTCTAGCTCCGCAGCTAAAAACATGAGTTTGTCTTTAGGTATGCCACCAGATTTCCATTGGCTAACCGCTGGTAGGCTAACTTCGCACATTTTGGCTACCTGAGTAACCCCGCCAAGTAAGGCGATAATTTGATCGTCATTTAATTTCATGTTAGGGATCTTAACAAATTTAAACAATTTTTTCAATACTTGTTGACATGCTACTTTAGATCGCTTAATATGATCATGTAGCGATTTTGCTATGAGAAACGGAGTTTATATGAATGACTATGAAGCACAAAACAACGACCGCATGCAAACTGAGCAACGCTTAGAAGAAATCATGGATAAGCTAGAGCGCGGTGACATCTTATCTATGGAAGAAGTAGATCTAGTGCGTTGGGGCTGCGGTTTACCCGCCAGACCTCAAGCAAATTACCTTACTGATATTTTTAATGACTGGGCGAATATCTGGCGTAAAGCTGGTGGCCTTTAAGAAACGGAGAAAATCATGGCATTAATAGCAAGTACAAGTTCAAATTCAGATTTTGAAAAAGCCCCAGCGGGTAGTCACCTTGGGCGTTTATATAAGATTGTTGATCTAGGCACTCAAAAAGTGGACTGGAAGGGCAAATTCTCTATGCTGCACAAAGTACAGTTTTTCTTTGAGTTGCATGGCGAAGATGCAGACGGCAATCCTCTAGTAACTAAAACAGACAAAAAGCCGCTGATCCAGACTAAACGCTATACGATCAGTTTGGGCGAAAAAGCTACGCTACGCAAAGATCTAGAAAGCTGGCGCGGTAAGCAATTTACAGACGAAGAAGCTAAAGGCTTTGATTTGTCTAAGTTGTTAGGTGCATGGGGTATGGTAACGATCACCCATAACGATCGTGACGGTAAAACATACGCTAATCTGGAAGCAATTACCCCAGTACCAAACATGATTGTAAAAGCTGGTTTTCCAGAGCCAGTAAATGATCTATTCTTATTTAGTCTTGATGAGTTTGATCAGGCTAAATTTGATAGTTTGTCAGAAGGTCTTAAAAAGACTATCCAAGAGTCCGCAGAATGGCGCGGTACTCATGGTGAGCAGCCAAAAGTTGATGAGATTAATTCTCAATTAGCCAAAGCCAGCTTATCTGATATTGATGATGACATGCCCTTTTAAGGAGTTAATTATGAAAAAAGCATTATTTGTATTATTAGCAACTGTATCTTTTGCAGCTACTGCTGCTTGCCCACCGACTATGCCTTACGGCTGCCAGTCTGGTTACAACGGCAAGATGATTTGCGGTTGCGGTAGATAAGGATCAAGGGGCAAAAGCGGATGCTATGGAGAAGTCAGATTTATCTGAACACGACAATAAATTAGCGGATTGTAATAATGCAGGTTCGCACCCTGACATAGATGTAGCGAGTAGCCCCACCTCAATTATGAATAGAAAAGAAAAACTAATAACAGAGCTTTTAAACGCAATGCAACGAAAGCCCATGACGCGCCAAGACATGGCAGATTATTTGGGCGTAACAGTTGTGTTTATCTCAAAATATATCACCGAGTTAAGACAAAAAAAGATGATCTATATTGCTTATTACGAGCGTACAACGCATGGCAAACCAAGATCCTATTATGCAGTTGGGGATCTCCCAGATGCTAAGACATTACCCCCTATTCCTGTTAAAGATCTACAGAAAAAGTATAGGGAGAGAACTAAACGCGAATTAACTCCCCGCAAAATAACCCCAAAAATGGATATTGCGGCCTCTTGGATGCTTAACCCATGCTAACAATTATCACTATTTCATTAATTGGTCTGGGCGCGGTGTCTTTGTTTGTGATCGCAGTCTTGTTTACGCTCTGGTATCTGGAGAATAAATGAGTCCTGTAGCTCGTAAAACCGCGTTTGTAGTGGCTTTTATAGTTGGTTTGGTGCTGATGTATGGCTACGGCTATAGAAGTGGCAGAAACGCTCAATTAAGCATGGCTACGATCCTAGAAATAGTCAAAGCCCAATATGTTTGCAGAATGGAGTTCAAATGACATTAGAAGAATTTGTAAAGCTTCATGCGCCATTAACTTATCAAGCTTGGTTAAGACAAAAAGACAGTTGCCCGCCATGTAATCAAAACTGTAATCAAGGCCGCGACTGTAAACCTATGAAAATTGAATGGAAAAATAATGATCGTTAAAGAAAAAATAGCCGAGTCTGGGCATTGGTACAGACAAGATGGATCGCCCGCATATACGATTACTGGAAAAAACGGTAAAGATCGCCCTACAACTTTGCGAGATGCCAGACAATTATCGCTCGTTCCGTCAGTAACTACAATCCTTGGCGTAGCAGCTAAACCAGCGTTAGATCTTTGGAAGCAGCAACAAGTCCTATTATCTGCGTTGACATTGCCTAAAGCCGATGGCGAAAGCGAAGCCGACTGGATCTCTAGGATCTTGTTAGATAGCAAAGAAACTGGCAAAAAGGCAGCAGAACGCGGAACTAAGATCCATGCTTGCATACAAGCGTATTTTGAGCAAACACCGATTACCGCATATTTAGATCTGGCTAAAGCTACGGATCAGGCGCTTAAAGATCACTTTGGCGAACGCCTATGGATCTGCGAAAAGCCGTTTGCGCATGAGTTAGGATTTGGCGGTAAGTGCGACATGCACTCAGTTAATAATGTCCACGACTTCCGCTATGGCATTGTGGTTGATATTAAGACCAAAGAAGGCGATCTAGAGAAGATGCAAGCTTACGATGAGCATCTCATGCAACTCGCAGCTTATCGCGTTGGTTTAGGTATGCCAGAAGCTAAAGGCGCGAATGTGTTTGTATCTAGCACAACTGGTCAGGTTAAGATCATAGAGCATTGCCCACTAGAGATGGATAAAGCTTGGAAAATGTTTAAGCACCTCTTAGAGTTCTGGCAACTCAAAAACAATCACAAGTAATCGTTGCAAAAAAACCACACTATAAAAATATTTTGTGGTTTTACTTGTTTTTCTTATTAAGTTGGCTTAATATTAAACCGTAGCAATAACGCTACTGAGAAACGGAGAAAAAATCATGAAATATATTAATTGTGTTGATACTGCAAAATTGATCAGAGCCGCTCTTAAAGAGAGTTTCCCAAATGTGAAATTCAGCGTTAATAGCAAAAGCTACGCTGGCGGTGCAAGTATTACTATCGGTTACTTTGACGGCCCAACTAGCGACCAAGTAGAAGCAGTTGTTGGCGTGTTTGAAGGCAGCTACTTTGATGGTATGCAAGACTACAAAGGTCAAAACTACGCTAATCTTGATGGCGAAGAAGTTAAATTCGGTGCTGATTTCGTGTTTGTTAATCGGAAAATTAGCAACGATCTATTGCTTGGCGTTGTTTGTGAAGTTCAAAACCAATACCAGCTTGATAACGAAGTAACTATTTATGTAAGCAATTACGATCAAGCAGCCAGCGTGAGCAAAGTTGCCGACAATGCAGATAGCGCAAAAAGGGGCTTTTTACCTTACGACATCCAACGGTTGATCTACAACAAAGTTGGCGAAACTAGCTTGTGCGCAACTCAGCAAAGCAAAACTCTTACAAGGGTTTTTAGCATGGGTGACGATGGCTACGGTTATGGTTGTGTTGGCAAATTAGCAGCTTAAGGGGGTTTTATGAATATCAAAACTTTAGAAAATAGCTTGTACTGGCAAAAGGTTGTCTTAAACCAAAGCAAAGACAAAACCCAGATAGAGCGTGTCACAAAAGCTATTGCAGCGCTTCAAAAACAAATCAATGTCTTAAAGGGGTAATCATGCAAACAGTTATTAATTACATGGATTGCGTTCTTGATTGTGAATTTGACTATGAAGAACCAGATCACTCAGTCGGTTACAACGGTGGGGTGATGTTAGAAGCGGTATGGATCGGTAATAACAACATCTACGAGATGTTATCTGAGAAAGCGATTGTCAATATTGAGCAATTAATTTATGAGGAGATGCTAAATGACTGATATTTTAAAAGGTGTGTTTTTAGGTGTTTGTTTTTTTGTTATTCCACTAACAGTTTGGGTTATCCGTACAGGGGGTTTGTAATGAAGCAAAAAGAATTGATCCTAGAATGTCTAAAACGCGGCTGGACTAGCCCATTAGACGCCTTAAGATACGCTGGCACGATGAAGCTATCTACCAGAGTAGGCGAGTTTAAAGCAGCGGGATACCCGATCATAGATCGCTGGGATTCTAGCCGTAAGTTCAAACTTTACAAATTAGTTGGGAAGGGTAAAAAATGAGAAAATTAGACAATATTGATTTTAAATATACGCCAGCAGCTAAGACCAATATCCTAGATACGCTGAAAAAATGTGGTTTTGAGCCACCATCTGAGGATAAAAGATTTCAAGAAAAATGGGCGCGTTATCGTAACGCCCTAGCGATCAACGAAACTAAGCCGTCTTAGCGTATTCTTCGGCAGTTAATATTCCTGATACATATTTATTCTGCGGTTTAAATATGGTCAGGAATTGATTTCTCATCTCTGGCGCAAAAGATACATGCACCCAGCGACCAAACTCATGGATCACTTGATCTACCTGTATATCTGAGTCTTTTAACGCTTTAGCGACCGCGTAAGGATCTCCAAAGCTTGGGCAAACAAAGTCTATCGCCCATCCATCCATGTGGCTTGATTTAGAAGCCCCGCCAATCGCTTTATTTACTTCGGGTAGGCGTAACCATGAACTAACCCTAATTGGCTTGCCTAAGAGCTTTCTGATCGCTTCCATGCCCTCTGCTGCCTTCTTCATATTCTCCAGTTGATCTGGGCTAGGCTGATTGTCAATCCCTAGTCTTGTAGCGGTTTCGCTAAATGTGGCTTCTTCTAAGGTGAAATTAGGACTTAGGTTCATCTTTTTTAGCCTTCATGTCCATTATTTTTTCAAGGGTGCGGCCACCAAAATAAAAGCTCATGATCAACATACCCCATTGTCCTAGCAATTCAACATAGCGCTCATTAGCGTTTGATCCAAAAGCTGACATCATGGCGAATATGAAATAGGCTGCCAGAATGAATATAAGCGTCATAGGGCGTATATTTTTAGATAGCCAGCTATCGCTATTCATATCTGCTTGCAAACGCTTTGTAAGCTCTATTTGCTCGGCAGTATCGGCTTGCATCTGGGCGAGTTGTCCGTCTTGGGCTAATTTAGCCAGATCTAGCTGCGCTTTTGCCTTGGCTTCTGGATCTGGGATGAGCTTATCAATCAGTTTGCCGCCAATATCAAGCAAAGATGCCAATGGAAACATGATTACCTCGTAGTTGTGGTTTCGTTCTCGCCCTTGCGTACTACGACCTTATCACCGTCAATAGATACGCTCATAGGATCACGATCAGCCATACGATCTAAGCGCTCTATAAGCTGCTTCATAACCTCAAATTCTGGCTTTTCTTGCTTTGGTGTCGCGCCCGCGATGCCGTTTAACATAGAGATCAAAGCGACCAGAGCAGAACCTAATAAGCCCATTACCGCAGCAATCTTAGATTCTTCTAAAAACAAACTAGCGCCTACGCCAATAACAACGATCAGGGTAATGTAAAACAATCCCTGTTTGCCAATGGCTTTCCCAGCAACTTCTTTGGCGGTTTGCTGGGCTTCTATAAGCTTTAGTTCATCCATTATTTGTCTGCCTTAGAGTCTAGTTTTTCTGAGATCTTGTCTAGTTTTGCAAAGATCACATTAGCAACACGATCAAAGTCCTCGCGCTTGACATATTCGCCAGCAACAACGACTTCAATCTTGCCGACCTTTTCGGCTAATTTTTCGTCAGCTTTGCGCAGATCGCGATGTGAGTCGTAAACCCATTTCAATGCAGCACCTAACAAAATATTAGCAACGCCAAATACCCAATTTAAAGCCGACTGTTCCATCATTCATCCGCTGGTAGTGGTTGGTTGCCTTCGTCAAGCCACTTTAAATAGGCTTGGTAGTCTGTGTTGGCTGGGTCGAATGAAAAAGATACGCCATCAGAACGCATAACAGCGCAAACTATTTCGGTTCTTGGGTCTTTTAAAAGTTTATACATATCAAAGTTCCGCAGATAAAATTAGTTTTGCAGTAGTATCATTGTTTGCTTGCAAAAGATACGCTCTACCAGCTGTCAATCCTGATGCTACGGAAAGTGTTACTGATGGTTGACTTGAATTATTAGAAATTCCATTCGCAGTAATTCCAGTGATTGAATAACTCGCAGTATATCCGTCGTCTATTCGCCAATTTCCAGAATAACTAAAAGAAGGAGACGACCTCATTTTTGTGTTTAATGCTATTGTGTAGTATGCAACCCCTGTTGAAGATGTTGCAATAGAATATCCACCAACTGATTGATAAGTTCCCTCACCACCATAAACTTTTGTA
>SXGQ01367908.1_pt1 | contig 35182 bp, 40 predicted proteins | sample 3178371 | NCBI WGS metagenome assembly SXGQ01 (sample SAMN11356859, study PRJNA531348) | freshwater metagenome | isolation source: freshwater sample F1-20 | place: China: Fuxian Lake, Yuxi | collected 2017-12-25 | reverse complement strand
GAGAGCATTTGGTTATGACTATTATTTTCAATAGACTGATCAAGAGCATTCCTTGTCTCTTCGATTGCAGATGCAATGTCATCAGCAGACTTTGCATACATAATCTTTTTAGATAGACTACTCTTAATGTCATTAACAGATGTTTTTTCTATTCTGCTAATCTCAGCTTCAATGTCAGCTTCTGGTATTCCAGTAAGCTCACTAAGCTTGGCTCTTTGACGAGATCTTTCGATTCTATTGGCAGTGTTGAAGATAACACGTACCATTTTATTGCAAAATTCTACTGGAGAAACCTTTGATGTTTCCTTTTCTTTTTCTAAGTACCAGTCAAATGCACTAATTGGCTTTAGCTTAAAAAATTCCTGTAAGCCATACTTGCTAATAAAATCTTCTGGGTCTTTGAGCTCGTTGTCATCTTCTTTAAAGGCAAGTCTGGTGCATTCGACCCGTAAACCTTCAATGCCAGAAAGTTTTTGCATTAGGTCGTCTGTTTTATTCCTTCCTGTTTCATCGTTGTCAAGCACAAGATTGATATGTGTAAACCCAATGTCAATAATAAGCTTGATCTGAGCTTCTGTAATGGAAGATCCACACAATGCTACACATGAATTATGACCGGCCCCATAGGCAGTAATCATACTTCCATTGCCTTCAAAGATGTCTAATCTACGGTGCTTTGATGCACGCATTAGGTGCATACCGTATAATGTATTTCCTTTTTGGAATATAGGCGAATGAGCAGAATTTTTATATTTCTGCATGCCATCTTTTTTGCCTTTGGTCCACTTTAAGTTACGTGCTGTAAATCCTACTACTCTACCTCTTTCGTCAAATAGAGATATTGTAATAAGATCTGGCCCAAAAAGCTCTGATGTTATTCCTTTGGACTGTAAAGCCTCAATTGTTAGGCCAGTTTCTCTTTGAATGTCTCTTAAAAAGACATTGTAATCTTTAATTGTAGATATATGTAGCTTTTCGCATGTACGCGGATTCCATCCACGTTCTTCGCAGTGCTTAGTGGTCCAGTTTATTGGCTCACCTCGCTCATCCTTAAAAGCCAACTTGTCTGAAACTATACTATATAGTCTGTACCACTCTAGTTTTTCTGCTTGCTCTGGGGTAATTGAAAATCCTTCATGCTGTATTCCAAATTTGTCTGCAAGCTTAAGAGCATTATCTTGTATAAATTCTATACCAGATAGTGGCGCTTTTGTCAACCAATGATTTACTGTAAATATATCTCCTGTTGAGTTACAGCCATAACACCATACTTGTTCCTCATTTAGATCAGCAAGCAATTTCATGCTTGCATTTGAATCATTATGTTGAGGATTTATACAGCGGAACATTCCGTTGCTTGATATTTGTATACCTTCCGATAATAGAAGGTCTCTGATACGTGGCTTAAGTTGAGACTTAAGAATGTCAAATCCAGTTTCTAAGTTAGTCATGAAAGAATATGATTTAAAAGATTTATGTATATATTCAACTTGTTCTTTAAAATATCATTATAAGAGCATCAATAAGCCAGCACTTCCTGGGGGTGCCGATGAACGCTACATTATAAATATTGCCCTTAAGGAGTCATACATTAGGTATTTTCAACATAAGGGTTTATCTAAACCTATTGCCATTGGAAAACTAATGGCATTTTTTTCATCTAGAGTGCTTCATTATAAGTCTATATGGACTAGTACTCAATCTTTTAAGATTGATGATACTAAGGCTTTAATAGATGCTCATAGCCTAATAGTCAATATAGAAAATTTTATAAATCCATATGACGAGTTAGTTGCTGTGTCTTTTCCGGTAGAACGTGTTATCGGGGGGTCTATGATAACTGACGAGATTGATATGATTGTATTCAGGCATCCTCCAAAAAAGGAATCCTATATAGAAATTGTATACTTTGATATCAATAGCTTGCAAGACAAGCCCGATTTTACAATGCTACTTAGAGCGAATCTAGGGACCAGCATAGTTACTAGAGAACTCATGGGTGAGGCATTGAAAATCAGGCCTGTCGTATATCACATACAATCTGGAAAATCGTTAGAGCTACAGCTTCAACATGAGCAAAGATTAAATTATCAAAGACTTATTAAAAATTTAATTAAAGGAATAGATAATAAGATATATTATCCTAGACCTAGCTATGGAGCTTGTGAACACTGCAATTATTTTAATATATGTTCTTGGAAAATAAATGAAAAAGACAAAACTACTACTAGTAACTGATTCGCCAAAAATTCATACCGGTCTTGGTGGGAACTGCAGACTTGTTTTCACTGAGCTTCTTAAAAACTATCCTGATAAATACGATATTGAATCAATTGGATGGTTTAACTTTAATGGCGTTGAAAACGTTCCTTGGCCAATTCACAATACTAATGTAATTGCTCATCCTGATGGAAGACATGATCTTGATCATGATGATAGATATAGTCAAAAAACTTTTGAAAGTTATCTTGCCAAGATAAAGCCTGATATTGTATGGTCTGCTGGTGACATATGGTGCTTTACTCATATGTTGAATTCTCCAAGCAGAAACTTATTTAGACTAGCTTTATATTATACAATTGATGGTGCACCTTATTTTGGTACTCATTTAAATCCAGGCAAGAGCTCAGAATGGGGTTCACTATTAAATAGATCGGATGAAGTAATTGTATGGTCAGAGTTTGGAGAGAAGGTATTAAAAGATTCTTGTCCTGAACTTAAAGATAAAAAGCTACATGTAATCTATCATCCTACTCAGCCTAATCTCTTCAAGAGACTTACTCCTGCAGAAAAGAAAGCTAAGAGGGATAGGCTTTACACTAACGGCATTCCAAAAGATGCCTTTATCCTAGGCTTTATTGGTAGAAACCAGTTTAGAAAGCAAAACTATAAGATGTGGGAAGTCATGCATTACGTTAAGCATGGCGACTATATTGAATGCGCTGACTGCGAGCGTATTACAATTAAAGAATTTGATTGGTCTAGTCAAAAGACTAAGACAAGTGATCTTCATAGATATGAAGAAGGATACGACTATTCGCACTGCTGGTATTGCAAGTCAAAGAACATCAATATTGGTATTCCTAATAAAGATATTCTTTTATGGCAGCATATGAATAGATCTGATCCAGGGTATAACTACAATCTTCATTCTAAAATGTGGGATATTGAAGATAGAGTTATAATTAGTGGAGCTTCTAATAGCACCACAGGTCTTCAGCCAGAACAGCTCGCAGATATAATGTCTACTTGGGATGGATTCTTATATCTTTCTGGCGGTGAAGGATTTGGTATTCCGGCATTTGAAGCACAGCAATGTGGCTTGCCAATTATATATGCAAACTATTCAAGCCATGCTGACTTTGCAAAACATGGTGGACTACCGGTACGATGTGATTTTATACCAGAGTTTGCATTTGGAATTAATAGATCAATTGCTGACACTGGAGATACTATTAGACAAATACTTAAGGCATACAGAAACCGAGGATGGTTCTATGACCTTGGAGCAGAAGGCAAAGCCTTTGCTGATACAAAATCTCCTAAGGCTATCGCTGAACAATGGGATGCCTTATTTACATCAATGATGCAAAAACCTCTACCGGTCCATGGAAACAAACTTGTCTATGCCACTTCAGTATAATAAAATTACTGACCTAGATATATCAAAGCTAATACTATGTCTTGAATCCATAAAAAATAAATATGGCGACCTGCCAGTATGGATTATGACTGTAAATGAAGATAATCAAAAAGAAATTAAAGAGCTTACAAATATATCTTGCTTTGAAAAAGATGGCTTATCTGTAGTATGCTTATTGTCTGAAAATCCTGAATCTATATTATTTATAAAATCAAAATGAAATATTCTGACGTATCATTTACTTGGTCTGGAGATATCTTATCTATATCTAGTTATGCTCAATATGGAAGAGCAATACTAGAAGGTTTAATCAAAGGTGGGGCTACTGTTAGACTAGAGCTTACAAAGCCTGTTAAGCCCCCAGCAGATCTATCTCCTTGGTGGCACGAAACAATACAAAAATGTACTAAAACAAATCCATTATATGTAAAGGTTAACCACTGTGAGCCTACCGCAGCATCTGGAAACATTCTAGGTGGGCCTAATATATTGATAACTCATTGGCCTACGTTAGCCTTCCCAGTGTCTTGGAGACAATTTATAAATCCTAATAACTTTAAGGCATTATTTACAACTAATCCACAAGCATTGCAAGATCCTTTTTTAAAAGGATGTGGTGTTGAATTAGACTATCTTCCAATGCCTATAGAAAAGGATACTAATCCTAATGATATCTCTGAAATAAGCGATATCAAAAAGAATACTTTTGTATTTGGCTCTGTAGGATATTGGAATCAAAAGAGCAATTTTAGTGATCTTATAATTGCATACACTGCAGAGTTTAGTAGTATGGATAATGTTGCTCTTGTTATAAAAACAATAACAAAAGATCATAATCCTAACAATGCGGCTAAATTGCTACAGCTTGTGAAAACCCAAAAAGAATCTGTCAATAAGCCAGACAGACCGCCAATCATAGTAATACAAGATCAATTTACTGAAAATGCCTTAAATGCCATTATCAGAAGATTTAATTGCTATGTATCTCCCAAACGCGGTTCTAGTGTTGACGTTAGTATGGCTAAATGCATTGGCATGGGTAAGCCTATTGTTACGTCTAATACTGGAATAAGCAAGATGTACGTAGAAGAGTTTAAGCACCTTACTAAAGCTATTAGACCTGTACCGGTAACCTATGAGCCTGTAACAATGTTTGATGGTGGTAACGCAATGGACTCATGGGGCCGAAATGACGTTCAAGCCATGTGTAAACACATGAAAGATGCTTACATAGAAAGTATAACAAATAGAAGGCAAATATCTGAAGAAGTAAATCAGATGGGCTTAATCGCATTTGATAAGTTTTCTGTCGATAACGTATGCGACAAGTTAGCAGATAAAGTTAGACAATTGTCACCAGTTGCTCTAAGTCTGTGATACTTCCAGACTATAATACATACGAAGACTACTCACAGTTTACGCAACTACTGATGCTGCATGGGTTCAAAACCAGCAGAGCAGTATATGTTGTAAACTGTGTTAGACTTCATATAATGGCAAAGCGCCTTCGTGCACAAAAAAAGGCGCCTATTGTATACAGAAGACAACTAGACAAACATAGACTAAGAAGTGAACATGCCAGGACACCACTGGCATGTATTATCGCCCCTCATACAGACAAACTAAAGTCTATCCCAGCATACCATAGATATGTTGGTTGGCAACTCCAAAAGGGAAGAAGAAAAGCACATGACCTTCTTGGAGTTAGTAGAATGAGCCTATATAGATGGATAGTAAAACATCACTATCATACAGCATTTACAATGACCGTTTCAAATAGGACTCAAGCCTGCAAGAAACGTAAGGAAGAATAATTTTTTTTATCCTATCAAGTATGGTTCTCTCATGTACGCCATACTCTAAGGATATAGCCTTACAAGATTCTTTGTAAACAAAATAAGAAATAAATATATGCTTTTCTTTTTCTGTTAAACCTTTACAGATAAAATCTAAAAAGTCTTGAAACTCTAAAGATTCAAAATCTTTATAGTTAGACAAATGGTTATGCATCTCCTGCCCAACTTTTTCATACTCAAGTAACGGGAAAGGAGTTTGAGCATCTGGGTTAGCTCTCAAAAGACTTCCCCGCAACTTGGCTTGATTATATCCAAGCCAATAAAACCCTCTAGTAGCATCAATAATTGCGCCTCTAATGCGATGCTCAATAAAGGTTTTAAATGATGCACCACTTTCATTGTCTGGGTTGTATCTATCTTTAGACTTTATATAGGCCATGTAGCCTTCTTGAAAAAAGTCTTGCTCAGTAAGCCCAGAGGCTTTCATTGACCTGGCTGCCTTTCTTGCATGCCTTGTAATTAAAGCTATAATATCTTCTTCTTTGAATTCAACTGTCATTTTATATCTCTAAGGACGCTATCAGTATAATGCTCTATAAGATAAACTTTTCTCATTTCAAGTTTCATCTTAGCATATAATACTATAGCATCTACATTGTCTTCTTCAACCCAAGCTTCAAATCTTTCTACTCCATTTTCTTTTAAAAGCTTAGCCATAGCTTTCATTAAAGATATGCCCACCTTCATCTTGCGAGCTACTTTATGTACAACAACTATGGTTACAAGACCATTACGGCCGTAAGTTTTAGAAGCCCCAATATATCCAATAACATTATTTTGATATAAAGCAACTAAACCTAGTGTTGGCAAAGAATTGCCAACTTCGAAGTCATTATCAGAAATTAACCTGATAACTTCTTTTTTGTGTGCCTCCTGAAAAGGAGCAATTATAACTGCTTGTTCAGAAGAAGGCTTAGCTATATCTTTCTTCGCCCAAAAGCATTTGAGCGCTGAAAATATACCCATTATTTACTTACCTTTAGGTTTCTTTGGTGTTCTTTTTTTGGGTTTATCATCAGTCTCTTTATGCTTTTTTTCTCTAGTTTCTTTATGCTTCTTCTCTTTGGTCTCAGAATGCCTAGACGCCTTCAAAGAACGGGGTTTCTTTGTAGACTCTTTAGACTCGTTAACCTTAAAGACAACAGACTGAATATCTGAATCCCAATAAAAGTCAATTAAACCATCATTAGATAATGCAATAATGCCCTCGATTAGAGATGACTCTGTTATCTCATTCTCAAATTGTTTTTCCGTAAACTTCTCTGGCATAAGCTTTAACGCTCTCGTCATAGCCCACTCAGAGTAATCCTCAAGGCCAGGACCAGCAGATCCAATCTCGTGAGAGCAAGATTCAAGTTTCTTTAAAGTTTCTTTATTTACTGAATAATATTTTTTCTTCATAAAAAAAAGAAAGGGTTCATTTCTGAACCCTTCCCCAGTCGCTCGTACTATGATATTTCCTAAGGTAGCGTTTCCTTGTCGGAAGAGGACTTTAAGCGCAAGCACTTATTAGTTGCCTGCAATAAGTTTTCCGCTCAAGTCATTCTTTTCTCCAGCTCTAAAAGTAGCTTGCCGGTTACCCGGGCAAGCAGTGGTTCAGGAGCAGCCTGCCACCTACCCTAGTCTCTGCCGCTGTCGGTTTGCCCAAGGCACAGTCAACTAGGTGTAGACAATTAAAATTGTCTACTATTAGTAAGCCTTAGATATTACTCTAAGACCATTTGAAGAATGACCTACAATAGTGTCTAATGACTCAGGTTGATTATTAATATCCCAATCAACCATACCTTTTACAAGATCTGTAAAGGATGTCTTCGGAGCCCATCCAAGAGTTTTGTTTATCTTAGAATAGTCACCTATTAAAACATGAACCTCATTAGGACGCCATAATGACTGGTCAATTTCAATAAAATTAGAGTAATCCTCAATGCCTACATGGCTGAAGGCAATACTCAAAAATTCTTTAACAGAATGAGTTTCACCTGTTGCAACCACATAGTCATCTGAACTAGATGACTCTACTACTTTAATCATTGCATCACAATAATCAGAGGCTAAGCCCCAATCTCTCTTGGCGTTTATATTGCCAAGCTTAATCTTAGGAGCATTAGCAGGATCTTTTATAATTTTAGCTAAGCCAAGCGTAATTTTTCTAGTGACAAAATTATGTCCTCTTCTGCCTGGCTCTTCATGATTAAAACATATAACATTGCTTGCATTCATGCCATATGAATCACGGTAGATTTTCGTAATATGATACCCATACAATTTTGCGGCAGCGTATGGTGATCTAGGAATCATCGGAGAGAGTTCATTAAGAGGCTCTCCATCTGTACCGCCATACATCTCTGATGTAGATAACTGCAAAAACTTGCAATTGATCAAGTTAGTATCCTTAATAGCCTCAAGACAATTAAGGACACCAACGCCCGTATTGTTAACAGAATCTACTGGTGTTGTAAATGATAAACCAACATGAGACTGTGCAGCTGTATTTATAAAAACATTAGGACGCCACATCTTGCAAATCTTTTGCAAGCATGTAATATCTGTAACATCTCCTTCGATAATCTCAATATTTTGATTGTTCTTAACAAGATTAAGATTACCTAGGTCAGCATTAGACTTACGTCTAATCAAGCCCACAACTTTGTAATCCTTTTCTAAGAATTTCTCACAAAGTATAGAGCCATCTTGACCAGATGCGCCTGTTATAAATGCTACATTTCTCATGCTAGTTAATCACTCTGCTACTTGAAACACCTTTATGTCCTTTTTAGGAGAGCCCTTAATCTGAGAATTAAGATTAGCCTCAATCTCAGATTCCGTAGTTCCAAGCTTTTTGGCAATATCAGACATAGATGTGCCATCAGCTATATTCTTTGCCTTATTATTGGTAGACGTATTTAAAGACGAGTTAGATGAGCTACCAGGCTGCGGGAAAGAAAGACCTTGAGCCTTAGCCTCATTAACAACATCTTCCAAATTCATCCCAAGGCATTCCATCAACTTAAACAAAGTGTTTACAGTTGAATTCTTGCCATTAAGTGTATTGTTGACAGTGTTTAAAGAAAGGCCAGTTTTATTGGCCAAGTCTCTTTTGGAAAATTTACCCTGCTTGTATCTAGAGTAAATTACTTTAGAAATTATTACAATATTGGAGTCCATTTTGTTACCATTAATGATATTAATTACGCAATATGCGCAATTTGTAAGTGGCTGCTAGGGTAGGGCTCGAACCTACAACCAATCGGTTAACAGCCGATTGCTCTACCATTGAGCTACCTAGCAAAAAGTCCTGTTTAAGCCAGCGTATACTATTGATTAGTATAGTTCTTTCGCAAATATCTGGCTGTGTAAAAATGCTTTTAAACAGGAGGCAAACTATATAAATGTCTCCAGATTTCATTCTCTGAAACATTATACTGTTTGCAAACAAAAGCAAGGCGACGACTAAAAGATTCAAGTCTGAACTTTACATCATCTGCTTTTTTGTTGTATCCTTCATGACTTCTAACTACCTCGGAAATACCTTGTTCATCAAGGTCAATTCCTTCAACAATCTTTATTGTTTCAGGATTATCTCCTTCATCAAACATGCTAATTTGAATCCATGCATTGCATGCAGTAGTAAAACCTACCTCTTCAGAAACTGGAGTGCCGTTTCTAAATGGGAGCTGTTGATACTCTTTAACTAAAGAAAGTAATTCTTGCTCAGGCAAGTTCTGAATCATTGGTTGAACCTTTTACTTCTACTATTTCGTGTGAAAACTCACTAAACTGAAGAGATTCTATAATAGAATCCATTGAGTCTAAAAATTTATTGTCTATTGGAATCTCGTATCTAACAGTAACATATACGCTACTGCTAGATACGGCTCTGGCACTAACTGAATGCTCAGCAGGCTGTGTATCCACAGCTGAAGCATTTTTGGCATCCTTCTTGGAAGACGATTTTCCCATTGGGACATGCTGGACATTTGACACCATATTTTGACTCGGTAGCATCCTTCCCTTTAGACTTTTTTGAAGTAGTAGATACAGATTGTTTATGTTCACCTAAAGTAGGCATAGCAACATGTTGCTTGCCATGTAAGTATTTCTTTAGTCCCTTAGCTAAAGCATCTGGCATTGAAACAATCTTGCCATCCTGAGATGGCATAATATGAGTTGTTCCAATGTCAATTAATTGATCAATCACTTGCTCTATTGTAGCTCCGTTTCTTAAAGCTAACGAAGCAAGGCGACAAATTGCTTCAATATCAGCAGCAATTATATCTCCAGCTTTTCCAAGTTGGGCAAAAATTTCCATTTCTTTTTGTCCAGTGCTGTCTAGTACAACACAGACATGGAGATTGCCAAATTGAGTTTTAATTTGGGTACGGTAAGCAGGATAGATATCTGATGTATTTATAGAAACATCTGTGCCTTTATCTGAATCTTTAGATTCTTTAATAGAAGAAGACTCCTTCTCAACAGACATTGGTTGCTTCATTCCAGCAACATTGTTTCTACATCCGTCACGATAGACTGTAATGCCTTTGCACTTAAGTTCAAATGCAAGTTTGTAAACTTCGTTTACAACATCTATTGGTGCATCATTAGGCAAGTTAATAGTTTTGCTAATGCTATTATCTATATATTTTTGCCAAGCAGCTTGCATCTTCACATGATCAATAGGACTGATATCATGTGAGGTAACAAATACTGACTTAAGGAAACTGTTGCCGGCATAGTCGTGTAGACTTCCTGTTTTTAATGCTACCTGTATAGCAGACTTATCATACTCTTCAGCAGCCTTCAAGAAGTATGGATTAATTTCATTCATTTCCTTGAAAATACCGTTAGCGTCTGGCATCACAGTCCGCTTAAAAGCTAAGGCAAATAAAGGCTCGATACCACCTGAACAGTTTGCAATAATTGAAATTGTACCAGTCGGCGCAACAGTACATCTAAAAGCGTTTCTCATTGGAGTAGGCTTTGGAAGCTTAGCGTAAGAACTGATCTCCCAAGCTCCAAAGTTTCCACGCTCTTGGCCTAATCTTGAAGATGCATCAAAAGAAGCAGCTTCTAATGCACTACTAATTCTAGACGCAATATGTCTTCCTGCATCGCTATTATATGGAATACCCATCATAAATAGCATATCTGCAAATCCCATTACACCAAGACCAATTCGACGAGTTTTCTTACTCATCTCACTAATTTGCTTAACAGGATATTTATTGACGTCAATTACATTGTCTAAGAATCTTACACAAACAGTAACATCATTATAAAATTTTTCAAAATCAAATGATGAAGCTTCTTCTGTATCTTTATGGTTATCTTTTTTGTAAACTACGTACTTAGATAGATTGATGCTACCTAAATTACAAACATCCCAAGGATGTAAAGGAATTTCACCACAAGGATTAGTAGCCTCTATTTTGCCTAAAGAAATAATAGGGTTGTCTCTATTAACTTCATCAACAAAAAGTAATCCAGGCTCTCCTGTTTCCCAAGCACGCTTACATATAAGGTTCCAAGTGTCTGTAACTGTCCATGGCTTATACGAATCGCTAGCAATGTCAGTGCTTCTTACTGCCTTGACTTTATTAGTCTTTGTGTCAAGATATAAAGCACCCATTCCCCATTCTTTGTGATAGACAGTATGTATATTAAACGGATGGTTTAATACTTCATTCATGAAGGCATCACTTACCACAACTGAAACGTTGTAATTTTGCCATCTTGAAAGATCTGTCTTTGCATGGATAAAGTCCACGATGTCAGGGTGAGTACAGTCAAGCTGACCCATATTAGCGCCTCGTCTAAAGGCGCCCTGTTGAATTGTGTTTGTCGCCTGGGAGAAGACGTCGATAAAACTGAGAGGGCCAGCAGTAGTGCCACCAGAAGACTTAACAATAGCCCCAGAGGGCCGTAGATTACTAAAGTTGAAGCCAGTGCCAGCACCGCTACGCTGACATAAAGCCACTGTCTTAACGCTTTCAAAAATTTGCTCAAGGTCGTCCTCAACAGGTAAAACTAAACATGCAGAAAGAAGACCTAGCCTACGACCAGCATTCATAAGCGTTGGGCTATTTGGCATGAATATATTTTCTGCCATTAAGGCATAAAACTTATGAGACCAATAGATTTGATCATCTAGAGTTTTTTCAGCAGAAGCAATAGCTTCTGCTACTCTAATGTACATATCTTTAGGGTCTTCTACTACATTGCCAAAATCGTCACGTGCTAAGTATCTTTCATGCAATACTTTAGCTGCGTTTTCGCTTACTATTGGATCTTTTAATTGCTCTTTTTTTAGTAGTCTTTTCTGCTCTATTTTTATCATATTGTTTATTAAATCTTCCTAAGCCTAATAAAGAATATCCAGCCATATCCCTATACGGGCTATCGTTAAATGCTGTTGGGTGGTTTGCAATACGAAATAGCTTATCTAAAACCCTAGCTATTGTAAGTACATCGTCGTATTGCGTAGGTGTTATTCCGTTTGGGTACATCTGCCTAAGGCATTCACCAGATCTATGGAAAGAGTCACCATAACTTTTTTGTTTTTCTTTTACTAAATCCCCTACTTCACGACCTAATTTCGCATAATCAATAGGTTTAGATTTCTTCTTCATGAAATAAAATATCTTTTATGCCTGGATTTAATCTAAATAACGTCAATAAACCTTGAGTCATTAATCTGCATCTTTGCTCTTCATCAATAAATACATCGTCGTCATCTAAGCCAACTGTAGCATGTATTAAATGAATAATCTCATGTAAAAGAGTATCTTTTAGTATGTCATCTGTTTGCCCAGACAATATTTTGATATATCTTCTATCAGCATTTGTCTCTCCAAGTACCTCTTCAGTGTCATGTGGAATTATATTGACAAACTCTAATTTAAAAGTTGCCCAGCCTAAATAAATCTTATCTATATTGAGCTTCTTAATCTTTTTTTCGAGTTTGTGCATCTCATCCTCACAACCTAGATAATCGTCTAAGCACTTCATCAGAAATGCCGACAGTTTGCTGAAGCTCTATATCAAAGTCTTGTATTCTAATCCTAACTACACCAAGACCTGGATTATTGTCTATAATCTTATACAGAGTATCTAGGTTATTTTCCGTTAGAGGATCGCCATCAATATCTATTTCTTTAGATATCAAAGTATATGAGTCAAGATGTTCAATACTTTGACAAATTATCTGAGGAACGTCAGATAGTCTTTCAACTTTACCGGTAATTACGACTGGCTTAGCATTGGCAACTAAATCATTTAAAACGTCAGTATATTTCTCGTATACAAATGTATACGCAGTGCATATCATTTTATTGCTACTGTCCTCTAAGACAAATCGAGCAAATTTTTTGCCTTTATTCCCACCAGACTTGACTCCTTTAAGTTCTATTTCTGTGATAATACCAGAAATCTTTACCTTGGAAACTTCATTATCCAAAAGAAGCCGAGATGGAGTGTAAATGTTTAGGCCTGTAATCTTAGAAAGATGCTCTTCAATTGGATGACCAGAAAGATAAAAGCTAAACACTTCTTTCTCCATAGCCAGTAGCAAGTCTTTAGTATCTTGAATATTTTTTGGAGACCAAGATATCTCTATCGACTCGCCAAAAAGTGAGCCAGGTGAATTTACTTTGTCTGTCTCATACTTTTTTATTGCTTTGTAAAGGTCCTCAATATCGTTAACAATAGAAGATCTTGATACCTTAAAGTAATCAAACGCTCCACTCTTAGCAAGAGATAAAAGCTGCTGCTTTTGTATACTGCTGCCTACTGAACTAAAAAATTGAGTTATATCTTTTGATCCTGTGGAAATAAAAGATTCTATCTTTTCTTTAGTTTCGGTATCTAAAAGTCTAAACCCTTTAATTGCACTAAAGCCAATTCTAATTGTAGAATCGTCTTCTATTGTAAATTCTTCTTTCCCATTTACAATACATGGCCCTAATATTTTTATTCCATGCTGTCTAGCATCTGCTATAAAAGCTCTTAGCTTATCTGGGTTATCAATTTCTTGACGAAGATTAGCACAGAAAAACTCAATTGGATATTTTGACTTTAAATATGCAGTATAGTATGTTAGCCATCCATAACAAGCGCTATGAGACTTATTGAAACCGTATCTACCAAACTTTAAAATCTGATCCCAGATTTCTTTTGCAGTATCTTTAGAAATCTTCTCAAGAGATAAGCAACCAGCAATAAACGATGCTTCTATTTTAGCCAGTAACTCTGGCAACTTCTTGCCTACTGCTTTTCTAAGCTCATCTGCCTCGTTAAGAGTAAAGCCAGCAAGAATAGAGGCTAGTTGCATGATTTGTTCCTGATAAACCATCGTGCCATATGTGGTTTTCATAATGGCTTCGAGATCGGGATGCGTATAAGTAACCCTTTCTTTCCCATGCTTTCTTGCAATATACATATCTGCCATACCAGACTCTAGAGGACCTGGTCTAAATAATGCAATTGCAGCTACGATGTCATCAAACTTATCTGGCTTCATGCCAAATAAAAGCTGTTTCATACCATCGCTATAGCACTGAAAGACTCCTTCAGTATCACTATGCTGAAGAAGCTTATACACTTCAGGACAATCAAGCGGCAGCTCTTGGGTACGATTTAAGTATCCCTTAATGCCATGCCGTTTTTCAACTAGCCTCTCGATATCATTTATAATAGTGAGAGTCTCTAGTCCTAAGATGTCAAACTTGACTAGCCCGACTTTCTCGCAGCCTTCCAAGTCCCATTGCGTTAGAACCGTTGACTCTCCTCCGGAACCCTTAGCTACTCTTCCTAGCGGGACAATCTCGTAAAGTGGCTTGCTAGAAATGAGTACGCCCGAAGCGTGGACACCAACGTACTCTAAATAGCCTTCAAGTTTCGAAGCTGTTTTAAATAGTTCAGGATGCGTTTCTTTGTCCTTCGACAAAGAAGAATCTTTCTGCAAATTCTCTTCAATGGTATCAGCTACCATTTTCTTAGCAATTGCATCACTTTCTTTAAGACTGATGTCTAATACTCTAGCAACCTGCCTAATCGCTTTCTTAGCACCAAATCTATTGAAAGTTATTATAGAAGCAACTTTGTCATCTCCGTATTTATCTTTCAGATAATCGATAACATTTCTTCTGTTCTTTTGACAGAAGTCAATATCTATATCTGGAAGACTTTTACGCTCACTGTTTAGAAACCGCTCGAATAACAAGCCATACCTAATCGGGTCCAGGCTTGTAATCCCAAGCAAATAACTAACGAGACAACCCGCAGCACTTCCTCTACCAGGGCCAACAGGAATTCCATTATTTCTTGCGTACCTCACTAAGTCTTCAACAACGAGAAAATATTCAGCAAAACCTAGTGAACAAATAACATCTAGTTCTTGCTGTAAGCGGTCGGAATACTCATCGGTAATAAGATTCCTTTTAGATAGTTCTTGCTTAGTTTTAACCGCTAATTCGCGCTTTGAATCACTAACGTCGATCTTAGGGAAATAATGCGTATCCTGAACTATACTACAATCAACCATTTCGGCTACTTTAAGTGTTTCTGTGATAGACTCTGGTACATCACGAAACATATGAAGCATCTCACTAGTTGATCTAAAATACATAGTGCTAGAGTCAAAACGGAACCGATCAGTTTCGTTCTTCCTAGCTCCTGTATTTATACAAAGCATTGTGTCTTGAAAGTCACAATCCTCTTGACGCATGTAGTGTACGTCATTGGTAGCAATTAAAGGAATGCCAGTTCTTTTATGAATTCTGAATATTCCTTCAGTTGCTTTATTTTGAATCTCTAAGCCATTGCGTTGAATCTCAAGCCAGAAATTCTCCTTGCCAAATATATCTTGAAGCTCTTTGGCTGTATCTTCTGCTAACTGTTCTTTGCCTTCAAGCAAAAGCTCATTTAGTTTACTAGATAAACATCCAGAAAGACAAACAAGACCAGACCTATTTTGATACAACAGCTCAGTATCAATTCTAGGTCTATTTGACAAGCCTTCTATAAAACTTAAAGAAGTTAAATAATATAAATTCTTCAAGCCAGTGTTGTTTTTAGCTAACAAAGTAATATGATTATATCCATTCCCTCTGGAATGCTTTTTAAATCTATTACTTTTAGCTACATACATCTCACAGCCTATAATAGGCTTTAGGTCATGTTTTTTACACTCGTTAAAAAACTCAAGTGCACCAAACATATTGCCATGATCAGTGATTGCCAAAGCAGGAGAACCATCTTGCTTAGTTGCCCTTACTAAGTCAGATACTCTATTCGCTCCATCAAGAAGAGAATATTCCGTATGAACATGTAAATGTACAAACTGATTTGCCATGACAATAAACTTAACTTATTTTATAAGCGTTCAATATATTGCTCTACACTGCAGTTACCAGGCCTCACGAGAATTTCAAATATAAGCTGAGCCTGCGACCTGCATGCAATCTATTGGTTACAATCTAGGTAATCGTAGATTGTAACCAATAGATTTATTATTCATGTAAACGAAGCGTTTACTATCTATTTAGTAGATACCTTATAAGATAAGTTATAAGTGTTCAATATAATTACAGTTAGCGATCAAATAAACTACTATATTTTGTTATCGGGCGAGGCCCGTAAACGAAATTCTAAGACTTTACTTTTGTACCGACGAAACGTCGGCTTTCTCTTAGACGAGAAGCCTAACTGTATTGATACTTTCGTATCTCAAATTAAGTCAAAAGATTGCTTATCTTGACTATTTCTCTCATTGCAGTTGTTTCTAGGGATTGTCTTTGCTCTGCTTTATTTTTATTAGCTTGAATCAAACTTTCCAAGCTTTCATTGCTTGGATTGTCGCGTTTAATTAGGTTAGCGTTTAAGTCTATAATTTTCATCTTTACAGCGTAATACAACAAGCTGTTGCCATGGCATACATCTATTGATTTTACGTAGGAAACCTTACCTTTTATAGACTCTATAAGTTTATTACGCTCAACACCGCAAGGCATTTTTGAAGCTCTATGTATCATTGCGCGTATTTTATGTCTGACTTTTCTAGGAACGCAAGGATAAGATATATTAGATATATTTATGCCTGTAACAAATCTGCCATGCTTATTAGACATAACTCTAGTCTTAGAATGCTTAATCCTAAGACCAATAGTCATAGCAGCTTTGTTAACTATTCTGATCAGCCAATAGTCTTTTGCATACTTAGAGCAATATGATATACAAATATCATCTGCGTATCTTGTATACTTAGGATAATCGGTAGACAACAATAATACTCCTCTTTTTGATAAACTTAATGTATACATTCTGTTAATCTCTCTTGAGCAAGAAAGATCAAAGTCATGCAATACCATATTTAGCAAAAGAGGAGATGTAGGCGCCCCTTGAGGCAAAGCAAAGCGATAAGTACAGATACTAACAATTCTATCAATATCCTCAGTTGATATCTTAAAATATTTTTTCAAAGCATCATGTAGCATAGTGCATGATATGCTTCCAAAAGCATCTTCGATATCCATCCTGATAGTTTTGTCTTTTACAGACTTAGTAAAACCATCATATGTAGGTTTAACTAATAAACTAGGAGCTTCAATATGAATAAAAGCATTTTTCTTAATACTAGACTCAGGCTTAAATCCAGTGGCAAAATTACTTTTGCAAGTTTTATAGAATATACTAAGTCTAGCAAGAAGTTGAATTTGAATTGACTTTAGCTCATAAATAGGCGCACATATTTGACGATATCCACGCCCATTACGTTTCTTTATTTTGAATTTTTTATATAGGCTGTCTTCTCCATTAGCGTATGCTTTTTGGATAAGAAAATCTATATCTTGTCTCAAGTCAGAAATATCTATTTGAGCTTTTAATGTCATTTCAATTTAACTCAATGATCATTCATTGCAGAAAAAAACGAATCTAAGTCGCTAACTTTCCCAATGATAATCTTTTGCTTTTTATTGGCTTGACCTAAACAAACTAAAGGCAAGACAGAAACTAGCCCATCTTCCTTACATTTAGACAAATACGAAGAAGCTTGTGCATAATATTCATCTAGATAGTCTGGTATAGCCTTATCTGAATAAACTAAATCAAAGCCATAGTTTTTATTAAAGAACAATGGCAACTCTGATCTTACGGGACTATCTAAACGTCTATAAATCTCTTCAAAAAAATAGTAAGCATCTTTAAAAGAATACAAATCACATAAATAGTAATCACCCATAAAAACAAGTGTACTATTTTTCTTTTTTTGTTTTTTTGTAAAACAATAAGAAGAGTAAATCGAAACTAGAGGCTGCGATTTGCGGTATTTGCATTCAACTGCAATACCAAATTGAGACTCTAGAGAGCAATTATGTAGTATTTGAGCATCCTTTAAAGATGCAATAACTTCTATGTCACTTTTTGAAAAGTCATTGCCGCGAAGTCTTCTGGTGGTTCCAAAAAACTTCGCAACTTCTCTTTCTAGCCTTTTCCAAGGCTTATCAGACATCCCAAGGCTCCGTCTTCTTTGAAGAAGTAGCTGCAGCTGCCGAATGGCTTTGCTTTGGGCCATTTTCAGTTCGCTGCTTAGTCCCGCCTGAATCAAGAACACGTAAAACATCTTGAGTTAGCTTATCCATACGCTTACGCTGCTTCTGGCTAAGCTCACTGTCGTCTGCCTTTCCAGGAAAGATGCTATAATGATTTAGCCAACGCTCTTTGTCTCCTTGGCCAACCTTAAAAGACGGCATAGAAAGGAATCTGTTTCCATCTTTGCTCTTTTTGACTGTAATCCCTGTAAGACGAACAATAGGAGTATTGTCATCAGCAGTAATTTCAATTGTTACACTGCCAAGAATATTATTCTTAGCTTGAGCCTGACTCGGGGTCATTACATCAATAATTTTAATTTCCATAATTACTCTGCTTGTTGGTTTTCATTTCCTTGATCAAGTTGGCGCTCAGCCAAGAAAACGTCCATTTCTTTGATAAGCTCCTCACGAAGCTCTTTATTGTCCTGCAAGAATGTAATAAGATTGTCCCTGCCACGAATCTTGCCTTCAGGCAGTTTTGGGTGCTTATACATTGCACCCTCACGCTCTATGATCTCATTTGCAATAAGCGCTGTGATCGCAGAGTTTGTACTATCGAGACCACGGCCATTAACAAACTGAAGAATAATCTCTTGAGATTCTTTTTCGTTTATCTTTGACTTGTCTTCTTTTACATGCAGTGCCCAACCTGGACGAATCTTGCCTGGATTACCATCAGGGAATCTAACGTGAATTTCTTCTGGGCCTTCATCTCTATTCCCACGACGAGTCTTCCAGCGCCAATGCGCCCAATGCTTTAGCGCATTGCCACCACGAACTTCTTCTAGCCCTACGCCAGTTGTCGTTGGAACATTATAAATTTGACCAATAAAAACGCAAGCACAGCCAGGCCATTCAACATCCGAGCATATAATAGTATTGGCTTTTCTGAAGAATTGACCTAGCTTGCGTTGAACGTCAAGCATAGCGTTATCTTCAATCATTTTATTGGCCTCTGCTTTTGGCACTAACGCACCAATAGAGTCAATAATCCACATATCAATAGATTTAGTTTTAATAAGTTCTAGGCCAGAGTCTAAGAGCTGTTCCATTGACATCTGTTCTTGAGTATATCTTTGTATAATTAGTCTATCAAGGTCTACACCAAGAGTCTCCATCCACTCAGGCTCAATTGAATTTTCTGCATCTGTCCAAAGAGCTACAAAATTAGGATCATTCTGCATATTGTAGCCAATAGCTTGTGCAAGCAATGTTGATTTTGCAGTTTGAGCAGGGCCTGCAATTACGCCAAATTTTCCTCTAGGAATTCCACCATTATTTAGATTGTTTAAAGTTACAAATGGTGTTGGTATATAAGTAGTATTAAAAGCTGCTCCAAAGCCTAAGTGCATGCCTGGGGTCTTTTCTTTTAGCTTTTCAATAAGCTTTTCTACTTTTTTTCTTTTTGTTTCCATTCGTTGTGGCACCTCACTAAGAAATTGAGTATCCATTCTATGTTATTATTTTCTATGTATTTACCTAATTTTCTCTCCAGCTGTAATCGCCTTGCGATACTACCAGAAGATATGTAATCTGTAAGCTCATTGATCAACTCTTGAGTTGGATCTTCTTTCCCTTCTGGGCGATCAATTTTTTCTAGCATTGTTCTTATAGCATGTTTTCATAAACATGTCAACGCTACTTTTAATTGCAGAAGCTTCTTCTTCAGTTAAACTCAACATTTCAGGGCCAAAAAGACCAGTTTTAAATTTTTGGTTTATATAGTCCCTATAGATAATGGAGCTCAAAAGATTTCTTGCAATAGAGTCATCATGTATACTAGCTAATGTTTTTATAAGTAATTCTGGATTAAACATAATATTATATATCTACTATAAATATATTTATACTAAAATATGTACTTAGTACTTTTTTCTTTTTGTTAATTTATGGCTTAAAGAATGCCAACCTAAAAAGGCAAAACCAGAAAATGCTATTATAAATAAAACTTCAGCTGTAGGTTTATCATAAGCAATTGTACTAGCAAGTAGTGCTATGATAGCAAGACCAATAATATTTACAATACAATGCAACATAACAAAAATTTATATGTTTTTAGCATATTCCCTTTTTTTGATTTTATTTTAGGTTAAAAAATAATGACATTAAGCCTAATATTTTGACTATTATAGTCAGTTGCTTTATATCCCTTATGTTTCTTTGTTTGTTTTTTCTATAATAGCTATTACGTTCTTTTCTGCAGCTAGTATTGCATTAAATAAAGATGTTGCCTCAGACTCGGCAATTTTATCACCAGTTACTTTATCAAGAAGAGCAATAGCAGCATCCTTTAATGTAGGATAAAATGAATTAGCTGGTTTCCACTTAGAAGAAGTCAATTTGTCTTTATGGCGACCTTTTTCTATTTTCTCTCCACCTTCTTGCCATTCTTCTATCCCCCAGTTAAGAGGATCCAAATAAACTATTCTGTATTTCATATGCTAGTGCTTATTGCGCCAATCTTCTGATAACTCAAGAAAAGTGTCAAGCGACATTAAAACAAAAATTTTATTATTTTGATTTTTTTCTATATAAAGCCAGTCTTTGCACTGCTTATCTGCCTCTTTCCATAGCTTTTTTAATTCAGTAGTTGGAGCTGAAAAGCCAGGAGTTTGCTTTACTTTACACTCAACAACAAGCTGTCTATGCTTAATGTCGCCATCTTGGTAAACTGCACCAGAATTTGCTGTTTTAGAAAAAGAAGGACCTAGTTTTTTTATTACTAGGTCCTCTAAGTCATCGCCTATTTTTCTTTTGTTATCTGATTGAGATGTCCCCATCGTCATCATCCTCTGGCTCAAAAAAATGACCATCGATGCACTCTTCTTCCATTAAAAGTGCCTCATCAAATGCTGTATTTAACTCTTCGTCTAAAGAACCCTTAAAGCCAATGATAAAATCTTGCTCCATTCTTGCTTTTGTATATATAGCTCCTGCTCCAAAACTATTTTGAATAAGCTTTCTAACAGGCTCGCTTAGTTTTAATATAAACTCATCATCTATTTTGTTATTTTGCATAATTGAGGCTATAATTGTAGTAATTATAACTTTTGTATATGCATTAACTAGCATGTTTATATCATCTTTACAATTTGGCTCACTCTCTAGTATTCTTAGAAAGTTATCACTCATCGTCTTAGAGCCAGAGTAAGAAAAGAGCCTATTATGAAGAATTTCACTCATTTCCTTTGTAATTAAACGAGAATCATCTGGCACTTTGCTCATTCTATTGCTCTCTTCTTTAAAAAAGGTCGTGATCTTGGCGCTCTATTGCATGGAGCATCTGTCAGAGTTTCCGTATTTTGCTCTTGATTTTGCTCTTCAGTGCAGAAAACTTCTATTGACTCATAATGAGGATACCAATCTTTTATACATTCAATAGAAAGTATATCTTGCCAAGCTTCAGCTTGATAACTGAACGGCCCCTTCTTTTGATGATTTAGAATCTGATACCACCACTGGAGCTTTTTCATCGTCCTTTATAGTCTCTACTTCAAAAGGTTTAATAGCGCTATTAAAACAAGCAATAAAACATTTCTCTTGTCCAGATTCAATCATTAGTATTGGATGAGAAGAATCTAAACGCAAAGTAACCGAAATTGGTCCCATTCCTTTTAGCATATTTGACAAGTTAACATTTCTAATAGAAAGATTAAACTTGCAACTTGTAGCTGGGATTGCTATTTCATCGCTAAATGATCCGCTTCGATTTTTAATTTCTAAAATATTTGGATTAGTTTTATTTGACAATATAAGCTCATTGTCAGATAAATCTTCACTAGCAGCAATTATAGAAAGATTGGTTGCATCATATAAGTCTAATGCGTTTACAATACATTTATTTGCTGGAGAAAACTTAGAGCAAGTCGCTAAAATTCCAACCTCTTTCTTGATCATGGCATCATCTAGCAGCCTGCAAAAAACATCTACTTTATTTGTGCCATCACTTGAACTTAATATAATGCCAGGAACTCCATCGTTCTTTGCTGCGGCATACATTTTTATTGAAGACGCATTTGTCCATGTACCTTGTGCAATAATGCCCTTTAGTACTTGAACAAAGTATTTCCCTAAAAGTCCAATCGTAACAAAAATATCATTTTTATTTACTGTTACTTTATCTAGTATCTTTTCGTTAATATCAGCTAACAATATGGCTTCTCTTGTGCCAGAAGAAACAACCATTAGCTTTTGATCTTTAATAAGAACAACAGGATTATTAGAGATCATATCAATGTGTCTTAACATTGACTCTATTGTTGGCAGACTAAAATCTGCAATCTCTATATTATCATACTCATCTTCTGGTACAGGAGTCTGACCAGCAATCTTGACATTTTTCTTATTTTTAGAAAGCTCAACAAATCCAGAATCTAAGGTAAAGGTTAAACTATCTCTAAAATAATCCAATGATTGATAAAATTTAGTTCCATCAATCATAGTAGTAATATCAGAAGTTGAAACGGTCTTTATGTCAATTTTTGCAAATCCAGTATAAAAAGTTCCTCTGGTCGAAAAACTAAGTATACTAGAATTTTTTTCTATTTTAATAATCAAAGAACTGCCAGGCATTATCTTGCCTGTAGTCTTCAATGCAGATATTACTTTTGAGTCTAACTTAAACTTCATGACTGATTCTTAGAATGGAATAGCTCTGCCTGAGAACGATTTATTGCAGAGTTTAGTATTTTAATGAAATCTCCAATAGAGTACCAGATACTACGAGCCATCTGAGACATAGTCTCAGCATCGGATGCAATCAAATATTGATCACTAGCTAAAGATCTAGACGCATCATCTATTTCTGCTTCTGTAATCTTTATATTTATATCATGAATATCTTCAAGCTCATCACGCTTTTTCTTTAATGCAATAGCATATTTACTTTTAGTTACTTTTCTGCTATCTTCAGCATGTCTAGCGTAACCTTGAAGGTAGCCAATCATCTCGGCTGTACTGACATGAATAGCACTTAGCACTAAAATATCTTGGCTCATTCTGCCAAGCTCATATTGCTGATCAGAATAACCTTTGATTATTTTAACAGCCTCATTTAATTGCTGAAAATAATCTGTATCAAGATACTGTCTAATACTTGGGTGCTTTATTGTGTCTATATACCCAACTTCGCTAATAATATCTGATATTGTTTTTGTTATTTTTTCTTTTTGCTCAGGCATAAATTGATTTATTTAGTAGCAAAACATTTGAAGAATATCCTTCTAAATACTGAGCAAAATAATCCTTAGGGGAAACTAAAGGATTTTTTATTCCGTCTATATTCAACATAGACTCATTCTCAATTGAGCGGCTCAAAAGAGGAATAAAGAATGCTCCGCTTATTAAATTGTAAGACAATATTGACAAGTCAATATAGCAGACTTCTTTGTCAATTATCATTCCGATTTTAGGATCAAAGTTATTGTCTGTATCGAGCGTGTTACAGATATTTGGAACTCGTTTAAACTTTTTTACCTGTAAATTATTATTGCTACATAAGTAAGCAAAAAGCTCTCCCATGGAAGAGATAGGCTTGCCGTTATTAAAAGAAAGAACTTGAGGGGAAGTGTCCGTAAGAGCTTTTCTTGCGTCTTGTTCAAGAGCCTTAAAAGATCCATACGCCATTGCCAAATCAATAACAGAGCATATATAAGAGCAATCTAAGCATATTTTGTTCTTACTTTTGTTAAAGCTACCAGGAATATTATTAAGAAGCTCATCTTTTACGATTGTTAATGGCAAATCTTGGTTCTGATCTCTTAAATTAGCCTCATGAGCTCCTCTTGAAGAAAAGCTAGAGTTTAAAATAATAGCTGCTCTACTTATGCTTGGAAATCCTAATGAAGCTTTAAGTATAAAACGCAAAGGACGCTCAATCGCAAAATAAATATCCTCTAGTTTTTTTGCAATATCTTCTCGTCTTTCTTTTAAAACTAAATTAGACTTATTAGAAGAATTCCATTTATTGGTGCCATTTTCTTTCAATACAGATTGTGTAATTATTCTATCTATAAAGCCAAGTTGCTCTGATCCAGATTTTCCACAAAATGAATAGTCAAACTCATGACTTCCATATAATTCAAAAGTTGGATTAGTATTTTTAATTGTTATCGTAGCTGTAGCATGAGAATTATATTTTTGAATTGTTCCGCTATTTGGCCACGGTACTAATTCAATGGAATTAATGTCACTAAAGCCACTAAAGCTACTTAGCAAGTCTTTTTGAAAATTATCAATTGACTCAATTGTAATTCCCCTAGTTATTCCATTGTTTGAATATGGATAAGCAGGGTTTTTCTTTAAAGTTTCAAAAATAGTAACATTCTCTAAAATGTTAAGAATAATCTTAGAGCTACTAAGAATATGGTTACCATCTTTTAGTACAAAGTTATTTGTGTGAACAAAATTAAATCTATCTAAAGATCCAAGGGACTCTAGTGCTCCTAAAAATTGAATATTTTTTGTTTCTTTAGCTTTATTACTAGATTTACGTGCAATATACACACCGAGATATTTGCCAATTTCTTTTTTATCGTATTTAGAAATGTATATTGGCTCTTCTGTTGTTATATCATTGCCATTGCAAGCAACAAACTTAAAAAACGTTCTAGGATCAATTAGTATTGGAGAACTTTCAAGACCATTATACCAAGTCATAATATCGTCAGTGCTAATACTTGGAATAAGCTCAGGTAGCCTAACGTTTGGCTTTACTCCTAATACTTTTTTAAAATGATCTGATATGACTACTTCTGCTTGTGCTCCGCCTCTTATTCCTCCTTGGTATCCTAGATCTGTTTTTACAAATTTACATAATTCGCTAAACTGAGCAGATCCATATTTCCAAATGCAAAGAGCTGAAACCAATCTTCTAAATTCTGCTAGCGTAGTTATAGTAACAAAATAGTTTATCTCTTTTGTTAAATCTTGAGATTTTAATTTTTTGCCTAATACAGCAAGTCTTTTAGGAATTCCATCATATCCAACACCAGAATTTGAATCAGTGCAAAGATGGCCATTTACTGCTTTTAGCAATGACAAATAGTAAAAGTCTAGCGATGGACAAAATGTATTCCCTAAATACTCATGAAAACTAATTGTTGGAATACTAAGGTCATCCCAATCTAGGCTACCATCGTTTACGCTAGTATATCCCTTTTCATGCATCGAAAACGTAAAATGTTTACCATTTGCATGTTGCTTTTGAATTCCATGTTCGTCAACATGTACTATACAAGATTTGTACTCGTTTTTGCCAAATACCCACTTTATTGGTTTTTCAACTAACTCAAATCTTAGGTATTTTATTTGACCCTTGCAGTAAAGGCTACCAAATTCATTTGGTTTAGGGTCTTCTAAAAAAATCTGTACAACCTTCAAGTAGTTACTACCTCTTTAGAGAAAAGTCCTTTTTCTTTCAGTTCTGACTCTAAATAACGACATTCTTTTGTAACTCGTTCTATGATTTCAGAAAACTGAGATTCTGTAAGTTCATCATGTCCAATGAATTTCTTTGATTCAGTTTCAAATATAATTTTTGCCTGAACTTTAGCAAAAATATTCTTTTGTTTTGCAATTGCTTTTTCAACTTCAATCTTATAATTGCACATTGGACCGTTTAATGTCACATTAAACCCATTCATCAAACTATCACTTGACCTTGAATAATTGCTAGTTATCAAATGATGTAATGATTGAGGAATGCACTCAGGTTTAATTGTCATCAAATGACTAATAATTCCAACAGTAATAAAGCTTCTAGCGTCATTATCTTTTGCGGCTTTACTAAGAATTTGTGTCCAAATTTGATTTTTTGCAACCTCATCTTTTACTGAATAAACAAGCAAATCAATCTTTCTTAGAAGATTTGTTGTTGTCAAGACTTCATAAATAACATCAACAGAAGTCTTTGCAGATGTTGTCTCAGAATTGCAAGAGAAAAAGTCTGAGAACATATCTACTGTAGAAGAAATAGAAGCATCTGCAAAATCATTCATTGAAGCAGTTGAATGAGAAATGCCGACTGGAGTGGTCATCCTAAGTACTGCTTTGAAGCTTTCCTTAAGATCTCTTACTTCATGTGTAGGATTTAGATCTGCCTTAGCAAGATCAATTGCCCTAAAAGCAATCAGAGCTCTATACATAACACCAGCACGACGGCCAGAAAGCTCTACCTTCCATTGTTTAGTTTGCATCTCTGTAGAAAGAACGCAAACAAATCTACGAACAAAATTACCATAAGCAGAGCCAGCTGATTTTTCTATCTCTTGATAATAGGTACCAGCAAGCTTCATTAGCTTTGTTATAAGTTCGCCAGCATCAGCAAATTTATTGTTAATACTTGATAACTCGTCAGTTACGTCCCAAGAAAATTGCTTATCAGTCCAATGACGAAGACCTGGGCCATCGCTGTCAGAACTATGACGAACAACAAGAGACTGAGCTGTCTCAGAAAGCTCTACAAAAGAAGGGATATAAATAAAGAAACTATTACGATCTACAAGAGCCTCATCAAGCTCTTCAGTGCCTGCCATACCAAATGGATTCATACAATTGAAAACCCACTTGGTTCCAGTATTTATACCCATCAGTCTTCTAGACCGTTGAAGCTCAAAAATATTGTTCTGTCGTGCAGGCTCTTGACGGTTGTACTCATCAAAGACGATCATGTCAGCATCCCATGCAGTCGTCTTGCTTCTGATGAACTCCATTTTACCTTCTTGCATCGCTTTCGGATTAGGAAAGCCAATTAGATCTTCAAAATTAATTTTGGAAGAATCATATATTCTAAATGAAAATAGTTTTTGATCTGGATTTTTAATCCGCTCTCTCTTTGAGTATTCACGCATTGCGTAGCCAATTGCTGCACAAAGGCCTGTTTTTGATGTGCCTTGCTTGCCAATTAGCAATGCTGGATCACCAGTTAAAAAGGACGCCAAAAAAGCGTCCTCTATGTTGTCACTTAAGCCATAAACGCCAATTTTATCAAAAATCATTTTGTTATTTCCTGTAAGGTAAAGCCCTTTTTGTACTTTTTCTCGAAAAAGTTGCTACGGTTTACGTATTCTCCAAAATAGATAATTGCAGCATCTTCAAGTTGTTTTTCAATATTCTTTTGATTATTAGAATCCATTTCTGCGTAGCCATCGGTCAATATAATTACTTTATTGATTTCCTTATGACTTAAAATATGAGTAGCAACGCAATCAAAGTCAGTTCCACCAGTTGTCTTAAACTTACCGTTAGACAGTTCTGTCATTGAGTGTTCGCTAATTATATTGCTAAAGCAATAAACTTTATCTATAGATCTATTAAAGTTTCTGATAATTCCAAGTAAAGTTGGAAGATAGTCAGTAACTGATCCAGAAACATCTAAATATATGGCAATGTTCTTATTTTTATTTGCTCTATAAGTAGATGTATTTTTCCAAAGTGCAGGCACAACTCCTGAAGCAAGCATGCTCATATCTCTGCTGCTTGGCCTTATTGGAACAACATTAGAAACTCTACGATCTTTCTCAAAAAAGCACTTTATTTGGTTTATCTTATGGTTACAAGAAAACTTTTCTAGAAGCTTTTTGTCTATAGATTTGCCGCTTTCTACGATATTGCAAATGGAATCCAAAACAAAAGAAGAATACCCATATGCCTTAAGATCACGTAAAGCGTCACTTAAGGCATCTGAAATTTCATTTTTTATAGAATCATCTATCTTAAGTTCTTTTTGTTTTAATGTTTCTTCGTTTTTGGATTCTTTAACATCAGCATCTTTTTCTGAATTGATGCTCTGTTGCTTGCCTTCTTTTAGCTCTTTATCTTTGCTTGTTTCTCCAGAATGATTTCCAATAAATAAAGCATTAGCAAGAATACTATATTGCTCTGATTTTTTTGGAATTAGAACCTTTAAAGCCTCTCGAATTGACTCTTCACTTTTAAAAGTCTTAGCGGCTAATGTTCTATTTTCAAAAGAATAATCATACAAAGAGTTGTAAATAGATCTGTATTTTGAATTCCTAGGATAAGAAGAGCCACGCCGAAGGAGACCCATGACTCCAAAAGGCTTATAAAGCCTAGTTAAAATACAAGTCTGATAAGGTATTGAATATTTTACTGATACAAGATAGCTTACTACGGAATTAATTCTCATATCCATAGAAAGATTTGCTAATACCATCTCTTCTTTGGAGAGACTTCCAAGTTTTATTGTGTCTCCTGTTACTACATGAAAAAGCTCATGTATAAAAACAATAGCTGCATCTGTTTCTGTTTTAACATTTTTTGTCCAAAAATCTTTATTTACAAAGATCACTCCTTCTTTGCCAACTGCAAGTGTCTGGACATTCTTATCAGAACCACTTACTACCTTTACAGAAGTAATAGCTCTAGTAGCAAAAATACTTTTATCTCCAAAGATATTAGAACATATCTTGTAAAATAAAGAAGGAGAAGGCTCTAGCATGATGTTATTTTATCTGCAACAATATGTGGAATTTGGGTTTGAGAAATAGTTTTCCCAGATATTTTACCAATTAAAAGTGTATATCCTTCTTGAGGTCTAAAGCCGTCATTACTATACACTACTGGAATTTCAAAGCTTTCCCCGGTCATTAAACAACTTGGCTTACCATCAATAGTAAAAGGCTTGCCATTAGAAGAATGACTCATCTTTGACATAATAATAGCTGTATTTATTGATGGCAAAGGCCTATTAGAAAGAACAATTTGATTTGTTCCAGTTGTAATGCCAAACTTTTCTTCAGCATTGCCCGTAGATTGAAATTTTGAAATCTTACAATCTTTAACTAAGATGTGCATTCCTTTGTAGTTAGGCCCAGAAAGAATATCACAAACAGATTTATTTTTATCTGCAAAAATAGTAGCCCAAACATAATTATGGTCTATTCTGGATACACTATTGTCAATCATGTATACAGAGTCAGAAATTCTTATTTTTACAGAATAAAGATTGTTTTTTGTTTTAGTTAGACTTGTTTTGCAAAAATCTAATGTTCCAGTAAAACAAATAATCTTTTTTTCGCTCATTTTGATGAAATGCCATCACCTTGCTGTTGCTTGTGAATAATATCTCTAAGCTTATCTTCCATTGTAGCTGTTTTCTTTTCTACCAAAGCCATAAAAGCTTTACGTAGTTTAATGTATTCGCCCATTCTTTTTGCTGCAGGCATATCAGCAACTTTAGACTTAATCAACTTATGAGCTCCAGTTAAATCGTATTTTGCTGAAGCATGATAATTATTTGACTCAAAAGGGCGAATCTGACGAGTCTCAGCTGCAGAAACAGTAATCTCTGTGAGCTCGAACATTTCATCAAGTTTAAAAACCATTTCAAGTTCTTCTTGAGAAATGTTATCTTTTTCTAAGATATCTTTTGCCATTTTTTCAAATGGAGATCCTACTAATTCTGGTCCTGCGATATTTGTAGTTTCTTTATTTGTTTGCATTTGAATTTAGTTAATAGTAAGATTATTTTTTGTTGAGTTAAAGGATCAGCATTTTTAATGACACTCCATTGGTCCTTAGTTAACTCAGCTGCACCTTTAATAGCAGGCTCATCAACATAGACATAAAGGCCAAAAAAAATCCCAATCATAGTTTAATTTTAACAGATTCCCAATGAGACATCATCTCTTCAGCCATACGCATGGCAGTATCAGGATTTTTGTCTTTATTTTCTAGATAATCAGAAAAATCATAAGTATGAAGCCATTGATAATACTTAGACTCTGAATCTGGTTGCCATCCATATTTCTTAGGTGGTGCTTTTTTAGTAAAAGCATAAGCAGATTTATGTCCACAAGTTACTATAATTTTAGGAGAAATAGAATGAATAATGTCACTTAGTCTTTCAGAACAAGCGTCAACATTTTCTTTTGTTATTTCTCCTTTGCATCCAATAGCAGTAGTAAGAATCCAATCATCTGGATCTAAACCAACTTTATTCCATATTGATTTCACTATCTTAATTTCTTCTGCTGAAGCGCCATAAGATGCTGGACGTTCATCATCTTTGTAAACTGGTTTTGGAATTATAACTAAACCTGTCGCCATAAACATTCCATGAAAGAATACAACGCTTTGTTTATTTGCAATTCTTTGTGTACTTAGTGGACACTTTACACATGAAGAATGCTTTTCTATTACTTTAGATAGATGATGCATTACTATAAAAAATCTGAAAGGTAGCTAGTTAGTCCGTTTTGTTTTCTTTTATGGATATAGCTTGAAAAGCTTTTTGAATCAAGAGTTAAATCACTCAAAGTGTCCTTATTTTTAAGTCTTTCAAGTTCTTTATCGCATACTTTATACCAATTGCCTTCGCCTCTAAACCAAATGTTGTCTACCGCAAGAGTTTTTGAACATTCAATTATTCCTTCTTTCTTTATGCCTATTTGATTTATTAAGTCAATGTGCGCTGTATTATTTGTTAAATAAATAGAATGCATTCCATAATACATCGCTTCTAAAGCATGAAGATTTAATCCTTCTGCAGAAGAAAGAGAAATATAAGAATCGCAAACTTTTAGCACCTTCAAAGACTTTTCGTAAGAAGGAATTCTTGGCAGTAAAACTAAATTACACAAACCTTTTGTGTAAACATACCCAACATTTTCAAAAAATTTATATGTATTTTTTAACTTCCACCCATTTTCGTTTAAATGAGTTAATGGTTGAGTTAGTCCACCTGTAAATGGATTATCCCATAATCCAATTAAGACATTTGGTTTTCCAAGAGAAGAGCAAACATCAAGTATTGCATGTTGATTTTTTCTTATTTCCCATTTTCCAGCAGAAAATGCAACACTGTCGCCACCAGGAAGATTTCTTATAAAGCCATTAAACTTATCTACATCAGGAGGAAGAGAATTTAATCCTCTGCCTTCTTCAGAGTATCTAGGTCCATCATACATGTAAGGCAGAAAAGGTTTAATGGTCTTTATGCCATAAGCATTTAATACATCGCCAGCCCATTGGCTGGTTGGCATTATTTTAAATACCTTAGAAAGTTCTAAGGCTTCGTCTGGCATAAGCTGGTCTCTTTCAAAAAAAGTAATACCAATATTTTTTTGGCCTATCTTTGGTGGGAAACCAACAGTTAGCTGATTAGGATGCCAAATGTATATTACATGAGTATAGTTTTTGCTATCTGCGTATTTGGCGTCTAGGATTTTATGTTTAACATTAAGACCATTCCCTAGTTCAAATGATTTTAAAGTTTCCAAATCTGGAGCACCAATTGGAACTATATCAATTTGATTATCTATTTGATCTTGTGTTACATTATAATCTGCTAAAAGATTAAACAAAAAATATAGCGAGAATATGCCATAACCTAGAGAGTTAATTGGCATATGTAAAGCTAAAGATATTTTCTTATCTAAGATATTTTGCAAGTTTCCCATCCTTCATCAGTAGTATAATGTACCTTGTTGCATCCTACGAAGGATAAAAAAGAAGTACAGCATTTACACGGAGCTGATTTTCTAATTTTTGATGCTCTACTTAGTCTTATATTTACAATGTCAAAAGGTTTATTTCTATTTAACAAGCCTTTTGCTTTTCTTGCTGCATCGACCTCAGAATGAATCTTATGACGTCTTTCGCTAAAACCGTGTATCTCTGAAACAGCTCCCTTTTTATTTGTACCCCATTCTACAATTTTATTATTTTGAATAACAAAAGAAAAATGATGATAGCTTCCCCAATCAGGGTGAAGATCAGGGGTATTCTTAGATTTTGCTATTTGCAAGCATTGTTCTAATATCTTCTTCTTCATCGCTCACAGACATATTTACTATTCTTAACGCAATCTACTAAGGTCCTAAAAAATACCTTACCAGACATATTTCCTTCAATCACATCAGCAATCAAGGGATCCATATTTCTTGCCGTCATAGTTAAAAGTTTAGCAGCATTACAACGCTGACCAGAAACTTTTGCATTATCAACAAAAGCACCAAAGGAATTCTTGGGCCTCTTGTTGCGAACAGACGAAACAATTTCAAGAGCAATCTTGTCAAGCCTTAACCAAAACATTTTACTGAAAAAAGTTTGATGCTCCAATGGAATGCCATTAATCGCTAATGTCATTTTATTGCCATACAGTCTAGATAATGACTTAAAGTCATATAAATCTCCACTTGGCCATGTACCAGAATCTGTGTCAAAATTTTGAACTTTTATTGTTTTGACATTATTCCAGTTGCTTCCATTGTCAATGTAAGCCTTCCTGGTTAACATCATCTCCCAAAAGGCACTCATTGACTTACGGTTTATTATAGACTCAGGAGCTATACAAATCTCTATCTTTTCTCCTGTTTCTAGGCAAATAGGCATATCATTATCTGGGATAATAGAAACAACACCTTTGCCGCCATGTCTATTTGACATCTTATCGCCAGTCTCTAATGGATAATAGCTACGATACTTAATCCAAACTCGATTCGTTTCAATGCCGAAACGTTTTCCTTTTGAGACTGATATCTCTTCTATTTTGCTATGCACATATATTTTTGATGCGCATACAGGCTTTTCGCCATCAACAGCAACAATAGAGTCAGGATAAACATCATCTCCTATTTTCACTTTAGGAGTGACAACAAGGTCTGATTCAATTAATTGGGTTACTATCTTGCTACCAAACATCTTTCTGGCAGCAGACTCTGATATAGCAATGCCATCTTCATGGGTAAAATGCTTTAGATGCATAACAGCAGTAAGCAAATCTACCCCAGAAAGCATAAGGTCATTTCCTTTGTAAGGAGATACAATAGGCTCTATGCTATTAGAAATATCAATCGATGCTTCAAATGTATTTCTTAACAAATATATGCGTTTTGCATTTTTGTCAAGTGCAATGCCATGCTTTTTAATTACATTGCAAAATGGAGCTGATTTATCAGATGCTTTGATTACACCAGTTTTTGTAGTCCTAGCTCCAGAAACAAATCTAAAAGAAGTATTTACCTTATCACTAAAAGACGTAGAATTAATATCTATCATATTCCAAAGCTTGGGATTATAAAGCTTTGAAATAAGACGTTCGTCATGGGTCCTATGAGGACCTTCACTTGCTATAATAATTCCATTATTTTGATCTTCTTGAGCAATTTTGGAGTACTTTAAAACTCTCCATTCTTCCCCATTAGAAAACCACTTGTCAATTGATATTTGTACTGACTGAGAATCAACTTCTTCTTCTGATCCATAAAACCAGTTTCTAATAGCATGACTAATATGATCTGATATTTTACGAATTGCAACTTCATTTGGCGTAATAATATGAAGAGTCATACGCTCTTCTTGTGGCCTATTATTTATTGCAATATCAAAATCTGAATCTGCCTCAACTTGAGACATGCACATCAAAGCTTTCTTAGAATTACGCCAAAATATTACATTGTCGTAAAACTTAGGAATAGCAAGTTCTATCTCAAAAGATTTATTAATCTTATTGTGATAAAATAACAGCTTAACCAGCTCAATTACGCCACCAGGCAAAACTGTTCTATCTATGAGCTCACAATTCATCCCAAGGGGACGAACTCTGCTCCACGAGTCATTTTGAAGAACTAATTCTTGCATTTTCTGTTTGTTTAGAATTAGAAGATGTAACTATCTCCATTGCCCTTTTTAAGTCTAACCAAAACTCCTCTTTTTTGTCTTCTCTACGAAGTAAAAAAGCCGGATGCCATGTAGCTATTGCAGGAATGCCACATACCATTTTTGTCTTATTGCGCATTGAACTCATTGCGCCAGTTTCTTCAAAAATGTAGCTAGCTGAATGTTTTCCTAAGCATACAATTACCTTAGGCTCTACAAGTTGTATCTGTCTTTCAAGCCATGGAGTACACTTAAGCGTTTCTTCTTCAGAAGGCTCCCTATTCTGAGGAGGACGACATTTTAGTATATTACAAATATATACATCATTATAAGATATCTTGAGAGCGTTTAATGCTCTTTCAAGTAACTTACCAGCCATCCCAGTAAAAGGTAGACCTGTCTCGTCCTCAGTTGCGCCAGGAGCTTCGCCAATGAACATTATATCTCTGCGATCTGCAACATTAGAAAAAACAATCTTTTTTCTTGTCGCATGAAGAGAGCATGATGTACATGCTGAAGCTTCGTTATAAAGCAAAGGCAAAGAAGAGCATTCAATAGCCTTCTTTATGTTAACCTGTCTAACTGAAAATGCAGAGTTATCATCTTCGAACATTTTTCTTCCTCGACTCAATTAAGTCAGCAATTAAAGAAGCAAAAAATGTAAATGGACCACCTATAATACTAAACAAAAATAAACATGCAAATTCATATCTATTAATATTAACAAACTTTTGATTATAAATATAGCATAAAATTATAAACCCAACCCATCCAATTAAACACCAAAATATAACAAATGAAGCTCCAAGAAAAAAATTATTCGTATAGTGCACAATTGAAAGCATGACTGATAATTCCTTCATCTATTGATTCTATATTATTTAGAATACTTTTAGGCATGTAGCCATTAGCGTCCATAGACGCGGTTGATGTTATTCCCTCGAAAAGCGGGAACGATTCTTTTGATAATGCTTGTACTCCACGTCCATCTACAATAATGTATCTTAATATTGGCAATACACGATCATCACATGGAACTATCTGTTGTAGCTGCTTAAGCATTTCATGCTCATTTTTTGCATTTGTTTTAAGATTAAGTATCTTATAGATAGTTGCTGGTTTGAAGTTTTTAGCTTCTTCGTATGTTAAATGCTTAGCATCTAGCAACCCTTGAGCGCAACGTTCTGCCAAAATATTTGCAGGTTCTCGTATCTTTTCATTTATGTGCCCAATGCAGATCAATCTTAATGCCAGCAAACCAACAGGACCCATATAGATCTTCATGGCTAACTGAGCAGTATTAATTGATACAGTATGAGACTTCCAGTCTTCTAACGACAAACCATTAGCATATTTAATGAGGTCTTGTTTGCCCTCAAGTTTGCCTCTAGATCTTTTACCAGTAGAGCAGTAGCTTTGAACATCAAAAATAGCATTATCTTCTTCACCAAAGAGATCTGCTGGCCCAACAG
>SXGQ01793711.1_pt1 | contig 35184 bp, 30 predicted proteins | sample 3178371 | NCBI WGS metagenome assembly SXGQ01 (sample SAMN11356859, study PRJNA531348) | freshwater metagenome | isolation source: freshwater sample F1-20 | place: China: Fuxian Lake, Yuxi | collected 2017-12-25 | reverse complement strand
CGCCATCGTCGTCGTGGAGAACGTGGAGAGAAATATCGCGCTCGGGTTGTCGCCATTCGAGGCGACCAAGCGGGCGATGGACGAGGTCACCGGCCCTATTGTGGCGACTGCGCTTGTCTTGTGTGCGGTGTTTTTGCCGACGGCATTCATCAGCGGACTGACCGGGCAGTTCTACAAACAGTTCGCTGTGACGATCGCGATCAGTACGGTCATTTCAGCGTTCAACTCGCTCACGCTTTCGCCGGCGCTCTCGGCGCTGCTGCTGCGCGGACACGATGCGAAGAAGGATGCGGTGACGAGGGTGATGGAGTTTCTGTTTGGCTGGCTGTTCCGGCGGTTTAATCGATTCTTCGATTGGGCGTCGCGCACATATACGTCCTGGGTTCGGCGCATCATCCGATTCTCGTTCGTCGCGCTCCTGCTTTACGGCGGGCTCGTAGCGCTCACGGGATTCACATTTACGCGCATCCCGACCGGCTTTGTGCCGACTCAGGACAAGCAATACGTCATCGCCGTCGCGCAATTGCCGGATGCTGCATCGCTCGACCGTACTGATGCGGTGATTCGTCGAATGGGAGACCTCGCCTCCAAAGTTCCCGGTGTTCGAAACAGCGTCGCGTTTCCCGGTCTGAGCATCAATGGATTCACGGCATCTCCAAACAGCGGCATCGTCTTCTACGGTCTGGAGGACTTCGACAAACGCCGCGGTCCAGGAATGAGTGCAGATGCGATTGCTGGGAAGTTGAATGGAATGTTCTCGGAGATTCAGGAGGGCATGATTTTCGTCGTTCCGCCGCCACCGGTAAATGGTCTCGGTGTCAGTGGCGGATTCAAAGTGCAACTCGAGGATCGGGGTAATCTGGGTGCGGATGCCTTATATCAAGCTGCGCAGACGCTCGTGGGTCGAAGCTTTCAGACACCGGGGCTCGGCTACACGTACTCATCATATCAAATCAACGTCCCGCAACTCACCGCCGAGCCGGATCGCGTGAAGGTGAAGATGATGAACGTTCCGCTTCAAAGCGTATTTGAAGCGCTTCAGATCAATCTCGGCTCGCTCTATGTGAACGATTTCAACCGCTTCGGCCGCACTTACCAGGTCGTCGCCCAGGCGGATTCGCAGTTTCGTGACAGTGCGGACGACATCACGCGGTTGAAGGTCCGGAACTCCGCGGGACAGATGGTTCCTTTGAGCGCGGTCGTGACTGTTTCGGATTCGTACGGACCGGACCGGGTGATGCGCTACAACGGTTATCCAAGTGCGGATATCAACAGCGTCGCAGCGCCGAGATTCTCAAGCGGCCAGGCCGAGGCCGCGATGGAGCGACTGCTTGCGGAATTGCCAAACGGCATGAAGGCCGAGTGGACGGAGCTCAGCTATCAACAGCGAATCGCCGGGAACACTGCGGTCTACGTGTTTCCGCTGTGCGTGCTGCTCGTCTTTCTCGTGCTCGCCGCGCAGTACGAGAGCCTCACGCTTCCTCTTGCGATCATCTTGATTGTCCCGATGACGCTGCTCTCCGCGATGGTGGGATTGTTGATCAAGAGCATGGAGAACAACGTGTTCACGCAAATCGGGCTGATCGTGCTGGTCGGGCTTGCGTGCAAAAACGCGATCCTCATCGTCGAATTTGCCCGCGAGAAGCAGCGGGAGGGAATGGACGCGGTCGCTGCCGCGCTCGAAGCCTGCCGTCTGCGGTTGAGGCCGATTTTAATGACAAGTATTGCGTTCATTGCGGGCGTGTATCCGCTGGCGGCGAGCACCGGAGCTGGCGCGGAGATGCGTCAGGCGATGGGCGTCGCAGTCTTCGCGGGAATGATCGGGGTCACAATTTTCGGACTCTTTCTGACGCCGGTCTTTTACGTCGTGCTGCGCCGGAAGCGGCGGGCTTCCGTTTCGACCGAACCACCGGTGCCGGAAGTGCATTAATCCTACTTTTTATGAATACTCAGATTCTCGCCTTTTCCCTTTGCGTAGCGGTGCTTCACGGTGCCGAAACGGTAGTCGGGGACGTCGCACCGAAATTCCGAAACGCTCCTGCATCGGAGCGACGACTTGCCGCCGACGACTGGTGGCGCATTTTTGGAGATGCCCAGCTTTCCGCCATGCTGGACCGCGTCGCGAGCGGGAATCTGGATGTTCGGGCCGCAACTGCGCGTGTGGAGCAGGCCCGCGCCACAGCGGGTTTGGCACGGGCGGGATTCTTCCCGACGATCACGCTCAATCCGTCTGTCCAGCGCGCGCGCACATCGGCTACTCAGCGCTTCCCGGGATTTCCGGGTGAGATTCCTACTGCGACGCTCAGCACGATTACGGTGCCGCTCGATTTCGGATATGAACTCGACGTCTGGGGCCGGATTCGTGGCGGGGTGGATGCGGCAAACGCTGACCTGAGCGCCGCTGCGGCATCGCGCGATGCACTTGCGCTTTCATTGCGGGCGGAGATCGCGGCCACGTGGTTCACTCTCCGTACGCTCGATGAACAACGCGCAATTCTCAGAAACACGGTGGCATTGCGAAAGGAGTCGCTGAGCCTCGCCAACCAGCGCATGTCGGCAGGTATCGGCACCGACTTCGACGTCGCGCGCGCCGAGGCTGAAGCCGCGGCCGCGGAGGCGGATCTGGCCGGTCTCGCGCAGCGGCGTCCCGCTCTCGAAAATGCACTCGCCGTGCTCACCGGCGCAAACCCAAGTCGCTTCCGGTTACCCGCGGAACTGGGGTGGAAAGGCGACCCTCGAATTCCGACGGTTCCTGCCGGCATCCCGGCGCAACTCATCACGCACAGACCCGATGTCGCGGCGGCGGAACGTGGCCTCTCTGCTGCGGCCGCACGGATGGGTGTGGCAAGGGCGGCGTTTCTTCCGACTGTTAAACTGGGTGGTCAAATTGGAGTTCTCACAAGCGATGCCGGGCAGACTTTCGACAAGGATAGCCGGACTTGGAGTTTCGGTGCATCGCTCTCATTTCCCGTGTTTGATGGTGGTAGGAATCGCGCGGGACTCGAATCCGCGCGCGCTGAGGCGAAGCAGGCGCGTGCGAAGTTTGAACAGGCTGTCATCGCGGCGACGGCGGACGTGGAGACCGCACTCGGTGCCCTTCGCGCTCTGGCAAAGCGGAACGAAGCCCAGCAGCGCGTCCTTGCGGCGACCGAGCGTGGTGCGAGTCTTGCACGCGATCGGTACAAATCCGGCACCAGCCCTTATCTCGACGTGCTCGAAGCGGAGCGGAGCGCGCTGGCTGCGCAGCTGGGAGTTGCCGCGCTGAATGGCGAGCGACTCGCGGTGACCGTCCAGCTTATCAAGGCCCTTGGCGGCGGTTGGTCTGCATCCGATTGAAGTGCGCCGCAACGCCGGGTCTTGAGCCGGTTTGACGTTGTGCTAGATCCGTAGCGTGGCGTCCGAGCTTTCCATTTTGCGTGGGCATTTCCGCGAGCATAACCGCAGCGTTCTGTTTGCGTCCGGCGCGACGCTTCTTTTCGCGCTCATCGGGTGGGTGGTCATCTACGGGGTTTGCTACTGGTTCACGGTGGCTTTCCTGTCGGTCAAGGAAGGGCTGAAGTTCAACGGAACGGAGAATTTCAACCGCAACTTCTTTTCGTCGATCGCAGTGCTGTACGTGGCGACGGTGATCGACCGTTGGCTGTTCCGTTTCGATCGGGAGGCTGTGGATCGCAGGCCGCTTTCCGAGACGCTTCTTGACGTCGCGCTTTTCCTCCCGCGAATGACGCTCGCGGTGCTTGAGAACTTCGGAGTCTGGATCCGGCTCTCGGAACGGGAGGAAGTTCTGGCTGCGCGCCTCGTGGAGCTCATCCGCGAGCGAGGGCGCTATGCGGAGCAGGAGGTGCCGCTGGTCATTCCATCGTCCCGCGAACAGGAGCGAATCATCACGGCCCTTCGGATTTCGCTCATCGTGGATGTCCGCAACGAAGATGGTATCGCTTGGCTGCACATCGGCAGTCTGGCCCCCGCATCGCTGGCGCCGGAGCTAGGAGCCGGTTACGGTTACCACAATATTCCGCGTATGCGCCGCCGTCCGGTGCTCGAAAACGAAAATTCCCTGCCACGTTCCCAGCATCAACTTCCCGGCGGCGATCGGAATGACCTCTGAAGTCCGTGTGAGCACCATCCGGATGTGGGACGGCATGTCGTCCGGGCCCTCCGCGGTATGCACAAAGTAGTCGCTGTCCTCCGGAACGAGCCGTTCGAAGAACTCGTGAAGGTCGGTTCGCGCGGAACGGTCCGCGTTTTCGTAGATGATGAGTGAAGCGCTCGTGTGCTGGATGAAAACGGTCGCAGTGCCTGTACGGATGCCGCTCTCGCGAACGACCGCCGCGACGGCGGATGTGATATCATACGTGCCCTTTCCACGTGTCGAAACGGCAAATGTTGCGGTGTGTGCGTTCATGTTCGGGCGGGTCTTACCTTGTTCTCCAGTGTCTCCGCCAGTCTCGCGGAGAATTGGACATCGGCAATCCATCCGCTAAAGGTTGTGGGCATGTCCCGTCGCCAACGCCAATCTTCTCGTTCGTCCTCGCGCCTATGGCTCAAGGTTATCAGCGGTGTCGCGGCGCTTCTCGTCATCGCGCTAGGCGTGGTTTTCATGGGTTACAAATCGTGGGCCATGTCGTATCTCCGCTCGCCGGAGTTCCGCCGGAAAATGGAGGAGCGCGCCGGTCAGGACGTTCGCGGGAGGGTTGAGATTCTGCCGATCCGGTTCGAGGGAAATCAGTTTTTCTCCGATGGATTGACCGCTATTGGCGGACCTGAAGCCGGCTTTCATTCCGTGAAGGTTGAGAATGTCCGCGGAGACTTCAAACTGCCGTCGCTCTGGAAGCTCCTATTCGGTGATCGCCGGGGCATTGTGGATAATGTGGAGGTGCAGCGCGTCGACGCGGACTTCGACGACCTTCGTGAGGAAATGAACGTTCCGCCGAAGGAAAAGCACACGCACTCCGACGTCCTCAATATCGCAGTGCGCGATGTGCGTTTGAAATGGCGCAGCGGTGCGCTGAATAACCTCTCGGTGAAGATCAGCCCGCGGGAACGCGGCTGGATGTTTGAGGGGCAGGGCGGGAAAATCAACCAGCTCGGCCTGCCAATCGTGGATGTGGCAACGATCCGTGCGATTTATAACGAACCGGCGTTTTTCCTTCAGGAACTTGTCGTTCGTCAGGGCGGTGGCGAGATTGTCGCGTCGGGCGAAATGCGGCCTCAGAGCAAGGCTGACCTTCAGTTTGTCTTGAAAGGTGTGAACGTGACGCCGTTCCTGCCGGACGACTGGCGTGCGCGGCTCCACGGAAATCTCAGTGGCGATGTTCGCGCGATTTTTTCGACGCGGGATGGCGATAATTCCGCGCCGGAAATATCGGGCAATCTTCGCATGAGTGGCGGTCAGATTGAAGCACTGCCCGTGCTTGCGAAACTGGCCGAGTTCACGAAGACGGATCAATTCCGCCGGATGCGGCTGGACGAACTCAGCGCGGAGTTTCGCACCGAGCCGGGTGGGTTCCGTGCATCGAAGTTCGTGCTCGAATCGAAACAGCTTCTGGCGTTGCGCGGCCCGTTTTCCGTCATCAACGATCAGGTCGATGGAACGTTCGATATCGGAATCACGCCCGGGCCGCTGCAGTATCTGCCCGGTTCGCAGGAGCGCGTGTTTACCGTGAATCGCGACGGTTATGCGTGGACGACGATGCGGGTCTCGGGCCCGACCTCAGCGGTGAAGGAGGATCTCTCGTCGCGTCTCGTTGCGGCCGCGGAAGCGGCGGCCATTCAGAAGGCTACGGATATCGGCAAGAACGTTTTGGAGAAAGGCGTCAAAGGCACCATCGACACCGGCGTGGATGCTGCGAAGAAGGGGATCGACGCGGGATTGAATCTGCTTTTCGGGAATTGAGGCCCACGACCGGACGCGCCTATGCGTTCGGTTCTGCAGGTTTCGCTTTCCTTCGCCTGCGAAAATACGACTTCGCCGCGATCACGGTGCGAACCTCCGCAGCATGCTGTGTCCCGCCCGCGGGCGCCAACGACTTATACGCTCGGGATGCCGGTTCGTCGCGGATTGCGCTGATGCGTGAAACGATCGCTGGGGCGGAGAAGTTTCGTCTTTTGAGACTTTCCTCCAGTTCCGTGAGGCGACGGGCTTTTTCGAGTTCCCTGAGTTGACGCTCTTCCTCGGGTTCCCTGTACCAAGGGGCTTTCTCGGGGCGTTCATTTTTGAGGCTGCGCACATCGCAGCCGTACCAAAGGAATGCGACGAACGGAATCCCTACGACCAGGAAGAACGCTAATGCGGCGACGGTGGAAGGATCCATAGCGTGTTCGGTGGTTGGACGGAAGATAGGCTCAATGTGCTCAGTGTGCAACGGCTGAAAAACGAACGCCTCAATTGCTCCGCCGCCTTGACGCACCGGCATCGGCGCGGCACATCGGTGGCTGCTGATGGAAAAATCCGAATTGCGAATGGACCCGTTGACGCGGGAGTGGACGATCTTCAACGAGAACCGCGCGGTGCCGCCTCCGCCGCAATTCAATGCGGAAATTCTCGCGGCATCGCCATTCCGCGCGGGGTTGGAGCGTTTCGCGTCGCACTCGCTTTTTCAAAGCGGCGGGCCCGATGGATGGCAGGTGCGCGTGGTTCCGAACCGGACGCCGGTGCTCGCGATCGAGGCCGACCCGGGCATGAAGCAGACGGGGATTTACCGGCATATCGGCGGATTCGGCGCTCACGAGATTGTGATCGAAGATCCGGGTGAGCGGCGATTCGCCGAGATTGGCGCGGCGGGGATTACGCATGTGGTGGAAGCATGGCGTTCGCGCATCGAGGACCTGACAAGAGATGGGCGGATGTTTTCGTTCTTCGTGATCAAGAACGAAGGTGCGGCGGCCGGGCAGGTCGTTGCGCACAGCATCAGCCAGATTGTCACGATGGGACTCGTCGCACCGGCGCTGCGGCGGAAGCTGAATGTGGCGAAGGATTACCATGCCGCGCATGCGAAATCGCTCTTCGCCGATGTCCTTGAGGAGGAGCTGAAGACACGGACGCGTGTGGTGTTTGAGAACGCGGGGTTTGTGGGATTCTGTCCGTACGCGGCGCGGTCGCCGTTTGAAATCTCGATCTGGCCGAAGCGTCTCGCCCCGGATTTTCACCGGATCACGAACGACGAAGTCTCGCAGCTTGCCGAGGCTTTGAACGCCGCAGTATCCGGCATCCGTCGGGGTCTCGATGCTCCCGCGTGGAATCTGGCGCTCACGACGGCGCCGTCGGTTGGTGCGCGTGCCGAGGAGTGGCCGGATGTGGAGCGGGAGTTTTCATGGCACATTGATCTGACCCCGCGGCTTTATCCGGCGGGCGCGCTGGAGCAGGTCTCCGGCTGCCACGTGAACGGCGTGTGGCCCGAGACGGCGGCAGATTTCCTCCGTCGGCAGGAGGCGAGGCCATGACGGCGCGCCACGTGTTTTACGAAGGGCGGGTGCAGGGGGTGGGATTCCGCTGGAGCGCAAAGAACCTCGCGCGCGGATTCGACGTCACCGGCTGGGTCAAGAATCTTCCGGATGGCCGGGTGGAAATGCAGGTTTGCGGGGACTCGGATGAAGTGGAGGCGTTTCTCGAGGCGATGGAGGAGAGCGAATTGAAATCGCACATCAAGGCGGTGGACGTGAAAGTGATTCCACCTTTCGCCGCGCAGGGGTTTGACATCGTGCGATGAGGCGCAGCGACCGGCGACCGTGATTCCGCCGACTACGGCGTGTTGGTCGCGGACTCTGCGAGTTTTTTGCAGGACTGAAGATCGAGTTTCCCGCTGGCGAGAATCGGGATTTTTTCCACCTGCACAATCCGCTTGGGGATCCACAGATTGGTGAGCCCTGTGGCCGTGAGCTTGTCGCGGAGGTCTTTCACATCGATCGGACGCGTGCTGAGCACAATGAGCGCTTCGCCCTTTGCTTCGTCGGGGACGGCGGTGAGCATGACGATGCGCTCGCCCTCGCCGGAGAGTCCCAGGCATTCCACGATGCGCGTTTCGACCGTTTCGTGCGGGACCATTTCGCCGCCGATTTTTGAGAATCGGGAAAGGCGGCCTTCGATGAAGAGAAAGCCGTCCTCGTCGAATCGCGCAAGGTCGCCGGTGCGGAACCAGCCGTCTTTGATCACGTCCGCGGTTCGTTCGGGGTCATCTAGGTAGCCGTCGAATACATTCGGCCCTTTGAGCCAGAGCATTCCGGTGCCGTGTAGCGAAATCACCGAGTCGGTTTCGGGATCGCGGATTTCAGCCGTGAGCCCCGGGACGAGTTTGCCTGCTGAACCGAGGCGCGAAGTTTTCTGATCGGCATCGGGTGATGGGTCGGGGAGGTTGAAGGACGCAACGGGCGATGTTTCGGTGAGGCCGTATCCTTGCATCACGGGAACGCCGAAGCGCTTTTCAAATGCGATCGCGAGTTCGTCGGGGAGCTTTTCCGCGCCCGTCACGGCGAGGCGCACGGAGCGGAGCTGATCAGGTTCAGCGCGCTTCATGTAGCCGCGGAGGAATGTGGGCGTTGCGAGCATGAGGGTCGCGCCCCATTTCTCAATGAGCTGCGCGCATTTGCCGGTTTCGAGCGGGTTCGGGTAAGTCACCACGCGGATGCCTTCAATCATCGGGAAGATGAGACAGACGGTGGCTCCAAAGCTGTGGAAAAAGGGCAGGGCGCCCATGATGACGTCGTGCTCCTTGAGATCGAGCATCTCGCCAAACTGTGTCGAGTTCGCCAGCAGATTGCGGTGTGTGAGCACGACACCTTTCGGTTCACCGCTGCTGCCGCTGGTGAAAAGCAGGAATGCTTCCGATCGGTCGCCCGTGGTGGAAACGCCCGCGAGACGGCGCATGACGCCGAAGGGAAGCAGCTTTACGCCAAGGAGCCAGCGGATGATGGCGGACTTGAGAGCGGGGAGCGTCTTCTCGAGAAGGAGCATGTTTTCCGGCCACGGGAAGTCCTTGAGTTTGTCCTGCACCGGGCCGGCGGTAATGCAGAGTTTGATGCCCGCTTTGCGAATGCTGGATTCCAGCGCCGCGCGTCCGGCGGTGAAGTTGAGGTTCACCGGAATTTTCCCGGCGAGCAGCACGGCGAGATTTGCGACGACGGCGCCTTTTGAGGACGGCAGAACGACGGCGACGCGCTTTTCCGGTGCGCGAGTCCGGATGAGTTTGCTCAGTGCGAGGGCGGCTGCGAGAAGTTTTGCGCGGCTGAGTTCGGAGCCGTCGAGGCCGTCGACAACGGCGGTTTTTCCGCTGTCGCGCATGAGGCCCCGCAGGCTCTCCGCGGCGATGTTTCCGCGGAGCAGGGGGCGCATCTGGTAGCATTCTTCTCCGAGATTCAGGAAGCGCTGGCGGACGGTGTCGATGCCTGCGTCGCGTGCCGCGAGTGGCGTGTCAAATGCGACGGTGACATCGTAGCGGAGGGCGCGCGGCCATTTCCAAAAGAAGCGCCCGCCCCGGAAGCTGAAGATGCTGCCCCATAGACGGTCCATCCACACGGCGACAACGGGGACTTTCGCTTGGCGTGCAATGAGCTCGTATCCGCGTTGCAGGCGAAGGAGCGTGCCGCTGCGGGAAAGCGAGCCTTCGGGGAAAATGCATACAATCTCGCCGCGCTTCAGGGCGTCGACGGATTGCTTCATCGTGTCCTTTGCGCGCTTGCTGGAAATAGGCAGCACGCCGAAGAAGCGCATCAGCGGGGCGAGCCGGCGGGAGCGGTAGTATTCCTCCCAGACGATAAACCGGATGGGACGCGGGCACGCGGCCTGGAGTACAACGGCATCGATCCAAGTGAGGTGATTCGGCAGCATGAGGAATCCGCCCTCCGGAAGCGCATCCACGCCCCGCGCCTTCACTTTGTAGAAGATGCGGAAAAAGAAGAGGGTGATGGTGCGAACGAGCCAGACGGCAAGTTGCGGTGGTTCCTGTGAGTTTGGCACGAGCTGGAATTAGCTGTGGTGTGGCAAAATGCCAAGAAACTCGTGGGATTCGCGGGATTAGAGCACGCGGCGCTGGCCGGTGCGCTCGGAATTCAAAGCGTCGAGCGTCGAGCGCACTTGCGAAAGCAGTTTCGCGCGGGTGTAGGGTTTTGGAAGGAATCCACGGAGCCCGCGTGCGAGCATGCCGCCGATCTTGTCCTGCTCTGCAAAACCGCTGCTGAGAACTATCGGGGCGGTGGGGTCGATTTTTTTGAGCTCATTGAACACCTCGCCACCGTCGAGCACCGGCATGGTATAATCGAGCATCACCAGAGAGATCTGGTTTTTTAGTTCCTTGTAAGTAGAAATCGCCGCAAAAGGGTCGGTAATCGCGATGACCCGATAACCTTCATCCGTCAGCAACGCGGCGGCGAGTTCGATCACGATTTTCTCGTCATCGATGAGCATGATGAGTTCGCGGGAACCACCGGGGTTCAGAATTTCCGGTCCGGCGTGCCGCGGCTTGGCTGGTTCTGCGGTAATCTGGGATGGCTTCTCCACGGCAGGGCCGGCCTGAATTCCGCCCAGCCGTGCCGAAATGTCCGCCGTTACTCCGAGTGCGCGGTCGAGGCCGTTTGTAAGGAATGCGTAGTAGCGCATGGCCTCCGGTTCGGCACCGCAGATTTTTCTTAATGCCTTGCTCGATTCCGCGATGACCTGGAGCAGGTTGTTGAGGTCATTCGCTGAGTTCTTCAGCCATTCGATGTCGCGAGCGTCGGCCATTTTGGAATTCGATTTAGTGGAATCCGCTTTCGTCGCGCACTGCCCACCAGAGACTGGCTCCAAGGGTTGCGACGATGATAAAGAATGAACTAAAACTGAGCATTGGACGGCGGACGCTATTCTCAGGCCTTTTTCCGGTCAAATTGCAAATGCCCGAAACGCACGGCATTCTCGGTTGGAAGACCGGTTTGATCACCGGGAAATGTTTGCTGCACCTATTTCAGGCGTTCCGGCAGCTTCCCGGATTGCTCGGGCGTGGGCGTTAAATCGAGAGGCTTCCCCGCCTTTTTCCACGCCGTGAGACCTTCGCTGAGGTGATAGACAGCGGGGAATTTCGACTTGGACAGAACGGTTTCGATCGCGGTCCGGCTGCGACTGCCGGACTGGCAGTGGACAAGAATCGGTTTGGATGCGTCCAATGCCGCGATGTTCTTCTCAAATTCAGGATCCAGCGCGTTGACGTTTTTTGCTCCGCGGATGTGGGTGTGTTCGAATTCCTCCTCCGTGCGCAGATCGACGACCGTGACGCCTTCGGCGATGAGTTTCTGCGCGTCGTCGGGTGTGACCTGCACGATTTTCGGCCCCGTCTTTGCGGGTGCCGCGGCTGAGGGCTTCTCCTGAGCCTGCGTGGGGATGGCGAGTACGATAATGGACGCTGCGCAAAGTGCGAAGAATTTCATGGCGATAGAATGCTTTGGAATGGCCGGTGTGCAATCGGGAAGTTTCCACCGCTTCCGTCTGCGATGAAATTCATCCTTCCGTCCGTCCGCGGAATCGAGGTAGAAAATGGAATGCTCGAATTCATGGAAAAGGGCGGGCCCATCATGTGGCTCATTCTGGCGTGCAGTGTAATCTCCAGTGCGGTGTTTCTGGAACGCGTCGTCTATTTCCGCCGCATCAGCGTTCGGGTGGGGGAGTTTGTCCGTGGTCTTGCCGTCCTGATCCGTGGGCGGAATTTTGGCGAGGCGCAAATGGAGGCTGCCGCGACAAGGGGCCCCGTCCAGCGGGTTGTGCACGCCGCCATTGTCCATCACAGCGCGCCCCGTGAGGAGTTGAAGGAGATCGTGCAGGAAGCGGGTCAGTTGGAGGTGCCGAAACTTGAGCGCCGACTCGGGATGCTTGCCACGCTCGCATTTGTGACGCCGATGCTTGGCCTGCTGGGAACAGTGGCCGGGCTGATCAAGGCTTTCTCGACCATGAGTGCGGCTAGCGGTCTGGCCAGTTCTGCGGAGATCTCGAACGGCATCTATCAGGCTCTGCTGACGACGGCGGCCGGAATCGCGGTTTCGATCCCGACGGCGATTTGCTACGCATTCATCAATTCGCGGGTCAACAGTGCGATGCACGACATTGAGCGGGCGGGCATCGAAGTCGTTTCGCTGATTGTGGAAAGTCGCGAGCGGCCCGAGATTATTGAGTTTGACGAAGCGCGGAAGTCCGCAGGCGGTCGCTGAACTCCGGCACTTTGGACTCCGCGATGAAACTCCGGCGAACATTCCATTTCTCCCCGGCGCTCTTCGGGTTTCTGCCATTGCTGAACGTCCTGTTTCTCGTGCTGGTTTTCTGGGTCGCGGGCTCGAAATTTGTGCTTCAGCCGGGTGTTCAGGTAAGCCTTCCCGCGACCTCTTTCGCGTTGGGACCTCAGCGCGATGCGGAGATTGTTACGGTCACGGCGGGTATTACTCCGGCCATTTATCATCGCGACCGGAAAGTGTCGTTTGTAGAGCTGGCTGGCCGTTTTGCGCAGAACCAGGCGCCGAACCGCACGGTGATCGTAAAGGCTGACAAGGATGCGCCGTCGGGAATTGTGCACGATATCATGAATGAAGCTCAGAAGCGCGGATTTACCGTGATTTGGGCCGGCGGGTTTCAGCAGTGATGAATGCGCCGAAACGCGATGGAACGATCTTCGACTGGTCGGGTGCGCACCGCAGTTCCTGGACGCTGGCGCTGTTCATCTTCCTCTCGCTGTTTGCGCACAGTGCGGCGTTCTTTTTCGTGCACATCAGCGCGCCCGAGCGGCAGTTGATTCCGAAGACCGCGCAGTCTATCCAGTTGCTTACGAGGTTCGGGGCGGATGGAGCGCCGTCGCCGGAAAACGAGGCGGTGTTGCGGTGGATCGCCGCGGAGGACCCGGCGGTGGTGGCGCGTATCACTTCGGCGGAGCCTGCGGGGCTTCTCGATGTGCCATACCGCCCGTCTTACGCGGTGTTCCGCACGGAGCCGCGAGACATTCCCGCGGAGCCGGTGGTGATTCAATACCCGCCGGCCCGGGACTCGCTGACCTATATTCTGGATGCAGACCGGCGACCGCTTCCAATTGTGCCCGAGGCGCCTGCTACGGCTACCGTGATTGTTTTTCACGGGCCTTTCGCCGCGCGGGCTGGCGGCGAGATTCGATTGAAGCCCGACGTCACATCCTCCCAGCCGCTGCGCAGCGTGGAACTCCTCGCGGGCGTGAACGGGGGCGGGGAAGTGCGGTTTTGCTATGTGCAGTCCGGTTCGGGTTCCGCCGAGATGGACAGCGAGGCCGTTCGCATGGTTTCCGCAGTGCGCCTGTCTCCGGGCGCCGCTGAGATTGCCTGGGGCACCGTCGTAGTGCGATGGGGAAGTGACTCGGTAACTGCTGGAAAATGATCCGCTTCGAACTCCATGAATTGCTACTCGTATACGCTGGCGGATTTGTGCTCGCGATTTTCCTCGCGTGGTGGGCTCAGAGCATTGTTCGCAGCAGTCGCGAGCGCCGCGCTCTGAAAAATGTCCTGCGCTGCGGATTCTGCGCGCACGAGTTTCGCGATGAAACAGGGACGCCGCTTCCGCGCTGCCCGTCGTGTGGAGGCCACGTTGAGCGCAAGGTGCTCTCGCGGCTTTGATGCGAGGCTCACCCGCGGGCCGGCGCGCGATGAAAATGTATCGTCACACCGGAGTAGCTCGCGGATAGTCTGGTGCGCACCCTTTTAATGCAGGCGGAAGTATTCTACATCTATCACCTTGGCGAGCAGCGCGGACCTTATACGGTCCGTCAGGTGAACCACCTGTACAAGTGTGATTTCATCGATGACGACACGCTCTACTGGCGCGAGGGAATGGAGCAGTGGGCGCCTGTGACCCAAATCGTTTCGCGGCGACGAAAGGGGATGCGCCTTATCCGATGGGGAGTCTGGGCGGGTGTAATCGGCACACTGGTTGCGGTTGCTATGTTCTTCGGTCCGGTCACGATCGAGGCATGGAGGGAAATGTCCAGCGGCGCTTACGAATCGCAGGATGCATATTGGAGGGCGCGTGCGATGGTGCGCGAGGCGGTTGGGAAATCCACGGCCGTGAAGTTCGACCCTCTGGATTCGGCGGTTGTCGTGATGGAACCCCCGTCGCGCGCGGTCGTAACACTTTCGGGCGTGGTGAGTGAGGCTGCGGGGGAACGGCACGCGAAGTGGAAGGTGAGGCTCCTTTACGTGCCCGACCAGCAGCAATGGGTTGCCGCGCCTGCTTTGGGAGGTGCGCCATGAGAGCGACGGTACCGCTCATGGTTGTTGTGGCGCTTTCCGTCCTTGCGGGATGTGACGATCCGAAGCCCGCAGCTGTTAAAAAAGCGGAGCAGCCCGCGGGTGTCGCCGCATTGAAAGTGCCCGAGCACGTTCCGCCTCCGGTTGAGACGCAGCCGTATGAGGACGGGTTCGCCGTGGGAGGAAAAGCAGGCGAATCGGACGCGCGCTCACGAAAGGGGCGTGGGTCCAGGACGATGCCGGGCGATGATGAAATCGCGGTCCTCGCCCTGGAGGCAGCGGGCACCAACCCTGACCGGGGCCCGAAGTGGCAGCAGGGTTTCGTCGCCGGTTACAAATACGATTTCGAGCGCATTGCGAAGGGTCTTAGGTAGCCGCGAAAAGATTTTGTTCGGAATCTTCCCGAAAATCCCGATTATGCCCGCGTGTCTATAACGCTCACCAGCGCCGAAAAGCGCGCACTGAAATCCAAGGCCCAATTACTGGAGCCCATCGTGAAACTCGGCCATGCCGGAATGAGCGATGCATTTTTGCAGAGCCTCGACACGGCGCTGACTCTGCACGGACTGGTGAAAATGAAGTTTGCCGATTTCAAGGAGCAAAAGCACGAACTTGCCCCTCAGATCGCCGAAAAGACTGGAAGCGAGATAGTCATGCAGGTCGGAAACGTCGTAGTCTTTTACCGTCGGAAACCCGCGCCAGAAGCCGCCTGAGCCTCCCAAACATCGCGGGATTAACTTTTTCAAAAGATTTGTTGACGAATGGCAGGGGTTTGAGGAAAACCCCGTTAGCACCGCATTAGAAGGCTGGGGATGACTGGGCCGGATTCTGGGGGGAACAACTGGTTCGGCTCCCCAGCCTTCTGAAGCGGTGCTCTCTTTTGTACCGGTTGGCATGATGCAACGTACGTTTTTTCAACGCGACCCTGTCACGTGCGCAAGGGAACTGGTGGGCTGCATCCTTGAGTGGAAGGGATGTTCCGGTGTGATTGTCGAGACCGAGGCGTATTCAGCCACGAACGATGAAGCGTGCCACACGTGGTCCCGTCCGAGTGCGCGTGAGTTCGTTTTTAGAAACGACGCAGGTGCGGCATATGTTTACCTCAACTACGGCATGTATTGGATGCTGAATGTTCTGATCAAGGGCGGCGCCGAGGATGGTTTTGTCCTTTTTAAAGCGCTGGAACCGCGTCGTGGCATCGACCGGATGCGCGAGCGCCGGCTTGCAGCCCGCCGGACGGCGACAGGCGGGATCCGTGACGCTGCTCTGTGCAGCGGTCCTGGAAAGCTCGCACAAGCTCTGGCTGTGACGGGCGAGGATCATGGCCGGGATTTTTGCGGGACGAGGGGAATCGCGATCCGCCCGGGTGCCGGAGGCGTGGACGTGGTGAGCGTGTACGCATCGGAATTTCGAAGGCAACCGAACTGCCGTGGCGCTTTGTGCTCGCTGAAAATCCGCACGTTTCAGTGCCGGTGAAGTTGCCACTTCCACATCGCCGAAAAAGCGGCTAACGGCGGACCATGCGACCGGAGAAAGCAAAGAAGATTGAAGTGAACCCCGACCAGACCGGGCTTGCGGGGCTCGGGAACGCGCTGGCCGGGCTGAACCTCGGGCTACTTCCAGAGGGGCCTGTGGCGGTTCCCGTTCCCGTTGGCGGGAAGGTCAAAAAGCCCGGGCGTGTCGTGTTACGCAAAGAGACTGCGCATCGCGGCGGCAAGGCCGTTATTGTGGTTTACGATTTCCCTCCGCACTTTTCGGCCGACGAAATCGAAGGCGTGGCGAAGCAACTGCGGAAATCACTCGGAACCGGCGGGACCGTTCGCGAGAGAACCATCGAAATGCAGGGCGACCAGGCTGGCAAAATCCGGGAGTTTCTCGAATCCCAAGGCTGGCAGGTGGCCGGCGTGTAAGCCTCTTATGCCGGGATAACGAATATTTTTCCTAACAGTGATTTACTTGGCGCTGCGAATCGCGCTCACATACCATCATCAACAAGTTCACCAGACCCGTATGAAAACAATCATCCGCTCCCGACTCTCAATCATCTCCGCCGGTTTCATTCTGGCCGGCTCTATCGGCGCTCTCATCGATACTGCAAATGCACAGCTTCCGGCACCGCCCGCGCCGGTGACATCGGGCGACGCGAAGGATTTCGATGCCGCCAGCGCGCTGATGGATCAAAAGAAGACCAAGGAGGCGATGCAGGCGTTCGAGAAGTTCCTCGAGAAATACAAGATGCTGTCGCCGCGCTCGCTCGATGCGAAGTTCAAGCTCGCCGTCTGCTACATTCTTGAAGGCGACTACGACTCGCCGGTTCGTCACTTGAAGGAGATTCTCGCGAATCCGAAGATCGAGGCTCCCGGCAAGGAGGCCGCGCAACTTCTCATCGCGAAATCCATCACGCTCAAGGGCGTGAAAATGCCGTCGGAATCCCAGCCGCAGAAGGACGCGCAGAACAAGATTTTCGAGCAGGCAATTGCGGAGTACGAGAACTTCCTTCGGATGTTTCCGAAATCACGTGATTTCGATAACGCCCACTTCCTCCGCGCAACGCTGCTGATGCAGGTCGGCAAGTACGACGAGTCGCTCAAAGGCTATCAGGCTGTCGAGAATCTCGGTCAGCAAAACACTCCGCTTTACTGGGACGCCGTGCTTTCCAGCGGGCGTGCGCTTTTTGCCAGCGCTTCGAAACTCATGGAGACGAAAGAAGGCAAGGAGGCCAAGCCGGAGGACATTCAGAAGGCGCTGAAAATCTTTGAGCAGGCGCAGCCGGTGCTCGTGAAGGTTTTCCAGGGCAGCGGCGATGTGGCAATGAGCAACGAGGCGACATTTTATGCCGCGCAGATGCAGCTTACGCGGAGCCAGAACGTGACCGAGCCGGACGAGGAAAAGCGGAAGAAAATGCAGCAGGATCTTCTTCAGGGCGCATACGAGGCGTTTCGCGCCGTGCGCTCGCGCGAGGAAGTGCTCGCCGCGCAGCAGGGAAAAATCGATTTCTACAAACGGCAGATTCCACTCGTTCCGCCGGGCGTGAATTATCAATCGCAAGTTGCCCGTATCAACAGTTTGGTCGATATCGAGGAGGACAAGCTCGAGCGTTACAAGACCGGGCAGGATCAGTATCTCGCCTCGAAACTCGCCCTCGCGCGGATTTATCTCTTCCTCAAGAAGCCCGATGAATCCCGCACATTGCTGCGCTATCTCGCGGCGCAGGAGGAATTGATTAAGGGCGACAAGGACGCGCCGCCGCAGGTCGCGTCGATGACCACGCTCACGTATGCTGAGCAGAACAACCTCGAAAAAGCCCTCGCGGGTTACGAGGAGTTCCGCGGCAAGTTCAAGAGTGACTTGAATGGCGATAACCTGCCGCTTGTCGTAGCGAAGCTGCTCATCGATTCGGAAAAACCGGAGAACATCGAAAAGGCTATCACCGTAGTGAATGAGGGTAATACGGATTACAAGAACTGGCGGTTCGTGGGTGATGCCAACGCATTGCTTGCATCGGCGCTGACAAAGCTCGGTAAATTTCCGGAGGCCCTCAAAGCAATCGACGGCGCTGTAAGTGCAATCCAATCCGGAGGTGAGGGTGGTGCGAAAGAGGAAACCATTGCGGGGTTGTATTTCACGAAGGCCACAATCCTTGATGCGATGGCGCGCGAGAAGCAGGACGCAGCGAAGGCTGACGAGGCGATTGCGGCTTACAACGTTGTGATCGAGAAGTATCCGAACAGTGTTTATAAAGAGGACTCCGAGTTTGCCATCGCACAGATTCAGTCCGGAAAGGACCCGAAGGCGGCCATTCCGCTTTTGCAAAAGTACGTGGATACTTACGGCGGCGGCACCGGAAAGAGCGCCAATACGTCGAAGAATGTCGCTGTTTCGCAATACCTCCTCGGCAAGTGCCTCGATGCCACCGGCCAGAAAGATGAAGCAATCGCCGCTTGGGCGAAACTCGTGGAGAAGTATCCCGAATCAGAGCCCGCGCCGGGCACGTTCTTCCAACGATTCAACATCTACAACGAGCGAAAGGATTACCCGAAGTGCGCTGAGTTGATGGACCAGTTTGTGAAGGCTTATCCAGAGCACGAGAACGTCTATTTCGCCTTCAACAATCAGGCGGAAATCATCTTCGCCCGACCGGGTGCGGAGGGGAAGGCGCCGAACATGCTCGAAAACACGCGGGCCGGCGCGAAGAAGCTGATGGAGTTTGTGGACTATGAACTCCAGAAAGACCTCAAAGCTAAACGCGGCGATCAGGCGCTCGTGAAGATCGCGATGAAGTGGATTGCGCAAATCCCGCGGAAGAATTTCCTCGTGATGACCGGCGATGAAAAGCTGGTCTGGCAGGAGGCTGTGGACAACGCGACGAAGGCTGTCGAAATCATCCTCGACAAATATGCCGATCAGCCGGCCGAGGTGAACAAGGTTGGCGACGGGCTGGAAAAACTCGTGGAAGTCCAAAAAGCCCGCACCGCGGCCGACCCCGGCAACGCGGCGAAGGTGGCGTCCTACTTCAAGGACCTCGCAACAAAATACGACAGCAAGCCCTCGGTTCGCTGCAACGTGCTCTTCGCGCTCGGTGCCGTGCTTTGGGACAAAAATCGCGCGGAAGCCATGCGCGCGATGAACGATGGCTACAAGGCCGATGTGAAGTTTACCACCGATGACCTCGACCGCTACATGGAAGGTCTGCTCGCGGACAAGAAGTTCGAGAAAGTGAGTGAGGTAGCCGCCAAACTCGCCACGGATTACCCGAAGGAAATGCAGGATCCGCAGGCTGCTGCGTTGTTCTGGCAGGCGAAGGTTCTTGAGGCGCAGGCGAAGATTAAGGAGGCTGGCGACGTGTTCAACGAACTCAAAACGAAGTTCGGCAACTCAAGCAAGGTGCTGGAGGCCGACTACGGAATCATTCGCGCGAAGGTGGACGAAGGGAAACTCGAAGACGACTTCATCCCGCGCCTCGAGAAGGTGTTCAAGATCCAGCCCAAGACCTTCGAGTTCCCAGCCCGCACGCTGCTCCTCGTCGCTCGCATCCAGGAAATGGAGAAGGATTACGACAGCGCGATCGACAACTATATCAAGATTCACACCCGTTATGAGACTGTGGCCGATGTTTCGGCGGAAGGCCTGTGGCGGGGAGCCAATTTGCTGGAGAAGCAGGCTAAGAAGGAACTTCCCGTGATGCTCCCCGAGGAACGCAAAAAGTTCCTCGAAGGAATCCGGGCAAAGCGGGCTCCGAAAGTTGACGCCGCCAAGCCGGTCGATGCGAAACCTGCCGATGCAAAGCCCGGCGACGCAAAGCCGAGTGACGCAAAGCCTGCGGATGCAAAAGATCCGAAGGTGACCGCGACCGGTGCACCGGCCGATGCGACGGCGAAGAAATAGCTTGGCACCCGCAATCGAATAACGAAAACACTGAACACTCCGCTCATTACCAGAAATTCAATGTCCAGATTCGCAGTCATCATCACCGCCGCCGCAGTTGCACTGGCAGCTTCCGGCTGCAAAGAGCCGAGCGAAGCGGAGAAGCAGGATAAGAAGCGCGACGAAATGCGCGAGACCAAGCGCGACAACGCGATCAAGTATTACAAGGTAATCGCGGAGAAATACCCCGATGACCCGCGCGCGAAGGAGGCTCTCGAACGGGCGAAAGCCCTCGAAGCCTCGAAGCCCAAGAAGTAGCCAAAGGGTCTGATGCCCCGCGAATCTGCATCCGCGCGAGCTGAGCGTACACAGTCCATCTGCAAGCGCCTGGCTGCTGCGTATCCGGACGCGCACTGCGAACTCGACTTCACGACCCCGCTCGAATTGCTCGTCGCCACCATCCTCAGTGCGCAGTGCACGGACAAACGCGTGAACGTCGTCACGAAGGAGCTTTTCAGCGTTTGCAAAACCGCGGCTGACTACGTGGCACTGCCGCTTGAACAGCTTGAGGATTTGGTGAAAACGACCGGCTTTTTCCGGAGCAAGGCGAAGAACATCAAAGCCTGCTGCGCCGCCCTTGTGGAAAAGCACGGCGGCGAAGTCCCAGCGGACATGGATGCGCTCACGGCGCTCGCCGGCGTGGGCAGAAAGACGGCGAATGTCGTCCTGGGGAACGTCTTTGGCATCAACGAGGGCGTGGTCGTCGACACCCATGTCGCGCGGCTCAGCACGCGCCTTGGCCTCACACGCGAGAAGACGCCCGAGAACATCGAGCAGGACCTTATCCGGCTCATCCCGCGGAAAGACTGGGCGCTCTTCAGCCACTGGCTCATATGGCACGGGCGCCGACGCTGCGGCGCGAGGAAACCGGAATGCGCAGCGTGTGAAATCGCGGATCTATGTCCGCGGACTGGCGTCTGATTCACTGCCTCTGCGGCAAGTCTCCGAAAAAATCCCCCGTCCATTTGCGAAACGAACGATCGTGCGTATCTTTTCCGCCGGGTTCCTTGGTTGAGGGCTGCCGGCGCTTGTAGTGGGGCGTCGGCAGCCTGTTTCTTTTGCTACCACTGAATGACCGAACTCGCCCACGTCATTCCCCCGCCGAAGACGACCAGAAGCACGTAGTCGCCCACTTTCATCCGCCCCGTCCGGTTTGCTTCATCGAGCGCAATCGCCACCGCAGCGGCGCTCGTGTTCCCGAAACGGTCCAGATTCACCATCACCCGCTCCAGCGGCACGTCGAGCCGTTCCGCCACTGCGGAGATGATGCGGAGGTTTGCCTGATGCGGAATCACGCACGCGAGGTCCGAGCTCTTCAGCCCGGCGTCGTCGAGAACCTGCTTCGCGCTCTCAACCATATTTGTCACCGCATGTTTGAAAGTCTCGCGCCCTTCCATTTTGATGTAGTTCAGCTCAAGGTGCGCATTCTCCGCCGTAATTGGGCATGCGCTTCCGCCACCGGGCACAGAGAGCAGGTCGGCCAGATTCCCATTGCTGCCCATGCGCGTCGCGATCACCCCGTGGCCGTGCGCGCGATGCCGCAGAATCGCTGCTCCGGCGCCGTCGCCAAACAGTACGCATGTATTGCGATCCTTCCAGTTCACGATGCTCGAAAGCTTGTCCACGCCGATCACGAGAATCGTGTTGTAAGTGTGCGATGTGATGAACTGCTGTGCGATCTCGATTGCGTAGAGAAACCCGGAGCACGCCGCGCTGATATCGAAACACGCCGCCCGCATCGCCCCGATTTTCGTTTGCACCAGACACGCGGTGCTCGGCATGAAATGGTCCGGCGTAATCGTCGCGAGGATGATGAGGTCAATTTCCTCGCCCTTGATTCCCGCATCCTCCATCGCGGCCAGCGCCGCCTTCGCAGCCATGTCGCTCGTCGCCTCATCCTTCGCAGCGATGCGCCGTTCGCGGATGCCCGTTCGTGAGGCGATCCACTCGTCGTTCGTCTCCACCATCTTCTCCAAATCCGCATTCGTCATCACCTTCTCCGGGACATAACTCCCCGTGCCGATGATGGAGACAGTGCGTTTTGGAAGATTGGCTTTAATTTGCGGAGTCATGATGGCGTTTTACTGCGTCAATAATGTGCGGGTTTACAGAATGCTGGATCGTCTCGCAGGCCATGCGAAGTGCATTCTTCATGGCGTAGGCGCTTGCGCCGCCGTGGGAGATAATGGTCACCCCGTTCACTCCAAGCAGGGGCATGCCGCCGTATTCGTCGGCGTTGGTTGCTTTGTGGACGCGCTTGAATGCGGGCTTCGCGAGAGTTGCGCCGATTTTGGTGCGGAGGCCGGCCATGAGTTCGCGCTTGATCATGGCGAACATCGCATGCGCGAGGGATTCGCAGGTTTTCAATAGGACGTTGCCGGTAAAGCCGTCGCACACGACGACGTCGGGCGGGTTGTGGAAAAGGTCGTGGCCTTCGACGTTGCCGCGGAAGTTGAGCCCGGATGCAGCGAGGAGAGGGCGTGTTTCCTTGGTAAGTGCGTTGCCTTTTTCGTCCTCGGTACCGTTGGACATGAGGCCGACTTCCGGGTTCTTCCGGCCGAGGACGCATTCGGCGTAGGCGGCGCCCATGATTGCATTTTGCACGAGGTGCGCGGGCTCGGCGTCGGGATTCGCGCCGGCGTCGATGAGCACCCAATACTTGCCGAGCGACGGCATAATGCTGGCAATCGCAGGACGTTCCACGCCGGGAAGTGTGCGGAGTTTGATGAGGGAGGCCGTGACTGCCGCGCCCGTGTGGCCGGCGCTCACCGCAGCCTGCGCGCGACCTTCCTTCACGAGATCGATTGCGCGCGAAACGGAGCTGTCCTTTTTCCGACGGACGGCATCGAGGCCGCTATCGGCCATCTCGACGATTTGCGTGGTGTGAATGATTTCGATGCGGCTGTCGTTGCAACCGTGCTTTTTAAGCTCTGCCTCGACGCGTGGCGTGTCGCCGGTGAGAAAAAGGTGCGAGATGTGGGGATACTCCCGGAGCGCGAGCACGGCTCCGTGGATGATATTCTCTGGCGCGTGGTCGCCACCCATTGCATCGAGCGCAATCTTCATGAAAGGTCGTGGCGGAATGGGTAGGCGTGCGCCCAATGGGAGCAAAGGAAAATTTCAGCGCCGCGCCGTGAGCGGAGCGCAAAAACGTTGGGCTTTTTCATTCGGCGGCTAAGGAAATTGCGTTTATCCAGCTTCCACATACTCCGATGCATCATACTCCGGTTACGAGCCCGAACGATCCAAACGCCTTCGACTGGCAGCCCCGCACGCGGCTGGTCGTCGGGGCCGGAACGCTCGGACGCATCGGGGAAATCGCGTCGGCGCTCGGGGGAAAGCGCGCGCTCGTGGTGACGGATCGCGGCATCGTGGCTGCGGGCCATGCGGAGAAGGCGTGCGATTTCCTGCGCGCCGCCGGGCTTGCGGTTTCCGTGGATGATGGAGTGCGGGAAAATCCGACGACTGCCGATGTTGCGCGCTGCGTCGGAATAGCGGCGGAAGCGGGCGCGGATATCCTCATCGGCCTCGGCGGCGGAAGCAGCATGGACACCGCAAAGGGCGCGAACTTTATCCTCACGAACGGTGGGGAAATGCGCGACTACTGGGGCGTGGGAAAGGCTTCCAATCCGATGCTGCCGTTGATTGCCGTGCCGACCACCTCCGGCACCGGCAGCGAATGCCAAAGCGCGGCGCTTATTGCGGACGAAGTGACTCATCAAAAAATGGCCTGCCTCGATCCGAAGGCGGCTGCGCGCGTGGCGATTCTGGATCCGGTTCTCACGCTCAGCCAGCCGGCGCGGGTCACGGCATGCACCGGAGTCGATGCGCTCGCCCATGCAGTGGAAAGCGCGGTCACGAAAAAGCGCACGCCGCTAAGCGCTCTATTCTCCAAGGAGGCGTTCCGCCTTTGCTCGGATGCGCTGCCGCGCGTGATGTGCGAGCCTTCAGACATTGCCGCGAGGGCGCGGATGCAACTGGGCGCGGCCTACGCGGGGCTCGCGATTGAATATTCCATGCTCGGCGGTGCGCACAGCATGGCCAACCCTCTAACGGCGCACCACGGAGTCGTTCACGGACAGGCCGTTGGCATCATGCTTCCCGGAATCGTTCGTTTTAATGCGAACGTTCCCGGGATTTACGACGATCTGCTTTCCGCGAACGGGATGCGCGACGCAGAGCAGCTCGCGTCTGCTCTGGAGCGCATCCTCGCGCTTTCCGGTCTGGCCGCACCGCTTCGGGAATTCGGAGTGACCGCCGACGGCGTGCCCGCGCTTGCAGCCGAGGCGGCGCAGCAGTGGACTGCGAATTTCAATCCGCGCCCGATTACCGCGGGCGATTTCGAGAACCTCTATTCCGCAGCCTTGTGAAAACGCTAACCGCACTTCTCTGTCTCGCAGCTACAGCACTTGCCGACGACTGGCCGATGCATCGTGGAACGCCCACGCTGACCGGCCGCGCCGCATCCGCAGCCCCGGCGAAACCCGCCCTGAAATGGACGTTCAAAGCCGGCAAGCCGGTGCTCGGTGGTGCCGCGATCGCCGGCGACCGCGTATATTTTGGAAGCAGCGCAGGCATTGTTCACTGCGTGTCGCTGGCCGACGGGAAGGAGATTTGGAAGTTCGACACCGGAAGCTCGATTGAGGCGGTGCCGCTCATTCTCGACGGTGTCTGCTACATCGGTGCCGCAGACGGACGGCTGTATGCGCTCGATGGCAACGGTAAGAAGAAATGGGAGCCGTTTGAAACCGGCGACAAGATTCTCGCGAGTGCGAGCTGGGCAAACGATCCGTCGAGCGACAAGAAATGGGTGCTCGTCGGAAGCTACGATTTCAGTTTCTACGCGATCGACACCGCCACGGGCAAACAGGTGTGGAAGGTGGAGACCGAGAACTACATCAACAGCACGCCGGCGATCACGGCCGATGGTCTTGCTCTGTTCGGCGGGTGCGATGCTTTGATGCATGTCGTGTCGCTGAAGGAGCAGAAGCATGTCCGGAAGCTGGATGCCGAGGCTTACGTTCCCGGAAGCGCCGCGGTGGACGGGAAGATGGCCTACTTCGGCGGCGATTCGAAGAAGGTTTATGCGTTCGACGTCACGAACGAAAAGCCGGTGTGGACTTATCGCGACCGCAACTTCGGATACTTCGCATCTCCCGCATTGAGCGATGAACTCGTCATCATCGGTGCGCGGGACAAACGCGTTCACGCTCTGGAACGCAAATCCGGCGAGGCCCGCTGGCACTTTGCGACGAAGGGTGATGTCGACAGCTCGCCGGTGCTTTGCAAGGACGGCGGAGTCGTTTTTGGCAGCATGGATGGCCGCGTCTATTGTGTGGAGGTCGCCACCGGCAAGGAGCGCTGGCGCTACGAAATCGGCAGCGATATCGCGTCCAGCCCCGCCGTTGCGCGCGGTCTGATCGTGATCGGAGCCAACGACGGCAACGTCTATTGCATCGGCGGCGAGTAGAGGCCGGGCATGTTGCTTTGAAAAAGGCGGGGTTTGACTCTCCGTCACCTGCTTTCTAAACGGATTGCAATGATCCGGAGTTTCCTTCTCTGCCGAACGCTTTCCCTCATCACCGCTGTTGTCGTGCCCATGCTGGCTTCCGGCGCGAATCCACCTGTGCCGTTCTCTCGCGCGCCATATCTCCAGTTCGGAAGTCCGACGATGATGCACGTCGTGTGGCGCACGGTCGGGCCTATCGAACCGGTAGTGAAATACGGGACGGAGTTGGGGAAACTCGAACACACGGTTCGCGGTGCCGGAATCGTGACGCGCGCATCGCTCGGAACTTCCGGCAAGCCCGTTCCTGCAAAATGGGAATCGCTTCGCACGAAGGAAAATCTCGCGCTTCCGAAGCTGCATTCGGCGCCGGTTGGCACGTTTCAGTATGAGGTGAAGCTGAAGGACCTCGAGCCATCCACGAAGTATTATTACGCGGTGTTCGATGGCGAAAAGCGCCTCACGCCCGAGGATGAATCGTATCACTTTATCACCCATCCGAAACCCGGCCCGGCGACCGATGTGCGCTTCTGGGTGGTCGGTGATGGAGGCACCGGACGCGAGGCGCAGGTGGCTGTGCACGACGCGATGCGGCGCACTGTCGAGGAAGAGAAAAAGCCGCTCAGTTTCTGGCTGCATGCCGGCGACATGGCCTACAACACCGGGCGCGACGTAGAGTTCCAGACGCGTTTTTTTGAGATGTACGACGCGACGCTGAGGAACCGCGTGTGCTGGGCGACCATGGGGAATCACGAGGGCGCGAACTCCAGCGGCAAGACGGGGGTTGGGCCGTATTACGATGCGTATGTCGTGCCGACGCGCGGCGAGACCGGTGGCGTGGCTTCGGGCACGGAGGCTTACTACTCGTTCGATTACGCGAACATCCACTTCATCTGCCTCGATTCTCACGATCTCTCGCGCAAGCCGGGCGACCCGATGGCGGCCTGGCTCAAGGCGGATTTGGAGAAGACGAAAGCGGATTGGATTATCGCGTTCTGGCATCATCCGCCGTATACGAAGGGTTCGCACGATTCCGATAAGGAGGCGGACCTCACCGAGATGCGGAAATTAATCATGCCGATCATCGAAGCCGGCGGTGTGGACGTCGTGTTCACGGGGCACTCCCATATTTACGAACGCTCGATGTTGATGGATGGCGCATACGGAACGCCGACGACGTCCGAAAATGTCATTCTCGACGATGGCGACGGTCATCCCGATGGAGACGGTGCGTATCGAAAGAGCAAGGGAATCAAAGCGCACGAAGGAACGGTCCAGGTCGTCACCGGCAACGCCGGTCAGGTGCTTGGCCGGGTGGGGACCATGCCCGTGATGCGCAGCATCGTGGTCGAGCACGGCGGTGTGCTGGTGGATGTGAAAGGCGACACCCTCGTCGCGCGGATGATCAATCGCGACGGAGTGGAGTCGGATGAGTTTTCCATCGTGAAGCGCGGCAGCGTCACACCGGTGCGGCTGCCGTTTCCGTGGATGCCGCCCGAGTACAAAAAGCCCGAGACGAGCGCGCCGACCGTCCTGAAACCGCCGGTCGATCACAAGGCCGTGGTGCCGGAGAATGCGGAGTGGACTTACAACTACGAACTTCCCGTGCAGGGTCGCGACTGGACAACGTCGGGATTCGCTGCCGAAGGTTGGAAGAAAGGCGCGGCCCCGCTCGGGTTTGGGAAGGTGAACTTCCGCACGGATGTGCGCGGGATGAAGCGGAAATACACCGTGCTCTATGCGAGGCATGAGTTCTCCATCGAGCAGGCGGATCGCGTTACGGAACTCGGATTGAACATCGATTACAGCGACGCATTTGTAGCCACGATCAACGGTCGCGAAGTCGCGCGGCAGGGAGTTACGAGGAGCAGCGGACGGAATGCGCAGGGCGTGAAACCCCGCGAAACGAAAGGCACGCGTTACTTCGTGCTGCCGGACCCGCAGAAGACGCTGAAGGACGGTGTGAATGTCCTGACCATTGAAGTGCACAACAGCGCTGCGGACCGGCCGGATTTGCTGCTAAACCCGACGCTCATCATCGAAGACTGATGAAAACAAACCTTCTGCTGGCTCTGCTTTCGGCCGCGGCATTTGCCCACGAGGGACCGGAGCACGAAATCGAAGAACTCACCGAGCGGATAAAGAAGCACGGCGAGTCCGCTGAACTGCTCACCGAGCGCGCTGCGGAGTATCGCGTGCTGGGCAAGCTAGCGGAGGCGACGAAGGATCTGGAGCGTGCGGTGATGCTCGATTCGGAATCCGTGCCTACGCAGCGCGAACTCGGGCGCGTGCTGCTGCTCGGCGGCAAGCATGATGACGCTTTGCTCGTCGTTGCGCGTGCGCTGAAACTGCCTGCGGAGGATGTTGTGGAAACCGCATCGCTTCGCATTCTTCGTGCGGAGATTCACTTCGCGAAAAAGGACGACAAGAAGGCGCTGGAGGAGTGCGATGCCGGGCTGAAACTGCACCGGCAGAATCCCGAATGGTATCTGCTCCAGAGCGAAATTCAGCGCAGGCTGAAGGCGCACAAGGAGCGCATCGCCGGGCTGGAGGAGGGGATTGCACAGACGGGTGCCGGCGTGCTGGAAATCGAGCGGGTGGAGGCGATGATGGATGCCGGAAAGTTTGCGGATGCGCTTAAGACCATAGAAGCGGAGCTGGCAGATTCGCGCATCAAGAGTTCGTGGCTGATCCGCCGTGCGAGAGCGTTCCTTGGGACTGGAAAGAAAGCCGATGCCGAGCGGGATTTGAACGATGCGCTCGACGAGATCGCGGGGCGGCTGAATGTGAAGATGCCGGATGGACCGCTGCTGCTCGACAAGGCGCTTGCGCTGGAATTGCTCGACGAAAAAAGGGAGGCGCTGAAAGCCTACGAAGCGGCGAAAACCGCCGGTGCATCCGGGACGGTGGACGAGCGAATCAAGGCGCTGCGGGAAGCGACTGGTGAGCGCGAGCCCGCCAGTTCGGCCGAGCCAAAATCCGAGAACTCCGAGTCGAAGTGATTTCGATTACAGAGTAATTGGCACACCCGGAACCGGAATAATTATTTCGGTTTCGGGAAGCAGCGGACGAATCAAACCGGCTAGAGCGCCAATGGCGGCCGGGTCGCCGTGAACGAGGACGAGTTTCCGCGGCTTGGTTCGCACGACGTAATCGACGATGGATTCGCGAGTCGCGTGCGCGCTGAAATTGTAGGTGCCGATTTCGCATAGCACCGGCTCCGGAGCGTGTTCCGGTCCGAGGCTGATGATATCGCCGGTCTTCGAATTTCGCAGGATTCCGCCGGGCGATTCCGGGTCGGCATAGCCGATGAAGAAGATCGCGTTCTCCGGCCGCGAGAGGAACTTGCGCGCCACGGTGTTCGAGAGCGTTTTCGGCATCATCATGCCGCTGCTGAGGGCGAAGATTCGGCGCGGGCGGACCTGGATTTCGTATGCATTCGGTCCGCCGATTACAAATGGTGCGACGTCGTCCATCAGGTCGAGGTCGGGGAGGTGGCGCGCGGATTTGTGCGCGAGTTTGTCGTAGGTCTCGGTGAGTTTTGCGCCGAGGCCGCCGATGTAGATGGGGCACTTTGGCAGGCTTCCCCGCTGGCGGAGCGCGTCGTACATGGCGAGAAACTCCTGAGTTTTTCCGAGGGCGAAAAGCGGAACGAGGACGCAGCCGCCCCGTTCAAAGACGCGGCGGATGTCCGCGGCGAGCCGTTCCATTTCGGCTTCCCGGGTGAAGCCGGGAAGTTTCGGAGTGTCGCCGCGCGTGCTTTCCATGATCATCACGTCGCACGGTTCCTTGTCGAACTCCGGGAAGCGCGCGGCGCGGGAGATGTTCTGGTCTTCAAACTGCACATCGCCGGCGTAGAAGACGGTTTTCCCTTCCGCGCGGATGAGCGTGCCGACGGAGCCCAGAATGTGGCCTGCGTCGAAGAACTCCATGCTGAACGGGCACTGCTCTGCGGGGCTGACGCGGTCGCCCGCGAGATCGAAGCGGATGTTGAGCGGAATTGGTTTCCAGCGCCGGAGCCCAGAGTCGATTTCCCTATGGGTGAAAAGCGGGAGGCCCGGAACATCGCGTTCATTTTTCTCCGCGAGCATGACGTTCACGGAGTTGTGCAGCATCGTCTCGCCGATGTGCTTTGTGGCTTCCGTCATGAGTACGGGTGCATCGGGATGACGGCGCATGGCGGCCGGAAGCGAGCCGATGTGATCCTGATGGGCATGCGACATGACGATCGCATCGAGCGACCCGTCGGCGACAAGTTCGAGGCGCGGGAGGCTGTCGGTGCCTTCGCGTTTCGGATGGGCGCCGGTGTCGAGCATCAGGCGCTTTCCTGCGGCTTCGAGGAGGTAGCAGTTTGCGCCGATGTCGAGGACGCCGGTGAGGTTGGTGAATTTCATGGGATTAGAACAGGAGGTTACGCAGCTTTTTTGGGATCGCGAAGCGCAGAAGCAGGATCAGGTCAAATATTCCGAGCGGCAGGATTCCCGGTAAAAGCGTAAGTTTTGCCCCGGCGGCCCAGATTGCGGCGGCGGTGTATCCGCCTGCGAGGACGAGGCACGTGACGAGCGCGGTCCACCATTTCATCCGCTGGAACCACATGCTGGCCACCGCGAGAATGCCGATCAGCGCCCAATCAAAATACGGTCCGGCTTTTGAGAGCCATGCTCTTGCGTAGATGGTTCCGAGGGCCGCTGCTGCGACTTCCCCACCGGGAACTTTGCGTCCGCTTTGGAGTGTGAGGCCTGCTGCGGCCGAGTCGCTGCGGCTGAGGAAGAGCGCCTTGTTTTTGAAAAGCAGCGGCGACACCTGCGGCTCGGCTCCCGTGTCGAGTTGTTGGCGCGTGAGGACGAAGGTGTCGAAATCCGCGCGGTTGATAGGAGCGCGGAGGTTCACGGCCATTCGGCCGGTGGCGTCGATGGGAATATTGATGGATTCGCCGACGAGCACGTGAGACCCGAGGACGATTTCCACTTCGTCCGGCGTGACTTTCTCCAGCAGCATCAGGCATTGCAGGACGAGGCTGGGCACCGTCTGGCCGCGGTAGCGCAAAACGAGCGGGAATCCCGCGGTTGGCGGATTGGTTTCTGGGATATTCATCCAGCCTGGGACCGTGGAAAGCCGGTAATCCTCCCGCGCCCACGCTTCCACGATGGTGAACTCCGGAATCGCGCTGATGTCGCCCTTAACTCGTCGCACCACAGGCATCGGCTGCACATCGGGAACACTTTGCGCATCCTGCGACCAGCCGAGCCGGCCGCCGAGGATGAGTCGGGGCGAGCGGTGGATTTGATCCATCAGCATACTCTCAAACATCGGCTGCCGTTCCCGACCGGAGAATGCTCCTCGCTCGAAATCGAGCGGGCTCTCGACGATGAGCAGCGGCGGATCAAACGGCAGGGCGGCGTGGAAAAAGAGCGAGAAATCCTCCGGTCCCCACGGCCACGGGTGCTTTTCCAGGGTTGAGTCGTTGATTTCGACCAGCGTCACCGGACCCGGTGAGCCGGGGGCGGGAGCATATTGCTGGAGCCACTCGTGCCAGCGGCGCTCGTAGGGCGCAAGCGGACCCACGGCGGCCTCACGAATGAGCGTAAGACCGGCGAGGATGACAAAGATGGAGTAAACCGGCGCCAGGCGGCGAAACATGCGGCGGCAGCGTTACGGAAGCGCGAATCCGAAGACAATGCAGATTTGCGGGCACACGCGCGTCGGGCCGCGTATTTCTCCGCAACTATGCCGTTTCTGTAACCAACCGGACGCTTGCAAATCACATAAATATGACGAAGCTTGCCAACCCGTTTTGTCTCTCACCCGTTACTTCATGCTCAGAAACCTACTGGCAACAGCCGCCGTTATTTCCCTCAGCCTGTCATCCGCGTTCGCAGCACCCGTCGCGGTGAATGACTCTTATTCGACGAACGAAGATTCTCCGCTTCAGACGGGGGGAGGGGCGATTCTTTCGATCAATTTCGAATCGACCAACCTCGCCACGGGAACCTGGCTCTATCTCGATAAAATTAAGAACAATCAGGCTGGTCAGACGCCCGATGACTATCCGCTCGACGGTGCGGGTCGGAACTGGAAGGCGCTCAACTACGATACCGCGACTTCTGTCGTGGGACCGTGGGGTTCGGGTGCATTGCCGCTGGTTGGTGGCGTTGTGGATGCCGTGCCGACAGCGCCATCCGTATTGACCGGGCAGAACTCCACGGCCAGCACCGTGACGACGTATCTCTTTCGTAAGGTTGTCAATGTGGATGCAGCAACGGCTGCCATTGCGAACTGGACCCTTCGGGCGGTCGCAGACGATGGTGCGATTTTCTATCTGAACGGCGTGGAAATCGCCCGCCTTGGGATGGACTCCGCGACTTGGCAACCAGCGGGCGCGCTTTCGACGCTCACCGGCACCCCCGCGTCGGGCAACGAGGCTACTTACACGGACATCGCGGTGAATCTCGCCGGCAAACTTGTGGCCGGGGATAACGTCATCGCTGTAGAGGTGCACCAAGTTTACGTAGGCGGCACTTACGCAAGTTCTGATATCGGGCTCGATATGTCGTTGGCCCCGGCCTCCGGCACCACAGGCGGTTTTACCTATGCCGACAACACTTTCGGGACCACCGCGCCGGACGCTTACGCGAGCGGGAATCTGCTCACAAATTTCGGGAATCCGGGAAGTTCGCTGAATATCTCAATGCAGCGTCCCACCTTTCCCAGTCAGAGTGTTTCCGGTGGATGGAGTCGAACGATAAATATGCCGACTGCCGGAACTTTGCGAATCTCGCTGGACGCGCGTCTGCGTATGCTTGGTGGATTTGAAACGGGCGAATTCGGGCAGGCGATACTGTCTGTAGATGGCACGCGTCGTGGTTCCGTCGGCACTGCGCCGAATCTCAGTTTAATTCAAACGTTCGGGCAGGGTGGAGCGGCGGATCCATTAACTGAAGTCCCGAGTACGTGGCAGTCTTTCACCATCGATATCCCGGCGATGGCCGCGGGAGATCACACGATAGTTCTGGGCGGATTCGTCAACCGGCCCACCGACAATTTCGAGAACTGCCAGGTCTACTTCGACAACTTGAACATTTCAGTTGTCGGCGGCGGCTCCGGCATTCTGGCGAACGACACCGGCGGTGCGGTGAGCGCGGCATTGGTGACCGGACCTTCGAATGGAACGCTGAATCTTCAGGCGAACGGCAATTTTACGTACACTCCGGCTGCGAACTTCAACGGCACGGATTCGTTTACCTATACGGCGAGCGATGGCGTGGACACTTCGGCGCCGGCGACTGTTTCCATCACGGTGAATCCGGTGAACGACGCTCCGACTGGAACGCTCGACTCATACACCACGAATCGGAACACGACCCTCAATGTGCCGGCGGCTTCCGGTGTTTTGATTAATGATTCCGACATCGATTCGCCGCCAGCGAGCCTGACTGCGGTGCTCGGGGCGAATGCTGCAAACGGCAACGTCACGCTCAATGCGAACGGCTCCTTTACGTACACGCCGAACACGGATTTCGCGGGCGCGGACACCTTCTCGTACCGTGTCAGTGACGGCACGGCGCAATCGGCGCTCGTTTCGGTAAATATCACCGTTTCCAGTATGAGCCCGCCGACCGGTGTCGCGGACAGCTACACGATGGTGCGCAATACATCGCTGAACGTGACGGCAACAGCCATCGGAACGGTGACTGAGGACGTGATTCCCTACGGAGCGACGGGCTGGAAGTATCTCGATAACGGCACCGACCAGGGAACCGCATGGCGCGGCGTGGGATTCAACGATTCCGCATGGTCGACCGGCACCGCGGAACTCGGCTACGGCGACGGCGATGAGGCGACCGTGATTGGTTTCGGCCCCGACTCCGCAAACAAGTATATCACGAGCTACTTCCGGAAAGTGATCAACGTGGCCGACATCCATCGGGTTACGAACGTCGAAATCTCGCTCATCTACGACGACGGCGGGGTCGTTTACGTGAATGGGAACCGCGTGCACGCCACGCCGAGCATGGCCGTGGACCCGGCTTACAATTCCCTTGCTCCCATCAACAGCGAACAGGTCACGCTCACGACCAGTTACACGGTTCCGCAAAGCTTCCTCGTCGAAGGGCCGAACACCATCGCGGTCGAGATTCATCAAAACACAGTCAGCAGTTCGGACCTCACCATGAACCTCCGCCTGCGGCTTACGAAGAGCGTCTATGCGGGCGTGCTCGCGAACGACACTGATATCGAAAACGACCCGATGACAGCCACGCTCGTGACCGGGCCTGCGAATGGAACGCTCACCCTGAACGCGAATGGCACCTTCACGTACACGCCGACGGCCGGCTATCTCGGCACGGACTCGTTTGTCTATCGGGCTGTGGACGCTACCGGGCCTTCGGCAAACACGACCGCCACGATTACAATAATCGCCGGGCCGAATCAGGCACCGCTCACTTTGGCTGACAGCTACAATGGCACCGAGGATAGCGTGCTCACCGTTGCAGCCGCCCAGGGTGTGCTCGCAAACGATGCCGACGGGGAAGGGGACGCCTTCACCGCCGAACTCGCCGCGGGCTTGAGCCCCGCCAATGCCGGTGTCCTTTCGTTGCAGACATCCGGTGCTTTCACTTTCACACCGGCGGCCGACTTTTTCGGCACTGCAACATTCTCGTACCGTGCGCGCGACGTTGGAAACGCGGCATCTGCGCCGACGACGGTCACGCTCAACATCGCCGGAGTGAATGACGCACCGGTGGGTGTCGCCAACACCTACTCGACAGACCCGGAAGTCAATCTGAACGTTCCGGCTCCGGGCGTGCTTGGCAATGACACCGATGCGGATGGGAATCCGCTCACAGCTTCGCTCGTCTCCGGCTTGAGCCCCGCGGGTGCAGGCGCGCTTGTCCTGAATGCGGATGGCTCATTCACCTATGCGCCTGCGATCGGCTTTTCGGGAACGGCTACGTTTGTTTACCGGGCGAACGACGGAGTCGTAAACTCGGGCAACACGACGGTGACGCTCCGAATCAACGGACGACCGGTTGCGAACGACGACACCTACGCTGCGACTGAAGATACGCCGCTTTCCATCGCTGCGCCTGGTGTGCTCGCGGATGACACCGACCCCGAAAGCGATCCGCTCACTGCCATTCTCGTTTCCGCGCCGGCTGCAAATACGGGCGCTGTTACCCTCAATGCAAACGGCTCATTCACATTTACGCCCGCGGCAAATTTCAACGGAGCCGCCTCGTTTACTTACAAGGCAAACGATGGAGCTCGCGATTCGATTGCGCCCGCGACGGTCATAATCAACGTCGCGCCAGTAAACGACGCGCCTGCTGCGGTTGCGGACTTTTACGGCACAGCCACCGATGCGCAGCTCGTGGTGCAGGCTGCGGCTGGACTGCTCGTCAACGACACGGATGTGGAATCGCAGCCGCTGACGGTGGCGCTTTTCGGTCAGCCTTCGCATGGCGCCGTCACTGTCAACGGCGACGGATCTTTCGTCTATACACCGAATGCCGGCTTCACCGGTCTCGATGCGTTCACTTACCGCGCCACGGATGGAAGCGCACAATCGGGCATCGCCACGGTTTCGGTGAACGTCGGCTTCGATCCGTCGAATATCGTAATCAACGAACTCATGTACCACCCGCTCTCCGACATTGATGCGGAGGAGTACATCGAACTTCACAATCGGGGAACGGTCCCTGTCCCGATGGCGGGATGGAAATTTACATCCGGTGTGAACTTCATCTTCCCGGCCGTCACCATTCCGGCCGGCGGGTATCTTGTCGTTGCCGCCAACTCCGCCACGTTCACCGCGACTTATGGTTCCGTTCCTCTCCTCGTAGGTGGATGGACCGGTACCCTTTCAAACAGTGGTGAGAAAGTCCGGCTCCAAGACCCGAATTCGGCGGCTGCGGACGGATATAGCACGGCAGATGAAGTGACCTATTCCCGCGAGGGCGACTGGGGTTTGCGGCGTGCGCTTACGCTCGGCGGAGAGACCGGCTTTGACTGGGTGTCCAAAGCAAACGGTTTCG
>SXGQ01367090.1_pt1 | contig 35189 bp, 21 predicted proteins | sample 3178371 | NCBI WGS metagenome assembly SXGQ01 (sample SAMN11356859, study PRJNA531348) | freshwater metagenome | isolation source: freshwater sample F1-20 | place: China: Fuxian Lake, Yuxi | collected 2017-12-25 | reverse complement strand
GATTTCCGCCGCGCTCCGCGAGCCGGGCCAAAGCAACGGGAGGAGATTTTTCGCCGCGTCTACGGTGGCGACGCCGGGTTTTTTCTGGAGAAGAGCCCGTGGAAAATCGCCGAACTTCAGCGGCAGCACCTGAAGGACATGGTCATCCGCCAGGCGATCGGCGATCGCGATGAAACGTTCGAGAACAACCGCGCCTTCCACGAACGCATGACGTCCCTCGGGATTACCCACACTTGGACCGTGGTTCCCGGCGTCGGGCATGACCCGATGCGACTGATCCGCGCCATGGGCGGCGATTTCTGGGCGTTCCACCGTGCGGCATTCGCCCGCGCGGAAGCGCCCGTACGCGAATAGCTCTGGAACTCGGCCCGGGGTTCACCTTTCGCCTCCGAGCCATGGTCGGGAAATGCAATCGACCCCGGGCACGCCCTGTCTCCGCTTCTCCCACTCCACGCACGCTGACAGCAGACAACGGGGCCATGAGGTCGTACCCAACGGCCCGCCTCCCGAAATCGTGCTCTGGCAATTTCTGCGCCGCGTTCCGAGGGAACCTTCCAGCTGTGAAACCCAAGCGATCCGCCGTCGCACTCCATACCATTCCACAGCACCATGAACATCTTCGGTGGTGCGACTTTTCTCCCGACGACGTCCAGTCCTAGAGCGCTCACCGCTCAACACATCCCCTTCCGCTAGGTGAGTGCACGGCCGGGATCGCTTGGATTGTTCGGCGTTGCCGCGGCGACCAGAATCATGGCCCCATCACGGCACCCCATGAATCCGCGTTCCGCTCATAGCCTTTCCCGTCGCGGCTGTCTCGCCCGCGGCGGCGCGTGGCTCGCTTTTCTCTCTGCCAGCCCGCTGCTGCGGGCGGCCGCGGCGAAGAAGGAGCGCGGGGCGGGCAAGGTCGAGACACCGCCCCCGACCAAGCCGCCGCTTGAACCCGTCGACATCGCGCGTCTGCCGGCAGGCTGCGAACGGTTCGATCTCTTCCTGCTCATCGGGCAGTCCAACATGAAAGGCCGGGGCGTCATGCCCGCGGAGCCGCTGCGCGACGAGCGCATCGTCATGATGCACCTGCGTGACGACGCTTGGTACCTCGCGCGGCATCCGCTGCATCTCACCGGCAACGCGCGGACGTTCGCCGGGCACGACAACGCGGGGGTCGGCCCCGGGCTCACCTTCGCCACCACCGTCGCCGCACGAACGCCGCGTGCCCGTCTCGGGCTCATTCCCTGCGCCGTCGGCGGCTCGTCAATCGCACTCTGGCAAAGGGGCGCCAGGCTCTACGACGACGCCGTGCGTCGCACCAAAATCGCGCTGCGGCCGGCAGGGCAGGTACAGCCGAAACTCCGCGGTGCCCTCTGGCTCCAAGGCGAAGCCGACGCCACCGACGCCCGCTTCCCCGGCCATGAGGAAAAATTGCTCCGGCTGGTGGACGATCTACGCGCCGACCTCGGCGAGGCCAAATTGCCCTTCATCGCCTGCACCATCGGCGAGATGCGCGCCGACGGCGACGGACGCCGCAACGCCGACATGAACCGCCTGCTGATGTCTCTCCCGCAAAAACGCCCGCACACCGAGTGCGTCGACGCCCGCGACTTGAAAACGCACATCGGCGACCAAGTGCATTTCGACACCGCCGCCCAGGAGGAGATCGGCCGGCGCTACGCCGGAAAGTACCTCGAGTTGGCCGCCGGCTGATCCGGCTCCGAGCCAGGACTACGGCACCTCGTAAACCTCGACCAGCACCTGCCCCGCTCCGGGACCACCGGTCGCCTGGGCCGTGTAGTTCCCGGGCGCCAGCGTGAGCAGAAGGATGGCGTCGGTCGTGGTGGGCCCGCGGGGCGCAAACGCCCCGACTCCGGTCCCCACCGCGGCGAGTTGCGGGTCCCCGCCCCAGTTGTCGTTTCCCGCGATCCGCGTTCCGGCCGAGAAAAGCTCGAGCCGTGGATCCGCCATCACATCACCGGGGGAGAGGCCGAACTGCGTCAAAGAGGGCCCCATCGCGCGCACGAGCACGGTGCGCGCCGTGACGCCGCCGAGCACGAAGCCCGCCGTCAACAGGTCTCCCGCCGCGACCTGTTTGCGCACGGATACGTTGATCAAACGCGGCGTTGCCGGACCGGCGGACGCGGAAGGCGTGGCGTCGAACATTTCCGCCAGGACCGAGCCCGCGGCCGGGGTCGCGGCGCCCACGCGCACCGTGTAGGCGCCGCGCGCGAGGGCGGGCTGGAAAAGCGCGGCGTCGCGCGAACCGTTGGCCAGCGCGAAAGCCCCGACCCGCCCGAAAACGTCTCCCGCGGTCGTGCTCCAGTCGTCGTTGGAAGCGAGCGGCGCGGCGGCGATCAGCTCCAACCGGGGATCCGCCAGGGTCTCTGCGGCCGGGATTCCGAACTGCACGAGCCCGGGACCCACCGCCCGGAATAACAGCGGTTTATTGCCCGTCGTGCGATCCCCGCCGATCACGGTCCCGACCGTGAATTCCGGATCCTGGGGATCGACGGCCGTGAGGATCGAAAGGTTGATCAACCGACCCGCGTCGGCTGAGGCCGACAACGTCAGCGTGGCGGCCGATGACGTCACGGAGCCGACGGCGTTGGCCGCGACGCACGTGTAAACGCCCGCCTCGGCGGCGCCGATGCCGCGCAGGATGAGGAGAGCGGAGGTGGCGCCCGGCAAGGGCACGCCGTCCCGACGCCATTGGAATGCCGGCGCCGGATCGCCGGCGGCCGCCGCCTGGAAAACAACCGTGGACCCGGGCGCGACCGATTGTGACCGAGGCGCGGCCGAAAAGACCGGCGCCGAGCGCGCCGTGACGGTGAGCGAAGCTGCGGTACTAGCCGCACGTCCACCGGAGTTGCTCACCTCGACCGAGTAGGAACCCGCATCCCCAGCCTGGACGTCGGTGAGCGTGAGCGTATCGCTGAGGGTCGCCGGACCGAGCGCCGCGCCGTTCCGGCGCCACTCATAGAGCCGGGGCGTGGAGCCGGTGGCCGCGACCGTGAACGTTACGGTCTGCCCCGGGCGGGCCTCGATGGCGGCGGGAGGTCGCGTGATGACGGGCGCCACCGGTCGCGCGGTGACGTTCAGGTTCATCGTGCTGGTGGCCGATCCGCGGCTGTTCGTGACCGTGACGCTCCACGTCCCGCTACTCACGATCGCGACATTGTTGAGCGTCCACGTGGCGGTGGAAACCCCCTGCACGAGGCCATTACGACGCCACTGGTAGGTGAAAGGCGCGGTGCCGGACACGCCGACCGCGAAGTCCACCGCATCGCCCTCGACCGGACTCTGGTCAGCCAAGGCCAGAGTGATGCGCGGCGCCACCGCTCCCTCGTTCGAGGCGTAAAGGAAAGCGGCACCCTCGCGGTCATCGGCCGTCAGCGCGTCGACGTCGCCGGAACGGCTGTTCATTACCGCGGACACGAACTGGCCGGCCTCATCGGGGTGACCGAGGCCGATCACATGACCGAATTCGTGCAGCGCCACGCGGGAAAACTCGGCGGAGCCGCCGCCCGGGGATTTGAGAGGACCACGGTAGGACTCCCACGTGTAACGGGTGTTGAAGATGACGTCCGCCTCGGTGCGTCGGGTGCCGACACGCCAGACAGTGGTCACCGCGAGAGTCGAATCGCCAAAGGCGCGCCCGAAGATGTCGCCGCGAAAAACAACGTTGTTCACGCCGTTGCCGTCACCGATCGGAGCGGAGGAGTCGGCGATCCAGGTGAAACGCGAGCGGACCATGGAACGGTTCCACTCGGCCAGCATGTCGGCGGCGGCGGTATTCCAAGTGCGTCCGTCCGCGAGCACCGGGCCGGTGCCCAACTGGAGGTGCATGACGATATTGCCGTCGGGCCACACGGGGCTGCCGCCGATCGGGGTGAACGCATGCGAGACGTAGAGCGGCAGAGCGAGGCCGGCGAACGGAAGCAGATGGAGCAAACGGCGCATGGCTCAGGGCAGACGGGCCCGCAGGGCCTCGGAACGCACGGCGGCCGTGAACTCCGCCGGGCTCAGGGGCCGTGCGGCGGCGAGCGACTGACGCGACGTCAGCACCGCGACCGCCGGAGCGGTGAGGGGCAGCGCCACATCGTCGGGCCGGACGAGCGGCGCGCCGTTGTCGCGCGCGACAAACTCCGCGCCGGCGGGGTCGAGGAGTACGCGGTAACGCCCGTGGGCCATCGCGACCAACGGACAGATCTGCGGACCCGAACGCTCCACGAAGACGATCTCGCGGCCGCCCGGCTCGAAACGCGGCATGCCGGCGACCTCGAGCGTGAGGTCGCCGACGGTGCCCCCCAGGAACTCGAGGGTGACCTCGGAGGGAAGCGGCGCGCCGCGGATCACCTCGGTGACGCGGAAGGTCACCCGCGTGAAGATCGCGCGGTCGGGACCACGCGTGACCAGTTCCGAGCGCAACGAAACCACCTCCCCGCGGAAGACGCTGGCCGCGCGGGAAACCAATTGCGGGAAGTCGGGCGGCTGGACCGTGGTGGCCAAGGCGGGCGACGCGGCGACGAGCAGACCGCCCAGCAGGGCGATGGCCCGTAGGCGGATCGCACGCCGGAAAGCGGAGGCGCGTTCAGGCGGAGACATCGGGAAAACCCGTGCGCCAATCCGGGCGAAAGACAAATACTCTCCAGGTGAACCCATGCCCGCGGCCTGCGGCGAACGGGTTTTCGGACTGTCCCGCGAATTGACGCCACTCGCCCCTCGACTCAGCCGCCGGGTGGCGACGACTTTGAGCGAAACCACCCGCCCGGTTCGGAAGCCGCGGCGACCCTGCCCCATGAAAGCCCACTCAATGATCCGCCTTCTGCTTCGAGCCTCGGCCGCGCTCGCCGTTTGTCTTTTGGCCACGCCAGGTACCGCGCAATCCACCTTCGGCTCCATCGGCGGCCGGGTTTTGAACGCCGCCAACGGGTTGTATCTGGCTCGCGCTCTGGTGAGCGTGGAGGGCACGGCGCTGGAGGTGCTGACCGACGATTTCGGCAACTATCTCCTCCGCGACGTTCCCGCCGGTCCGGCCCGCCTGCGCGTCGTCTACACCGGACAGACCACGCTCTCCGTCGCGGTCGAGGTCTCGCCGGCCGGCACCACCCAGCGCGATCTCATCTTCAACGAGAGCGCCACCTCCTCGGCGCGCAGCACCGTGCGGCTCGACCGATTTGTCGTGGCCGGGGACAGGTTCCGCACCGCGCAGGAGATCGCAATCAACGAGGAGCGTTTCTCGGTGAACATCAAGAACGTGGTGTCCTCGGAGGCCTTTGGTGACATCCCGGAGGGCAACGTCGGGGAGTTCGTGAAGTTCCTCCCTGGCGTCGAGATCGGCTACGGCGGCACCTACACCTCCGAAGCGGACGCCACGGGCATCTCCGTGCGGGGATTCGGGGCCGAGGACACGGCGATCTACATCGACGGCGTGCCCGTCGCCAACGCGTCTCCCGCGAGTCTTTCCCGCGCCGTCGGGCTGGACATGCTTTCCATCAACAACGCGTCGCGGGTGGAGCTGATCAAGGTGCCCACCCCCGACATGCCCGGGAACTCCATCGGCGGGCAGATCAACCTCGTGAGCAAGTCGGCGTTCGAGTACGCGCGCCCCAGCACGAGCGTTCGCGCCTATCTCAGCGTGAACTCGCAGAATCTGGATATTTTCTCCCGTGCGCCCGGACCCACGGACCGGGAGATGTTCACCGCCAAACCCGGCTTCGATCTCACCTATGTGCGACCGGTGAACAAGACGCTGGGTCTGTCCCTCACGCTCTCATCCTCGAACCAGTTCAACGAGAACCAGCGGGCCCGTCCCGAGTGGCAGGCCACGCCGGTCACAGCCGTCGACCTGCGCCCCGTCGGAGGACCGGCCGGCGCCACCCTCACCAGCCTCACCGGCGGCCACACCTCGGATTACCTGCATCCGTTCCTCACCCGCTTCTCGCTCACCGACTCCCCTCGCTATTCCAACCGGCACTCGGCGGCGGTGAAGGTGGATTGGCGCCCGGCGCCCCGGCTCACGCTCGCCGCCAACTACCAGATTTCGGTCTACGACTCGGCCGACGCGGCGCGCCGCCTTCAGATCCGGATCCAACGGCCGCAGGATTGGACGGACACTAAGTCCATCTCCTATCCCTACGTGAACGCGCCGCAGTCCGCCAACGGCGCGGTTTTCAACCCGAACAGCACGCTCGCGATGAACATCGATTCACGGGACAAGATCGGGACCACCCACACCGGCTACGTGAAGGCCGCATGGTCCGCCGGCGCCTGGAACATCGCCGCGGTCGCCAGTGCCTCGACCTCCCGCGGGTCCTTCAAGGACGTCGAACACGGCCACTTCTCCACCGTCGACCTGAGCGCGAGCATCGGCCGCATCGCTTTCGAGGACATCCGGGACGGAGTGCCCCGCTCGACCCGGATCTGGGATCGCAACAATAGCGCGGTCGATTTCACCCGATTGTCCGCGTGGACCCCGGATTCCATCCAGGCCCGCTCGGGCAAGGCGGAGTCGCTCGACGACGAGTTCACCTACAAGCTGGACGTCCGGCGCGAGCTCCTGACCGGCCCGACGCTGCAGCTTTCCGCCAAGACCGGTTGGTATCGCGAGCAGGCGCTGAAGAAAAAGTGGGGTGTCGGCACCGGCTATCGCGAGACCTACACGGGGACGATGCCCCCGACCGCGGAGTACCTGGACACGACCTATTACAACATCGAGCCAGGGTTCGGCTTCGCTCCCCAGCAATGGGCCAGCACCTACCGCTTGTACGATTTTTACCAGAAGAACCGCTCCCTGTTCAGCGCCGCGAGCGACAGCGACCAGGTCAACAACTACAACAGCTACGTTAATCAAAACAAACGCATCAAGGACACCTCGGATGCCTGGTACCTCCAACTCGAGGGACGCGCCCTTGCGAACCGGCTGACCTTTGTGGGAGGCCTGCGCCAAGAGCAGTCGCGGCGGACCGGCCGCGGTCCGCTGACCGACAGCAAATGGAATTTCATCAAGACTGCCTCCGGCGAACTCTACCGGGATGCGGCCAATCCCAATGGCGTGCGGATCGACCTCGCGACCAGCAATCTCTTCGCCGCGACCCCGGCCGGCGCGGCCCTGCGCAACGCGCTCGCGGCGCAGCGGATCGCCTTCCCCGACCGGGTCATCCTCAACACGACCCTCGAGGGGCGCCGACTGCAGCTCAAACCCCTCCAGGAAGTGCGCGCCCGCTCCAAGGGTGAACCGGCGCCCAGCCTGAACCTGGCCTACAACCTGACGCCGAATCTGACCGCGCGCCTTGCCTGGTCCCGCACGTTCGGCCGCATCGCGCTCGAGGACTCCACCAGCGGGCTCCTCTCGGGCAACGGGGCCTTCGTCATCAACGAGAGCGAGACGGCCGGCGCTATGCCCGCGGGCACCATCTCGGTGGCCAATCCGTCGCTGAAACCGTGGATCTCAGACAATTGGGACTACCAGCTCAGCTACTACACCTCTTCCGGCGGCAAGCTCGCGGCCTCCTACTTCACCAAGAGCGTGAGCAACTTCCAGGAAAGCGTGTCCTACGCCGCCGGCACGGAGGGATTCAGCGAGGTCGTGTCCGCCATCGGCCTCAATCCCGCGGAGTACGACGGCTGGATCGTGAACACGGCCTACAACGGGATCGGCACGGCCAAGGTGAGCGGCTATGAGCTCGAGGTGCGCCAGAACCTCGGGCAACTGCCGGTCATCGGCGCGTGGGGTCGCCACTTCAACGTTTTCGCCAACTATACCGACAAGAAGCGCCGGCAGACCGCCACCAACCGCCTCACCGCCCGTCCCGCCGCGGACCGCACGGCCGCCGCCGGGGTGAACGCGAACTTCGCCTCGTTCAGCGTGCTGCTCAAGGGCACCTGGAGCGACGTGCAGCTCGATCCCTCCGGGAGCCAGCAGACCATCTCCTACGCCGGCACGCCCTACCTGCTGGCCACCTACCTGCCCGCCACCTTCAAACTCGACACCAATCTCAGCTGGCAATTCTCGCGGCACTACGGGGTGTTCTTCAGCGCGCGCAACGCGCTGAACCGCTCGAACCGCAAGTACCGTTACGATCTGCAGGGCATGTACCCGGCCTACGCCCGCTGGGACGACATCCGGCGGTTCGGCGTCCAGATGACGTTCGGACTGCGCGGAACCTTCTGAGACACCCCGCGCCGGAGTGATCATGCGACCACGCCTTTCCGGGCTTCGCCGTCTCGCCGTCTTCACCGCCCTCGCGTTTTCCAGCGCCGCGGCAACCGCCGCCGACCCGGCCTACGCGGTGACCGCGCGGGCCCGGGCCGACAAGATCGTCACGACGCTCTCCCTCGCGGACCCCGCGCAAGCCGACCGGGTGCGCGACCTGATCGCGGGGCACTATCAGGCACTCCACAACCTCCACGCCCGGCGGGACGCCGCCCTCGCTTCCGCGAACTCAGCGGAGGCAGTCCGGGTACGCGGTGAAATCGACGCGGACCTTGCCGTCCTGCACGCCCGCTACCTCCGCGCGCTGGGTTCCGAGCTCACGGTGGATCAAATCGAACGGATCAAGGACGGCATGACCTACGGCGTGTTACCCGTCACCCTGCGCGCCTACGTCGAGTTGCTGCCGCAGCTGACCGGAGAGCAGCGCCAGCGTATCCGCGCATGGCTGGAGGAGGCCCGCGAGCAGGCGATGGATGCCGGCACTTCCAAGGAGAAGCACGCCGTATTCGGCCGCTACAAAGGGCGCATCAATAATTTCCTCTCCGCCGCCGGCTACGACCTCAAACAGGCGGAACGTGACTTGTCCTTGCGACGTCAAGCGTCCAGACCGCCGAAAACGCCCTTCTCCTCGCCCTGACCATCGTGAATTTCCTCTCCCGCTTCGTCCTGCTATCCCTGCTGCTGGGGTCCATCGTGTCCGTGCGAGCGCAATACCCGCGCATCTCCGGCGAGGTGAAAAAACAGGCCGACGAGAAGTTCGCCGCCGCCGACCGCCGTTCCGACGAGGCATGGACCCGCGCGTGGCCGGAGATCGAGCGCTGGGCGGCGCTGGGTAAACCCTATCTGCCGGGCGCGGCGGAACCCGGCGACCTGCCGCAGGCGCGCATACCGGCCTTCCCCGGGGCACAGGGGGGCGGCATGTATTCCTTCGGCGGGCGGGGAGGACGCGTCTTTACCGTCACCTCCCTCGCCGACCGCGGTCCCGGGACCCTGCGCGAGGCGCTCGAGTCGGGGGGACCGCGCATTGTTGTGTTCAACGTGGCCGGCATCATCCGGCTCGAGGAACGGATCCGGATCCGCGCGCCCTACGTCACACTCGTCGGCAGCAGCGCGCCCGGCGACGGCGTCTGCATCGCGGGCAACACGGTGGAGATCGAGACGCACGACGTGATCATCCGGCATCTGCGCTTCCGGCGCGGCGCCATCTGGGTAGGCGACCGCAATGACTCACTCGGCGGCAACCCCGTCGGCAATGTCATCATTGACCATGTCTCCGCGAGCTGGGGCCTCGACGAGAACATGTCGATGTACCGTCACATGCACCGTCCGCCCGGCGGCGGGGCGGAGCTCAAGCTTCCGACGGTCAACATCACGATCCAGAACTCCATCTCGAGCGAGGGCCTGAACACCTTTCACCACGCCTTCGGCTCCACCCTGGGCGGACTCAACAGCACTTTCCACCGGAACCTCTGGGCCTCGAACACCGGCCGCAACCCGAGCGTGGGCATGATCGGCGACTTCACCCTCGTGAACAATGTGCTCTTCAACTGGGTGCATCGCACCGTGGACGGCGGCGACCACCGCAGCCTCTTCAACGTCATCAACAATTACTATAAGCCCGGACCGGCCACGCCCCGCGGGGCCCCGATCTCCCACCGGCTCCTGAAACCGGAATCCGAACGCAGCAAAACGGTCGTCGACAACTTCGGCCGCGCCCATGTCTCCGGCAACGTCGTCGAGGGTCATGATGCCGTCACGCGCGACAACTGGAACGGCGGCGTGCAGCCCGATATCAAGGGCGGACGCCGCGAGGAGATCCTCCGCGCCATCCGGGCCGAGCGGCCATTCGCCCACGCGCCGCTTGAGATCCTCGGCGCCCGCGAGGCCTACGAGCACGTCCTCGCCAACGCCGGCGCCACCCTGCCCCGCCGCGACGCCGTCGACGAGCGCGTCATCGCCGCCGTCCGCCGCGGGGTCGCCACCGCCGCCGTCGCACCGGACACCCGCGCCTCGCTCGGCCAGGCGGGCTACACGGACAAGACCATCGACGACCTGATGCGCCTGATCCCGCTCGGCATCATCACACACCCCTCGCAGGTGGGCGGCTATCCGGATTACCGCGGGGAACCCTATCTCGACACGGACCGGGACGGCATGCCGGACGCGTGGGAGAAGGCCCACGGCCTGAACCCGCGCGACCCGGCCGACGCCGGGGCCGACGCCAACGGCGATGGCTACACCAACATCGAGAAGTTTCTCCACGGCCTGGATCCCCGCGCCCCCCGCGTCGATTGGAATGACCCGCGGAACAACATCGATCGCCGGGAAAAGCGCTTGGCGGACCGCCGCTGACGCGGCCCGGGAGATCAAGGAGCCCCGCGGCAAGAAAGCCCGGTCACACCGCATGCGGCGTCGCCAATTCCTAGGAACACTCGGGTTCGCCGCGGCCGCGGCGTCGCTCCACTCGCGCGCGGCATTCGCCCCACCCCGCTATCGGATCGCCGTATGCGACTGGATGATCCTCAAGCGCCAGAAAATCGGCGCCTTTCCCCTCGCGCGCGAAATCGGAGCCGACGGGGTCGAGGTCGACCTGGGACCGCTCGGGGAGCGCGAGACCTTCGACAACCAGCTCCGCGACCCGGCGGTGGCCCGGCAGTTTTCCGAGGCCGCGCGCGCCGCGGGAGTCGCGATCTCCTCGGTGGCGATGTCGGGCTTCTACGCCCAGTCGTTCGCCGAGCGCCTGACCGTGGACCGCATGGTCTCCGATTGCCTCGAGACGATGGATAAACTCGCGGTGCGCGTCGCGTTCCTGCCGCTGGGCGTGCAGGGCGACCTCACGCGGCGACCGGAAATCCGCCCCGCCATCGTGGCCCGCCTGCGCGCCGCCGGGCGGCGCGCCGAGGCCGCCGGGTTGGTCATCGGGATCGAGACCTCGCTCCCCGCCGCCGAGGAGGTGCGACTGCTGGAAGAGATCGGCTCCTCCGCCGTCCGGATCTATTTCAACTTCGCCAACCCGCTGCAGGCCGGGCGCGACCTCGCCCTCGAGCTGCGAACCCTCGGGCGCGACCGCATCTGCCAGATCCACTGCACCGACACCGACGGGCTCTGGCTGCAGGACAACCCCCGGCTGGATCTGCGTGCGGTTAGGGCGACGCTCGACGGCATGGGATGGTCGGGTTGGCTGGTGGTTGAACGCTCGCGCAGCGCCCGGGATCCGCGCAACGTGCGGGCCAACTTCGGAGCCAACGTCTCCTATCTGAAATCAATCTTCGCCCCCGCATGACCCCGAAGGTCCGCCTCCTCGCCGCCCTCGCCGCCGGGTTTTTTTCCGGCGCCGCCGCCGGGGCGAAGCAGGTTCCGCCGCCCGTTTCCCTCGGTGCGGACGGTCGGCTCGTCCACACCGCTGACGACCGGGGCGATCGCGTGCCGGATTATTCCTCCGCCGGCTACCGGGGTGGCGGAGTTCCGCTCCCCGCGCCGGGCGTGACGCTGGTGGTGGCACCCGCGGCCGGGGACAACACAGCCCGACTGCAGGCGGCGCTCGACCATGCCGCCTCGCTTCCGGCCGACGTGGAGGGCCGTAGGGGTTGCGTCCAGTTGACCGCTGGCCGGTACGAGGTCGCGGGCCAACTGCGGCTCGCAGGAGGCGTCACCCTGCGCGGAGCCGGATCCGGCGCGGGAGGCACGCTGCTCTACGCCTCCGGCACCGGCCGCCGCGCGGTCATTGTGCTAGGCACCCCCGTTCGCACGGCGCCTCCTCCGGGACCGGGAATACGCGTGGTCGGGGAACGCGTCCCGGTTGGCACCCTTCAAATCACCGTAGCCGACCCCTCCGGTTTCGCGGCGGGGGATACCGTGCTCATCCGCCGCCCCAGCCCGGCCTCATGGCTGGCGGACGTGGGCATGGACGACTCGCCCGGGCGACAGCCCTTCGCCTGGAAGCCCGGCACGATGGATATCCGCTGGGAGCGCCGGATCACGTCGATCCGAGGTTCCACACTCGTTCTGGACGCACCCCTGACCACGGCCCTGGAACAGAAGCACGGCGGCGCGGCGGTCCACCGCGCGTTCCCCGTGGACGCGGAGCCGCCCCGTGAGATCGGCGTCAGTCACCTGGGGATCGAATCGCAAGTGGAACCGGGCAACCCCAAGGACGAGGACCACGCGTGGACGGCGATCCGCGTCGAGGCCGTGCGCGACGCCTGGATCGCGGACATCGCGGTGCGGCGTTTCGCGGGGTCGGCCGTTCATGTCGGCGCCGAGGCGCGCCGGGTAACCGTGCAGGACTGCGTCTCGTCGGAGCCGGTCTCGGAGGACGGGGGCTACCGGCGTCTCACCTTCCACACCGCCGGGCAGCAGACGCTCTTCCTGCGCTGCCGCGCCTCGGGTGGACGCCATGATTTTTCAGCCGGCCACCTGGCCGCGGGACCCAACGTCTTCCTGCGTTGCGAGTCGGAGATGCCGGGCGCGTTCAGCGGCTCCCTCGGTTCCTGGGCCTCGGGGATCCTCTTCGACAACGTGCGGATCGAGGGTGGCGCGCTGCGCCTGGACAATCTGGAGATTTGGAACCAGGGCGTGGGTTGGTCAGCCGCGGCGGCCATGGCGTGGCAGACCACCGCCTCGACGATCATCTGCCGCTCGCCTCCCGGCGCGACCAATTGGGCGGCGGGAGTATGGGGCCAGTTCGTGGGCGACGGTCCGTGGTCGATGGTCAACGAGTTCATCCGCCCGGACAGCCTTTACGAGGCGCAGCTCGCGGAGCGCCTCGGCCCGAACGCCCTGCGCGCGCTGGCACCGGTGGGCGCCCCGGTCGTCAACGTGGCGGCCGCGCGTTTCGAGCCAGTCGTCGCCGCGAGGGAGGAGAAGCCCCCGATCCGCGATGGGCTCGCGCTCGATCGCGGATGGCTGACCCTCGGGGGTGCGGTCGCCACGGGAAAACAGGCCACGGTGGCCTGGTGGCGCGGTAGCGTGCATCCGGCACGAGCCGCCGAGATCGGGCCGGCGCTCACCCGGTTTGTTCCGGATCGCATCGGACCCGGGCTGACCGATGACCTGGAGGAAGTCGCTTCCAGCATGATGGCACGCGGCGAGGTGGCGCTGCGGCACAACTGGGGCCTGTGGTACGACCGGCGTCGCGACGATCACCAGATGGTGCGCCGCCCGGATGGCGACGTTTGGCCTCCCTTCTTTGAGCAGCCGTGGGCCCGGAGCGGCCGCGGCACGGCGTCGAACGGACTGAGCCGGTATGATCTGGAGAAATTCAATCCGTGGTACTTCGGCCGGCTGGCCGACTTCGCGCGGATCGCGCGCCTGCGGGGTCTCGCGCTGGTGAACGAGATATATTTCCAGCATAACCTCCTCGAGGCTGGAGCCCACTGGGCGGAGTTCCCCTGGCGCGAGCTCAACACCATTTCGGCGCCCGGTTTCCCGGAGCCGCCGCCCTACGCCGGCGGGAAGCGGATCTTCATGGCGGAGCTTTTCTACGACGTGGCCCATCCCCGCCGCCGCGAGCTGCACCGTGCCTACATCCGCCACTGCCTCGCGAACCTCGCGGGTGAAACGAACGTGATCCACACCCTTGGCGAAGAGTTCTCGGGCCCGCTTTCCTTCCACGAGTTCTGGCTCGATGTGGTGTCGGAGTGGAAGACCGAGACCGGCCGGCGGCCACTCATCGCCCTCAGCGCGCCCAAGGACGTACAGGACGCGATTCTGGCGGATCCGCGCCGCGGTTCGCTGATCGACGTGATCGACCTGAAATACTGGTGGCGCACCGCGAAAGGTCTGCATGCCCCGGCGGGCGGGGAAAACCTCGCTCCGCGCCAGCACGAGCGACTCTGGAAAGGGGGGAGGCCCTCCGGGGCCGATCTCGCGGGCATGGTCCACGAATACCGCAGTCGTTTTCCGGAAAAGGCCGTGATCACCCCTCTGGCTCAAGGCGACCCCTGGTTGCTGGCCGCGGGCGGGGCGTCTTTCCCCGCGCTGCCCGCCTCCACGGACCCATCTCTGCTCCGGGCGCTCGCCAAGATGCGACCCGTGTCTTCCGGGCGGGGCGGCGTCCTCGCTTCCGACGATGGCGGTCGCTTCGGTTATTTTCCCGAAGGCGACGCGCCTCCCCTCTCGCTGCCACCCGGGGACTGGCTTCTGCGCCGTATCGATCCCCGCACGGGAAACATCTCCGAGGAAGTCACCCTGCAAGGAGGGACCGGCATGAAACTCCCCGGAAAGTCACCCTACTGGCTCGTCAAAAGCGGCAAGCACTGACCGCTGGCTCCACGGACTCACCGCTTCCCCGCGGCCCAGGCCGGCGGCGTGAAGGGATCGAACCCCATGATCGCGGGGATCACGTGAAAGGCGGCGAGCAGAATCACGATTGCACACACGAGGTTCAGCAGCAGCCCGGTGCGCACCATGTCGCCGACCCGGAGACAGCCCGTGCTGAACGCGATGGCGTTGGGCGGCGAAGCGCCCGGCATCATGAAGGCGCAACTCGCCGCCAGCGTCGCCGGGATCATGATCACGAAGGGATGCACGCCCAGGCCGCCGCAGAGGCCGGCCAGGATCGGCAGAAAGGCGCTCACCGTCGCCGAGTTGCTCATCATCTCGGAAACGATCACCACCAGCACCACCACCACCGTCGCCACCATCCAGAGGGGGACGCCGTGAAGGAATTGGAGCTCGTTGCTCAGCCAACGGGTCACGCCCGTCTCCGTGAGAGCGGCCGACAGACTGAGGCTGCCCCCGAAAAAGATGAGAATACCCCACGGCAGGCCCTCGGCGTCCTTCCAGGAAAGGGCGGTGCTGCCCAGCCGCCGATCCAAGGGTAGCAACAGGAGCAGCAGCGCACCGCCGATCGCCACCACGGCATCGTCGATCTTCACGCCCGTGAGGTCCGTGATCACCCCGCTGAACATCCAGCACAGGATGCAGCCGGCGAACACGGCCGTCGTAACGACTTCGCCGCGGGAGAAGGCGCCGAGCCGGCGATATTCCTCGGACATGCGTTCCCCGAGTCCGGAAACAGCCGGGGCACCCCGCAGCAGCGTGACGCGCAGCAGGGCCCAGCAGCAGAGCAGCAGGGTGACCGCCACCGGAACGCCGAATCCCATCCACTGCGCGAGGCTGAGCTCAACGCCGTAGGTCTTGGAAACGAATCCCTCGAGCACCGCATTGGTGGGTGTGCCGACGAAGGTGGCCAGCCCCCCCAGGCAAGGCGCATAGGCCACGCCGAGGAGCAGGGCCTTCGAGGCCCGCCCGCCGGTGGCACCGCTACGTTCCACCAGCGCCGCGATACTGGCCGCCATCGGCATCATGACCATCGCCGTGGCGGCGTTGCTCATCCACATGCCCAGAAAACCTGTCACCAGCATCAGCCCGCCCAGCAAGGCCGGCACGCTCCACCCGCAATGCCTCAGCAGTCCCAGCCCGATCCGCTCGTGCACGCGCCACTTGCGGATGCCGATCGACAGCACGAAGCCGCCGAGGAAAAGGAAGATGAGATCCGCGGCAAAATTGGCCGATGCCTTCCGCAGGGGCATCACATCGAGCAAGGGCAGCACCACCAACGGGAGCAGCGCGGTGACCGGCAAAGGGGCCGCTTCGGTGATCCACCATGCGGCCATCCAGAGCGCCAGCCCGCAAGTGATCCACGCCGCCTCGCTCATGCCTTCCGGGGGCGGCAGAAACCGCGTCAGGGCAAAGAGCGCGAGACCGGCGATCAGGCCGGTCACCCGCAGCCATGGCGCGGTTTGCTCGGCGTCGGCGTTGAGTTGCGGGGCAGCGGAATTCGGGGTCATGACGGGCCCCGGGGGAGCGGGAACCGCGCAACCCGCGTGGCACCGTCACCGGAACGCCGGCAAGGGGGCCAACCGCGCGGATTTATCAAATCAGGCCGCCGGTTTCCGGCGGCCGGCGGAATCGCGGCGAACGCAGTGAGTCATCCGTGCGCGCCGCGCCGGCCTGCGGCCTCACTGGGCGGCGGGCTTCGGTTTCGTGATCGGGTCGAAGTCGTCGGTCCGGAAGGGCGTCACCGGCAGGCCGTCCGCGGAATAGAGATTGCAGACGGGGTTGTCCGCCCACGCGTAACGCACGGCGATCGGGGCCGGGACCTGCTCGCAGGAGAGCTCGACCTTGTCCGGCGCGATGACCTTGCCCGTGGCCCAGCGCCAGACCCGGTCCTCGCCGCAGACGGCGAACCCGCGCGCCGCGGGCACATCAAACGCGCGGAGCGAGCTGCCGAAGCAGTCGAAGGTGACGGTCGCCTTGCCGTTGGCGAACGCCACGCTCCGGTACTCCGGGCTGCGGAAGGGAACCTTCACGCCGTAGTCGTTGGCCAGGGCCCAGCGCACGAGCCGCGCCGCGACCTCCTGCTTGTTGCGCGGATGGATATCGCGCCCCTCACCCACGTCGATGATCACCGCCTGACCCGTGCGGGCCAGCCGCTGCGCGCGGGTCTGCGCCTCGCGCAGCTCGGCCCAGTCGCTCTCGACCGGCTCCGCCTTCTCTTCGCGGAAGTCGGCCAGCTGCACCCAGTAGAACGGGAAATCGCCCTGGCCCTGCTCCTTGCGCCACTGCTCGATCATGAAAGGGAAAAGCTCGGCGTATTCGTGCGCGCGCGAGGCGTTGGACTCGCCCTGATACCAGATCACTCCCTTGATGCCGTAGCCGAGCGTGGGATGGACGATGCCGGCGAAAATATTGCCGGGGCGGGCGTTGCCGGTGAGCCACGCCAGCGGCGACTGCGGCTGGCGCGGCGCCTCCTTCTTGGCCGCCTTGGCCTTCGCGGAGGCTTCCTTCCACTTCGCCATCGCGGCCTCATGGTCGAGGCGCGGCTGGTCGCCCTTGAGCTGGGCCTCGCGGTCACGCGTGGCCTTCATCAGCGCGGCGAAACGCGGATCCTTCTCGATCGTCTCCCGCCGCACCCAGGCCTCGGCGGCCGACCCGCCCCAGGCGTTGTCGATGAGACCGACCGGCACCTTCAGGATTTCATGCAGGTAACGACCGTACAGGAAGCCGACCGCGCTGAAGCTCTTCACGGAGTCAGGCGTCGCGGCCTCCCACTGCCCCTTGAAATCCTTCTGCAGCTCCTGCGTGCCCACCTGCGGCACCGAGATGATCCGCAGGTGCGGGAAGGATGACGCCAGCGCCTCAAGGTCGCCGTTATATACCTGCGAGATCGACCACTGCATGTTGGATTGCCCGGAGCACATCCAGACCTCGCCCACCAGCACATCCTTGATCTCGCGCGCCGATGAGCCGGCGATCCGCAGCGTGCGCGGCTCGGCGCTGGCCTCCAGCGCGGCCAGCTTCACCGACCAACGGCCGTCGGCCTCCGCCGTAGCCGTGTGGGCCTGCCCCGCGAAGGTGACGGAGATCTTCGCGCCCGGGGAGTCCCAACCCCAGATCGGGTTGGCTTGGCGGCGTTGCAGGACCATGTGGTCGCCGATGACGGCGGGCAGTTTCAACTCCGCGCGCACGACCGGCAGCGCGAGGAGCAAAGTGATGAAGCACGAGAGCAGGGAGGGTATCTTCATGGGCGATGGGGAAGCGTGATCTTGGTACGGGCGCGCCGGGGCGCCTGGCAACCCGCTTCACGCCGTCACTTGAGATTGCCCTTTTCGAATCCGGGATCGCGCCGCAATCTTCCAGCGATGCAACCCCCCGCCCCGCTCCCCCGCCGCCAGTTCCTCGTCGCCACCGCGGCCGCTCTCGCCGCCACCCGCCTGCGCGCCGCCGCTCCCGCGGAGCCCATCATCGATATCCATCAGCACACGAACTACGGCGGGGGCCGCGACAAGACCACCTATGCACCGGTCCTGCCCCGCCCGCGCAACGACGACGAGCTGATCGGGCACCAGCGCGCCCTCGGCATCACCACTTCCATCCTGCTTCCGTCGGGCCGTCCCGTGAAGCGCGACTCCACCCATGAGGGCCGGTCCAACGGGCTGGATGGCACCTGCACCGGCAATGACGAGTGCATGGCGCTCGCGCGGAAACACCCCGGCGAGCTCGTGTTCGGCGCCAACGAGGTCAGCGACCTCGAGGACGCGCCGGCCGTGGTCGAGAAATACCTCAAGCTCGGCGCCGTCGCGATCGGCGAGCAGAAGTTCGGCGTCGAGTGCGACTCGCCCGCGATGCAGCGCCTCTACGAGCTGGCCGCCGCGTACAACGTGCCGATCCTCATGCACTGGCAGACCGGCAGCTACAATCACGGCTTCGACCGTTTCCACCGCATGCTGGCGAAGTACCCCCGGACGAACTTCATCGGCCACGCGCAGACGTGGTGGGCGAACATCGACGCGGCGAATGTCGATGACCCGCGCAAACTCTATCCCACCGGCAAGGTCACCCCGGGAGGCCTCACCGACAAATACCTGCGCGACTACCCCAACATGTACGGCGACCTCTCGGCCGGTTCCGGTCTCGGCGCCTTCGCTCGGGACCCCGAGCACGGCGCGGCTTTCCTTGATCGGCATCAGGACAAGCTCATGTACGGCAGCGACTGCAACGATGCGTCCGCGATCGCCGCGCGTTGCTCCGGCCTCCGGCAGCTCGAGCAGATCCGCCGGCTGGTCACGAACAAGGCGGCCGAGCGGAAAATTCTCCACGGAAACGCCAAGCGCCTCTTCCGGCTCTGAGCCGAAGCCGGCCCTCCGGGCCCCTCGCGCAAAGCGCCTCGCTTCTCAATCCACGTGGATCAGCTCGTTGGCGTTGAGGATGGCGCGGCTGAAGGCGGCCGCGCCGTGGCGCGCGACGAGTGATTCGCCGGCGGCGCGCTCCTCGGCGCGCGGGGCGCGTTGGAAGGCGATCGCGTAAGCCGCGCCCACCGGATCCGGACCCGCGATGCGCTCCGCCAGGGCATCCGCGAGATCGAACGTGAAGCGATGGTTGAGCAGCGTCAGCGCCTGCAGCGGCGTCGTCGTGTTGGCACGACGCGGCGCCGCGAAGGCGATGTCGGGCAGGTCGAAATCGGTGAGCACATCGACCACGCTCGCGCGGGCGTTCTGGTGGTAGACCGCACGGCGATAGGTCTCCGGCCCGTGGGCATCGAGCGGGAAGTACGTCGAGACGTTGTTCTGCGTGTACTTGTAGAGCCGGAACCCGGGACCTCCCATCGGCTCCAGCCGGAGCCGGCCGGCGGTGGCCAGCATCGTGTCGCGCACCTCCTCGGCGCTCAGGCGCCGCGGGGGGAAGCGCCAGAGCAGGCGTGCGTCGCGATCGACACGGCCGCCGTCCTCGCGAAAGGCCCCTGACTGCCGATAGGCGCGGGAGAGCACGATCTCCCGGTGCAAGGGCTTCAGCCGCCAGCCGTGCGCGACCAGCCGAGTCGCGAGGAAGTCCAGCAACTCCGGGTGCGACGGCCGCCCGCCCTGGAAACCGAAGTCGCTCGGGGTATCGACGATCCCGGTGCCGAAGTGATGCTGCCAGACGCGGTTCGCGAGCACCCGCGGGGTGAGCGGGTTTTCCGGCGCGGTGATCCAACGGGCGAGCGCCAGCCGTCGCTCCCCTTCCGGGGCGTCCTCCGGCAGCGCGAACGCGGGCGTGACCGGGGAAAGGATTTCCAGGCTCGCCGGCCGCACGACCTCACCCGGCTTCATCGGGTCGCCACCCTTCTGCACGAAGGTCTTATCCGCGGGCTGGTCGAATTTCCCCGCCCACATCTGCGGAAGTTTCGGGACCTTGTTCAGGACCGCCTGCACCTGCGCGCGCTCCCGCTCCAGCGCCGCCAGCTCCTTTTCCTCCTCCGGCGTGATCACCTCTCCCCGCACGCGATCAAACGCGTGGCGTTCACTCCACGGCACGCGGTCGAACGAGGTCGCCACGGTGCGCCAATCCTTGCCGTCGGCTGAAACCTTCACCTCGTACTCGCACGGCGTGGCACCCTGCGACTTGTCCATCAGCCCGCGCCCCTTCGCATTGCTGAACGTCACGCGGCCGATCATCTCCGGCCGCGCCAGCGTGATCGTCAGCTCGGCTGGGTTGCCGATGAACCATTGCTCGCCGTGTCGTCCGTCGATGCAGAGCTGCGGGCCGTAAGCCTCCGGAAAATCCTCCGCGACCGCACCCCGAGCGCCCTCGGCGCGACCTCCGTTCGAGGCGAGGGCCGCATTGCGTCCGTCGGTCGTCCAGACTTCGAACTCCGTCAGCCGCCCGCCGCCGCGCGGTGTACGCCGGTTGTTGACCCGCGGCGGCGGGCGCCCGGGCGCCTCCGTGTTATCAAGGACCGTGAAGCGGACGAAACGCGCCTCCACCGGTGTGAACGTCTCCTCGGTAAGTTCGGGGTCGATCTTCGCACGGGGAAAGGCACGGGTTTTCAGCAGTTCCTTGGCCCGGGCCGCGACCGCACGCTCGACGCGTTCGACCGCCGCGTTGATTTCCGCGAGACGCCTGTTCAGCGGTTTCGTCGCGTCCGCAAAGGCGGCGCGCTGTTCGGCCGTCGCCACCTCGCGACGCCCGTGGGTCACGCCTTCGAACGCCGCCTTCAGGCGGTAGTAGTCCTCCGTCGGCATCGGGTCGAACTTGTGGTGATGGCAACGCGCGCAACCCACCGTCAGGCCGAGAAACGCCCCGCCGGTCGTCACGATCATGTCGTCGAGCGTGGCCGCGCGGATGTTCGCCTTGGCCACCGGATCCTGGTTGCCGACGTCGTCATACGGACCCGCCACCAGGAACGCGCTGCCCACTTCGATCTCCGGCCGGTTTTTGCCGATCACGTCGCCCGCGAGGTGCTCGGTGATGAAACGGTCGAACGGCTTGTCCTCGTTCAGCGAGCGGATCACCCAGTCGCGGAAGGGCCAGAGGTCGTCGATGATGAAGTTGCGCTCGAAACCGTTGCTCTCCCCGAAGCGCACGACGTCCAGCCAGTGGCGTCCCCAACGCTCCCCGTAACGCGGTGAGGCGAGCAGGCGGTCGGCCAGCGCGGCCGCGGCGGCGTCCGAATCCGCGGCGTGAGCGACGGCGAACTCCGCCACTTCGGCCGGGGTCGGCGGCAGGCCCGTGAGGTCGTACGTCATCCGCCGGATCAGCGCGCGGGCGTCGGCCGGCGGATTCCCGGCCAATCCCTTTGCCGCCAGCGCCTCGTCGACAAAGCCGTCGATCGTGCGGTGCCGGAATTCGCGCGCGACCGGCTGGAGCGACCACCACGACTTGTCGGCCCGCCGCACCTCACCCGCGGGTCCCTCGCGCGGATCCGGCGCGCCCATCCGCACCCAGGCGACCAGGTCGGCGATGATCGCGTCGGGTAATTTCGGCTGCCGCGGCGGCATCGCGAAGTCCTCCTCCACGTGGCGCACGGCGCGGATCAGCGGACTCTCGTCCGGATTGCCCGGCACGACCGCCGGCAACCCGCTGTCTCCGCCGCGCTGCCAGCCGGCACGGGTGTCCAGCAGCAGCCCGCCCTTCACCTTTTTCGCATCCGCGCTGTGACATTCGTAGCAATGGCGGATCAGCGCCGGACGCACCTTGGTCTCAAAGAAAGCCGCGCCCTCCTCGACCGCCGGCAACGCGGCGGGAAGCGAGGCGCCCAGCACGCCCCACCGCAGAAACTTTCGCCATGCCGACGCGGTGCTCACGCGAGGATCGGCCGGATCACGTGGCCGTGGACGTCGGTGAGGCGGCGGTTCGCGCCGTTGTGGTAATACGTCAGCCGCTCGTGATCGAGACCGAGCAGGTGGAGCACCGTAGCGTAGAAATCGTAAACGCTGGTGACGTCGATCGCGGCGCGACGCCCGAAATCGTCGGTGGCGCCGTGACTCACGCCGCCCTTCACGCCGGCCCCCATCATCCACGTGGTGAAGGCGTCCGGGTTGTGGTCCCGACCGCTGGTGCCGTCCTGGTGCGTGGGCATGCGACCGAACTCCGTGCACCACAAAACGAGCACGTCGTTGAGCAGGCCGCGTTGCTTGAGATCCGTGAGCAGCGCCGCGGTGGGCTGGTCGAAGACCGGCGCGTGGCGATCGTAATCGGCCTTGAGGGTCTTGTGGGCGTCCCAATTGAGCAACCCGTCGACGGCGCTCGCCCGCGAGGCGCAATAGAGGCTGACGTAGCGGACGCCCTTCTCGAGGAAACGGCGTGCGAGGAGGCAATTCCGCGCGTAGGCGGCCTTGAGCGGGTGGGTGTCGCCGGTGCCGTAAAGCCGATGGACGTGGTCCGGCTCGCCCGCGAGATCGCTCACCTCGGGCGCCGCCAACTGCATGCGGGCCGCGAGCGCGTAGGCCTCCATGCGTGCGAAAAGTTCGCCGTTGCCGGCATGTTCCGCGGCGTGCGCGCGGTTCATGAAAGCCAGATGCTCGCGCACGGCGCGCTCCTCGCCCGGGGCGGACTCGCCCGGGCGGACCAGATTCCGGAGCGGCTGCTGGGCCGACATCGCGACGCCCTGGTGCTGGGCGGGGAGGAAGCCGTTGCCCCAATTGGCCTTACCATTGGGCGGCTCGCCCCGGATATCCTGGATCGCGATGTACGTGGGGAGGTTCTCGTTGAGCGTGCCGAGGGCGTGGCTCACCCAGGAGCCCGCGCTGGGAAACCCCTCGCGGGTGAAACAGGTGTTCATCGCGACGCACCCCGGACCGTGGGTATTGGTGCGCGAGGTCATCCCGTGCAGGAACGCGATGTCGTCCGCATGCCGCGCCAGGTGCGGCAGCAGCGTCGAGATCATCTTGCCGCTCCGGCCCGCGGGGGCGAACGCCCACGGCGAACGCATCAGGTTGCCGTTCTTGCCTTGGAACGAGACCTCGCCTTCGGCTCCCGGCAGTGGCGTACCGTCGAACTTATCGAGCAGCGGCTTGTGGTCCCAGAGGTCGATATGCGAAGCAGCCCCCGGGCAGAAGATCTGCAGCACCTGCCGGGCCCTCGGGGCGAAGTGCGTGCGCGGGGCCGGTGCGGCGGCGAGATCGCGCGCGAGCAGACGAGCGAGCGCCACGCCGGTCAGACCGGTGGTCATGTGGCCGAGAAAGTGCCGGCGCGCGAGGTCGGGCGGCGTCATGGGATCGCAGCGGGGATGTAAGAAGCCTGACGCTCACCCGCAGCCGGGCAAGCGCCGAGGCGAAGCGGCGATCACCTCCGCCGCTCCTTGGACCAGCAACGACTTGCCACCTGCGCGGCACGGCGTCTCCTTCTTCCCGCCCCTGCTGCTGCGAACATGCTGGAATCCCTGCTTCAGCTCCTGAAGGAGTCGCCCCTCTCGTTGTGGGGACCGTTCCTGATTCTCGTGATCTGCGGACTCGGTCTGCCCCTGCCGGAGGACATCGTGTTGGTCACCGCCGGCATTCTGGCGCAGGACGATGGCCGCTCGTGGATCCCGGTGGCCGTGCTGATGTGGTTCGGCGTGCTGCTCGGCGACTCCATCATGTTTCTGCTCGGCCGGCGATTCGGCGGAAAGCTCCTCGCGTGGCAGGGGACCCACCATCTCTTTCCCCCGGCGAAGCAGGCGAAGGTGAAAGCGTTGTTCGACCGGCACGGCGCCACCGTGCTGTTGATCGCGCGCTTTCTACCGGGGCTGCGCGCGCCGATCTTCAGCACCGCGGGGGCGATGCGCGTCCCCTACCTGAAATTCGCGTTCCACGACGGCCTGGCGGCCGTTCTCAGCGTGCCCCTGTTCGTCTGGCTCGGGCACTGGCTCTGGGCGAGGTTCTCGGACGACATGCAACGCCTCCACGCGACCCTCTCCAAGACGCAGTGGTTCGGCCTGGGCGCGATCGCGCTCATCCTCGCCTGTTCCATCCTTTTCTGGCGCTGGCGCCGCTGGTATCGGGAGCGCCACGCGGCCTGAAGGCGCCGGCACGACGGCCGGCGCCCCGGGGAGTCCGCCTTATTTGGCGGCGAGCAGGCGACGGGCCGCGTCGGCCGACGGCCCCGCGGGAACCGCCTTCACGGAGGCCTCAAGAAGGGCGCGCACGGCCGCGCGATTGCCGGCCCGCGCGAGATGCTCCGCGGCGACGATCGCGGCGTGCGCCGCGGGCGACCGGAGTTCGGCGGGACCTCCCGAAAAAACGGCCTGCAAGGCCTGCGCGGACTCGGCGTTGCCGATCAGACCGAGGGCGGCCACCGCCGCGGCCGCGGCCGCGGGCTTGTTCGCCAGGGCCAGCTTGCGCAGCTCGGCCACCGCCGCGGTGTCGCGCCGGACGCCGACCGAGTTGACCGCTCCGGCCAGCTGGCGCCCGTTCAGCGTGCCAAGAGCGCGCCGCAAAGCCGCGCCGGCGCCGGGGTCGGCCATGGACTCAAGCCCGCTGCGCGCATAGTCGCCGAGTTTCTCATCGGCGAGCAGCGCCGACAGCGCCGCGATGGATTTAGTCCCGCCGAAGTCGGCGAGCGTCTGGCAGGCGCGGGCCTTCTCCTTCAACTCCGCGGCGGGATTGTTGAGCACGGCGAGGGCCTCGGCCTCGCGATTGGCCGCGGGAGCTCCGACGGCGTTGGCCGCCGCAAGCGCGGCCAGCAGGGAAATGAGCGTGAGACGGTTCTTCATGGGGTGACCGGAGCTGCGGTTTTCAAGCGTGCCACGGGGCGCGGCGGGCGCGGGTGCACATGCGGTTGGCCTCGACATCACCCCGGAAGGTTTCCGAGACGGGATCGAACGAGACCTTGCGTCCGAGGCGCCAGCCGATCGCCGCGACGTGCGAGACGATGTGGCCGCGGCGGGTGACGTCGGCGTTGGCGGCGGGCTTGGCGCGCGTCTTGATGCAGTCGAGGAAGTCGCGCACGTGCTTCGAGGGGTCGGTGCCGGCCATCGGCGCCGGGGCGCCGCCCTCGAGGAACTTCGGGTTGGAGACGGCGACCTTGCCGGAGTCGGCGGCCTCGACCCAGCCCTCATCGCCCTCGAATCGGATCGGGCACGTGCCGGGCGCGACCCAGTTGCCCTCGCCCTTGAAACCCGCGCGGCGCATCACGAGCTTCACGCCGTTGGCGTAGCGCCCGTGAATGGTCTGCCCCTCAGCCTCGTAGTCGACCGGTGTGGTGGCGTCGGCGCTCGCGCCCCACTGGCAGAGATCGACGGTGTGGGCGCCCCACTCCGGCAACGCGGCGCCGCCGTGGAAATCGTAGTAACCCCGCCACCGTCCGTTGACGTACTCCTTGTTGTAGGGGCGCCACGGCGCGGGCCCGAGCCAGCGGTCCCAGTCGCAGGCCTCGATGCCCGGCTCCGGCTCGGCCGGCAGCCAGTTGTGGCTCTCTTCAAGCTGGAGGATGCCGGCGTGCACCGTGTGCACCCGGCCGAGCTTGCCCCCGCGGGCCAGCGCGGCGGCGAACTGGAAATTGTCGACGTTGCGCCGCTGCGTGCCGGCCTGGAACACACGCCCGTAACGGTTCACCGCATCGGCCAGCTCCTGGCTCTCGCGCACCGTCATGCTGCAGGGCTTCTCGCAATAGATGTCCTTGCCGGCCTTGGCGGCGAGGATCGACAGCACCGCGTGCCAGCGGTCGCCGGTCGCGATGACGACCGCGTCGATGTCCTTCCGTCCGAGCACGTCGAACATGTCGCGCGTCTCCGCGCAGTCCTGATTGTTGTACTGGCGATTGGCCATCACGCGAATGACTTCCCGGCGCGTCTTCTGCACGTCGGCGATCATCACGAACTGCACATCGGACTGGCTAAGGAAGCTCTTCAGCACCTCGCGGCCCCGCGGACCGAGGCCGATGCCGCCGACGACGATGCGGTTGCTGGGCGCGACCGCCCCGTTGAGACCGAGGGCGGAACCGGGGATGATGGTGGGCACGCCCAGGGTCAGGGCGGTGTTACGGAGGAAACGGCGGCGACTCAGTTTCATAAGGGGATTTTTACGAGGGGTTCGAATTACGCAAAGCACGGGATCGCCCCCGCGCAATCCGCAAAGCGCCGGGCCGCGTCGGGCGGACGCGCGCCTCGCTCGACATCCGCCGAGCGGCCGCTTCGCTCAGCCCGATGTCCGCCCCGCCCGCCCGCGAACGTTTCCTCGAGCTCCTGCGCCGCACCGTGGCGGACGGAGCCCTGACGAAGCTCACGCTGGGCAAACCGAAGGGCGATGCGGCGGGGCCGCGCAACCTGCATGTGCGGCCGGTCGAGCTCAAGTCCGGGCCGCACCTGAGCTTCGTGTGGCGCCACGCCGACCGGGACATCACCAAGAATCACCCGCCCACGGAGGCGGTGAACGAGCTGGAGCGGCTGATCGGGCGGGATTTCCTCGACGCGCATCTGTTTGCCGCGGACGTCAACGCGCAGCTCGAGTGCCGGCCCGACGGCACCGCGCGTCTCCGGATGATGCAGCCGACGGGAGCGGCGGCCGCGAAGGTCGACGGCCATGATCGCGCCAAGCACCACCCCGTGCCGGCCGATGCGCGCTGGCTGCGGGAGCTGGGCGTCACCAACGCGCAGGGGCGTCCGCGCGAGGGCATGGCGGACAAGCTGCGGCAAGTGCAGCGCTTCGCCGAGCTGCTCACCCCGCTGATCGACGAGGCGTTTCCGGGCGCGCACGGGGAAGATGCCCCGCCGTTGAGATTGGTCGATGCGGGCAGCGGCAAGGGTTACCTCACGTTCGCCCTCGCGGAGGTGCTTGGGCCACGGGCCAGCATCACGGGCATCGAACTGCGGCCCGCGCTCGTGGAACTATGCAACCGCGTCGCGCGCGAGTGCGGGCTGGCAAACCGGCTCGGCTTCATCGCGGGCGGCATCAAGGAGGTGCCCGCGGGCGGATGCGACGGCCTGATCGCGTTGCACGCCTGCGACACCGCCACCGATGACGCGCTCGCGCTCGGCATCGGGGCGGGTGCGCGGCTGCTGGTCGTCGCGCCCTGCTGCCAGAAGGAGCTCCGGCCGCAGCTCACGCCAGCGCCGGTGCTCGCGCCGGCGCTGCGGCACGGCATCTTTGCCGAACGCCACGCGGAATTCGCGACCGACGCGCTGCGGGTGCTGCTGCTCGAGTGGGCCGGATACCGTTCGCGCGCCTTCGAGTTCGTTTCGGGCGAGCACACCGCGAAAAATCTGATGATCGCCGCCGTGAAGGCGCGCGAACCCGGCGACCCGGGACGGGCGCAGACCGCGCGGGAACTCGCGGTGTTCTACGGCGTGAAGCGTCACGCCTTGGCCGCCCATCTCGGGCTGGATCTCGCGCCGAAGCCATGACCTGGGAGGAACTGGATTGGGATGCCCTCGCGCGCCTCCGGCGTCGCTTCATCGGGGAGGAGCCGTTCGACGGCCCCTATTGGGAGAGCGAATCAGAGATCGCGAGTTACGATTTCACCTACGGCGAGCGCATCGGTTGGAAGTGGGACCAGGTTTTGCGGGAGCTGCGGCGGCGCGGCTGGCGTCCACCGGTCGGACCCGTGCTCGACTGGGGTTGCGGCAGCGGAGTGGCGTCACGCCGTGTGCTGCGCGCACTCGGCACGGCGTGGTGCGCGGGACTCACGCTGTGGGATCACTCGCCCCTCGCCGCGGGCTTCGCCGCCGAGGCGGTCGCCCGCGAGTTTCCGGAGCTGCCCGTGACCCAGGCGACGCCGGGCCTGCTGGCGGGAGACGGCCCGGTGGGGCTGCTGGTCATCAGCCACGTCCTGAACGAGCTCAAGCCCGCCGCCCGGGAGGCGCTGTTGTCGCTGGTCGCGCGCGCCGAGACGGTGGTCTGGGTCGAGTCAGGAAGCTCTACGGTATCAAGGGCGCTCGGCGCCATCCGCGAGCAGCTGGCGCCGGGGCTTCACGTGGTGGCGCCCTGCACGCACGCGAGCGCCTGCCCGGTGCTGGCGCCGGAACGCGAACGCGACTGGTGCCATTTCTTCGCTCCTCCGCCCGCCGGCATCTTCGCCAACTCCAGCTGGGTGAAATTCGGCCAACGCGCCGGCATCGATCTGCGAAGCCTGCCCTACTCCTTTCTCGCGCTGGACCGCCGGGCGCCGGCGGAGGATCGCGCCGGGCTTTCGCGCGTGATCGGCCGCGTCGAGCATCTGAAACCACTGGCCCGCTGGCTGAATTGCGACGCCGCCGGACTCGCCGAACTGGAGTTGCCCAAACGCGCCGACGCCCGCCTCTTCAAGGAATTGGAGCGCACACGGGAACCGCTGGTTTACCGTTGGCGCCGGGAAGGCGGCCGGGTGACCGGGGGCGAGGCACCCGGAGCGAAGGCCTGAGCCTCGCGGCCCTCAAGGCCGGAAGTGTTTCGGGAAAAGCGGGATGTTCTCGAAGTGCAGCACCTCGGGCGGGCCGTGGCCTCCGGCCGCCGGAATGACCTCGACGACATCGAGGCGGAACGTGCGCGGCTTCTCCCCCAGGCGCCGAAGGTAAGCCGTGATGGCGCGCCGCAGGACGTGCTTCTTGCGGCGATTGACGGCATAAAACCCCGGTACCAACGCATCGCGGGCGCGGGCCTTCACCTCGACGAAGACGAGGACCTCGCGGTCGCGCGCCACGAGATCGATCTCCTCCCGCCGGTCTTCCGGATTGCGCCAGTTCCGGGCCGCGATCCGGAACCCCCGCTCACGCTCGAGCCACTCCGCCGCCGCCATTTCCGCCCGCGCGCCCGCGTCATTCACCCCGACCGGCTTGGGCGCAAAAAAACGGCGCAGGAAAGCGAACATGGCGGCGAGAGCGGGCAGTTCGCCGCAGGTCCGCGGCTTTGACAACCCCGCAGGCGGCCCGCAGGGTCACTGCTCTTCCATGGCCTTGCCCTCCCCCACCGGAACCCTGCGGCGATCCCTGCTGATCAAGGTCATTTCCAAGGCGGTGCCCAGCAGGGAAGACGTCGCCTCGGTCATCGAGCTCACCGCGTCCAAGGTCGTCGAGGCGCTGCAGGCGCAGTCGATGACGCTCTATCTGGCGGAGGGGAACGAGATCGCCTTCAAGCACGTCTTTTACTCCCCGACCCTCTGGGCCGGCGACCCGGCGAAAGAAAAGCGCTTGCAGGAGACCACGGCCAAGCTGCTCGCCCTGCGTCTGCCGACGGGCACCGGCAACGTCGGCAAGGTGATCCAGAGCGGCGAACCCCTGTTTTTCCGGCAGCAGGACGACCCGCAGCTGATGACGTCGCTGGCCAAGACGACGGGATTCGACGTGAAGTCGATGCTCACCGTGCCGCTGAAGACCACGATCACGCTGGGAGCGATCCAGGTGCTGAACAAGGAGCCCGCCGCCGGCACCGGCGGGGATTTCACCGCCAAGGACCTTGAGTTGCTGAAGGAGGTCGCCGAGTACTCGGCCGCCCTCATCCACCGCATGGTGGACCCGAAGTTCACCCCGGGCGCCGAGGACACCGCGCGCTTCATCTCGCGGCTCACCGAATTGCCGCTCGTCTCCAAGCCGGAGGAAGTCGAGGCCGACGAGAAGCTCCTCGAGGTGACCGGTGACGCCATCATCCGCCGCGAGGGCATCTTCCCCTTCAAACGCCTCGGCCCGAGTTCGGTCGCGGTGTTGATGACCAACCCCCTCGACTACGCGCGCCGCGAGGCCTTTTCCCAAGCGACGGAATCATCGATCGATGAAGTCCGGGTGGTTTCGGCGACGCTCTTCGAGGCCCTGCTCAAGCGGTATTTCAAGGAATCGAAGGCGGGGCCCGCCGCGACGGAAGACGTGGACATCTCCTCGGTCGCCGAGGTCATCAGCACCGCCTACACGGAGGACGGCAAAGGCGACATCTCCGCGGCCGACCTCGAGGGAGAGGACTCCGCGCCGGTAATCCAGCTCGCCAACCGCATCATCGAGGACGCCTACGTTTCCGGAGCGTCCGACATCCACATCGAGCCGATGGAGAAGGACCTGCTGGTGCGCTACCGCATCGACGGCCTTTGCCAGGAGAAACTCCGGCTGCCCAAGCAGGTCACGGGCGCGATGGTCGCGCGCCTGAAGATCATGTGCAACCTGGACATCTCCGAGCGCCGGTTGCCGCAGGACGGACGCATCGTCTTCAAGAAATTCACGAAGAAGAACATCGACATCGACCTGCGCGTGGCGACCGGCCCGATGAACCACGGCGAGAAGGTCGTCATGCGCATCCTCGATAAACAGAAGAGCACGCTCCCGCTGCCCGCACTCGGCTTCTCCGAGGAGAACCTCGCCAAGTACCGCGACTGCATCCGCCAGCCCTACGGCATGATCCTGCACTGCGGGCCAACCGGCTCGGGCAAGTCCATGACCCTCTACTCGGCACTCTCGGAGGTGAACACGCCCGACGTGAACATCCAGACCGCCGAGGACCCGATCGAGTACACGTTGCCCGGCCTGAACCAGATGCAGATGAACCGGCAGATCGGTCTCACGTTCGCGCGGGCGCTGCGCTGCTACCTGCGCATGGATCCCGACATCATCCTCGTGGGCGAAATCCGCGACGAGGAGACCGCGGGCATCGCCGTCGAGGCCGCCCTCACCGGCCATCTGCTGGTCTCGACCCTGCACACGAACGACGCGCCCTCGACGGTCGCGCGCATCGGCGAGATGGGCGTCGAGCCGTTCAACATCTCCGCGTCGCTGATCTGCGTCTGCGCGCAGCGCCTCCTTCGCCGCGTGTGCAAGGGCTGTAAAGTCCCCTATGAGCCCCTGGGCCGTGAGCAGGCCCTGCTCGAGAAGGCGATCGGCTGGAGCGGCCAGATCTTCAAGGCCAGCCCGCACGGCTGCCCCGCCTGCGGCGGCATCGGCTATAAGGGACGCGTGGGCATCCACGAGCTGATGACGAACTCCGAGGAACTCACCGAGGCCATCAACAAGGAGGTCGAGGTCGCCGAGCTGAAGCGCATCGCGATGAAGAACGGTATGAAGACCCTCCACCAGGACTCGATGCTCAAGGTGAAACAGGGCCTCACCACCCTCGAGGAAGCCCTCGCCAACGTCCCGCCCGACCTGATCACCTGACGGTGTTTCAGGCCGGGGCGGGCTGCGTGCTGGTGGTCTGCGTGGCGGACTGGCGGGCCTGGCGGACGGAGTCGGCGATCGTGGTCTGCTGGGCCTCTGGCTCGCCGCGCTCGGCATTGAACTTCATCGAGACGGTCTTCGAAACGCCGCGTTCCTCCATCGTCACGCCGTAGATCGCCTGCGCCGCGGAGACGGTGCGCTTGTTGTGCGTGATGATGATGAACTGGGAGTCCTTCACGAACTTCCGCAGCAGGTCGGTGAAGCGGCCGATGTTCGACTCGTCGAGCGGAGCGTCCAGCTCGTCGAGCAAGCAGAACGGCGAGGGCTTCACCATGTAGAGGGCGAAGAGCAGCGCGACCGCGGTGAGTGTCTTCTGTCCGCCGGACAGCAATGAGATGCCCTTGAGCTTGGTGCCTGGCGGCTGGGCCACGATCTCGATGCCGCTCTCGAGGATGTCCTCGGCCTGGATGAGCTCGAGATGCGCCCGTCCGCCGCCGAACAGGGTGTGGAAGGTGTACTCGAAGTTCTTCCGAATCTGCTCGAAGGTCACTTGGAACTGCCGGAGCGAGGTCTGGTTGATCTCGTCGATCGCCTTGATCAATTCGACCTTCGCCGTGTTCAGGTCGGTGACCTGGCCGGTGAGGAAGTCGTGGCGCTGCTTCAGTTCGGCGTATTCCTCGATCGCGACGAGGTTGACCGCGCCCAGTCCGCCGACGCGCTGCCGCAGGGCTTCCACCTCGGCTTTCACCGCCGTCCAATCGGTCGAATCAAGCGCCGCGAGGTCCTTCTCGGTGGGCTCGCCGCGCGGTTCCTTGCGCCGGCGCCGGCGCCGCGGAGCGGCCTCGGTCGCGTCGCCTTCGGCCGGCATCGCCGCGGCCGCGCTCGACTCGCCACCCTCCTCGTCCTCCTCGTCGAGATCGAGGGTCTTCATCCCCTCCGGCTCGTCCTCCGCACGCCACAGCTGCATCCGCCAGTCGACGGTGCCGATGGCGGTCTGGAACTCACGCATCGCCTCCTCGGCGAGGAACTCCACGCGCTGGCGCGTTTCCGCCAGCCGCACCTCATGGGTGCTCAATTCCTGGAAGGCGCGCTCGGACTCCTGCCGCACCGCTTGCTGCGCCGACTCCAGTTCCGAAATGCCGCGTTCGGCCTCGGACAGCTCGCGCCGAGCCGACTCCACCTGCCCTTGGGAAACCTGCAGGGTCTCGGCGAGCGCCGCCGCCCGCTCGCGTTGCACGGCGGCCTCGTGTCCCAGCTGGGCGACCTGCTCCGTCCACGACTCGATCTCGAGCTGCCGCTGCACGAGCAGCTCGTTGAGCTGGAAACGCCGGCGCTGCATCTCCCCGAGGCCGCGGTCGATGACCTCGACCTTCTGACGCCTTTCGGCGAGCTCGAGGCGGGCCTGCGCCAGCGTTTCCCGCTTCAGATCGCGATCCGTGCGGACCTCGGTGATGCGGGTCTCGAGCCGGCGAATCTCCTCACGGCGCGCGGCCGCGGCAGCCTCGGCCTCGGCCAAGCCGGCCTGCGCCTTCTCCCACCGGGCATGCGCCTCGTTACGCGCCTGCTCAAGAGCGGTGAGCTCGGCCTCCATCCGGGTAAGTTTTCCGCCGATATCGTCGGCGTTACGCCGCGCCCCGCGCTCTTCCGCCTGCACGGAGGCCAGAGCCTGAGTGGCGGCCAGCACATCGGCCCGGCGTTGCTCCACCACCTGCTCCGCCTCGGTCAGCCGGACGGAAAGCGCGTCGATCGAAGCCTTGTGGTCGTCGTGGGTCTTCTGATCGTCGGCGAGGAGGCGCGAGGTCTCACGCAGATCGATCTCACGCTGGACGATGCTCTGGGCGGCACGGCGGCTTCCATGGTGGCCGCCGAACACAAGACCGCGCCGGTCGACCAGATCACCCTTGCGCGTCGCGACGGCGAGGAAAGGGAACGCGGGATTGGCCTTCCAGAACTCGAGGAACGCGCCGAGGTCGTCCGCGATGTAGGACTCACGCAGCACGCCGAGCGCCGGATGACCCGGATCGACGTCGCCGAGCGCGGTGACCGCCGGCAACAGCCCGGGCGGCAATTCATGGAAACCCTCGGTGCGGAGCCCCATCTCGGTGACGCGCAGCACGGCGGCACCGATCTGCTCCGTTTCCAGCTGGGCCAGGATGCGCAGCGCGGTGCCGAGCTCGGCCACGCTGATCGCCTCGGCGGCGGAACCGAGGATGGCCTCGACCGCCTTGCCAAAGTCCGCCTTCACCGAAAGCCCGCGGGTGATGGGCACGACCTTCGCGCCCGCGAGCGCGGTGTCCAGCCGGCCCTGCAGCACGGCCTTCGCGCCCTCCCCGAAGCCTTCCCACTTCTCCTGCAATTGCTGCAGCAGCCGGAGACGCGCGGTGCGCTGGGCGAGCTGACGATCGATCTCCTGCAGCCGGCGCTGGGCATCGCGGAACTCGCGGGTGAGATCGGCGACCGCCTGCTGCGCCGCAGCGCCTTCGTCGTTGGCGCGGGCGCGGGCCGAAAGGGCCTCCTCGACGCGAGCGCTCGCCTCGGCGGCGAGTTGTTCCGCCGCCTCGCGCTGCGCGCGGATGCCCGTCAATTCCTGGGCGAGCAGGTCGTGCTTGTGGACGCTGGTCTTCTGGTCGACCTCGTACCCTGAGCAATCGGCGCGGAGTCGCGCGACCGTGCTTTCCATCTGCAGCAGCTCGAACTTGGCCTGATTAAGCTCCTGCTCCAACCGCGTGAGCTCACCCTCGGTGATTCCCAGCTCCCGGTTGCGCTGCTGGAAGGCGGCGTCGCTGCCGCCGAGCAGCTCCAATTGCTGCTGCTTGTCCTGCGCGCCCGTGTCGGCCTGCGCCGCAACCTCGCGCAGCTGCATTTCCAGCTCGTCGATGCTGCCACGGGAGGAAGCCAGGCGGTCCTCGAGGCCGGCCCGTTTGATCTCGGCGAGATTGGCCCCGTTCTCCGCGGCCTCGCGCTGCGAGCGCACGTCGAACACCGATTGCTGCGCATCCTGCACGCGCTGACCAAGACGGCCGCGTAAAGCGCGGCGCTCGGCGAGAGCGTTCTCCTGGGCGTCGAGCCCGGCGCGGCGCTCGTCGGCCGAGGCGCGCAGCCCCGTCACCCGGCTCGCGAGGTCCGCGAGCGTTGCGGCGAGCTCGGCGTGCTGCCGTCCGCTCCAGGCGAGCGCGAGGTGGCGCAGCCGGTGGCTGAGGCGCTTGTAACGCATCGCCTTGGCGGCTTGCCGGCGGAGGCTGCCGATCTGGCGGGAAACCTCCCCGATCACGTCGGCCACGCGGGCAAGGTTCTGATCCGTGAGCGCGAGCTTCTGCAGGGCCTCGCGCCGCTGCGACTTGTACTTGGTGATGCCAGCCGCCTCCTCGAAGACCGAGCGGCGCTCCTCCGGTTTCGACGACAGGATCTGGTCGATCTGGCCCTGCGCCATGATCGAGTAGCTCGTCCGGCCCACGCCGGTGTCCATGAAGAGCTTCTGGATGTCCTTCAACCGGCACGGCTGGCCGTTGAAGGCGTACTCGCTCTGGCCGTCGCGGTGCACGCGGCGGGTGATCTCGATCTCGTGGAACTCGCTGCCAAGCTGCTTCTCGCACTCGGTGAGCAACAGGGACACCTCGCAGATCTGCGCCGCCTTGCGGGTGTCGGCCCCCTCGAAAATGACGTCCTGCATCTTGCCGCCGCGCAGGGCCTTGGCGCTCTGTTCACCCAGCACCCAGCGGATGGAGTCGGCGATGTTCGACTTGCCGCAACCATTGGGGCCGACGACGGCGGTCACGCCGGGTTCAAACTTGAGGGTGGTGGGATCCGCGAAGCTTTTGAACCCGTGCAGCTTGAGCGCCTTGAGATACATGCGGTGGGAAGAAGTCGGGATTGAAGACCCGGCCCCTGCCCCCGCAATGGAAAACAGGCGCGAACCGGTTTCGCTCCGCGCCGATTCGGTCTCGCCTCGGCGCAACCGCGTGGTTGCGCTCCGCGCCACCCCATGAAAGCGACCCGCCACCTACCCGCCGCCGTCCTCTTCGTCGTTGTCTCCGCCGCGGTCTCGTTCGCGGCACCCGTCCTCCCGGGCATCGGCGCCGCCATGCAGGAGATGGTCGAACGGCGGGAAATCGCGGGCGCGGTGACGATGGTGGTTTCCGCCAACCAGGTGCTGCACCGAGAGGCGACGGGATCGGCCGATTTGGCGGACCGGAG
>SXGQ01090180.1_pt1 | contig 35196 bp, 35 predicted proteins | sample 3178371 | NCBI WGS metagenome assembly SXGQ01 (sample SAMN11356859, study PRJNA531348) | freshwater metagenome | isolation source: freshwater sample F1-20 | place: China: Fuxian Lake, Yuxi | collected 2017-12-25 | reverse complement strand
GGCAAGATCCTCGTCGACATCATCTGCACCAACAACGGCTACGAGGTCGTGAATCTCGGCATCAAAATCCCGATCTCCGAGATGGTGGCCAAGGTGAAAGAGGTCGGCGCCGACGCCCTCGGTATGAGTGGTCTGCTCGTGAAGAGCACACTGATCATGCGCGAGAACCTGATCGAACTGAACGAACAAGGACTCTCCGACATCCCCGTACTCCTCGGTGGCGCCGCCCTCACCCGCAGCTACGTCGAGCAGGATCTGCGCGAGGTCTACCAGGGTCGTGTCTTCTACGGCCGTGACGCCTTCGAGGGGCTCAACACCCTCGACCGTCTCATGGACATGAAGCGATCTGGGGCGGAGGACCCCGACTTCGGTCGCACGCCGAGTGGACGGGTGATCCCCAAGCGCACGGCACGCCCGAGCATCGATGTCGGCGCGCTGCCGACGCGGTCACCCGATGTGGCCGACGACAATCCGGTGTTCGAACCGCCCTTCCTCGGCACGCGCATCGTGAAGGGCATCGGACTCGACGAAATCGCATCGTTCGTGAACGAGACTGCTCTCTTCCGTAATCAATGGCAGTTCCGACCCGAGTCCGGTGAATCCGACGACGACTTCAAGAGCCGGATCCGGACGGTGTTCCGCGAGCAACTGGCCGAGGCCAAGGCGGCCGGCTACTTGGTGCCCCAGGTCGTGTACGGATACTTCTGCGTGAACGCCGACGGCAACGACCTCGTCGTGTGGTCGGATACCGATCGCACGAGCGAGCTCGCACGCTTCTCGTATCCGCGCCAGACAGAGGCGCCCTACATGTGCATTGCGGACTTCTTCCGACCGATCGGCGGCGCCCCCGATTACGCGGCGTTCCACATCGTCACGATGGGTGAGGCCGTGAGTCACGAGGCCGCGCGCCTCTTCGCCGCCAACGAGTACCAGAAGTACATGCTCGTCCACGGCCTCGGCGTGGAGATGGCCGAAGCACTCGCCGAGTTGTGGCACAAGCGCATCCGCGAGGAGTGGGGATTCGTGCACGAGGACGGACCGTCGCTCGGTGGCCTCTTCCGCCAGCAGTACCGCGGCGGTCGTTACTCGTGGGGTTATCCGGCCTGCCCCGACCTCGAGGACAACGCAACGGTCGCGCGTCTGCTCGAAGCCGGTCGCATCGGCATCGAGGTGAGCGAAGAGACCGGTTGGCAGTACCAACCCGAGCAAACGACCTCGGCGATCATCTGCCATCACCCGCAAGCCAAGTACTTCGTCGCCCGCTAGGAGCCAACGTGCGCAAGTGGATCATCCGCCTTCTCGTCGTTGCCGTCGTCGCCGTGGCCGTCGCCTACGGAGGCATTCTTTTGTGGACCAAGGTGATCGACAAACCCGAGGATCAACTGTCGGCCGACGACCTCACCGAAGCACTGGTGAGTGATTCGTCGACCACGTCGATCCCTCTTCCCGAGTCGACGACTGTCACCGATCCGAATGATGTGAGCGGGGAATGGATCGCCACGACCGAGTCGACCCTGGGCTATCGCGTGAAGGAAGTCCTCGGTGGAGTCGACACCGAAGGAGTCGGGCGAACCAATCAGGTGGATGGTCGGATCACCATCGACGGAACCATCGTCGTGGATGGAGGATTCACGGTGGAGGTCGCGTCGATCGAGAGCGACAGCGATCGACGCGACTCCCAATTCACTGGTCGCATCATGGACGTTGCCACCCACCCCACGGCGAAGTTCTTGATCACCCAGCCGATCGACTTCGGAGTCATCCCCGCGTCCGGACAACAGGTCACGGTGAACGCCAACGGTGAGCTCACTCTTCGTGGTGTCACCCGACCGGTGACCTTCGAGCTCACCGCCGAGTACACGAACGGCCGCATCGGCGTGCTCGGGAGCATCCCCGTCGTGTTCGCCGACTACGGGATCCCCAATCCCTCCAACCCGTTCGTCACTACCGGCGACGACGGCCTGCTCGAATTCGTGCTGGTGTTCGCGCGAGCCTGACCGGGCTCAGATCGTCGGCTGACTGCGCTCCCACGCGTCGGCCAAAGCCGCGTAGCGACCGCCGACTTCCACGAGTTCGTCGTGCGTTCCGAGTTCGACCAAACGACCCTGATCCACCACGGCGATCCGATCGGCCCGGCGCACGGTCGAGAGTCGGTGAGCCACGACCACCACGGTCCGCCCGGCCATGAGTCGCTCGAGAGCGTGCTCCACGACGGCTTCGGTACCGGGATCGAGGTTCGATGTGGCTTCGTCTAGTACGAGCACCGCCGGATCGACGAGTGCCGCGCGGGCCAGGGCCACCAATTGACGTTCACCGGCCGACAGCCGTGAGCCGCGCTCACGAACATCGGTTTCGAGTCCTTCGGGGAACTGCTCGAAGCGGTCGAGGGCACCGATCGACGTGAGAGCCGCTTCGACTTCGGCGTCGGTGGCCGAGGATCGGGCGATGCGGATGTTCTCGCGAATCGTCCCGCTGAAGCAGAAGCCCTCTTGTGGCACCACCACGATCCGCTCGCGCAGTTCCTTCATCGACGCGTTCCGCAGATCGACTCCCCCGAACCGGACCGAGCCGGTGATGCCCGAGTCACCCGAACGCGTCGGGTCGTACAGACGAGCCATCAGTTTGGCGAGGGTCGACTTGCCGGCGCCCGTGGGTCCGACGAGCGCGAGTCGTTCTCCGTCACCCACCGTGATGCTCACCGACTCGAGGGCCGGCCGATCGCTCCCCTGATAAGCGAACGTGACCTCGCGCACCTCGATCTCGCCCCGCCGCGGCAACGACGTGGGTCGAGCGACTTCGTCCACATCGGGTCGGGCGTCGATGATGGCGAACAACTTGTGCAAGGCGGCGGTCGACGACTGCACGGTGTTGTAGAGCTGGCTGAGTTGCTGCACCGGATCGAAGAGATTGGCGAGCAGAAGCACGAACGCCGTCACGGTGCCGAGTGAGACATCGCCTCGGTGCACGAGCCAACCACCGACCCCGATGATCGCGCCGGTCGCCGCGATACCCGCGAACTCGACCAGTCCGAAGTACCACGTGCTCACCTTCACGCTGTACATGTGCGAGTCGAAGAGCGCCCGATTCGAACGGCGGAACTTCTCCGAGTACGAGGCTTCCTGTCCGTAGGCCTGGATCACGCGGACACCGGTGATGCCCTCCTGCAGAGTCGAGAGGTTGTTGCCGACCTTCTCGCGTACGCCGAGGTACGCCGCGTTCGACTGCCGCTGGAAACGCACCGACGCCACGAGGAGAATCGGCAGCACCACCAGCGCCACGAGCGCGAGTTGCCACGACATGACGAAGAGCAGGATCACCGACAAGCACAGGAGCAAGAAGGCCGAGATGAACTGCAGGAGTCCCCACTGGATGAGTTCGCCCATCGACTCGATGTCGGCCGTCATTCGCGACACCAGGACACCGGCCTTCTCCCGATCGAAGAACGCCATCGACTGGCGTTGAAGTCGATCGAACACCAGCACGCGGAGATCACGGAGGAACCCCTCGCCGGCCCGGTTGATGGCGAGGAACTGCAGTCGGCCCACCACGTACCCGGCGAGCACCACGACGACGTACGCGATCACCACGATGTTGAGGGTGCGACCGTTGCGATCCTTGATGCCGTGGTCGATGGCGTAACGCAAGAGCGTCGGTCCCGCGAGGGTGATGAGCGTGCTGAGCACCACCAGACCCAACGCCACGAGGATCAATCGTCTCTGAGCGGCAGCCACCGAATACGCGCGACGTAGCACCCCGAGGGTCTCGGCCCGGTCGAGCCGCTCGTCCTCACTCACCGCCGACTGCGACCACATCTAGACCAACCCCTCGTCGGACTTCGTCACTGCGCGGGAACGGACGACCTCGCCGGTGACGGCGTCGCGGTTGGCCTCGGTGGACGGAGCCGGCGAGTCGTCGTCTCCGTCGTCGTCACGCACCGCCCATGCCGCGAGAACTTGCCGGTACCGCGTGTTGGTTGCGAGTAGTTCTTCGTGCGTGCCCACTGCGGCCGCCCGTCCTTGGTCGAGCAGAACCACGGTGTCGGCGAGGGCGATCGTTCCCGGCCGGTGGGCGATCACGATGGTCGTCCGGCCACTCATCACGGTGGCCATGGCTTCGCGGATCTCGTGCTCCTTCGACGGGTCGACGGCCGATGTCGCATCGTCGAGCACGAGGATGCGCGGGTTCGACACGATCGCCCGGGCGATCGCGACTCGCTGCCGTTGACCACCCGACAACGAGTAGCCACGCTCGCCCAACACGGTGTCGTAACCCTCGGGGAGTCGGAGAATGAAGTCGTGCGCACCGGCCAGACGCGCCGCCGACTCCACGAGATGCTCGCTCGCATCCGGACGCGCGAAGGCTATGTTGGCCCGCACCGTGTCGTTGAAGAGGAACGTGTCCTCGAACACGATTCCCACCGACGAACGCAGCTCCTGCAAGGTGAGATCGCGCACGTCGACGCCGTCGATCCGAATCGCGCCGTCCGCGACGTCGTGGAACCGCGTGAGAAGCCGGACCACGGTCGACTTGCCCGATCCGGTTCCGCCCACCAGGGCTACGGCATGACCAGCCGGAATCGAGATCGAGAAATCGTCGAGAACCGGCTCACTCCCCTCGTATCCGAACCGGACGTGATCGAACTCGAGCGCACCCACCCGGTCGCCGGTGGGCAAGGCCTTCGGCACCGACGGATCGGTCACTGCACTCGGCGTGGAGAGAACCTCGTTGACGCGCATGAGCGCCACCGCCGAACGTTGCGCCATGGCCACCGTCATTCCGATGTTCCGCAACGGCCAGATGAGCATCGTGATGTACGCGTTGAACTTCACGAGATCGCCCACGGTCATGTCGCCGTTGATCACCCGGTGGCCGCCCATACCGAGAACTGCGATCAATCCGATCGACGGCAGGAGGTCGATCGCCGGCAGGAAGCGACTACGTAACTTCGCCGCCTCGAGCGACACGCGCTGAATGTCGTCGGCTTCCACGCGGAGCTTCTCGGCTTGCACTCGCTCGGCCCCGAAACCCTTGATCACGCGCACACCCGACACGGTTTCTTCGACCACCGAGGCCAATTGGGCCTGCTCGGCCTGAACCGCCAACACCGCCGGGTGGATGCGGCGCGAGAAACGGTTGGCCAGCACGTTCACGAAGGGCAGCGGCGCCAACGCGACCACGGCGAGGAGCGGCTGCGACGTGACGAGGAGGACGATGACCGCACCGATCATCGCGAAGTTCGACAACGTGAGCGGGATCATCACGACGAACGCCTGCACCTGCTGCAGATCCGACGAGGCACGGCTCATCAACTGACCGGTGGAGGTTCGGTCGTGGTATCCCACGTGAAGTTTCAACAGGTGAGCGAAGATCGATTCGCGGATCCGTGTCTCGATCAGGCGGCTCTCGCGGAACGCCACCCAACGTCGCATGGCCGTGAAGAGCCCGGCGATCACCGCGGCGGCAACCACCAGACCCGACCACAGCCAGAGCGAACCGTCACCCTCGATGCCGCGGTCGATCCCGAGTTTGGTGAGTTGCGGTACTGCGACCTTGCCGACCGTCCAGGCGAGGCCGATGGCCACTCCCCCGATCAGACCCCATTTCTGGCTCCGAAGTGCGGCCCCGAGGACCCGCCAGCCTTCACGGGTGTTGAAGGCTTCGCGGTCGTTCACATCCCGAAACTAGTGAACCACCCACCCCGCCACACCCCCTCGGCACGATCGGGGTATGAGCAACGCACCCGAACAACTCGCCCTCGACGGGTTCACGGAGCCGTCCGATGATCAGCCCGAGGGATTCCCGTTCCGACTCGACGACGAAACATGTCGTATCGGTCTCATCCATCTGGCCGAGATGCGACGGCTCCTCGACGGCATCACGTCGGCGGCCTGAAAGTCAGCGCACTCGGCTCACGCAGCCGCGGGCGACAGATCCTTGACCGACTGCCAGAAATTCATCTCCGGGTCGAGCCCGAGGATGGCGAGTGAACTCGTGGTCACCCCGTTGGCGAAGTACTGATCGATCTTGGCCCGGCACTGGGCGGCCGATCCGTGCACCACGAGATCGTCCACGACTTCATCGGGAATCGCCGCCAGCGCGGCCTTGCGATCGCCCGCCTTCCATGCATCCCACATGCCCTGCAACTGCGGGCCACGCCCCAGCCACTCGTGGAACGCTGCGTACACCGGAACGTTCAGGTACGCGGCAATGGCGAAACGCGCCGCCGCCCGCACCACGTCGGTGTTCTCGCTCACACACACGAAGATGCGGGCAACGATCTCGCGATCCTGACCACCAGCGGCATCACGCACCACGCCGGCAACCTTGGTGACGTCGCTCGGCGACAACCAGTTGATGATCGCGCCGTCGGCTTCGCGCCCGGCCAAACGGAGCATTCCCTCGCGGAGCGCGGCCACGAGAATGCTCGGCTTCACTTCTGGTCGTACACCCAACTTGAAACCGTTCACCTCGAAGGTGTCGTACTTCTTGGCGATCTTCTCACCCGCCAACGCGTCGTTCAGGAAGCGCACCACATCGCGGACCTTCTTGTAGGGCTCCACGAACGGCACGCCGTTCCAGCGTTCGACGATCACGTTGCTGCTCGAGCCGATACCGATGGCGAACCGACCCGGTGCTGCGTCGGCCAGACTCGCCACACTCTGCGCGAAACACGCCGGTGAACGCGTGTACGCCGGAATGATCGCGGTCCCCAGGCGCAGTCGTGGTTCCCAGGCCGCGGCCAGTGCGAGCGGAGTGAAACCGTCGGCACCATCGGACTCGGCCGACCAGATGTCGGTGTAACCCATGTCGGCGAGTTCCACGAGCCGGTCGCGGTGTGTGTTGAGATGACCGGGGAGCGGCACGGTCATACCGGGACGCCGGGGCAGCGATGAAGTCATGCCCGCATTGTTGCCGACGGGAGCGTCAGCGCGGCACCTTGGCCGAAGGTCCGGGGCCGGGCATGTCGCGCCAGAAACGGATGATGCAACTCTGGCTGGCCGTGGCCATGAGCGTTCCGTCCTCGGCGAACATGTGCACGAGACCGTGGCCGAAGCCGCGTTGCACCATGTGGATCCGGATGTCGAGCAACACCCACTCGGTGGGCACGAGCCGACCGATGCGCAAGGTGTTGTCGAGGCTGTTTCCACCGCCACGAATACCGAGCGATTGGCCCACACCCATCGGTACGAAGTCACCGAGGATGGCCAGTGTCGCGGCGTCGACGCCTTCGATCACTTCGGGAATCCGCGACCAGAGCAGCACCTGACCATCGCCGGGAGTGCCGTCGAGATCCTCGATCCGTTCGCGTCCCTTGACCATGCGCTGATCCATGCGACCGCTGATGGTGCCCGACCAGTCGAGAACGTGGGGCCGCTCGGAACATTCGTGCGGACCGGGGATGCCCGAGGGCATCGACTCCCATTGGCCGGAGACTTCGAGTTCCCGGTCGCCGAGCGCGGCGTTCACCGTGAGGATCTCACGATCACCCACGTGGCACACCGCGCGAGCCTGAGTGATCTGATGACCGTGCACGGCGAGGGTGACGTCGATGTCCATCGTCTCGCCGGGCTTGGCGTAGGAGAGGTATTGCGCGGTGGCCCACACGGCCTTGCGTCCCGACGTTCCTTCCATGGCCGACACCGCAGCCGCCAATCCGCAGCCGCCGAAGAGGAATCCGCCCGCTGTCGAGATACCGGGCACCACCGGCAGGATCCACCGATGGGGATTGTGCGTCGGTTGCAGACCGAGGAATTGCCGACTGTCCATCCGGCTCAACTCTACGACCGCACTAGCGTCGGCCACATGGCCCGAACCTCCAACTCGTCACCTTCGATCTCCGACGCACCTTGGGCGGGCGACGCATGTTCGCTCGTCGACGCATTCCGACGTGGTGAACGGAGTCCGGTCGAAGAACTCGATGCGGTGTACGCGGCGGTGGACGCCAGCGGTCTCAACGCCTTCGGACATCTGGATCCCGATCGGGCGTACGCGGCCGCGCGCACGGCCGATGTGAATCGTCCCTTCGGTGGTGTGCCGATCGGCGTCAAGGAACTCGATCAGGTGAAGGGTTGGCCCGACACCGAAGCGTGCGTGGCCCTCGCCGACATCGTGGCCGACTACTCCTCGGTGATGATCGATCGCCTCGAAGGTGCCGGCGGTGTTCTGATGGGTCAGACCACCGCGAGCGAATTCGGCGGTGTGAACCTCACCCGAACCGTCATGCACGGATCCACCAAGAATCCGTGGCAGACCGACCGCACACCGGGTGGGTCGTCGGGTGGAAGTGCGTCGGCCGTGGCCGGCGGCATCCTGACCCTCGCCACCGCCGGCGACGGTGGTGGATCCATCCGTATCCCAGCGGGCTTCACCGGCCTCGTCGGATTGAAGGCCACCTACGGACGCATTCCGCGCGCACCCAAGGTGCAGCTCGGCAACCTCACGACGGTCGTGGGCTGCGTGTCACGAAGTGTGCGCGACACCGCTCGGTGGTTCGACGTCTGTTCGGGCCACGACGCCCGCGACCCGTTGAGCCTGCCCGGTCGCGTGAACTGGGAGTCGCAACTCGGTTCGTTCACCGAAGCGTTGCGCGGACTTCGCGTAGCCGTCGTTCCCGATTGGGGCGGAGCCGTCGTGTCACCGGCGATGTGGGAGGTCCTGAGCGCTCAGGCCGATGCACTCATCGCCCGGCACGGTTGGCGACGGGTCGACATCGACGCATCGCTTCCGAGCATGGGCGCGGCGTGGAGCATCAGCGGGATGATCGCCATCCACGCACAACTCGGCGATCGCTGGCCGGCCTGTGCCGACGTCCTGACTCCCGAGATTCGCTTCGGACTCGAGACCGCGGTCGATCGCTACGGCACCGAAGCACGCGCCCGCATCGAGTCGCGCCGCGTGGCCCTGAACGAACGCATGGCCGAGATCTTCGATCCCTCCTCGGGCGTCGACCTCGTGATCACCGCATCGAATCCCGATGTCGCGTTCGATGCCGAGGGACCCCTGCCGTCGGATTTCGGCGGCGTGCACGGCGGTGCCGGCAACAACGGTCGCCTCACCTTCCCCGCCAATCTTCACGGCAACGCCGCGATCTCGATTCCGGCCGGTTTCGTGGGCCAGCTCCCGGTCGGCCTGCAGGTGGTCGGTCGGCATTTCAGTGAGCAGTTGCTCCTCGACATCGCTCTCAGTGTCGAGCGCGAGCAACCATGGCCGCTCATCGCACCCAGTAGCCCGCTCTGACCTCATGAACTCGACGGTGGAAAGCGGTCATCACCGCGCGCTCGCCGTCGGACTCGTGATGGCCACATCGCTCGTGGCATTCGAGACCACCGCGCTCCTCACCGCGCTCCCCACGATTTCCGAAGAACTCGACGGCGACTGGCTGTACGGCGCGACACTCGCGTCGTACATGCTCGCCGACATCATCGGTCTCGTGATCGCCGGATCACTCATCGACCGTCGCGGGCCGCGCCTTCCCTTCGTGTTGAGCATCGCCACCTTCGTGTTGGGTCTCGGTGTGGCGGCGGCAGCCAACTCGATGATCGTGATTCTCCTCGGACGCGTGTTGCAAGGCGCGGGCGCCGGCGGACTCGCGCCGATTTCGTATTCCACGATCAACCGCGCTTGGCCCGAGGCGCAACGCGCACGATTGTTCGCCTGGATCTCGGCCGCATGGGTTCTACCGAGCCTCGTCGCGCCGGCTCTCGCCGGATGGCTCACGTCGGCCATCAGTTGGCGTTGGGTCTTCATCGGCATCGTGCCCCTCGCCCTCACCACTGCGTTCCTCGCCGTTCCCGCACTCGGTCGTATTCCACCGGCCGATCGAGTCGACACCGGTGGGCCGCGCGTCGTCCTCGCGTTGCGCCTCGCCGGCGGCGTGGGGGCGTTCACGGCCGGCATCCAGTCGTCGCGACCTCTCGTCGCCATCGGACTCACCGCGGCCGGGCTCGCGCTCGCCGTTCCGGCCTACAACTCGATGGCTCCCCGCGGAATCTGGCGGGCACGTCGAGGTCTGCCGGCGATCCTCGCCTGTCGCACCCTCGCCACCGCGGCCTTCCTCGGTGTCGACTCGTTCGTGCCGCTCGCCGCCGATCGGGTGCACGACTCGTCGGCCACCGTGCAGGGTTTCGTGATCATCGGTGCGGCTCTCGCGTGGAGTCTCGGTTCCGCGCTGGCCAGCCGCTTCCGTGAACGCGATCTCACGTCGTCGGCGCGGTCGGGGTTCCTTCTCATCGCCATCGGCATCGTGGCCACGATTCCGGTGCTCTCGGCCGACTGGCCTCTTCTCGTCACGTTCTTCACATGGAGCGTGGCCGGTCTCGGCATGGGCACGCTCTTCGTTCCGACTTCGGTCGCGGCGATGTCGTACGCCGAACCCGGGCGCGACGGAATGATCGGGAGTCAGATCAACCTCGCCGACAGCCTCGGGTTCGGACTCATGGGGGCCATCGGCGGCGCAACCGTCGCCGTCTCGGATCGCAGCTCGTGGCCACTCGTCGACGCCCTCGGCACCAACTTCGCGATCGCCGTGGCTCTCGCCCTCCTCGGACTCCTGGCGAGCAGGGGTGTGAAGCGACCGGCGTGATGCGCGAACATCGGGCATGACAAGCACCAACGGTCCGTTCCACGGAGTCAAGGTCCTCGACCTCTCGGTCATGATTTCGGGCCCGCTCGCCGGCATGATCCTGGCTGATCAGGGTGCCGATGTGATCAAGGTCGAGTCGCCCGGCATCGGCGACTTCATGCGCTATCTCGGCTCGTCGAAGAACGGCATGACCGGCATCTTCCTCAACAACAACCGCGGCAAGCGATCTCTCGTGGTCGATCTGAAGCGACCCGAGGGCGTCGATGTGCTGAAGAAACTCGTCGCCACGAGCGACGTGGTGATCCAGAACTTCCGACCCGGAGCCGTCGATCGACTCGGAATCGGCTACGACGACTTGCGCGCGGTGAATCCCGATCTCATCTACGTGAGCATCAGCGGCTACGGACCCGATGGCCCGGCGAGCGGACACCGCGTGTACGACAACGTCATCCAGGCCGCCTCGGGGCTGGCGAGTGTGCAGACCGATCCCGCCACCGGCGAACCGTCGCTCTTCCGCACGCTCCTGTGCGACAAGGTCACGTCGTTGAACGTCGCCCAGGCGATCTCGGCTGCGCTCTACGCGCGAGCCGCGGGCAATGGCGGCGGCCAACACATCGTGGTGGCCATGCTCGACGCTGCGGTGTCGTTCCTGTGGCCCGACTCGGGAATGGATGCGGTACTGCTCGACGACGATGCCAATCGCACGCCGACCATCGCCCAGAACTACGGAATCACCCGGCTGAAGGATGGTTTCGCAGCACTCGCCGTCGTGAGTGATTCCGAGTTCAAGGGACTCTGCCATGCGTGTGGTCGGCCCGAACTCGCCGACGACGAGCGCTTCTCCACCATGGTCGCCCGCACCATGAACGCGAGTCAGTTGGTGCCGCTGCTCGCCGAGATCACCTCGCAGCAACCGGCCGAGGAATTCGTGAAGAAGGCGCAGTCGCACGACGTTCCGGCGGCGACGATCGTGAGCATCGAAGATCTACCGCGCCAGCCTCAGGTGCTGAACAACGAGATCTTCGTCGAACGCGATCACCCCGTGGCCGGTCGCGTACGCGAACCGCGCCCACCGGCCCGCTTTCAGGGCACGCCGGCCCGGGTCGGTGACCATGCCCCGACTCCCGGCCAACACAGCGACGCCATCGTGAGCGAAATCGGTCTCGACGCGGCAGCACTGCGGGCCGCCGGGATCATCGCCTGATTCTCAGCCGGCGAGAACGGCGCGCGCCACGAGGTCGGTGCCAAAGGCGGTGAGGATGGCGAGGTACATCAACCCCGTGGCCGCCATCACGGCCGAGTACGAGCGCTCTTCGAGGGCCCGAAGCGTGACGACTCCGAGTATCCCCGTCGTGATCGCACAGGTGGCCCAGAACCATCCGAGTTGACCACCCCAACCGTCATCCACGGCGCCCGTGAACACACTGAACATTCCGGTCGGCACCAGCATCACCACTACTTCCACCGGCCACACCCAGAGGAAGGCACGCACGATCTCGTTCACGTGACGCCGGGGCAATCCGGGCTGTACGAGGTACCAGTGCCCGAGGAGCATCGCGTCCGACACGAAGCCGAGGAACACCGCACCCACGAGTGTCCGCGCGATCGCGGTGCCGTCGGCACCACCGGCATCCACACCGGCCGCAACGAGACCCGCGGTGCCGAGTACGAAGGGAATCAGGTCGAGAATCACCGGGAACGTCGCCGAGCCTTCTCGACGTCGCACGAAACTCACGACGAAACCGCTGGCGCAACACACCGCCACCGCGATGGCCGCTGCGTCACGCACCCGAGTCGCGGTGCCGCCGTCGCCGACGATTCCGATCCAAGCGGCCGCACCGGCCATGAGGAAGTAGATGATGCGTAGAAGCCAGCCGTATCCGACTCCGACTTCCCGCTGCCGCGTGGTGAACCAGCAACCGAGCATTCCGCCCACCGACCACTGCAGGAGAACGGTGGCCGCGTCGAGTTCGATCACGTTCACACGCTACGCGTCGGTTCGGTGGCCGGCGAATCCCGTGCCACGACATTCACCGATGGCCGACCTAGCCTGACGCAGTGTCGTTCGCCCGGGCTTCCGTGACCAACCGAACACTCGGTGCTCTGGCCGGCATCGCTCTGAGTGGAGTAGCTCTCGCCGGTTGCGTCACCGGCGAACGCCCCCGGCTCGTCGTCGACGATTCGTTGCCGGTCATCGAGAGCACCCCGTCCAACGAAGTTGCCGGGATCCTGCTCGATTCACCGACCATGGCTCAGTTCACCGTGACGTACTCGATCACGACCAAGTTCGGCGGACAGCAGACCATCGGCAAGGTCGTGTACGACGCATCTCTCGGTACCGCTTCGATCATCGGTCAGGAGCGATTCGTCTTCACCGCCGAGGGCAAGACCGCCACGTGCTCGCTCATCACCGACGACTGTCAGGCCGGCATCCTCGATTACCGAGTGTCCGACCGGATGATGACCGCGCGCTTCTTCCGCGACTCCACTCTGAAGCGCATCGAACAGGATTCCAAGATCGCCGTCGGTGAGATCGTGAAGTCGACGGCTGAGGTCTACGGAAGCAACGAGGTCTGCACCGAGATCCCGATGGTCGACCTGACCGGAACCACTCGCACGACGATCTACTGCGCGCTCGAGGGCCTGAGTGTCGTTTCCCGGATCGAGACCGCCGACGTCCTCGTGGAGGTCACCGGCATCGCACCGACCGCCGATCCGAGCGCTTTCGACACCGGAACGACCTGATCGGTCACTCGCTCGGGTCGAAGAATCCGCTGCGTCGTAGCGACCGATCCGACAACAGCCGGACTTCCACGACTTTGCCCGGTTCGGGCGAATGCACGACTGCGCTGTCGACCCCGAGCCACATCATCACGTGCCCCGGGTAGCGGATGAGATCGCCGGCCTGCGCAGTGAAGAAGTTGCGCGGCTCGCCTTGCCGGAACTGCTGTGTCGAGTTGCGGGCCAACGAGACTCCCGCCTGACCCCATGCGTACGCCGTGAGCCCTGAACAGTCGAAACCCTTCTCGGGATCGGCACTGCGTCGGCGATAAGGCGCCCCGAGTTGCGACAACGCGGCCACCAACGCCGTTTGGTGTTCGGTGTCGGCGCGGTCCCATGCTTCGAGCAGTTCGTCCGGATCGAGACCGAGCCGCTCACCGACCTCGACGGCGAGCTGTTCGCGCCAGGCGAGGAACGAAGGCGACTCATCGCGCGTGGACGACGAGTTCAGAAGAACGAGGGCACCGGCGGCGACTTCGGCGATCGGATCGACCATCCGCGGGGCGGCGGCCGACGCCGTCGGGACGGCCGTACCGATCACGATTGCCCCGGCGAGTCCGAGTACGCCGAGTCGGCGACGAAGGTTCTGAATTCGACCGGGCATGCTCACCTCCCTGGCCGCTGACGGATGTTTCCGTTGACAGGAAAGCGTCACGGTATCGCAACACAAATGAAATACTCCAGTCGGGACCACACCGAATCAGGCAGATAACCACCCCCGCGACTCGCAAAACCGCAGGTCAGAGGGCATGATGGGGTGGTGACCCATGTCGCCATCGTCCTAGCCGCCGGGGCTGGTTCGCGTTACCTGGGGCCCACCCACAAGCTGCTGGCCCCCTTCCGGGGCCGCACCGTGGTGGAAACCGCCGTGGCGGCGGCTCTCGAGGCCGACATCGGCCCCGTGATCGTGGTGACGGGTGCGGTCGACCTTCCGATCGATTCGTCGGCCGATGGACGACTCTCGGTGATCGCCAACCCGCGTTGGGTCGAGGGTCAGGCCACGTCGGTGCAGGTGGGCATCGAGGCGGCCCGAGCACGCGGGGCGACCAGTGTGGTGATCGGTCTGGGCGATCAACCGCTCGTGACGGCCGATGCCTGGCGACGAGTCGCCGCGGCCAACTCTTCGATTGCGGTCGCGACCTACGACGGTGAGCGCGGCAATCCGGTGAAACTCGACTCGATCGTGTGGCCCGAACTTCCGACCGAGGGTGATCATGGTGCGCGTCACCTCATCCGCCTGCGCCCCGAACTCGTTTCAGAAGTAGCCTGCGCTGGTTCCAGTGCCGACATCGACACTCAGGAGGACCTCGACCGATGGATCTGAACCACTCATTCACCGTCAATCAGCCGGTTGCCGAAACGTGGAAGGTTCTCACCGACCTCGAGCGCATCGCTCCGTGTCTGCCCGGCGCCCAGTTGCAAGAAGTCCATGGCGACGTCTTCAAGGGTGTCGTCAAGATCAAGGTCGGTCCCATCACCGCTCAGTTCAAGGGTGAAGCGCAGTTCACCGAGCGCGACGACACCAACTTCAAGGCGGTGCTGAAGGCGAGCGGACGCGACACCGGCGGCAAGGGCAACGCCTCGGCCACGATCACGGCCGAACTCGTGTCGGTGACTCCCACTTCCACCACGTGCAACGTGGTCACAGATCTGTCGATCACGGGCAAGGTCGCCCAGTTCGGTCGCGGCGCGCTCGCCGATGTGAGCGAGAAGATCCTCGCCCAGTTCGCCGACAACCTCAACACCCTCATCGACGAACAGGGCACCGCACCCGCACCGGCGCCCGCTCCGGAGGCGGCCGCTCCGGCGACCAACGGTGAACCGCAGATCCGCAAGATCGAAGGTCCAGCGGCCGAACCGCTCAACCTCGGTGAGGTGGCCGGCGGTCAGGTCATGAAACGACTTCTTCCGATCGCCGCCGGGCTCGCTGCCGCGTTGTTGTTCATTCGCCGACTCTTCCGTCGCCGCAAGGACAGTTGAGCACCACCGACGCCGACCGCGCGCGAGTGCGGGAACTCCTCGGACGCGAGCCGAGCGGTCGATTCGAAATCGTCGTACGCGACGCCTCGGGTGATCCGGTCGTCATTCGCAATGCACCGTTCCTCGACGACGGAACCCCTATGCCGACCCTCTATTGGCTGTGCGGTGCCGAGGAATACGTGGCCGTCAGCCGGCTCGAAGCCGCTGGCGGCGTGGATCGGGCCGAAGCCGAAGTCGACCCCGACGAACTCCGGCACGCTCACGATCGTTATGCCGCCGAACGCGAGGCTCTGATCGCACCCGACCACGCGGGTCCGCGTCCGTCGGGTGGAGTGTGCGGCACACGTCAGGGCGTCAAGTGCCTGCACGGGCATTACGCGTGGTTTCTCGCCGGTGGTGAGGATCCGGTCGGGCGCTGGGTCGCCGATCATCTCGCCGAGGTGCCGTCGTGAACGTGGGCGCTGTCGACATCGGGACCAACTCCACCAATCTCCTCATCGTCGACGAATCGGGTGACACCCTCGAACGAGTCGTCACCGTCACACGACTCGGCCGCGGGGTCGATGCCAACGGACGACTCGATCGGGCCGCGATCGATCGCACGGTCGAATGCCTGCGTGAGTATCGCCAACTCCTCGATCGGCACGGAGTCGAAACCGCACGAGTGACCGGCACGAGCGCGGTGCGCGACGCCGCCGACCGTGACGAGTTCGCGTCACTCGTACGCGAGTCGTTGCGACTCGATCTCGAACTCCTGTCGGGCATCGAAGAGGGCCGGCTTTCACATCTCGGCGCCACGCGCGGACTCGAACTACCCCCGGGCGATCACCTCGTCATCGACATCGGTGGTGGTTCGACCGAACTCGTGCTCGGTCGACGCACCGGTGACTCGGTCTCGATGGTCACGGCCTGCAGCATCGATGTCGGCGCGGTGCGACTGACCGAACGCCACCTCGTGTCCGATCCGCCGCGTCCGGAAGAGCTCGTGAACGCCATCGGCGACACGCACGATCTCGTGGACGACGTATTGCGCGATCATCCCGAGTTCGCCAATGCCCAACATTTCATCGGCACCGCTGGCACCATCGTGACCGTCGCCGCGGTGGAGGTTGGTCAGTCGAGGTTCGACCCCATGGCCCTGCACGGCATGAACCTGTCCCGCGCCGCGGTGGAGGACGTCTTTCGTACCCTCGCGACCGAGTCGCTCGCCGACCGCGTGCACAACCCGGGCTTACCGCGCGACCGCGCCGACGTGATCGTGGGCGGGTGTTGCGTGCTCGTGGCCCTCATGCGACGTTGGGCCGCGCCGCACGTCACGGTGTCTGCGCAGAACATCCTCGACGGGATCTGTGCTGAACTTCGGGGGTCATGGTGAGCAAATCGTCGAGCACGGCCCAGGGGCACCCGTCGCGGCCCCACGCGCTCCGGCTCTACGGCCGGCGGGTGATGTTGCGCCCGCTCGTTGCGCCCGACTTCGCGGCCTGGTCGGAGATCCGCCGTCGCAACCACGACTGGCTCACGGTGTGGGAGCCCTTGAAGACCACCTTCTCCCCCGATCCCGCCGCCGACCGCGATGCCTTCACGGCCCGCTGCAACATGCGCGACCGCGACCGGCAGTCGGGAACGGGTTACTCGTTCGGCTTGTTCGTCGACAACCAACTCGCCGGTGAGGTGAACCTCAACAACGTCGTACGCGGGGCGCTACAGAGCGGAACCATCGGGTACTGGATCGACGAAGCCAAAGCCGGTCGTGGCTACGTCGCCGAGGCCGTCACCGTCGTGTTCCGCTACGCCTTCGAACAACTCGGGCTGCACCGTGTGGAGATCTGCATCATCCCGCGTAACCACAACAGCCACCGGGTCATGGAGAAACTCCGCATCCGAGAAGAAGGCACCGCCCTACGCTTCCTCGAGATCAACGGCGTGTGGGAAGACCACGTCCGTTACGGCATCACGGCCGAGGAATGGCAGGAACGCGCCGCCGACTTCGCCGACGAGTGGCTCTGATCAGGCCGATTCGGCCAGCCGTCGGTACGCCGCGTTCTTGCGACGACGCACGACGGTGCGACGCTTCCACTCCTTGACCTTCCAGTGGCGGAGATGCCGATTGCCGTCGAGCTTCTTCAGTGCTCGGGCCGCATCGTGATGATGACTCGGCTTCCATTCGGCACCGGGATCGACCACGTCGTCGGCTTCCACACCGTGGCTCACGAGATCGGCGAGTTCGTGCAACTCGCTGCGTACTCGATGGCGCTCGTTGTGCGCGTGGGCCCGCAGTTCGGCCCTCGGAAGCGGTACCGCCTCGTCGGTTCGATGGCGCTTGCTCATCGGTCCCCCTTTCACAGGTTCCGTTGAACTCCCCTTGCTCGGAACGTACTCCTTCCGGCGGGGAAATCAAGCGCAACTTCGGGGGACGAAAGTCCCGAGCCGACGACTTTCGGCCGACTACTTGGACTTTCCGGAGATCTTGGCCTGCAAGGCGGCGATGCGTTCGGCGAACCACGGCTGACGGGTGCTCCAGAGTTGCGGTGTGAGTTCGCGGGCCACTGCTTCTTCGTGCACTTCGATGTCGGCCACGGCCTTGATGGTCTTCTTCGTCTCGATGAGCAACTCGCGCGGTGCCGAGGCGGCGCGGGCGGCCATCTCGTGCGCCACGGCCAAGAGTTGATCGTCGTCCACGCACTTGTGAACGAGTCCGAGACGCTCGGCTTCCTCACCGTCGAGGATCTCGCCAAAGAGAACTGTGGCCATTGCAGTCTGCGGACCGGTGATGCGACGCAACATCCACGTGTGCCCGCCACCGGGATGAATGCCGATCTGCAGAAAACGCGTGTCGAACTTGGCGCGACGCGCCGCGAGTCGCACGTCGCACCCGAGCGCGAGGTTCATGCCGGCACCCACCGCAGCGCCATTCACGGCGGCGAGTGTGGGTAGTTCACTGCGCGCGATACGGAGGAAACCTTCGTAGATGTTGCCCAAACTCTCGGCCGAACTCTGTTGAAGATTGCCGAGATTCGCTCCCGCGCAGAACGCCGGTGCAGTGCCGGTCACGACGATGGCGCCGATCGACGTATCGGCCTCGATGTCGTCCATGGCCGCCGTGATCTCGGCGACCATGGGGGCGGTCAGCGTGTTTCGTTCGGCCGGATTGTTGAGGGTGATGGTGGCCACGCCATCGGCGCGGTCGAGGAGCACGAGTGAGTCGGTCACTCGCCAAGTCTCGCACGGAGCCTTCGTACGCCTACAGTCCCGCCGGTGAGCGACGATCCCAAGAGCCGTCCGGCCGCCACGGTGGTGGTGGCTCGACCGGCCGCCGCATCGCCGTGTGGTCTCGAAGTGTTGCTTCTCCGCCGAAGCGACGTCGGCGCATTCGCCGGCATGTGGGTGTTCCCGGGTGGGCGGGTCGACACCTCCGATCACGGTGCAACCGATCTCGAACGGGCGGCATCGGCCGCAGTGCGTGAAGCACGCGAAGAAGTGGGCCTCGATGTGGCACCCGAATCGTTGGTGACGTGGAGTCACTGGACGCCGCCGACCGTGGCTCCAGTTCGCTTCACCACGTGGTTCTTCGTGGCGCCGTGGTCGGGACAGGACGTCGCCATCGACAATCACGAGATCGTCGATCACCGCTGGATCGCTCCCCACGACGCTCTACGCGCCGGGCTTCCCATGGCTCCGCCGACCATCGTGACACTGCACGAGATCCATGAGGCCGGCGATCCGGACACCGTCTGGAAGGGCCCGGCGGCACCGCCCGCCTACGTGACCCGCCCGTCGCGTACGTCCGACGGGACGGCGGTACTCCTCTGGAATGGCGATGCCGGTTACGAATCCGGTGATGCCGATGCCGTCGGTGCTCGCAACCGGCTCGTGATGCCCGACGGTCTCGGTGGACCGACGTGGTCCTACGTTCGCCAGTTGTAGCGTGACCCCCGATGCTCGATCACGTCTTCACCGATGTCATCAGCGCTCTGCGCGACGCTTTCGAACGCGCTTTCCTCGAACGGCAGGCGTTCGAAGAACACTTCCAGGTCGACGTTCTCCTCGGTGACATCACATGGGAGACGAGTTACGGACTTCCCGGTGAAGGACTGCCACCGCGAGTGGTCGCGCACATCACCTTCGACTGGCCCTCGTGGAGCCAGACCGCCTACCGCCGCTGGTACGTGGAGGAATCGGTCGACGAACAGCCGGCCATCGAGATGGAAATCGTGCTGCGCATCCAACGCATCAGTGATGCCCCCGAACTCGACGCCGTGCGTCGCATCCTTCCGACTCTGAGCCCCTTGATCGGCGACGGCCGCCTCGAACGCGCCGGCCTCACCGTGGAGGCTTCGTACCTGGACGACGAGAGTCCGGCCGAATACGCGGTGGAAGCCACTTACGAGGGCCTGTACGAACTCGCCGATTCATCCCTCGCCGACGGCGCGAACACTTTGCTCGACGAACACTTCGGCGCGCTCGGCGGTTGGATCGCGGCGATGCTCGTGAAACTCGGCGACGTGAAGTACGCATTCCTGCCGGCCGAGACCGACGACTGAACCGAATCGAGGAACCTCCATGTCCGATGTCGTTCTCTTCGAAGTCAGCGAGGGCATCGCCACGATCACCCTCAATCGCCCCGAGGCGCGCAACGCGCTGTCGAGTGAAGTGCTTCGCCTTCTTCCCCAACGCATGCGCGAGGCCGATGAACGCGACGACGTCCACGTGGTGATCCTCACCGGCACCGATCCGGCGTTCTGCGCCGGACTCGATCTGAAAGAACTCGGCTCCACGGCCGGGAACCTCGGTTCGGGTTCGGGAGCCGACGGACGCCCGAATGCCGACGGTGTTCGGGGGCCGTTCCCGAAACTCGACAAACCACTCATCGGCGCGGTCAACGGAGTGGCGATCACCGGCGGTTTCGAACTCGCGCTCAACTGCGACTTCCTCATCGCCTCGGAACACGCGAAGTTCGGCGACACCCACGCGCGGGTCGGCGTGATGCCGGGCTGGGGTCTCACCGTGCTGCTCCCGCAAGCCATCGGTGTTCGTCGGGCGCGCGAGATGAGTTTCACCGGCAACTTCATGTTGGCCGACGAAGCCCTCGCACGCGGACTCGTGAACCATGTGGTGCCACACGCCGAACTCATGCCGTTCACGCGTCGGATCGCGCTCGACATCATCGGCAACGATCAACCAGGCGTGCGGCAGATCCGACGCACGTATCGGGACATCCACGCCGCTGCCGATGGCTGGAGCATCGAAGCACGCGATGGGGCCGAGTGGCGTCGCAACAGCTTCTCTCCGGAAAAAGTGGCCGAGCGCAGGTCAAAGATCCAAGAGCGCGGTCGGAAGCAGTAATCGGAGCCGGTGTAAGGTTTCTTCCAACCAAATCGCCCGGCACCCCCGCTGGGCGTTCTAGGGGAGGAAACACAACACATGCAGAAGAAAACACGCCTGCTGCTCGCGCCGCTGGCTGCTCTCGGACTTCTCGCTGCCGCCTGCGGTGGCGACGACGATTCGGCGAGCACCGAGGCTCCGGCCGCTTCCGAGGCACCCGCTGAGGGTGGCTGCGAACTCGTCGGAGGCATCGCTTTCGACACCGGTGGTCGCGGCGACGGAACGTTCAACGACTCGGCCGCCGTCGGTGGCGAGCGCGCGACGTCCGAACTCGGCATCGAAGTCAAGGAACTCGAGGCCACGGTCGACGAGGACCGCAAGGCCAACCTCGAACTCCTCGCCGGTGACGGCGCTGGTGTGATCGTCGGTGTGGGCTTCATGTTCACCGACCCGATGGGCGAGATCGCCGCCGCCAACCCCGAGGTCACCTTCGGCATCGTCGACTCGGTCGTCGAGGCTCCGAACGTTCGCAGCCTCGTGTTCGCCGAGGAGCAGGGTTCGTTCCTCGTCGGTGCCGCCGCCGCTCTGAAGAGCGAGTCGGGTGTCATCGGCTTCATCGGCGGTCAGGAGATCGACCTCATCAAGAAGTTCGAGGCCGGCTACACCGCGGGTGCCAAGTACATCAACCCTGACATCACCGTGAACGTGAAGTACCTCGGACCAGCAGGTGACAACTCCGCATGGGGCAACGTCGCCGGTGCGAAGGAAATCGCCGCGGGCTGGTACGCCGAAGGCGCCGACATCGTCTACACCGCTGCTGGCGGTTCGGGCGCCGGCACCATCGAAGCCGCCATCGAGGCCGGCAAGTGGGCCATCGGTGTCGACAGCGACCAGTACCTCACGGCTGGTAGCGCAGACGCCCAGGCGCACATCCTCACCTCGATGGTGAAGCGCGTCGACGTCGCCGTGTTCGAGACCATGAAGGCTGCTTGCGAGGGTGACACCGAGGGCGGCATCAAGGTGTTCGACCTCAGCAACGACGGTGTGGGTTACGCCACTTCGGGTGGATACGTCGACGACATCGCGTCGCAGCTCGACGAGATCAAGGCCAAGATCGTGGCCGGAGAGATCGAAGTTCCGACCGCTCCGTGATCTTCGATTGATCATTGACTCTCCGCGAGGAGCGTCCAGAGAGCCCGGGTCCTCGGACCCGGGCTCTCTGCTATAAACGGACGGGGTGGAGGGGACGATGAGCACCACAACTGAAGCGGGCGCTCTCGCCGTCGAACTCTCGGGGATCACCAAGACCTTCCCGGGCGTCATCGCCAACAAAGACGTCGATCTTCGCGTGCGGTCCGGAACCATTCACGCGATCGTCGGCGAGAACGGGGCCGGCAAGGCGACCCTCATGAAGACGCTCTACGGAATGCACTTGCCCGACGAAGGCACGATCCGCGTCGACGGTCGGGAGGTGACCTTCCGGTCGCCCACCGATGCCATCGCCGTCGGCATCGGCATGGTCAACCAGCACTTCAAACTCGCCGACAACCTCACCGTGCTCGAGAACGTGATCCTCGGCAACGAACCGGTCGGCGCGCGTGGACGGCTGCGCCTCGATGACGCCCGGCGCGACATCCGAGCCCTGATGGAATCGCTGAGCGTCGACTTCGATCTCGATGCGCCGGTCGCGAGCCTCGGGGTCGGTCAGCGACAGCGAGTCGAGATCCTGAAAGTTCTGTATCGCGGGGCCCGGATCCTGATCCTCGACGAACCGACCGCGGTGCTCGTCCCCCAGGAAGTGGAAGAACTCTTCGCCACGCTCAAGCGCCTCGTGAGCGAGGGTCGCACCGTGATCTTCATCTCGCACAAACTCGACGAAGTTCTCACGTACTGCAACGAGATCACCGTGATCCGCCAGGGAATGACCGTGGCCCACACCACCCCGCATGATGTCGACCGTCGCGGCTTGGCCGAACTCATGGTCGGGAGCGACCTACCCAACCCGGCCGGGCGCACCTCGCATGTGGGGACCACCCCCGTTCTCGAGGTGCACGACGTCGCCGTGGCCGGTGCATCGGCAGGCGCCAAACTCGCGCTCGAAGCGATCTCGTTCACGGTTCACGACGGTGAAGTCGTGGGTATCGCCGGCGTCGAGGGCAACGGCCAGTTCGAACTCTGCGAAGCGATCCTCGGGTTGGTCCCGATGGTCTCCGGAACCGTGCACATCGCCGGCCGCGACCTGACTCTCGCCGAAACCCGTGAACGCATCACCTCAGGCCTCTCGTACATCCCGTTCGATCGTCATCGGGAAGGCCTGCTCCTCGACGCCCCGTTGTGGGAGAACACCATGCTCGGTCGGGAGGACGAACCCGAACTCTCGTCGGGTCCCTTCATCAGTCGACGCCACGCCGAGGCCGAGAGCCGACGCATCATCGAGCGCTTCGGTGTGCGCACACCGAGCGAACAGGTTCCCGCTTTCGCATTGTCCGGCGGCAATCAGCAGAAGTTGGTGGTGGGCCGCGAGATGAGCACTGCACCCAAGATCCTCTTGGCCGCCCATCCCACGCGTGGCGTCGACGTGGGCGCCCAGGCCGCAATTTGGGACGAACTCCGGTCGGCGCGCGACGCCGGACTCGGTGTGCTCCTGATCTCGGCCGACCTCGAGGAATTGATCGGACTCTCCGACCGGATCCTCGTGATGTTCGACGGTCGGATCACGGCCGAACTCGATCCCGGTCGGGCCACACCCGAGATCCTCGGCACGCACATGACCGGAGAAGTCCAAGGGGTCGCCAAGTGAAGCGTCAGCAACTGCAGCGCGCGGCCGTCACTGCGGCGAGTTCGGTGCTCGCGGTGTTCGTGGCGCTCTTGATCTCGGCGGTCATCCTCCTCATCACCGGCAAGGATCCCGTCAAGGCGTTCACCACTCTGTTCGGCGCGGCTGGCGATACGCGGGTGATCCAGGGATCACTCAATCGCGCCACTCCGCTCATGATCTCGGCGGCTGCCGTGGCCATCGGATTCAAGATGAATCTCTTCAACATCGGCGTCGAAGGCCAGATGCGCGTCGCGCTTCTCGCCACCGCCGTCGTCGGCGCCGCCGTGGATCTGCCGGCACCACTTCACATTGCGCTCTGCCTCGTGGTGGCCATGGCCTCGGGTGCGGCGTGGTCGGGTATCGCCGGTTGGCTGAAGGTGAAGCGCGGTGTCAACGAAGTGATCTCCACGATCATGCTCAACTTCATCGCGCTCAGCCTCGTGGCGTGGGCCTTCGACGACTTCTTCCGAGTGGAGAGCCCGAACGAGAGCGTTCTCGTGAAGACGAAGGAACTCCCGAAATCGGCGTGGTTCCCCGATCTCGTCGACCGCCGACTCAACGGCATGCTGCTCGTGGCCATTGCCGTTCTGATCCTCTTCTGGGTGATCGTCTGGAAGACGCGATTCGGATTCCGACTGCGCGCATCGGGTGGCAACCCCGGCGCAGCACGGGTGACCGGCGTGCACCCGCAACGAATGATCCTGATCTCCATGTTGTTGTCGGGCGCGCTGGCCGGGCTCGTGGGTATGCGGGCACTTCTCGGTGACGTGCACGCCTACCAGAACAACCTCGCCGAACAACAGGGCTTCAACGGCATCGCCGTCGCGCTCCTCGGACGCAATCATCCGCTCGGCATTTTCTTCTCGGCGATCCTCTTCGGGTTCCTCGGCGAGGCATCCGGCAAGTTGCAACTCGAGGACATCCCCAAGGAGATCGCCACGATCATGTCGGGCATCATCGTGCTCGCCGTCGTGATCATCAACGAAGCCGTCAAGCGTTGGGACGACCGTCGCATTCAGCGCAAGGCTGCTACTGAACTCGAGAAGGTCGCAGCATGACCGCGGTGACGGCGGTGGCCGCTCCCCCGCGTTCCGGTTGGAAAGGTCTCTCACCCGCACGGCGCACGATGATCATCTGGCTCGGGGCGATGTTGGTTCTGTCGATCGTGCGGATCATCGCCGACGCCGACGACCTCACGAGTTCGGGCACCATCTCGTCGACGCTGCGCGTCGCCACGCCGATCCTGTTGGCCGGTATGGCCGGTTTGTGGGCCGAGCGCGCCGGCATCGTCAACATCGGTATCGAAGGCATGATGATCGTCGGCTCGTGGTGCGGTGGCTACGGGGCCTGGAAGTGGGGCTCGTGGGCCGGTATCGCCATGGCGCTCATCGCCGGCTCGCTAGTAGGCCTGCTGCATGCGTTGGCCACGGTGCGATTCAACGTGGATCACGTGGTGTCGGGTATCGCCATCAACACCTTGGCCGCCGGCGCCACCGAGTACCTCTCGATCATCTTCTTCAAGGGTCAAAAGGGCGGTGGCGAGAGCCAGTCGCCCACCGGCAAAGGTGGATACGGCGAATTCGACATGCCGTTCCTGAGCGGTGGTCGGATCGGGAGTTGGCGCTCACCCGACATCCTCGGTTGGTTCGAGCGCAAACACGATCTGCCGCTCATCCCCGATGTGGCGGGCTTCGTGCGTGGACTCACGAGCGACATCTATCTGCCCACCGTGGTGGCGATCGCGATCATCCCGCTCACCGTGTGGGTGCTCTGGCGAACACGGTTCGGTCTGCGTCTGCGCTCGAGTGGTGAGTCTCCGCAAGCTGGCGAGAGCCTCGGTGTGCCCATCAACCGTCTGCGGTATCAGGCCATGGCGGTGAGCGGATCCCTCGCCGCGTTCGGTGGCGCGTACCTGTCGTGTGTGTTCACGAGCACCTACCGCCAGGGTCAGACGGGTGGTCAGGGCTTCATCGGACTCGCCACCACGATCTTTGGTAACTGGCAGCCGTGGGGCGTGTTCCGTGGCTCGATCCTGTTCGGCTTCCCGACGGCACTCAAGTTCCGCGACGAGAAGAACGTGCCGGCTCTGTTCCTCGTGGCCACGATCGCGCTCGTGCTGGTGGCCGTGCTCATGCTGATGCGGCGACGCAACGTGTGGGCGGTGAGTTGCCTGGCCGCCGCGGTATGCACCGTGCTCGCCTACAACATCATCGATGAAGTGCCCTCGGAGTTCGTGGCCGCCACGCCCTACATCGTGACCGTGATCGTGCTGGCCGGCGCTCGTCAGCAGTTGCGCCCGCCCGCGCATGCCGGACTCCCTTACCGCCCCGGCGACAGCCACTAACCCTCCCCGGGTACCAAAGGGCGTCAGGGGAGGTGGCTGATGGCCTGAACTTCGATGCCGCCGCGGGGCCGCTGGGTCAGCGTCACGGTCACGCTCAAAGGCCTCGCCGTGTTCATCACCTCGCGCGCGATCTCCGCACTCAAAGCCTCGGCGAACACCGCCCGGTTACGAAAACCCCACAGGTACAACTTCAGACTCTTCGACTCGATGCACCACTCCCCCGGCTCGAACTCGATCACCAGATGCGACAGATCGGGCTGCGAGGTGACCGGACAGATCGAAGCGAGTTCGTCGGTCGTGAAGCGGACGGTTGTCACGTCGGCCGGCGCCGGAAACACTTCCACGTGCTCGATCGACTCGCGCACCGTGTTGCCGAGCACCGTCAGCCGGGCCAGATGATCGGCGTCGTGAGGATCGGCGGACCGCACGGGTTTGTCGTTCATGCCCGACAGGGTACGGCGAAATGGGAACCGACACGCCGACCGTTACGATTCAGCCATGGGAAAGGTTCTCTCCGCCGACCAGATCTCCGCTTACGAGCGTGACGGCTTCCTCGTCCTGCCCGACTTCGTGAGCACCGCGGCCTGCGCCGCCCTCCGCGAACGGGCCACCACCATCCTGCGCGACTTCGATCCCGACGCCCATCGTTCGGTCTTCACCACCAACGAACAGACCCGCCACGCCGACGCCGAGTTCATGGCCTCGGCCTCCACGATCCACTGCTTCTTCGAAGAGGAAGCCTTCGACGATGACGGATCGCTGAAGCAGTCCAAGGAACTCAGCATCAACAAGATCGGCCACGCGTTGCACGATCTCGATCCGATCTTCGAGGAGTTCTCGTACTCACCCGAGCTCGCCGCCGTCGCCGCCGACATCGGCCTCGCTGACGCCCTCGCCCTGCAGAGCATGTACATCTGCAAGCAGCCACGCATCGGCGGCGAGGTCGGTTGCCATCAGGACGCCACGTTCCTCTACACCGATCCCATAACCGTGACCGGCTTCTGGTTCGCCCTCGAAGACGCGACCATCGAGAACGGTTGCCTCTGGGCCGAGCCGGGCGGTCACCGCACCTCACTGCGCAAGAAGTTCGTCCGCCGCGGCGACGATGCCGCCACCTTCGACATCGTCGACGAGTCGCCACTTCCCACGCCGCCCCAAGATCTCGTACCGCTCGAAGTCACCGCCGGAACGCTCGTGGTGCTGCACGGCCTCCTCCCGCACTGGAGCGACGTCAACCGCAGCGATCGCAGTCGCCACGCGTACTCGCTGCACTGCATCTCCGAGTCGGCCGATTATCCCCTCTGGAACTGGCTCCAGCGCACACCCGACCTCCCTCTGCGCCGACTCGACGGCGGATCCCGCCTGGTGAACGCGTGACCATCGATACGAGCCTCCACCTCGCCTACCCCAAGGTCCTGCTGCACGATCACCTCGACGGTGGTCTGCGGCCGTCCACCGTCGTCGAACTCGCCTCCGAGTTCGGTTACAAGGGCCTCCCGTCCACCGACGTGGACGATCTCTCGCGCTGGTTCCATCGTGGCGCCAAGCGCAACGACCTCGTGCTCTACCTCGAAACCTTCGCCCACACCGTGGGTGTCATGCAGCACCGAGACGCGATCGAGCGCGTGGCCTTCGAATGCGCTCAGGATCTCGCGGCCGACGGAGTGGTGTACGCCGAAGTCCGCTTCGCGCCCGAACTCTCCACCGAGGCCGGACTCACCCTCGACGAAGTGACCGACGCGATCATGACGGGCTTCCGACGCGGTTCGGCCGGCACCGATCTCACGATTTACGCGATTCTCTCGGCCATGCGCACTGCGGCGCGCAGTCTCGAGATCGCTCAACTCGCGGTGCGCTGGCGCGATGCCGGCGTCGTGGGCTTCGACATCGCCGGTGCCGAGGCCGGCTATCCGCCCACGCGTCACCTCGAAGCGTTCAACTTCGTTCAGCGGGAGAACTTCCACACCACCATCCACGCCGGTGAAGCCTTCGGGTTGCCGAGCATCTGGGAGGCCGTGCAACTCTGCGGAGCCGAGCGGCTCGGCCATGGCGTCCGCATCGTCGACGACATCACCGGTCCGGCCGGCAACGAGCAGCTCGGTCGCCTGGCAGCATTCGTGCGCGACCGGCGCATTCCGCTCGAACTCTGCCCCACGAGCAACGTCAACACCGGCGTGTGCGGATCGATCGCCGAGCACCCGATCGGCATGCTGCGCCGCCTTCGTTTCCGGGTCACGGTCAACACCGACAACCGCCTCATGAGCAACACCTCGATGTCGAAGGAGTTCGCCCAACTCACCGAAGCCTTCGGCTGGGGCACCGACGACTTCGAATGGCTCAGCGTCAACGCCATGAAGAGTGCCTTTGCCCCCTTCCCCGAACGCCTGCGCATCATCAACGGCATCCTGAAGCCCCGTTACGCCCTCTTGCGTGCCGATCAGGCATTGGGAACCGCGCCCCGCTGATGCGCAAGAATGGGCGCCATGCCCGTTGAAGTACACCTGGTCGATCATCCGCTGATCGCCGACTCGCTCACTCGCATCCGCGACGTCGCCACGCCGAATGCCCTCTTCCGTCAGGAACTCGAGCGCGTCGGTCTGCTCCTTCTCGCCGAGGCCACCCGCGACCTCGCCACCAAGGCCGTGAAGGTCCAGACTCCCCTCACCGAGACCGACGGGCGGGTCCTCGCCTCGCAGCCGGTCGTGGTACCGGTACTTCGGGCCGGACTCGGCTTCGTGCACGCGGCCCAAGAACTCATGCCCAATGCCGACGTCGGCTTCGTCGGCATCAGTCGCGACGAGCACACCTTCCAACCCAAGCCCTACGTGAACAAGTTGCCCGAGACCCTCGCTGGTCGCACCTGCATCGTGCTCGACCCGATGCTCGCCACCGGCGGATCACTCGCCCACGCGGTCGAGTTACTGCTCGAGCGCCACGCGACCGGACCCATCATCGTCATCTGCGTACTCGCCGCCCCCGAAGGGATCGAGTATCTCCGCAAACAGGGATCCAATCTCAAGATCTACACCGCGTCCGTGGACGAACGACTCAACGAGAACGCGTTCATCGTGCCCGGCTTGGGCGATGCCGGCGATCGCCAGTTCGGCGCTCCCCACTGATCGTTCCTACGGTTCGACCCGCCTGATCTATCAGGCGAGCATGTCGCGCAGAGCGGCGCGGAAATCCCGCAACGGCTCGTGGCCCCACTCGCGCCAGCGCGCGTTGTCGAGCACACTGTTGGCCGGTCGTTTCGCCGGTCGGGGCGGCTGCAACTCGGCGGTGGTGATGGCCCGCACGACCGACGGATCGTGACCCAGCGCAGCCACCACTTCGCGCACGAAACCGAACCAACTCACCGCACCCGTGTTGGTGAGATGAGCGACTCCCGTGTGTCGTTCCATGGCCAGTAGTCGTAGCGCCGGCGCGAGGTCGGCGGTGAACGACGGGCAACCCACCTGATCGTCCACGAAGGCGAGCGACCGTCCTTCGGCCACGAGACGCTGCACCGTGCGGACCATGTTGTTTCCGTGCGCTCCGCACACCCACGACGTGCGCACCACGAGAGAGTTTTCCCATTCGAGCGCGGCCAGTTCTCCGGCCAACTTCGAGGTCCCGTAGACGCTCTGCGGATTGGTCGCGTCGGACTCCACGTAGGCACTCGACTTCGTACCGTCGAACACGTAGTCGGTGCTGATGTGCACGAGTCGGGCGTCGATCGAATCGCAGCCCTCGGCGAGCCAACGCACCGCGTGCGCATTGGCATCCATCGCGTGCTCCACGTCGGCCTCACAGGCATCGACTGCGGTCCAGGCCGCGCAGTTGATCACGACGTCGGGTCGCCACTCGGCGATCACCTCGTGCACCGCCGCACGATTCGTCACGTCGAGCACCGAGCGATCAGCCGCCAGAACCTCGTCCCCCATCCGGCCGAGGTGCCGCACGACGTCGTTGCCGAGTTGACCGGCGGCACCGGTCACGAGCACCCGGATCATCGAACCGTCACCGTCCGACGCGCGCCTTGAGGGGTTCCCACCACGCGCGATTGTTGCGGTACCACTCGACGGTCTCGGCGAGCGACTCGGCGAACGATCGCTGCATCCGCCAACCGAGGGCACTGATCTTGTCGATCGTGACCGAATAGCGACGATCGTGGCCGAGACGATCGGCCACCGGCTCGATGAACGATTCGTCGCGCCCGCAGAGTTCGAGCAAGCGGTAGGTGATTTCGCGATTGGTGATCTCGTTGTGGGCACCGATGTTGTACACCTCGCCCACCGCGCCCTTCTCGAGCACGAGGTGCGCGGCCCGGTTGTGATCTTCCACGTGGATCCAGTCGCGCACGTTGCCGCCATCGCCGTACAGCGGAACCTTCCTGCCGTCGAGCAGGTTGGTCGTGAAGAGCGGAATCAACTTCTCCGGATACTGGTACGGGCCGAAATTGTTCGAGCAGCGCGTGACCACGACCGGCAGACCGTACGTGGTCACGTACGAGAGCGCGATGAGGTCGCTGCTCGCCTTCGAAGCCGAATACGGCGAGCGCGGCGTGAGGCGATCGGTCTCGGTGAACGACCCGACATCGATCGAGCCGTACACCTCGTCGGTACTGATGTGCAGGAACCGCTCGACGCCCACCTGGCGGGCCGCGTCACACATCACGTTGGTCCCGAACGAGTTGGTACGGACGAACGCATACGGATCGACGATGCTGCGGTCCACATGGCTCTCGGCCGCGAAGTGCACCACCGCGTCGTGTCCGGTCATGGCCGAGATCACCGCGTCGGCGTCACAGATGTCCCCCTGTACGAACCGACAACGTCGATCGTCCACGAGATCACGAATGCTCTCCATGTTTCCGGCGTAGGTGAGTTTGTCGAAGATGGTCACCTGATCGTCGGAGTTGGCGAGCAACCACCGCACGTAGTTGGAGCCGATGAAACCGGCCGCACCGGTCACGAAGAGTTTCACGGGTCAGGTGCGCAACGGCCAACGGGGCCGTTGATGGTCGGCGATCCCGGCGCGATTCGGGTTCGTACGGTCGCGGTTCGACATCACCGGATCGGCCACTCCCCAATCGGCGCCGATCGACGGGTCGTCCCACGCCACACCGAGTTCGTCGGCCGGGTTGTAGTAACCATCCACGAGGTAGGTCATGGTGAGATCGGTGTGGGCGGCGAATCCGTGCGCTACTCCGGGCGGGATGTACACACCGCGATGTTCCGAACCGTGCAGGTCGATCGTTTGCGTGGCACCGTCGGTCGGACCACCGAGTCGGAGATCGTGCAGCACCACTCGCATCGAACCGTTCACCACGTACCAGTAATCGGACTGATGCAGGTGGTAGTGGAGTCCCACCAGCGAACCGGCGGCCTTGTCGGAGCGGTTGGTCTGGATCATCTCGCGCGCACCCGGAATCCACTCGCGGCGATACGTCTCCACGAACAGGCCGCGATCGTCCGCGTGCACCTTGGGAACCACCACGTACACGCCGGCGATGAGGTCGCTCTCGGTCACACTTTCGGCTTGGGTCGGCATGGTCACTCCGTATCGATCTGGCAGTGATCGCCGATCATCAACCGCAGAGCGCGTGGCCGCCGACCGGTGCGCGTGATCTCGGCTTCGCGGCCGATCAGGCTGTCTTCGAGGCGCGGAATCTCGATGATCCGGCTCCGCTCCATGATCACCGAGTGTTCGATCTCGCTGTGCACCACTTCGCAGCCGTCGCCGATGGCCGAGAAGGGCCCGATGAAACTGTCGGTGATCCGGGCACCGGCACCGATCACGAGCGGCCCGCGCAACGTGGAGTTGCGCACCACGGCCCCGGCCTCCACCACCACGCGTCCGTCGACGGTGCTCGCGTCGTCCACGTCGCCGTCGATCCGCGACTCGATGACCTCGAGCAGCAATCGGTTGGCCTCGAGTAGCGGAGTGAGCTTGCCGGTGTCGATCCACCAACCGCTCAGCAACTCGCAGCGCACCCGATGCCCTTCGTCCACGAGCCACTGGATCGCGTCGGTGATCTCGAGTTCACCCCGACCCGACGGCTCGATGGCGCGCACGGCCTCGTTGATCGTGCGGTCGAAGAGGTACACGCCCACGAGCGCGAGGTCGGTGGGCGGATCGGCCGGCTTCTCCACCAGTCGCACCACGTTGCCCGCGCCGTCGAGTTCGGCGATTCCGAAGCGATGCGGATCGGGCACCTGCTTCAGGAGGATCTGCGCGGCCGGCGGTTCGGAACTTCGGCGCGCTTCTTCGAAGGCCTTCACGAAGGCGGCGAGGTCTTGCTCGAGCAGGTTGTCACCCAGATACATCACGAAGTCGTCGTCACCCAGGAAGTCGGCCGCGATGAGCACACAGTGCGCGAGTCCGAGGGGCTGGTCCTGTGGGATGTAGGTGACACGCGCACCCCAACGACTGCCGTCGCCCACTGCAGCCATGACCTCGGCCCGGGTCTCGCCCACGATCACTCCGATGTCGGTGATACCGGCCGCCACCATGGCCTCGATGCCGTAGAACAGGATCGGCTTGTTGGCCACCGGCACGAGTTGTTTCGCACTCGTGTGCGTGATCGGCCGCAGGCGTGTCCCGGCTCCGCCGGCGAGGATGAGGGCTTTCATGGTGCGCAGGTCGGCGAGCGGGTGTCCGCCTCGGTCATTCTGCCAGCCACGAGGCCCCTCACGCGGGAGGCGGTTCGTCCAGACCGGCGAAGTAACGCAGGATTGCTGGCGCATCGGCGCCGAGGGCCAGCACCGACTTGCCGTCGATCTCCTCGGGGACGACCGGTAGCGAGTAGCGAAGCAGACCCCCACTCGCGAGCGGCCGCAAGTAGTCGGCGGTCTCCAGGAGGTCGGTGCCGGGGTCGACGCGCAACGAACCCACGGCGGCCGCGATCAGTTCACTCGCCCGTAGCGGGTTGGCCGACATCTGTCCGGCGGCCTTCTTCACCGCGGCCTGCAGGAACGTCTGCTGACGTTCGACTCGGCCGAGATCGGCTCGTCCGTCGGTCTTCCACTCACCGTCCTGGAAGGTTTCGTAATAGCGGCTCCGTGCATAGGCGAGAGCTTGCAACGGGTCGAGCGTGTAGCAACCCGGGTTCGGAACGTTCAGACCGGTGTTGATGTCGCGCGTCGGATACTCGAAGCACACGTCCACCCCGCCGAGGGCCGACACGATGTGTTTGAACGAGTTGAAGTCGACCTCGATGTAGTGGTTGATCGGCACACCGAGTGCTGTCTGTACGGTCTGCACGAGCACATCGGCTCCGAAGGTGTACGAACGATTGATGCGATCGTCACCGAATCCGGGGATCGACACCCACAGGTCGCGCGGTACCGACATGATCGACGCGGTCTTGCGCTCGTTGTCGACGTGCAGGATCATGAGCGTGTCACTGCGGTGCCCGCCGGTTTCGTTGGCCAGACCGATACCACCGAAGTCGGGGCTGTTCGGATCGGCCCCCTCGCGTGTGTCGCTACCCACGAGCAAGTAGTTGACGAACGGCCCTTCGGAGTCGGCGAGCACCCCCGAGAGTTCGCCCACCCGCTCCACGTTGCCCTCTTGCTGGTTGGTGGCCACCACGAGTCCGACGGCCGAGAGAACCACGAACACCCCGGCCAGAACCGGAAGCGTCACGAACGGCGCGATGCGGGTCTTGGAGCGGCCTCGCGCGCGAGTGACCTCGGGGCGATCGTCGGTCATGCCTCGAAGTTAGTTGTCCGTACGTGCACCACATCGCCAACCGCGAGTCGTCGCGTCACACCACAGCTATCGAGGACCACCAGCCGTCCGTCGCGTTCGACGTCGAGAGCCCGACCTTCCACGATCTCGCCACCGGGAAGTTCGATGCGCACTTCGCGTCGAAGGGTCGACAGATTGGTTCGATACAGATCGTCGATTCGTTCGTCGGACGATTCGCGAATCCGATCGAGCGCCGCGAGAAGTCCGCGCAGTACCGCGTCCACCTCGATCTCGTTTCCATCGCCGGCCGACTTCAACGACACCGCGTCGTCGGGCGCCCAGTTCACGTTCAGCCCCAGACCCACCACCACGAACTCGGGGCGATCGCCCACGAGCGGTCCGGCGGTGGCCAGGAGTCCGGCCAACTTGCGCCCGTCCACGAGGAGGTCGTTGGGCCACTTCAGATCGGCGGTCACGCGCGCCACGTTCGCCGCTGCCGAGCGGGCGGCCAGAGCCACGGCGTGGGTCAGGAGATGCGGGTTCTCGGGTACCGGCCGAAACAGCAGGCTGACCAGCAGGTTTGCCCCTTTGGGGGCGTCCCACCGCCGGTCGAGGCGCCCGTGGCCGGCGCTCTGGAATCGGGTCACCAGGGCCGTGCCTCCCGGCGCTCCGGCGCGGGCCGCGGCCACGAGGTCGTCGTTCGTGCTTCCGGTCTCGTCGACCCGGTGGACCGTCCACGTGCCGATGACCTCACTTGGTGTGGCGTGAAGGGGGTCCATGCACCAACATTGTCACTCGTGCCCCCCAAAGTGACTGCAAAGCCCCTCACAAAAATCCTGATCGCCAATCGAGGTGAGATCGCGGTCCGTGTCATTCGCGCCGCCCGCGAGATGGGCATCGCCACCGTCGCCGTGTACTCGGAGCTCGATCGCAACGCTTTGCACGTCCGTATGGCCGATGAGGCCTACGCACTCGGTGGCCAGACCGCGGCCGAGAGTTACCTCAACACCGAGGCCATTCTCGACGCGATCCGCAAGAGCGGCGCCGACGGTGTGCACCCGGGTTACGGCTTCTTCAGTGAGAACGCCGACTTCGCCGACGCGATCACCGAGATGGGAGTGGCTTTCATCGGGCCTCCGGGTGATGCGATCCGTGAGATGGGCGACAAGGTCTCGAGCCGCAAGGCCGCCCTCCGCGGTGGTGCGCCGATCGTGCCCGGTACCACCGAGTTCGTCACCTCGGCCGCCGAGATCACCAAGTTCGGCGAAGAATACGGCTGGCCCATCGCCATCAAGGCCGCCTTCGGTGGCGGCGGACGCGGCATGAAGGTCGTGCGCAACGCCGCCGAAGTGCAAGACGCCATGGACAGCGCCCAGCGCGAGGCCAAGGCGTTCTTCGGACGCGACGAGATCTACGTCGAGAAGTACCTCACCTGGCCGCGTCACGTCGAGGTCCAGCTCGTGGGCGACCAGCACGGCAACTACGTGTGGGTATCCACCCGCGACTGCAGTGCACAGCGTCGTCACCAGAAACTCGTCGAGGAAGCTCCGGCCCCCGCGCTACCCGCCGGAGTGGAAGACGCCATGGGTGAGGCCGCCGTCAAAGCCGCCAAGGCCGTCGGATACTTCAATGCCGGCACGGTCGAGTTCATCTACCAGGACGGCGAGTTCTTCTTCCTCGAGATGAACACCCGTC
>SXGQ01297767.1_pt1 | contig 35197 bp, 36 predicted proteins | sample 3178371 | NCBI WGS metagenome assembly SXGQ01 (sample SAMN11356859, study PRJNA531348) | freshwater metagenome | isolation source: freshwater sample F1-20 | place: China: Fuxian Lake, Yuxi | collected 2017-12-25 | reverse complement strand
TCCCCACGAGGTTGCCCAGTGGTTGCGATCCCGAACGGGCGACTACGTACATGCTGCAGGGACATGCGCGATGGGCGACCCACGCAATGAGCAAACGGTCGTGGATGCCGATGGAAGGGTGCTTGGTGTGCAATCTCTTCGAGTCTGTGATGCCTCAATTTTCCCGATCTTGCCCCGAGCAAACACTCATTTCCCAGTGATGATGGCGGCTGAACTCATTGCTGATCGCTGGCAGATACCTGAATAAGTGCCGTCGTATCAGGTATGGCGTACTGTGCCATACCCCCTGGGCATGGTTCAGTTATGAACTTCCCGAACCAGTCACGACGCACCAAAATTCATCTCACTCAGATTGTCTCTGCCCCGTCAGAGACTTCGTCCACGCTGATTGATTGCGGCACCTGCATCATGCGTGAAACGGACGCCTGCTCTGATTGCGTCGTCTCGTTCCTGTTTCAGGAAGCTTCCGATGAACATGAAAATGAGGATTTGGCACCTGTTTCGGGCGAGTCCGTGGCTGTTGTGTTCGATATCTCAGAAATTCGGGCGATGCGTGCCCTCGCAGAGGCTGGTTTAGTGCCTACGCTTCGTCATCGTGCATCGGGTTAAGCGAAATAGTCCTCCAGTCGATACGACCGACCCTGCATATCTTGAATCCCTCCTGCAGTTCGCCCACGAGTTGGGCCTTGACCGTGTAGGAGTCACCGATGCCTCGCCTCTGAGTCGAGCTCGCGTTGCCATTGACGATCGCAATGCTCGCGGTCTGAGTGACACTATGGGTTTCACCTATCGCAATCCAGCCCGTTCAACAGATCCAAATACCGCTGTCGAGGGAGCTCGTTCAATTATTGTTGCGGCGCGCAGCTATCACTCTGATCAACCCGATCATCCGGGAGGTATGGCAGCCCGAGTAGCGCGGTATGCCCAAGATGATCACTACACGCCATTACGACAAGCGTTGCAGAAAGTCGCTCTGCGTTTACGCGCTGATGGCTATCGCGCCGTCGTCTTTGCTGACGAAAACAATTTGGTAGACCGTGAAGTCGCTTATCGGGCTGGTCTGGGTTGGTTCGGTAAGAACGCCAATATTCTGCTCCCTGGCGCCGGCAGTTTTTTCAGTCTGGGATCAATCGTGACGACTGCGGTGTTGACACCTGCACCGCAACCAGCGCCCGACGGATGCGGAACCTGTCGCGCCTGTTATGACGAATGCCCGACTCAGGCCATTGTTGCCGATGGGGTCATTGATGCACGCCGATGTTTAGCGTGGCTCGTGCAAAAACCTGGTGTCTTTCCGCGCGAGTTTCGCGTCGCTCTTGGCGATCGCTTGTATGGCTGTGATGACTGCCAAACCAGTTGCCCGCCGACGGTCAGGTTGCATGCTCGTCATCATTCGCGTACCTCACCCGTTGTTGGTCCGGGGGCATTTGTCGATGTACTTGAACTTTTGGATGCATCAAATGAAAGTTTGCTAGAAAAATTTGGTAGTTGGTACTTGGCCGATCGCGACCCACGTTGGTTACGCCGCAATGGACTGATCATTTTGGGAAACATCGCCCCGGTCCACAATTCTGCCAACGAGCGTTCAGTCATGAGTCCTGTTGAGATAGTGCTGCGCCGCTACCTTGGAGACATCGATCCAGTACTTCGACTTCATGCCCTATGGGCCGCGGTCCGTTTAGGTCACCGCGATCTTGTTGAGTCACTGGCCCTTGACCCTGATGAGTCTGTTCGAGATGAGTATGTGCAGATTGATTCAATTCCGGTTCGAACGGTTACCTCATGAAACATCTTCTCGTCACCAATGATTTTCCACCCAAGATTGGTGGAATTCAATCTTTGCTGTGGGAATGGTGGCGGAGACTTCCGCCCGATTCGTTTGCAGTTTTAACGAGTCCCTATGAAGGCACTGCTGAGTTTGATGCTGCGCAACCATTTCTAATTGAGCGAACCAAAGAACCGGTTCTCTTGCCACACCCGTGGATGGTCAAACGCATCAACGAAATGGCCAGACGGGTGGGCGCTGATTTGATCGTGCTTGATCCAGCAGTTCCTCTAGGAATTGTTGGTCCGTATCTTGAACTCCCTTACGACGTTGTATTGCACGGCGCAGAAGTCACCGTGCCGGGAAGAATTTCAGGACCAAAGCAAATTTTGGGGCGGGTTTTGCGTAACGCTCGTCATGTCGTGGCTGCCGGTGGATACCCAGCCGCTGAAGCTGTGCATGCTGCTGGCCGCGAACTACCGATGACGATCGTTCCACCTGGTGTTGATGGAGAACGTTTTGTTCCGTTGAATGCACGAGAACGCTCACAGGCTCGACGCGATTTTGGTTTCACTGACGAAACCGAGTTGATAGTCGGTATCAGTCGACTTGTTCCTCGCAAAGGATTTGACACTGCGATTCGTGCTGTCGCCAAGTTGAAGTCTTCGCGACCGAATTTAGTTTTAGCAATCGCAGGATCTGGTCGCGATCGTGAGCGACTAGAAAAGCTTGCTCGTGAACTTGATGCACCAGTCAGATTCTTGGGGCGCGTTGCTCATGACGACTTGCCGAAACTGTACGGTTGCGCCGATATTTACACCATGTTGTGCCGAAATCGTTGGGCAGGTCTTGAACAAGAAGGTTTTGGCATTGTCTTTGTAGAAGCTGCTGCTTGTGGTGTTCCTCAAATCGCTGGATCAAGTGGTGGGGCAGCTGAGGCGGTTGCCCACGGCGATACCGGATTCGTTGTTGAACAATCCGATGACGTTGAGCAAGTGGTGCGGTACATGGAAACCCTGCTAGACGATCCTGAATTACGGCAACGTATGGGCGTGGCGTCGCGTGAACGAGCCGTGAAGGAATTTTCCTACGAGATGCTCGCCGAGCGTCTTGGCAACGTATTTGGAGTGTGGTCATGAATGGTCTCAAAATTTTGCAATTCAATGTTGGCGCGACTGTTCTCTTTATGGTGTCCGCCATCACGGCGGCAGTGGTGTTTGAGGGATTTGCCAAGAGTCAAGGTGTTGCGGTTGCGTTAGGGCTTTTTGCTGTTGGCATTGCGGTGTTTATCTGGGGGTATTGGACCGCGGTGCAACGAAGTCGAGAAGAAGAGATTTCAGTTGCCGAGTTGTACTTCTTACTGGGTCGCGCGATCCCACAAAAAGTCAAGGTCGTTATGCACTCATGCTTAGCTGCGCAAGTCATCGTCGCCGTGGCAACTGCTATCGCTCGGCCAAACACGCTGCAAGACGGAGCACAAGGTTCGAGTCGCGGTTCAACACTGGCCTTTGGGGTGCTCGTCCCAGTCTTAGGTCTCGGTTTGAACGGACTATGGGCGGCAACCTATGGCACTTTTGGTGCTCGTCGCCTGAAAGGTGGAGCTTCCTCGGTTGAGAGCCACCCCGACGACCGTCCGATCGGCTAGAACATAGGCATGGCTGACACCGCGTCACTGACGATCACCATTCAAGCTCCGCACGAAACTTGTTGGGCTATTGCGACTGATTTTGAGCGTTACCCCGAGTGGGCGAAAGATGTGAAATCGGCAGTTGTGCTCGCTCGCGACGAGCAGGGCCGTGCGACGCAGGTTGAATTTCGTACGTCGGCACTAGGTCGCAGTACGCATTACACCTTGGCGTATGACTACAGCGCCGCTCCAGCGCGCTTGTCGTGGCACATGGTGTCAGGCGACATTATGCGAGCAGTTGATGGGGCCTACATGTTCTCACCAGATAATGCCGGTGGAGTGGTTCTGACCTACAACTTGTCCATTGAACTCGTCGTGCCGCTTCCTGGTTTTGTGAAGCGACGGGCCGAAGTGCGAATTCTCAACACTGTCAAAGAGTTGAAGGTTCAAGCTGAGTCCACTCGCTAAAGACGGCACCATGCCAGCCGACAATCGACGTTTCGCCGGAATTGATGTCGGTGGAACAAAGTGTTTGGGTGTCGTTTGGCAAAACGACCGCATTGTCCGCGAAGTTCGCCGAGATACGCCGCAAGGCGCCGACGACACGATCAGCACATTGGTTGAGATTGTGCGCGAACTCGGCGATGTTGAGTCAGTTGGTGTTGGGGTTCCGGGTCTCGTGACCCGTGAAGGGGTCTTGCGGGCAGCCCCTAATTTGGTTGGTGTTTCTGAACTCGCGGTCGGTCCGCGGATGCGAGAGATATTGCAGTGCGATGTCGCAGTTGACAATGACGCAACTTGTGCCGCAGTTGCTGAATGGTCAGTGGGGGCGGCTCAGGGCGTTGACGATGTTGTTGTGGTGACTCTTGGGACGGGAATTGGCGGGGGTCTTGTCTCGGGTGGGCGATTGGTCCGCGGTACAAATGGTTTTGCTGGCGAGATCGGACATATGGTCGTCGAGCCCTCAGGGCCGCAATGCGTGTGCGGGCAACGAGGATGTTGGGAACGCTATGCATCGGGCAACGGACTTGGTTATTTGGGGCGTTTGGCAGCCGAACAGGGGGCGGCCACACGAGTTCAAGAACTCGCGGGAAGTGCTGAACAGATTCGGGGCGAACATATTCGCCAAGCCGCGTTGGAAGGCGACAACGACGCTCTTGTCATAGTTGATTCATTCGCACGGTGGGTGGCTCTGGGGTTGACAAATCTGACCAATCTTCTTGACCCCGCGATGATTGTTATTGGTGGGGGACTCGCGAGTTCGGGGAATGTATTTCTTGAGCCCATGCGGCATTGGTTTGAAGAACTGTTGTATTCGCCCCAACTTCGTCCGCATCCGCAACTGGTGCTGGCAACATTTGCCGAGCAAGCCGGAGCGGTCGGGGCGGCGTTATTGCCGAAGTTTGCGCACGTTTCAGACACCTAATGTTGACAGCACGGTCACAACACACTGGTTAGTGTCAGAACGTGCAAACTTACGTTTTACGGTTGTGGCTTCCTGACATTCCGGGAACTCTAGGTCGGGTGGCGGCCGCCATCGGTGCAGCCAATGGCGACGTCATCGGTATTGAAATTCTTGAACGTGGCGCGGGCATGGCCATTGACGAATTGATTGTGACATTGCCGATTGGCGATGTCGGACACGACGGAGAATTCGATCGCGAAGAATCAGTTCTTGAACTACTCATTGGTCAGGTCAGTCGAGTTGAAGGTGTCGCAGTCGAAGACGTACACCGGGTCGCGCAAGATCGACCTGATCAGAGTGTTCTCGCACTAGATACCGCGGCGCGCATTATGGAGACTCCGAAGGTTGATCGAACCGAGGCGACCTGTGAGTTGGTTCGTGACATGCTCGAGGCTGATTGGTGCGTAGTTGTTCCAAACGGCTCGCGAACGCCGTTGGCCGTTTCGGGCGAGGTCCCAGACCTGCCGTGGGTGATGGCATTTTTGGGTGGGATTAGTCATCTCGCAAGTGATGCGAAATACGAACACACGCCAGCAGATGTGGCATGGGCGCCACTTGATTTACTTGATGCGGCAATTGTGGTCGGGCGTCTACGAGGTGCATTCCGTTTGCGTGAGCGTCAACACCTTGCACTAATTGCTCGCATTGTGAGTTCTGCGTTAGTGAGCGAATAATCCGAGTCTGCGGATTGCAATTATTTAGAGTCGTGTTCGGCCCAATCGCGAGAACGGGACACCGCGTTGAGCCATGTTGAGTGCAAAGCGTCCGCCACAATTCTCTCCAACGATTCGGGCTCATGAGGAGTGACGACCAGATCGCTGACCCAGCGTGCGCTTAAAGCTTCGAGCGATGGCCAAGCCCCTTCGGCTAGACCAGCAAGAAAAGCGGCGCCTAGGGCGGTTGTTTCTTGATCAACTGGGCGACGAACGATAATGCCAAGTTGATCGGCTTGTAGAGATAGCAGAAGGTCCATTACCGAAGCGCCACCGTCAACGCGTAGTTCGGCGATGCGGGTCCCGCTTGCCTGTTGCATTGCATCAACGGCATCGCGTGTTTGTAACGCCATTGCTTCAACGACAGCGCGCGCGATGTGGGCTCGGGTTGTTCCTCTGGTAATTCCGATCAAGGTTCCGCGGGCATATGGATCCCACCAGGGACTACCGAGACCAGTGAAGGCAGGCACTAAATAAACTCCGCCATTGTCGGTGACCGATTCTGCCAGTGGTCCAATTTCCGATGACGAGGAAATGATGCCGAGGCCATCGCGCAACCATTGCACTGCTGCACCAGTAACAAAAATGGCTCCTTCAAGCGCGTATGCGGTTGAAACGGTGCCGTCGGAGTGAGCGATGCTCCAAGCGACCGTCGTCAGCATTCCGTCTGTTGGCGTGGGGCACTCTGATCCAACATTCATCAGAATGAAACTGCCAGTGCCATAGGTGTTCTTGGCCATTCCTGGCATAAAACAGGTTTGTCCAAAAAGTGCAGATTGTTGATCGCCAGCGATACCAGAAATTGGAATGCCGATCGGCACTTCGGATGAAGCGGTCAGGCCAAACCGACCACTTGATGGGCGCACTTCAGGAAGACAGCGCAGTGGAACTCCGAGAATTTCGCTCATCGTTGGACTCCATGCCAAAGAGCGAAGATCAAACAACATCGTGCGACTGGCGTTTGATGGATCAGTTGCGAAGACTTGCCCGTAAGTCAACTTCCAAAGAATCCAACTGTCAATTGTTGCGAGAGCGAGATCGGGTGAATCTGGTACGCCATGTTCAAGCATCCAGGCCATCTTCGTACCAGAGAAATATGGATCAAGAACGAGGCCAGTAATTGAGCGCACAGTTTCAAGATGACCGTCGGTGGAGAGTCTTTCACACATGGGCGCGGTACGTCTGTCCTGCCACACAATGGCATGTCCGTACAATTCTCCGGTGGCGCGATTCCAGGCAACCACGGTTTCGCGTTGATTCGTGATGCCAATTGCAATCGGGTTGCCGATTTTGCCGACAACTTCATTAAACGTTTCGACAACGGCCCGCCAGATTTCTTCGGCGTCATGTTCAACCCAACCGGGTTCGGGAAAGTATTGCGTGAACTCGCGGTATGCCGCGACTACTTCTTGGCCATCAATAAATACTGCGCGGCAGCGGACGCCAGTGGTGCCGGCATCAATAGCCATGATGTACGACGAGTGAGGCACGTTTATCGCTTCTTGCGTTTATTTGAACGATGTTGCGAAGGGCCAGTGGTGGTGCGGCTCGTCGGAGACGGCCGAACTTTGGTTGGTGTTGATTGCTGTGATGTGGTGCCCTGTGATCGACGTGAAGCTCGAAGTGTCCGCACTGGAGTCTCGCGACGTAGATCAGTCAGGGTTTTGCGTTGATAGCCGAATTTTGCGAGCGCACCTCCAAAAATGAGATACATCGGAAACGATGCAGCAAGGCCAGCGATTGATCCTGCAGAAACGTTGTCACGGAGGAAAATCACAAAGACTCCTGACATCACAACTGCGTACACAATCCATTCACGAATCAGGCGCGCCCAGTTAACAGTTCTTGTTGAGTCCCAAGCCATCCCTGCATTGTTTCATGTCTAGGCTGAGGGGATGCGCATCGGAATCATGACAGGCGGGGGAGATTGCCCAGGGTTGAACGCCGTCATTAGAGCCGTTGTTCGCAAAGGTGTCTCTGCCTACAACGATGAATTCCTAGGTTTCTTTGACTCGTGGGACGGCGTCATGGAGCAGCGCTACATGGCTTTAGGTGAAAGTGATGTTCGGGGATTGTTGCCCCGAGGTGGCACCATTTTGGGTACTCGTCGCGGGAGTCCGTTTGACTCGAGCGATGGTGTAGAGCGAGTCAAAAAGTGTTTCGCTGATCAGTGTCTTGACGGACTCGTCGTCATTGGCGGTAACGGTTCATTGACGGTCTCATCCCTAATCTTTGCCGAGACCGCATTGCCAATAATCGGAGTTCCAAAGACGATTGATAACGATGTGTATGGCACTGATCTCACGTTTGGTTTTCATACAGCAGTCCAAATTGCAACTGATGCGATTGATCGTTTGCACACAACTGCTGAGAGTCACGATCGAGTCATGGTTGTTGAACTCATGGGTCGCGATACTGGTTGGATTGCTCTATATGCTGGAATTGCAGGTGGAGCGACGGCCATTTTGGTTCCCGAAGAACCTTTTGATATTGCCAAGGTGTGCGAGCAGGTAGCCAATCGTCACCGCAGTGGCCGTTACGCATCAATCGTGGTCGTGGCGGAAGGTGCGTTGCCTATTTCGGGTACCCTCATATTACCAAAATATGAACGGGACCAGATCGGCCGTCCTCGTTACGGTGGTATTTGTGTGACTATTGCCGAAGAAATTGAAAAGCGAACCGGTTACGAATCGCGGGTCGTGCAAATCGGACATGTGCAACGAGGAGGAACTCCAACTGCCTATGACCGAATTTTATCAACTCGTTTTGGGTTGGCGGCCGTTGATGCATTGCATCATGGGGCAGTAGGTCACATGGTTGCGTTGCGATCATCTCAAGTCACAACAGTTCCATTGAGCGAAGTTGTCAACCAAAAGCGTCCCATCGACATGAAGTTGTTTCATGAAATCGGCTCAGTTTTTTTCGGATAACCCCGAGAATAGACAGTTATTCAGACTGAACTTTAATGACTGCCGGGAAATCTGGTTGGCTGCTAATCGCTCGTCCTGGAAAATCAAATGTGGTTAACGGTTGTGAAGTTAAAGACCCATCACCTTTGGGCCATTCATTTACTTGGCCATTAACCACAATGATGACTCGTTCAATTCCAGGTATGTCGCACAATGATAAAACAATTTGCGCGACCGACGAAACAAGATCATCGCCAGTCGCCTGAAAGATCTCTGAGGTCAGATCAACTCTGACTAGGTCGGAGGCGACATAACGGGCCGAGAGCAATTCAGTTGAAGCAGGTATCGCACTGCGGAGTCCGGCATCTTGTTCGGCTTCGATGGGACCGTCGAGCAATACCTGAATAACATCAAATGGATCGGAGGAGAGGTTCCGTTGCACACTAGTAAGAATTGAGCCACCAGTGCTTTCGGTGCGCTGGAGATACACCCTTCCAAGCCCACTGCCTGTCTCATCAGAAGAAGTTGATTCATCTAATTTTTGTTGTTGAGATTCTGGGATCACTTGTGACGTATTTTCGGGCCCAAACGAACAGCTAGCAGTTATCGCCACGAAAATTGCGAGGATGATGCTGTTCTTTGCTTGATGAGCAAAAGGCTTTGTCATCACGACACCCGCTCGGCTGGAAGTTCAATGATGAAACATGCGCCATCAAGACCGTCATGGCGATCTTCAACCCAGACTCGTCCACGATGAAGTTTGATATGTTCGTCAACGAGGGCAAGCCCGAGTCCGGCGCCTTCAGAACCGCTGCGTCGTCCGGCGATTGACCCACGAGCAAATCTTTCGAAAATAAGGTCGCGTTCTTCCAAAGGGACACCCGGACCGTGATCTTCAACCGTGATCCAAATCTGCGATGGTGGATCTTCGTCGTCGGGAACGAAAACTGAGATTTCCAATTCTCCGCCGCCGTACGCACGGCCGTTGTCAATCAGGTTGGCAACAACTCGCGCAAGGCGTCGGCGATCGCCACTGATCAACATTTCCTCGGCGGTCTCAGATACCAATATCACTGTTTCGGGAGCACTGCTGATTGCAACAGCCTGACGAACGAACTCTCCGACGAGAAGTTCATCAACATTAAGGCGAATGCCGCCAGCGTCAAATCGAGAAATTTCCAGCAAGTCTTCAACGAGACCTTGAAAACGCGAGACATCGGCGACCAGCAGATCAAGAGCGACTTGAGCTCGTTCGGGCATCTCGTCACGCCGAGCCTGCATCACCTCTACCGAAGCAGCCAAGGTCATGAGCGGGGATCTCAATTCGTGGCTGACATCGGAAGTGAATCGAGTGTCGCGTTCAACGCGTAATTGCAAAGCACTGGCCATGTCGTTGAATGATGAGGTCAAAACTGCAAGGTCGGGATCTTCGGTTTCTGCTAGACGAGTATCGAGTCGCCCGCCAGCAATCGCTTGAGCCGCTTGGCTTGCGGCAGTGAGTGGACGCACGGCTCGTGATGCGGCAATGGCGCCGAGGATGATTCCGAGGAGAGTTGTGATGGCGGCCGCGAGAATAAGTGCGAGATTGACGCTGTTGAGGGTTGAACGTACGTCGTTGATAGAGGGAAACTCAAAATAGGCCGCATCAACTGAATCAAGTGGAACGCCAACCGCCAATACGAGTTCGTTGTCAACTTCAATACGCATCGTGGAGGGTCGGCGATTCTGTATGACTGAAGTCAAAAGTGAGAGGGGAATCACCGACGATGAAAACCGTGCATCATTGCCGGTCCAAGTGCCGCGGAAGTAGACCAACGGGCGATCTGCCCCCAGGCGTTCAAGGACAGTTTGAATATTGGGGGGATTGGAACGCAGATCTGCCGCAAGACGGGAAGCATTTGCGTACGTCTGGTCAATGGCGCTTCCCGTTCGCTCTTCAACCAAATTGGAACGGGTGAAGTTAAAAGTCGCGAGAGCCAAAAAAAGCGACAATGCCAAACTGCCGAGCCCAAATGTCAAGAGAATTCGACTCCGCAGACCTAGCGGCCCGAAGCGCCACCGTCGGCTCTGACGTTTTGGTTTCAAAGATCGCCCCGAAGGTTCGCCTCCTTCGATCACGTCTTGTTCGATCAGATCTGGTTCGATTGTCACCAATGATCAAGCCTGCAATCGGTAGCCCAAGCCACGAACCGTTACAACATGGCGCGGGTTAGCCGAGTCACTTTCAACTTTTGTGCGTAAGCGGCGAATATGAACATCAACGAGTCGACCATCGCCGAAGTATCCGTAGCCCCACACTGAGTCAAGTAAATGCTCGCGGCTGAAAACTCGTCCAGGGTTTTGTGCGAGTTCGCACAGAAGTCTGAATTCGGTCTTGGTCAAGTGAAGTTCGGCACCTGAGCGCAAGACCTTTCCCTCATCGGGAATGATTTGTAGGTCACCAAAAATGAGTTTCGGGTGCGCGGGATGAGCGGGACGAGCGCGACGCAGCAATGCTCTAATGCGCGCTGAAAGCTCTTTTGGAGCGAAGGGTTTCGTGAGGTAGTCGTCGGCTCCGGCTTCAAGTCCAGCAACAACGTCGTGGGTATCTGAACGTGCTGTCACCATCACGATGGGGACGTCGCTCGCACGGCGGATCGTGCGACACAACTCGAATCCATCAATGCCAGGGAGCATGATGTCAATCAACACAACATCGGCGGGCTGACGAAGAAACAGAATGACTGCTTCTTCACCACTTGCGGCCTCGTCTACGGTCCAGCCTTCGTCTTCAAGCGCCAACTTGACAGCGGCGCGAATTCGCTCATCATCTTCAACAGCAAGGATTCTTGTTCCCACGACTACATCTTGCCTTATGTCGGGGGTGCGGTGGGGACAACCTTGTCGATTCTTTGTCTTTAGATCATAAAAGTTTGAGCAAGTCACCATGTATGCGCGGTGACGCCACAAGAACTTCAGAAGGAGTAATAGTCTCGCCGCTAAAATTAGAGAGTGTTGCACCGGCTTCGCTGGCGATCAATTGTCCAGCGGCAAGGTCCCACGCTTGAAGTCCTTCTTCAAAATAGGCATCAAGTCGACCGGCGGCAACGAAACACAAGTCAGCAGCAGCAGCGCCAAGACGTCGGATATCGCGAACTTGTGGCAACAATCGAGCGATGCGCTGTCCCTGCAGATCACGACGAGATGCGCTGTACGAGAATCCGGTGGCCACGAGCGCGGTCTCGATTGACTCACATGTTGAGACCTGAAGGCGGGTGGATCCGAGCCAGGATCCGTGACCCTTGGCTGCGACAAAAAGCTCGCGGGTAGCGGGGAGAAAGACCGCCGCCGCAACTGGATCGGCTTCAATGCAAGCAGCAATAGAAATTGCGTAGCCACTCAGGTTGTACATGAAATTCGTGGTGCCGTCGATGGGGTCAATTAACCATGTGTAGGGGGTCGTGCCCTGTACTTGTCCGCCTTCTTCGCCGATGATTGAATCGTGTGGACGCAGTTTGCTGAGTTGATCAACGACGAAGTGTTCGCTCGAAGTGTCCCACTGAGTCACCATGTCGGTTGCCGACGACTTGGTCTGCACTTTGCCAGCGCCGTTTTGCCGGCCCGAGAAAACGAGGTCACCAGCACTGCGAGCAATGCCGGCTGCTATGTTCAGGAGCTCCAGAAATTCTGCAGATGATGGATTCATGATGAGCGAGATTCGCTGAGATCGCGCCATTCTCCAGTCGCCCGCAAGACGAGTACTGCGATGATTGCGGTTCCTCCCGCGGTGATGATCGCTCCGATCAATAGTCCGAGGCCGAGGGGCGTCGTGCTGGTGCCGTCGTATTGGATCTCGACCAAGGTGAAGCCGATCAGTGCTCCTGCCAGACCGCCAAGGAGGACGGAAACAAAGGCGATGATCCGAGCCAAAGGCGATGGAAGGGCCGAGAGTGGACGTTCATTGGTCACCGCTACATCGTAGGCTCGGGGAGTGATCCAAGGTTCGGTTGTCAGCGAAGTTATTCCTCCACGGAAAGTGGTCGTGGTCATCCCCACCTTTAACGAAGCGGGCAATATTGAGGCAGTTATGACTGGTGTGATCGTCGCTTTGCCCGATGTCTCAATTTTGGTTGTTGATGACAACAGTCCCGATGGCACCGCTGATTTAGTGGAAAGTTACGCCGAACAACTCCCCAAGACTTTTGCTGGCTTTGTACAGGTGCATCGGCGTCAGAATAAAGATGGACTTGGCGCTGCTTATCGTGATGGTTTTGCTAAGGCTCTTGAAATGGGCGCCACGATTTGCGTGCAAATGGACGCTGATCTTTCGCATCACCCGATGTATTTGGCGGAAATAATTTCGGCGGTTGATATGGGCGCTGATGCATCGTTGGGTAGTCGCTACATTCCGGGAGGGCGAATCGAAAATTGGCCGCCGTTGCGTCGCTTCCTATCGCGTTGGGGTAACAGATTTGCCGCGGGCATGTTGGGTCTCGCGATCAACGACGCGACGAGTGGCTATCGGGCCTATTCGCGCTCAATACTTGAACGCATGGATTATGCAAGTGTTCAAGCCGAGGGCTACGGCTTTCAAGTAGAGATGTCGCATCGTGCCGTTCGATGTGGGGGACGCATTGTTGAGGTGCCAATCTTGTTTACTGATCGAGTAGTCGGCGAATCAAAATTAACGCACCACATCATTGGCGAAGCGTTTGGGCTTGTGGTCAAGTTGTGGTTCAAAGACCGTGTATTGCGGCGTATTCGACGCCGATGACTCAAGTTTGCGAATTCATTGATGGCTGAATATCGCACGATCTTGCACGTCGACATGGATGCTTTTTTCGTCTCTGTTGAAATGAGGCGTCATCCAGAACTCATTGGTCAACCAGTTGTCGTCGGCGGGGCAGGATCCCGTGGAGTCGTGGCAGCGGCCAACTATGAGGCCCGGCGGTATGGAGTGTTTTCCGCGATGTCGTCGTCAAAGGCGCGTCGGCTGTGCCCGCAGGCAGTTTTCTTATCCGGTGACTACGGCGAATACGCGAAAGTCAGTTCGCAAGTACACGGGATCTTTACGCAGTTCACTCCGTTTATTGAACCCATTGCTCTCGACGAAGCTTTCTTGGATGTCACTGGTTCAACTCATCTGTTTGGAGACGGCACGGCGATCGGCTGGAAAATCAAGGAGCAAATTCACAACGAACTTGAACTGCCTTGTTCGGTCGGTGTGGCAACTTCAAAGTTTATTGCCAAACTCGCATCTAAAAAGGCGAAGCCGATTCCGACGAGTGGAGGAATTAATGAGGGCCATGGAGTATTGAGAATCGAACCCGGCGAAGAATTGTCTTTTTTGCATCCTCTGCCAGTGCAATCGCTGTGGGGAGTCGGTCCCGCAACGTTGGTAAAACTGGAGCGACTTGGGGTGAGTCAAGTGGGCGATCTGGTCGCGTTGGGTGAAGAGACGCTCGTTCGAGCCGTGGGCAAGGCTCACGGGCGCCACCTTTTTGCGTTAGCCAATGGCATTGACGAGCGATCGGTGACGATTGAACGGGATCTTAAGTCAATTGGTCACGAAGAAACTTTCTCCCATGACATCACCGATCGTGAATCAATGCGTCGAGAATTAGTCCGGTTAGCTGATGCGGTTTCCTCACGACTGCGAGCGCACGAGAGTGCGGCGCGTACCTTGCAGCTCAAAATTCGCTTTTCAAATTTTGAAACCATAACCCGTTCAATTACCCCGGGTAGCCCGATTGCGAGTGCCCCAGCAATGGTGAAGGCTCTAGATCCTTTGCTCGAGAAAATTGACCCAACAATTGGAGTTCGGCTCCTTGGAGTCAGTGTTTCGGGTTTCGTTGAACCTGTTGAGCAGTTGTCGCTGCTCAATTTTGGTGGAGACGGTAGTGATGAGTTTGGGAACGCTAACCGAACGACCGCTGACTTGGAAGGCGACTGGAGTCCAGCAAGTCAAGCAGTCGATGAGATCCGTGCAAAATTCGGTCGCGGCGCAATTAGCCCGGCAAGTTCATTGTCGGTGAATGGTCGTCGCGAATTAGGTCATTCGCCATGGGGTCCGGGTGAAGAAAAACCAGGGCATGCTTTGCCTTAGGTCGCACAGTCTGTGAGACTAGAAGCCAGCAAGGAAAGTAGGAGGTGAAACTATGGCATTGTCTGAGGACGAACAGCGCATATTGCGCCAAATTGAACAAGAGTTAGAAAACGACTCCAAGTTTGCCCAGGCTGTGTCGCCTTCAGGCCTGTATACCCATTCTGCTAAGACGGTGCGGTGGGCGGCGGTTGGCCTAGTGGGTTGTCTGGTTTTGCTCATCATGTTTTTGCAAGTTCATTACCTAGCCGCTTTTGTCGCCTTTGTTGGAATGCTGGGATTACTCGCAGTCATTGAGCGCAACGCTCGTGCCATGGGTAAAGCCGGTATTCAAGATGTGGCTGGGGCGATTCGCAAAGCGCGATCAACTGCTGGTCGTCGTCTTCAATAACATTTCTTGGTGTCAAGCGGGTTTGCCACCAGAGAGTTTCCAAGCGAGTCGCGGGCTGATCCTTCGAAGAATCTGAACTTTCAACGGCAACTGCGCATTGTGCGATTTCACGAAAACGACCAACGCTTCAGCGGCGATCGAGTCGATCAAGTGTGGGGCAAATAAGAGTTTGCTCATGTTGTCGACAAGGTCTGCAATCACTTGTGGATCGTCCCACTGTTTGGCGATTAATGTTTGTCCGATTTCGTTGACGGTGAACTGTTTCGGTAGTCGCCCATGAACTATTTCAAATTGTGCAACCGCAATTCTCCAGTTGACGAGAACGGCGTTGCTTTCTCGTCGTTGAACGAGAGAGCGAGTAATAATCGGGAGAGCGATAGCCCATAGCGCAACCAGCGCGAGGACGACAATGACAATCTTCAACGACTGAGCAGTTGTGTCAGTTCCAGCGCTTACATTTGGAGCAATAGGTGTGACTGAGCCATTGGGCGTCGTTGGTGCTGCCACGGTTGTTGTCGAGATTTGGTCGGGAGTCGTTGTGGAGGATGCTGTCGGAACGGGGAGAGAGTTGTCCTGTGCTGGGTCCACATTTGTATAGTCCGCCGATGGAGCGCCTCGGCTGGGTGTCGGTTCAAAAAGAACCCAACCGATTCCATCAAACCAAACCTCTGGCCAGGCGTGAGCGTGCTGGCTTCTCACGTTGAAAAGCCTGACATTTGATGTGCCGATTGGTGTCTCTTCGCCCGGAGTGAAGCCGATCACGACTCGTGATGGTAGGCCGATCAAGCGGGCAAATAAGGCAAATGTTGAGGAGAACTGTTCACAATATCCGCTACGTCGAGCCAGAAAATCTAGAGTCGCCGAGGTTGATGTGCTGGCTGGAACATCTAGTGAATATGCAAAGTTGTCGCGAAAGTAACTTTGCAGAGCTAAGAGTTTTTCGTAGTTTCCTCTGAGTCCTTGAATGATTTCATCCACGACCTTTCGCAATTCAGGAATTTCGTCATTCTCGGGAACTTGTAAATACAGAGCACCAGGAGGCGAACTTGATTGGGAGAATCGCAATGTGTCAGAAGACGGTACGACCACTGCTGACACAACTTGATAAGTGTCGTTTTGCTGTAAGCCGTCTTTACTGACGAGCAAGGTCCCACTTTCGGGTTCGTAAAACAAACTACGTGTGGTGGACCGCAATTGAATTGGGCGTTCGGCAACCGGGGCAAAACTTCCGGCGAGGCTCTGAATAGTGATGAGTTGGGTCACCTCGGTTGTTGCGACTCCTGCCTCAGAAATTGATGCGGTGCTCGCAAGTTGGCCGCCGGCAGTATTTAGTAGATCTTGCGACACGGTCCACTTATTCCCATCAAAATCGGGAAGAGAAGTGATGCGCCAATAAGAAGGAAACTCGGCAGCGACGCTAAAGAGAACTTCATCAGTGGGATTACTCAATCGGCCTCGGATGTCGACGAGAGGATCAAGCTGTGGTCCTGATTTTCCTGGGCGAGACGACAGCCAAGATTCTTCCGATGCCCCCGGAAGGCGAGGACCAACAACGAGAGCAATGAGGCTGGCAACGATTGCCAAACTTGCGATGTAAGTCACCGAGACGATAGTCGTGTGGCCGGGGCGATAACCAAAGAGTTTGCTGCTGCGGGCGAGTTGATATCTCAACCGTAAAACTGCCACGGAAATGATTGCAGTCGCTATCCAAAGACCGGTGATCAAGGATCGGTTTCGGTCAATTCCTACACTTGACAGCACGATAAAAACAATGGTGGACGGAATCAATGACTCCACTCGACCGGCAAATCGAAAGGCGAAAGAGTCAGACAAAAACGCGATCAGACCGATGCTGATGAGGCCGGCGAAACCAAATCCTGATTGAAGTGGCAGGGGTGGAATGGCTTCGCCAAGGAGTTGCCACGATTGAGAAAGTTCACTCCAATTGAAAGACCAGGTTTCTTTGAGCGGTAGGCCATAGGTGAGGGTGGCGTGGGCTTGGAAGTATGACGTAATGAGGTAGGTAGTAAGCAATACCGTGACAAATGAGGGGAAAAACGCAACTCTCCATCGCCGTAAGGCATACGCCGTCAGATGAGCCAACGTCGCGACGATGAAGTACGAAGGCAAGAATCCCCAACCTTGAAAAATTCGGCAGAAAGATATTGCTGTGATGAGCGTGAGGATCCACAGTGCGACGATGCCGAGTAAATCGCGTATCGTGCGATCGTAAGCGAGGCCCTGAGAATTCGTACGTGGATCTGTATGTGTATCTGAGGATGTCACGGGCGCCGGTTCAGAAGATATTTTCATACGATTGGACAGTCGTTTGGAAACAAAGTTGCTTCCAGTCTTTGGCGAATTGCTCGAGTTGCCGACAGGAAAGCACGAACCAATGCGGTGGAAGGGCAACTGGCGTAGCAGTTTCATCACAGAGCACGACCACTACGATGCGCGCCGAACCCAGTTGTTTCCATGTTGAGTCAATCCATGACGGTTGGGCTTTGCCTGTGATGATGATGTCAACTTTGATGCGGCCTGGTTCGCGTTGAATTAAAAGAGGGGATTGGTTGTCGTTGAGAGAAATGCTGGCGAGATACTTCAATGTTTCGAGTGACTCTTTGTCGGGGGTGCATTGAAAACTTTGCCCGCCGAACCAAACGCCAAGCGACGGCGCAACATCATCACCATGGCGTTCTACTGAACGAACGAGTGACGTTGCGACTGAAACTGCGCGTTCAAATCCCTCTGTCGAATAGGCGTCCGGGTTGGTATTTAGCGCAACGTAAGTATCCATGTTGACTTCTGTCGCGTATTCATTGACAACAAGATCTTCTCGTTTGGCGCTTGCGCGCCAATTGATCCGTCGGGGGTCATCGCCAGAGTTGTATTCGCGAATTGCCTGAAATTCTGAACTTGTGGGTTGATAGCGAGTCACCCGTCGGATGGCATCAATGAGTTCCCCTTGACAAGTGTTGGGGTCGGGAAGATCAATAGCGACTGAGCGCGGGAAAATTATGATGTTGGTTGCGTCACCAAGGCTTTTTGAACGGCGGGACAACCCAAGGGGATCGGCCACCTCGACCAACGATGGGCCGAGGGCCAAGAGGCCGCGTTGTTGAGCAACGAGTTGGTAATTTGCTTGAGCCACTTGCCCTGCTGGAAGTGGTGCTATGGCGATGTGGATGTGACTGCCCGCAGCGAGTGATTCGTAGACATCACAAGCGGGCACGCGCGACCTCGTCAAAAGGCTCAGCCCAACCTGAATCGTTTGGCCAACTTCTGGTTGGTTCGGAGTGGTGGAGCGTCCAATCTCAATACGGGGTCGCTGGGTTGTAACAATAAATGATGCGACGGCTACGCAAGAGACGAGGGCGGTGCCCATGATGAACAGTTCAATCAGGCCAAAGAGTCGACCGGTTGCAATAGTCAGCAGCCCGCCGATCAAAAAGATTGCTGACTGGCGTGACAGCATGCTCAGCGGCCGGCTGGTACTGGAACTGTTGTCAAGATTTCTTGGATGACATCTCTTGATGTCATCTGATGACTTCGGCTTGTATGACGCAATACCAGCCGATGAGCCAATACTGGAACTGCGAGTTCTTTCACATCATCGGGTGTTGAGTAGTCGCGACCACGGGATGCGGCAAGAGCGCGAACTGCACGGGCAAGTTGCAACATGGCTCGTGGCGATAGCCCGAGAGAGACTTGGGGGTGCTTGCGACTTGCGTGAGCAATATCAATGACATAGTTCTTTAAGGGATCAACCATGGACACTTGTGATGCGACGGCAATCATGTCCTGAATATCGCGTGCACTCACGACGGGTGAAAGTTGGTGAGTTGCATCGGCACTGATGTCGGGTTCAAGAATGTCCAATTCGGCTTGGCGATTTGGATAACCGATTCCCATACGAATCAAGAAGCGATCTAATTGACTTTCTGGCAACTTGTATGTTCCGTCATGTTCAATCGGATTCTGTGTGGCGATAACGAGAAACGGATGCGGTAAGGGTCGTGTCACACCATCAACTGTTATCTGTCGTTCTTCCATTGCTTCAAGAAGAGCCGATTGAGTCTTCGGAGACGCGCGATTGATTTCGTCGGCGAGCACGATATTGGCGAATAAGGGTCCTTCTTGGAATTCAAAACTCTCTCGTTGCTTACTCCAAATTGAGACTCCAATGAGGTCAGATGGCAAAAGATCGGGAGTGAACTGAACGCGCTTCCATGTGCATTCAATTGACGCCGATAATGCCCTAGCCAGGCTGGTCTTGCCAACACCTGGCACATCCTCGATGAGTAAGTGGCCGTCAGCGAGGAGGCACACGACCGCAAGTTCAATCGGGTTTTTCTTTCCTTTGAGAGCGACTCCAACATTGTCCACGATGGACTCATAGGTGCGAGCGAATGAACGAGAGGAAGTTGATCCAGAAATAGAAGACACGCTGACACGCTAGACGCTAGATACCGTGGGAGTTATGGCAACGACCTCAGGAATTCTCGCAGTAGATATCGGCGGGACCAAATTGGCAGCGGCCGTAGTAACCGCTCAGGGTGCAATTATTCGGCGCGATCGCGTGGCAACGCCGAATCGTGCCCCGTGGGTGACGTTGGCGGCGCTCATTAAGCGCATTCAGGCGGCGGCTTCAGATATTGAATTAGTTGCCTGCGGTGTTGCGTGTGGGGGACCGATGAATATTGGCGGAACTGAGGTTTCGCCTTTACACATTCCGTCCTGGGTGAACTTTCCTCTTTTAAATTCCATTTCCGAACTAACTGGATTGCAAACATTCATGGACAACGATGCCAAGGCCCTTGCTCTTGCTGAAGGCTGGTTGGGAGCGACGCGGGACTGCGCGAATTTTTTAGCAGTAGTGATTGGTACCGGTGTCGGTGGTGGTCTTGTTGAAGGAAATCGATTGGCAGTCGGGCGGACCGGCAATGCCGGACATTTTGGGCACATAGTCGTCGGATCAGATGGTCGTCCGTGCCGTTGTGGGGGACGGGGTTGCCTTGAAGCGTACGTTTCTGGTCCGGCAATTCAGCGTGAAACTGGGCGCGACCCGATTTACGCGCCGATGAACTTAAAAGTACGTAACGCAATTTTGTTGGGGCGAGCGGTGGCTTCGGTCGCTGCGGTGGCGGACATTCAACGGGTTGTCGTTGGCGGAAGCGTTGCCTTGGGATGGAGCGAGTCCTTTTTTCAGGCAGCCAATGACGAACTTCATTTGCGTTCAAAATTGCAGTTTACATCAGGAGTCTCGATCGTGCCGCTCGGTCTTGGTGAGTCATCGGCATTAATTGGAGCGGCGGCAGTTGCTTTGACCAATATCACCGCGCGAACCGCAAGCGAGTAGGTTCACACCCATGCGTCCAACGTACGACTCAGAAGTTGATGTCTTTCGAAGCCAAGTGCAGTCGTTTCTGGCAAAAAATCTTCCCGCCGATTGGCAGGGAATTGGTGTGTTGCCAGCTGTTGAGGCCCATGCGTGGGTCATGGAGTGGCGCAAGATTTTGCATCGTGAGCGTTACCTAGCGCCAGGTTGGCCAGCCGAGTACGGCGGTGGTGGAATGTCGGCTCTTGAGCAAGTGATATTGGCTGAAGAATTCGCCAAAGCGGGCGTGCCGACAGGTGGACCGAATGATGGTTTCGGGATCACGATGCTCGGGAACACTTTGTTGACATGGGGAACCGAAGAGCAAAAGAAGTACTACCTCCCTCGGATCCTTTCAAATGAAGATGTGTGGTGTCAGGGGTACAGCGAGCCGAACGCTGGTAGCGACTTGGGAAGTCTGGGTTTGAAGGCAACCCTTGATGGTGATCAGTGGATTTTGAATGGGCAAAAGATTTGGACCTCGGCTGGGCACCTTGCCGATCACATTTTTACTTTGGCGCGAACCGACCCTGATAGTCCAAAACATAAAGGTATTTCGTTCCTTCTTGTTGATATGCGTCAACCAGGAATTGAAGTTCGCCCAATCAAAATGATTAACGGTGAGAGCGAATTCAACGAAGTTTTCTACACCGATGCCGAATGTCCGAAAGACAATGTCATTGGTGGTCTTAACAACGGATGGGCAGTAGCGATGACCCTGCTTGGCTATGAGCGGGGAGAAGGTGCGGCAACTGTTCCTGTTCGATTTCAAGCTGAACTCGATCGCCTACTTCTTTTGGCAAAAGATTGCGGTGTTGACAAAGATCCGAATATTCGACAAAAACTCGCGTGGGCCTATTCAAAAGTTCAAATCATGCGCTATCTCGGTTTGCGTACTTTGACAAAGTTCTTGGCTGGCGGTCACCCCGGTCCAGACGGCGGAATTTTCAAACGCTATTGGAGTGAATATCACCAAGCCGTGACGGAAATTTCTTTGGATATTTTGGGGGCTGCAGCGATGTGTCAAGAAGGTCGGCCACCGTTGAACTCATTCCAGCCCGATGATCAAAGTGCTCCGAATACAAGTGGAAGTTGGACCGGGGCATTCCTTAATGCTCGCGCCGGAACTATTTATGCAGGTTCGTCGCAGATTCAATCAAATATCATCGGCGAGATGGTGCTCGGGCTTCCGAAGGAACCGCGCTAACTCATGAGTCGTATTCGCGGTGCATTCACGATGTTGTTTATCGTGTTCGGTGTAGCAATTCGTCCGCGCTATTGGTTGGTGGGTTTACGGGTGGCACGGCGAATGGTGCCGATACGTTGGTGGACGCAGTGGCCCTATTTGCCGATACCTCGTCGCGATTATGTACAGTTTCGTCTTGAGACTCAGTACGGAGGAGGTTCTCCTCAGGCCTCTTTGCCAGACGTGTTGAAATATTTGCGATGGGTTCAACAATGGGACTCTGCGTCATGACGAACCAGATTTCACTTCGGATTAAGTGACGGCAGATGAGGAGCGCGCTGGTACTGAATGCAACGTATGAGCCGCTCAGCGTTGTGCCTTCACGACGAGCGATCTGTTTGGTCTTGAGTGATAAAGCTGAAATGGTTGAATCTGATGGCGAATTTATTCGAAGCGAGCGGATGTCGCTCCCTTCGCCACTAGTGATTCGTCTGCGATATGTTGTTAAAGTTCCGTATCACCGCAAGACGTCGCTCTCGCGTCGTGCTGTTTTTGCTCGAGATAACCATCGTTGTCAGTACTGCGGCGGGGTCGCTGAATCAATTGATCACGTGATGCCGCGTTCTCGTGGCGGACTACACGCATGGGACAACGTTGTGGCGGCGTGTCGAAAGTGCAATCTGGGTAAGCGCGATCGCACTCCCGACGAGGCAGGTATGCGGTTAGCCACTTTGCCAATGACTCCGCGCGAACTAGCGTGGGTGACAGTTGAAGCGGGCACCGTGCCAGAAGCATGGAAGCCGTATCTGTTGAAAGCGTCGTGACCCACTTGCTATCGCGTATCAGTAAAAAGACTGGGTCATGTGAAGAGTTTCATAATCGGGCGTTCCCCCAGGGTAAGGAACCAGTGATTTCACTGTTTACCCCAATAAGAGATGCCATCGTTTTGGGTTCAACTCAAAATCGTTCATTGCTGAATGAAACAGCCTGTTTGTCGCATGATGTGGAAATTGTGAAGCGTCGTAGTGGAGGAGGGTTAGTGCTGCTCTCCGCTGACTCAACTTTATGGGTTGATGTAGAAATCCCCAGTGACCATTCGTTGTGGCTTAATGATGTCGGTGCGTCGTCTCTGTGGCTAGGTCAGGTTTTTGTCGAAGTTTTGACTGCGCTCGGTCAAGAGAATCTTGAAATACATCGCGACGCCTTGATGAAAAGTACTTGGTCATCGCTGATTTGTTTTGCGGGCAGAGGTCCAGGGGAAGTCTTTTCGGCTGACGGAAGCAAAACTGTGGGGATCAGTCAACGTCGAACCCGTGATTGGGCAAGGTTTCAGTGTGCCGTTTCACTGAAGTGGAGACCAGAGTTGCTACGTGAGTTGTTAAATGAACCACGTCCATCGTTAAGCGAGATTTCCCGTTGTGGTTCAAATCTCAATTTGGACGCTGATTCAATAGCGACCAAGGTTCTTGCGGCGATTCAAGAAGCCCTCACTTAGGGGCCAGGTGTTGTAGTTGTAGATGTAGTTGTAGTTGTAGTTGTAGTTGGCGGTGCGGTTGTTGGCGGTGTTGTGCTCTTGCAAGAGTCAAGGGGTTTGATGACAGGAAATGGATTGACCGCCTGTCCGCCACCGGGGTGATATTCAAAATGTAAGTGGGGAGTTGAGCTGCTGCCCGTACTTCCGACGTAGCCAATCACTTGGCCAGCTATGACGGTAGCGCCGAGTCCCGCGCCGTCGGCAAATGCCGAAAGGTGGGCATAGTGAAAATAGGTTCCGTCGGCTGCGGTGAGACGCACCGCATTTCCTCCAAGCGAACCAGGCCGATCAAGGAAAATTCTTGTGATCGTTCCATTGGCGACTGCATACAGGGGTGTTCCCGATTTGGCGATGATGTCGACTCCTTCGTGGCGTCGACCTCCTGAACGCGGAGCATGCCAAGAGTCGACAAACCAACATGGGCCGAGTACTGGAAAAACCGTGGGGAGTGTTGCCGAAGCATTAGGAACCTCGGTCGGCGTCGTTGGGATTGTCGTCGACGGGTTTGTATTCGGCGTGGTTAAGCCTGCAACAAATCCGACGTAGATTGCGCTGCGAAGGTCAAGGACGCCAGTGGCCTTGAGTCCTTGAGCTTTTTGAAATGCCGTGATTGCGTTTTTCGTGGCGGTTCCGAACCTTCCATCGGCACCACCTTTAACTGTCACACCAACATTGAGCAAAGCATTTTGCAATGACTTCACGGCATCGCCGGTGTCTCCCATTTTTGGAAGAGCCGGAGCGGGCGACAGGCCGAGTAGTTGAGCAGTCAGTTGATCAACGACGCCCGTTGCGGTGATGCGCATATTTTGTTGAAATGTGGTGACTGCGGCTGTTGTGGCAGGACCGAATCTTCCATCGGCGCCACCTGAAACACTGATGCCTGCAGCGATGAGGGCTTTTTGTAGAGTTTTTACTGCATCGTTGACATCACCGACAACGGGGAATTGACTCGGTGTCGGTGTCGGTGTCGTTGTTGTTGTCGTTGTTGTTGTCGGTGTCGTTGGTGTTGTCGGTGTCGCTGCACTTCCATCAACAATGCCGAGGGCAATTGCTGTTGTGATATCAACAATGCCAGTTGCTGTCAGTCCACGGTTGGTCTGAAACGTTGTCACCGCAGCAGTTGTGCCCGCACCAAAGATTCCGTCGACTCCACCGCGTACTGTGATGGAGGCTTGGGTCAATGCCTGTTGCAAAGTGGTGACGAGCGCCCCACGTTGGTCTCGCTTTGGAAGAGTCGGCGATGGTGCAAGACCGAGAAGGAATGCAGTTGTGGAGTTGACATCTCCAGAGGCGATGAGTCCCTTCGAGGATTGAAAAGTTTTGACTGCATTCAGAGTCCCCTGACCGAAGACCCCATCGACCCCACCGTTCACTGTGATGCCCTGGCTGGTGAGGGCTTGTTGGAGAGCGCGCACTGCTTGACCCTTATCGCCGAGTCGCGGCAGGGTTGATGTCTTCTTTGCGGAGGCGAAAGTTTGGTCGGCGGAAGTTTTAGTCGTTGCGTGCGCTGCTGACGCACCGCCGACAATGGGTATCGCTAAGACCAGGAATACTGCGCCAACCGCTATGGCGGTCTGAGTCCAGTTCCGCTGGTTGACACCAGGTTGCGTTGGGCGGTTGACGATGAGCACCTTTGTAAATCGGCGCGCCACCGACCCAACTTGAGGATTACATCGAGATTTTCGGGTGAAACGGGGTCCAGATGGGGCAAACAAATGTGCCGGCGAACAAAAATGTTTCAAAAGTGGTGAAAAAAGGGGCAGAATGGTTGACAGAGGGGGTCTGTGGGGTGCATTCTTGAGTCCATAGGGGAAATGTGGAGGCAGAAACCACATTTCGTCACACGTTTATCGAAGGCAGAAGGGCAGATCAGTGGAAGGTTTCGTTGGAAGGTATGAGCGCCAGCTCGACCCCAAGGGTCGAGTTGCACTGCCCGCGACCTTCCGAAACCGTCTGGAACCTCGCTGTTATTTGGTCCTTGGCCAGGACAAGTGCATCAGCGTGGTCACGGTCACCGTGTCGTTGGCATGGGCTGATGAAATGACTGAGGCCGTCAAACGCAGCGAAAAGACTCGGGCCGAATTACGAGCGATGGCTGCCAACATGGTTGAAGTCCAAGTTGACGGTCAGGGTCGAATCACTCTGGACGAAAATCTGCGTCAATTCGCGGGTCTCAGCGCTGGCTCAAAGGTCGTTGTCTCAGGTGCTTTTGACTCAGTCGAAATTTGGGAGCCGACTCGCTTCGCTCGGATGTTGGCAACCGGTGAGGGCGTGATCGCGGGAGATGACGCGTAATGTCCACGGCGCCCGAAGTGTTCTCGCACGACCCGGTAATGGTTCGTGAAATCACCGAACTTTTTGCCAACGTTCCAGATGGTGTTGTGCTTGACGCGACACTAGGAGGCGCTGGGCATACCACAGCCCTCCTGAATGCACAGCCCGGATTGCGCGTGCTTGGTCTTGACCGAGACCCAGCAGCACTTGAAGCATCACGCGCTCGTTTGGCGCCTTACGGAGATCGTGCGATGTTGCAGCATCGTCGATTTGATGACCTTGATGCGGCGATGTCAGAAGCTGGCATTGAAGAGTTGTCGGGCGCGCTGTTTGATCTCGGCGTCTCATCACATCAATTTGATAGTGGTGAACGGGGATTTTCGTATCGGCATGATGCTCCGCTCGATATGCGGATGGACACGACCGAACCTACGACCGCGGCCGACGTTGTGAACCAAGCATCAGAAGGTGAAATCGCTCATCTGTTACGTGAATACTCTGATGAGAAGTTTGCTGGTCGCATCGCCCGCGCAATTGTGGTGGCACGCCCGATACACACAACTGCTGAACTTGCTGACATCGTTGCCTTGGCAATTCCTGCTCCAGCTCGTCGCCGTGGTGGACATCCGGCAAAGCGCACCTTTCAGGCTTTACGGATATCTCTCAACAAGGAATTAGAGATTCTCCCGAATGCCATTGATTCGGCAGTGCGCCGTACACGCAGCGGCGGGCGAGTAGCGGTTTTGTCGTATCACTCTGGCGAGGATCGTATTGTTAAGGCCCGTTTTAAGCAACACGTCACTGGTGGTTGCGAATGTCCAAGTCGTCTTCCATGTGGATGCGGCGCACTCAGCACGGCGCGTTTGGTGCGAGTGGCATCGAAGCCCTCAGCCGAAGAGCAATTAAGCAATCCGCGTAGCACCTCAGCTCGCCTTCGCGTTGCCGAGGTGATTTGATGGCTCACTCAGTCAAGATTGCTCGTTCGGCTGCACCAGCCAAAGTTGCTCCGCAACGCAAGAAGGTCACGACACGCACCGCTGAGCAGCGCCGCGTTCAGGGCTCACCAAAGGTTCGGGCTGTCCCACAGGCAGCAGTGAGTACACGAAGTCGGCGTTTAGTTCTTGCCGGGCTGCTGGTTTCATTCTTGGCGATAGCCATGATGATGCTGGTCGTTGTCTTCCAAACTCGTATCGCTGAGACACAACTCAATATTGATGAAATTGAATCGCAGATCGCTGCTGAACGTGATCGTTACGACGCATTGCGACTTGAACGTTCAAGTCTTCGTGAGCCTTCGCGTTTGGTATCTGAGGCAACGGCGATGGGCATGGTTCCCGGTGATGGCACTGATTTTATCTTGGTAGACCCGTTGACCGTTGCTCAAGTGTTGGTTTCAACAGGTGGAGTAGATCCCGAACTCCTCTCAGTTTCTCATGATCCGCTCGTGAACTACGGAGCGGTGAAGTCAACAATTGGAGATCGCCCGTGACCTCGCGCAAGCCAGCTCCGAGTCGAACGAAACGCACATCAACGGCAAAAAACCCATCGACCTCGTCCCGTCGTGCGTCATCACCACGTCCTGCATCATCTCGTTCGGCTACTTCTCGTTCGGCTACTTCTCGTTCGGCTACTTCTCGTTCGGCTACTTCTCGTTCGGCTGCATCTCGTTCGACTGCATCACGTTCGTTGAAGTCACCGGCATTGCGCCAACGGAGGAAAACTGGTTCATCGTTTTTATCATCACGGTTGGTGCCACAAGATGCGCATCAGGCCAAGGTGTGGCGCATTGGCGCAGTTCGCCGGCGCTTTCGTTGGTTTGCCGGAATAACGGCTTTACTGTTGGTTGCATTGATTGCTTGGAGCGTCAGCGTCCAAGTTGTTAAAGGCAGCAAACTGCGCGCTTACGGCGTAGATCAGCGTGAGTCAAATATCAAAATTCCTGCCGCCCGAGGAACCATTTTTGACCGCGATGGAAATGAAATGGCGATTACCGTGCCGGCGTTGTCGCTATACGCCGACCCACGGGCCGTGATTGACCCAACTGCAACTGCTCACGTCCTTGGTCAGATGCTTGGATTTGATGCCGTCGCCGAAGCTGAATTGGCCACCAAGTTAGCGAATCAAAAGCAATCGTTTGTGTACATCCAGCGTTTTGTCGATCAAGATGTTGCGGACGCAGTTCTCTCCTTAAACCTTTCCGGGGTTGACGGAGTAAGCGAACCGAAGCGAGTTCAAGTTGCGGGGGGCTTGGCTGCAAACATCATTGGTCGCACCGATCCATTCGGCATGGGAGCGACAGGTCTCGAACTGCAGTACGACAAGGTGCTGACTGGCACCGATGGCGAAATGGTTAAGCAAGCAGCACGTGGTCGTAGCCTGCCTGGAACTAGTCACATCATTTCACAGGCCCGACCTGGTACCGATCTTGTTCTTACGGTTGATCGCTCGATGCAATTCCAGACCGAACAAGCTCTTTTGGCCCGCGTCATCGCGCTGTCCGCAAAGGGCGGTAATGCAATCATTCTTGATTCAAAAACTGGAGAAGTTTTATCAATCGCGAGCGTGCAACGCGGTGATGATGGAGTGGCGGCAATCACGGCGGGTAACTTGGCTGCAGTTGAAGCCTATGAACCCGGATCGGTTGCAAAAGTTTTCAGCGTTGCGGCCACGATTGATTCTGGTATTGCTACCCCCGAGCGTGTGTACGATGTGGCAGGCACGCACACTTTTGACAAAGACACAGAATTTGAATACACGATCCAAGACGCGTTCCCCCACGATCTTGAGCCGATGACTCTGCGAAGCATCTTGGTTCGATCCTCAAATATCGGAACAATGATGGCTGTGAGCGAGTTGGGGTCGCCCAAACTTCATGAATATTTGTCAAGTTTCGGATTCGGAAAGTTGTCTGAACTTGAATTCCCGGGAGAAAGTGTCGGAATTCTGAAAGCTCCTCAGGATTGGAAAGGTTCGCAGAACGGCACCATTGCCTACGGCTATGGGTTCTCATCAACGTCGCTGCAGTTGCTGTCAGCAGTGAACGCAGTTGCTAACGGTGGGGTATATGTATCACCAAAATTTGTTCGAGCAACGATTGATGAAAAAGGCTCAAAGTGGGAAACTCCGTCTGGCGCATCGCACCGTGTCATCTCTGAAGAGTCAGCTGCGATCATGACAGAAATATTGACCGGTGTGGTGTGCGAAGGTACCGGTTCACGCGCTCAAGTCAGCGGTATTTCGGTTGCTGGAAAAACTGGAACTGGATACAAGATTCAATCAAACGGTACCTATAAGAGCGATGACGGACTGCGCTCGTATTTTGCAACCTTCGTTGGGTATTTACCAGCAAAAGATCCGGCGGTGACCATTCTTGTTTCAATTGACGAACCAGACCGCTCAAGCCGTGACCGCTTTGGTGGTACGGCTGCGGCACCAGTTTTTGCAAGTTTGGCGGAAGTGGCTATTCAAGAACTCTCGATTCAGCCAACACCGGGTGACACTGGCTGTCCGGTAGGCGGCTGATGATGTCTCAGCGTCGGATAGGTGAGATGATGAGCGCGTGCGCGGCTTCCGCTTCCCGTTTGTTGAACGGTGGTGCTGACGTTGTGGTGAGTTCGCTTACTCAAGACTCTCGCCAGGTGCGCGTCGGTTCACTGTTCTGCTGTATCAAGGGCGAAAAGTTTGATGGGCATGACTTTGCGGCGGCAGCGATTGAACGCGGAGCAGTGGCCTTGCTCGTCCAGCATGAAATTTCCAATATCCCGGTAACGATTCCTCAAATTATTGTGGATGATCCCCGAGCCTGTGTCGGCTTCGTAGCGACAGAGTTGTACGGCAACCCCTCACGTCATCTGTCGTTGGTGGGGATTACTGGTACAAATGGCAAAACGACAACCGCACATTTGCTGGCGTCAATTATGAAAGCTTCGGGTATGCAAACTGAAGTGATAGGTACATTGAGCGGTACCTTCACCACCCCTGAAGCGCCAGACTTGCAACGCAGTTTTTCCGAGATGGTTGCGCGTGGTACGCGTGCCGTAGCAATGGAAGTTTCATCTCACGCGCTGTCGCTCGGTCGAGTCAATGGGACTCAATTTGCAGCAAGTGTGTTTACCAACTTGGGTCGTGATCATTTAGATTTTCACGGTTCAGAAGAAAACTACTTTCAATCTAAGTCTCGGCTTTTTACAAACGACTTCACAACAGTTGGCATCATAAATGCCGATGATGTTTATGGTCAGAGACTTTTAAACGGGCCAACCATACCCATGACGTCATTTTCAAAAAATGACGTTGACGAACTGCAGGTCTCTGCGACGACTCACCAGTATTCATGGAGGGGTCGCACGATTCGTGTGGGAATTGGCGGCACGGTCAATGTGATGAATTCTCTGGCCGCGGCCACTGCAGCGTGTGAAATTGGCATCAGCATCGATGACATCGTGCTTGGTCTTGAATCGGCTCCAGCGGTGCCAGGACGTTTTGAAAAAGTGGAAGCCGGTCAAGATTTCGTCGTGCTTGTTGACTTTGCGCACACTCCTGACGGACTTGCTGAAGTTTTGCGATCGGTGCGGGCTTCGTCACCTGATTCTCGCGTCATCTTGGTCTTTGGCTGTGGTGGAGACCGCGACAAGATGAAACGCCCTTTAATGGGCGAAATAGCGGTGTCCCTAGCAGATGTTGTCATTGTGACATCGGACAATCCCCGATCTGAGGACCCACAGGCGATTATGTCTTCAATCATCGCTGGCATTCCTGATCACATGCGTCATCGCTTGTTGTCCACTGATGCCGATCGTCGACGAGCTATTCAGCGAGCGATCAACTTTGCGCGTGCGGGAGATGTTATTTTGATCGCAGGCAAAGGTCATGAAGTGACTCAATCCATTGGTGCCGAGAGTTATCCGTTTGATGATCGCGTGGTCGCTTTGGAAATGTTGAGGAGTATCGCATGATCGCCGTCATGATTGCTGGGGCGACAGCCATGTTCTTCTCATTATTGGGAAGCAGATTTCTGATTTCGTTCTTCCGCAATCGCGGAAAAGGTCAACCAATTTTGGGCAGAGAAGACCATGGTCCAGAGCATCATCAAAAGAAGTCGGGAACACCCACGATGGGTGGATTGGCAATTGTTGCCGCAGCAATGATTGGTTGGGTTGTTGCTCACTTGCGCGACGGATTGGCATTTTCGAACCAAGCCCTCATTATTTGGGTTGGAATTCTGATGATGGCTTGCATGGGACTCTTGGACGATGTCATCAAAGTCAACAAAGGTCATAACCGCGGAATTTTCTGGAAAAAGAAGGGTTACATCACATTTGCCATGGCGTGCGGCATCACCTGGTGGCTCGTCGCGGCGACGGACATTTCTGAAACTCTTTCCTTCACTCGTTTTGATTTACCAGGCTGGCAAATTCCTTGGTGGCTGTGGGTGGTGTGGACTGCGTGCATGATGTGGGCAACGACAAACGCCGTGAATGTCACCGACGGACTTGATGGTTTGGCAGGAGGATCAGCGCTCTTCGGATTCTTGGCTTTCACAATCATCGGTTATTGGTCTTTTCGAAACCCCGATTTGTACGGAGTGCTTGCTGGCGGAACCGTGAACCCCCTTGACTTAGCGGTACTTTCAGCAGCATTCGCCGGGGCTTGTGGCGGGTTTCTCTGGTGGAACGCGGCACCCGCCAAAATATTCATGGGAGATGTCGGTGCGCTTGGAATTGGAGCTGCGCTTGGTCTGCTGGCAGTAGCAACGAACACGCATTTCTTATTGCCACTGATTTGTGGAGTCAATGTCATGGAAGCCGGCTCGGTCGCCATTCAAATGGTGATATTCAAAGCCTCCGGTCGTACGCGCCGGTTCTTCCGAATGACTCCGATCCATCATCACTTTGAGTTGATTGGCTGGCCCGAGACAACAGTCATTATTCGCTTTTGGATTATTGGTGGAATTTGTGTGGCCGGCTCACTGGCGCTGTTTATCGGTGATTTCACCCGGATGAGTGACGCGCTCCGCTGATGACTCAACCAGTTCTTGTATACGGCCTTGGGGTTGCGGGTATCGCAACAATTAATTTTCTGCTACGCCGAAATATTGATGTCATCGCGGCCGATGATCGCATAAACGAGGTGCGACAGGCAGAACTGCGCAAACTCGGGATTGATGTTGTCATTGCTCCCGTGAGTCACGAGTTGCGTGAACTTGTGGATCGTTCACAGTACGTTGCCCCGGCACCTGGAATTCCAGAATCACACCCCGTCATCAAAGCAGCGTTATCACAACAGAAGAGTCTGAAGACCGAACTCGACATAGCCTATGAATGGGAAGCCGAGCGAGTTGGTGGGGCGCGTCCGATGGTTGCAGTAACTGGAACCGACGGAAAAACGACAACCGTGTTGATGGCTGAAGCAATTTTGCAGATTGCTGGACGCAAGACCATTGCTTGTGGTAACACTGAGATTCCATTAGTAGAGGCACTTGACATGGAGGTTGATTCCTTTGTCGTTGAGGCCACCTCATTTCGCTTAGCATTTATTGAGAGTTTTCGTGCCGATGCTTCAGCATGGTTGAACTTTGATTCAGATCATCTTGACTGGCACGAATCAATGAGCACCTACGAGGCCGCAAAAGCTCGTCTGTGGCGCAATGTCCGACCAACCGATATTGCGATTGGTGTCTCCGGAGAAAGTGCTGTTTTGAAACATCTACAAAATGCTCAGTGTCGCCACTACGTTGTCGGTGGCTCTGGCGATTACCGCGTCAATGAAGCAATGCTGGTCGGACCCAAGGGTGAAATCATGTCAACTTCTGACCTGCGTCGAGCCTTGCCGCATGATGTCTCTAACGCTTTAGTGGCAAGTGCTCTATGTATTGAAGCAGGTTTAGCGACAGCGACTCAGGCCGCGATGGCATTGAGCAATTTTGTCGCACCTCATCACCGCATTGAATTTATTGCTGAAAGCAAGGGTGTGCGCTGGTTTGATGACTCTAAGGCGACAACCCCGCACGCTGTTGTGACAGCCTTGCGTGGCTTCAAATCAGTTGTCCTAATTGCTGGTGGTCGCAATAAGGACTTGGATCTTGCTCAGATAGCATTTGAGTCTGGGCGTATCAAGTCAGTCGTCGCAATAGGCGAATCAGCAGAAATGATTTCGCGGGTATTCGCTGGCAAAAAACCAGTTGCTATCGCGTCATCAATGCAAGAAGCAGTCGAACAGGCCGCACGTGTTTCTGTCGCTGGAGATGTAATTCTGCTTTCGCCTGGTTGCACCAGTTTTGATTGGTACGGAGGGTACGCCGAACGTGGCGACCACTTTGCTGGCCTCGTTCGCCATTTTATTTCTGAAGATCGTTCATAAGGAGTTATCTCATGACTGTTGCCATTCAACGACAGAAGCGTCGACCAAAGGAAATTTCTGACCGGCGACGAGTGGCATACGAACGCGCCCTTCTTGCCCGAACTGGTCAGGGAAGAATTCGCTCACGTTTTCGCGAAGATGTCGGTCGTGATCCGAAGCCGTTGGGGTTTTACATGATTGTTGCGGTTTCTTTAACGCTGGTTCTCTTTGGTTTGGTCATGGTGTTATCGGCATCGTCAATTACTTCTTTCCACAAGGGCGGATCACCTTGGAAGATGTTTATTGAACAAGCCTCAATGGCGGCTCTCGGCGGCGCTGGAATGTTTGCGGCCTACGTGTTTCGGTTGGATTATCTGCGACACTTGGCCAGATTTCTCCCCTGGATCGGCATTGGTCTGATGTTGATGGCTTTCATTCCAAAATTCGGTGTCAGTGTGAACGGTGCCAGAGCGTGGATTGAAATTGCCGGGCGCAGGTTCCAGCCTTCAGAATTCACCAAATTGTTCATCATCATTTTCGGGGCTGATTTGTTGGTACGTCGTGAAAAGGAAATGGGCAACCTGAAACGAGCGATGCTTCCGTTCTTGTTTGTCGTGGGAGTTGCCGCGGCTGTTTCAGTTGTTCAAAGTGACATTGGCTCATGCATCGTTATTATGGGAATAGCCACTGCGGTACTTTTCTTGGCAGGAGCGCCGCTTCGACCGATGGCAGGAATTGGTCTGACCGTTGGATTCTTAGGAACTTTGTTCATCCGTTCAAGCCCAGAAAAAATGGCTCGCTTCACGTCGTTCCTGCACCTTGAAGAACTCCGAGAGAGTGATAGTTACCAGGTATATCAAGCAATGATTAGTTTGTCGAACGGCGGAGTGACTGGAACTGGAATCGGTGCGGGAAGCGGCAAATGGGGCTACGTGCCCTTGGCTCACAGCGACTTTATCTTTTCAATTCTGGCAGAAGAGATGGGGCTTCTCGGGGTGTTTGGATTGCTGACCTTGTTCGCCTTCCTGATCTATTTCGGTTTGCAGGTTGCCTTGTCGTGTCGTCATCGTTTTGGCATGCTTTTGGCTGGAGGAATCTCAGCATGGTTCCTGATTCAGATTGTGATCAATATCGGCGGCGTCATCGGAATGATCCCCGTGACAGGTTTGACCTTGCCATTCATTTCTTATGGCGGTTCATCACTTATTGTCTCAATGGTGGCTTGCGGATTATTGATGAACGTGGCTCGCCGTCCGCGATGACGATGTTTGCAGTCATCGCAGGCGGGGGAACTTCTGGACATGTTCTGCCAGCAATTGCGATCGCTGAGGCCTTGGTCGATAGCGGGGTAGATCTCACGCAGGTTTATTACACGGGTGCCAAACGAGGAGTTGAAACTGAACTCGTCCCGACTACCGGAATCCGTTATAGCTTTTTTGATGTTGTCGGAATCCAGCGAAGTATTTCTGTCGCATCGTTGAAATCAAATCTGGTGTTTGTGCCGAAGTTGTTGAAGGCTCGGCGAAAAGCGATCAAACTTTTCGCGACTGAACGACCACAAGTTGTCGTCAGCGTGGGCGGTTACGCGAGCTTGCCGGCAGTGCTGGCAGCACGAAAACTAAATATTCCCGTTGTCGTGGTGAGTTACGACCGAATTCCAGGGCGATCAAGCAAGCTCACGTCTCATTTTGCTCAGTTGACAGCCGTGGCGTTTCCGTTGAGTGATCTGCCTAGGGCGGTCACCACAGGCGCTCCAGTTCGGCGAGTGATTCGAAACGTCGACCGAAGACTCCATCGAGAAGAAGCTCGCCGTCGTTTGGGAATTTCTCAAGACTCTTTTTTCATAGGTGTTATTGGAGGATCACTCGGTTCACTGATGCTGAATACTGCTATCGGTGAGTTCGTGAAACAATTTCAGGGTGATCCACATTTGGCAATTCGACATGTTGTTGGACCTCGCTTCATGAAAACCTATACAAGTCCAATTGATGATGTCGATGCCGCTATCACCTATCAAGTTGTGGCCTACGAGGACAACATGGCCGATATGTACGCCGGAGTTGATGTGTTGATCGGGCGTGGCGGAGCGGGAACAATTGCCGACGTTGCAACGACGGGGGTGCCCGCAATTTTGATTCCTTGGAAAGGTGCAGCCGATGATCACCAATCCGCGAATGTTCGATATCTCTCTGACAAAGGCGCCGCAATTTTGGTAGACGAAGTAGACGTCGCAAACTATTTGGTGAAGATCATTGTAAATCTTCGATCGCATCCCGAAGAACTTGAGAAGATTTCCCATCAGGCGTATGAGATGGGCACGGTAAATCGCCAAGGAAAAATTGCTGAGGTCATCAAGAACGTGGCGAATAGGCACGTTGCATGAACGGCATTCTTGATCTGTGCCGTCGCCTGCGACTGCATGTCGTTGGCGTAGGTGGCCCGGGAATGAGTGCGATTGCTACTTGTCTGGCTCAAATGGGTCACGAGGTTTCGGGGAGCGATATCAAGAGTTCGGAACTGATTGAACGGCTTGTTG
>SXGQ01295469.1_pt1 | contig 35243 bp, 29 predicted proteins | sample 3178371 | NCBI WGS metagenome assembly SXGQ01 (sample SAMN11356859, study PRJNA531348) | freshwater metagenome | isolation source: freshwater sample F1-20 | place: China: Fuxian Lake, Yuxi | collected 2017-12-25 | reverse complement strand
CATGGCATGCAAGAGGTCGTCGGTTCGAGCCCGATCTTCTCCACAAAAAAAGGACTCAAATAGAGTCCTTTTTTTTATAGTCGATCTTTAAAGGAATCGAATCCAAAATGCTTTAAAAGTTGGTATTTTTCATTAATATCAATCATACCGATGTCCGGAAGATTAACCCCATTAAATGTCGTTGTTTTTACCATGGTATAATGAATCATATCTTCAAATATAATTTCATCACCAATTTTTAATGGCGAATCAAATGAATAGTCACCATAAAAATCACCAGCTAAACAAGTCATTCCTCCAAACCTATAGCTTGGCTTTCCAGAAATAGGTTCCATAGACGCATGTCGAATTCGAGGTTTATATGGCATTTCAAGCGTATCTGGCATATGTGCCGCAAATGAAACATCTAAAATAGCCACATCGATTCCTGCTGAATGAACGATATCAAGAATCGTAGATTTTAAAAAACCAGTTTGCCAACCGACTGCTGATCCAGGCTCTAAAATAATCGTAAGATGTGGGTATCTAGATTTAAAGGACTTTAACAAGTTAATCAAATGGTCCACGTCGTAGCCCTCTTTGGTGATTAAATGACCTCCACCTAAATTTAACCATTTGATTTGGGGCAATAAATCACCAAATTTATCTTCAATCACCTTCAATGTTCTTTCTAAAACAAATGAATCATTTTCACAAAGTGTATGAGAATGTAAGCCTTCGATTCCTTCTGGTAATAAATTACCTAAATCCGATCTTCTAATGCCTAATCTAGAACCAGCAATACAAGGATTATACATCTCAGTTTCCACCTCAGCATATTCTGGATTGATGCGGATACCACAAGAAATACCATATTTAACAGCCTGATCAGCAAATTGATTTACCTGATTCAAAGAATTGAAAGTCATATGACTTGCATAATGCATAAACTCATTAAATTCTGATGCAAGATATGCCGGCGTGTACGCATGACATGTAATCCCCATTTCTTCAAATGCTAATTTTGCTTCATTTAAAGAACTAGCCGTCGCACCAGATAAATATTTCTTAATCGTCCCAAAAACATGGTAAAAAGAAAAACCTTTTAGGGCACATATAATCTCCACTCCCGCTTCTTTTTGAACCCGTTCCAATAATCTTAAATTATTTAACAATAATTTTTCTTCTAAAACGTATGCTGGTGAAGCAATTTGAGGATATTGGATACGCATGTTAATAGGTATGTGGTAATTCACCATTTACTTCCTCATGCCATGGCAACCCATGAATATTCAATAATTCCATAAAGGGATCAGGGTTAAATTCTTCCACATTGTAAACACCTGGATTAAACCATATTCCCTCACACATTAAGGAAGCACCAATCATGGCAGGAACTCCAGTAGTATAGGAAACACCTTGTGCTTGGACTTCCTTATAACAATCTGCATGATGACAGTTATTATAAACATAATAAGTAACTTCTGAATTGTCTTTAGTTCCTTTAATTTGACAGCCAATAGACGTTTGTCCGGAATAATTTTCACCTAATGTACCCGGTTCAGGCAGAACAGCTTTTAAAAATTCCAAAGGGACAATATCTAATCCATTAAATTTTATGGGGTGGATGGAAGTCATCCCTACATTTTGTAAAACTTCTAGATGAGTTAAATAAGCTTGACCAAAAGTCATCCAAAAACGAGCACGCTTGATGGTTGGGAAATTTTTAACCAACGATTCCAGTTCCTCGTGATAAAGTAAATATGATTCTTTAGGTCCGATATTAGGGTAACTAATTGGCTTGTGAATAGACATAGCGTCAATTTCAACCCATTCTCCATTTTCCCAATACTTACCTTTTTGAGTTATTTCTCTAATATTAATCTCAGGATTAAAATTTGTAGCAAAGGCTTTTCCGTGATCACCCGCATTACAATCAATAATATCAAGGTAATGCATTTCGTCAAAGTAATGCTTATTGGCATAAGCAGTATATACTCCAGTTACTCCAGGGTCAAACCCACAGCCCAATAAAGCCATTAAACCTGCTTTTTTGAAACGTTCTTGATACGCCCACTGCCATGAATATTCAAACTTAGCCACATCCTTAGGCTCATAATTAGCCGTATCTAAATAATGTACGCCAGTAGCTAAACAAGCATCCATAATCGTTAAATCCTGATATGGAAGGGCTACATTGATCACCATGAATGGCTTTTCCTGATTAAACAATTGGACTAAGGCCGGAACATCATCTGCATCCACTTGCCTAGTTTGTACACTGATAGGCAATCCTATTTTTTTACACTCCTCGGCGATAGCCTCACATTTTTTCAAAGTCCTAGAAGCTAAAACCACTTCTGAAAAAAACGCTGGATTCATAGCACATTTTTTTGCTACTACATTACCCACACCACCAGCGCCAATTATAATTACTTTTTTTCCCATGTTAATTTAAAAAAGAATGCAAAAATACATATTGCAAGTTAGAATCCATACAGCACATTAAAATTTAATCTGCTTAAATGGCCTTATCACCCTCACAAATGAATTATGCCAATATCCTTTTAGTAACTCATCTTCTCTTACTCCCTTGCTAGTGCTCGCATGTAAAAACAAAATTGAGTCCTTGCTAATGTTTGAAACGATACCTACATGATTAATGATTCGAGATTGATTTGAAAAAAACACCCAATCTCCACGTTGAATTTGATCGATTGAAACAGGGAACCCAAATTCTAATTGCTGAGAAGTAGTTCTTGGTATCTGAAAAGAATTGCTATCATACATAGTAAATAACAATCCAGAGCAATCTAGCCCATTCTTATCGGTTCCACCTATTCTGTATGGAACTCCTAAAAAAGAGAATCCACTTTTAAATAATTGATCTAAATCGTCTTGATTAAAGGTAGTTGACAGATACTTTTTATAGAATAAATGCACTGTACTATGAAAGAGTTTACAACCTTGACTTAAGAACAAAACCAAAAGAAGTATGACAATTTTTTTACACATAGACAACATCTCTTTCACTCAAATAAATCAATACCCCCTTAGGTTTATTGAAACCCATTTCATGAAGAATCTGACAATAATTACTTATTTGTATTGTATGTTTCTCATCTCTTTTTCCTGATTTAAAGTCAATAATAAACACATTCCCATCTTTATTAATTACTCGGTCAGGCCTAAATACAGACCCATCGGGACACAGGATGTCACTTTCTACAAACAATAATTCCTCATCAATGAAAAAATCACTAATTTTCTCATCCTCTAAAATGTCACTAATATCATCCCGGTATTCAAAAGAATTGCTTGAAATAGAACTAGCATAATGCAACCTCCAATCATTAATCCCCTTTAATTTGGCAAAAAAATCATGCAGTATATTTCCTTTTTCTCGTTTTTTATCTGCTAAAGTAAAGATGTCAGATTTAGAGGAATCCACCCGAATTTTAGGTATTTCAAATAACGAAGACTGAATATCTACCAACTTAGATTCATATTCAAGGCCTTCTGATTTACTAATGCATTCAGGAATCTGATCCTCGCTAAAAACATAATGAGAAACAAATTCTGAATATGTACTAGAAACCAAATAAGATTCAAGTTGAATTAAACGGCCTTCTACTTCCGCCATTTTACATAAAATATCTCCAATGGATACATTAAATATGGCTTTCGTAGTACCATGAGCATCTTCAGATGGTTTAGCCACAATCAGATGAAGGTGTAATCTAGCGCGAGTTGCTCCCACATATAACATATTGAGCGCATCCAAAAACACCGCTTCTTTCTCATGTTGGCTTTGTTCAGTTAAATCATCAAAACCAATTAAATTTTTAGCATTAACCTTACTATAAAAATGTGCTAAATTTTTATTTTCAGCTACCGATAGCTCATCATATGCTAAATTATTCAAGTCATACCATATCTTTTCAAATCCTACTTGATGGGACCATGAAGCAAATGGAATGATGACAATTGGATATTCCAAACCCTTAGACTTATGAATACTGGATATAGTAATCGCATTTAAATGATCAGGAGAAGCGATGCAGAAACTCGATTTATTATCCTCGTAATAATCCAAAAACTCAGATATCGAATTCGATTTAAGCAAAGAAAATTCATTCAAAATATCCAAATATTTAAAAAGATATTCAGTTCCTTCTTTGTGAGCAAATAAATTAAATTGATCAATTAAGTAATAGACAAAAGGAACAAGTAAAGAATCATTCAATTTAGAGGAATCCAATTTGATCGAATAAGCATTAAAAAATTCGATGCAATGACGAAGGTAATCCCCTTTCACATTTGAAATATTCTCATTAATCGTTTCGGTCTGGCCTACAAGCTGATTAAATTGAAACAAAAGTTCATGAAGCGTAAATTGATCCGGGTTATTTGCCAACTTCATGAACGTATGGATAAAAACAACAATCGACGAATAATGAACCAAAAGTGAATCAGTTGAGATAACAGGATATCCTAATTCTTTTAACTGAATCGCAATGAATTTAGAATCCTTATTTTTTCGAGTTAATATGGCGATATCCTTGTAAGAAAATCCTTTTGAAATACTTTGCTTTATTTGATCTATACAAACATCAAGCATCATCGTCGAGTCTGAAACCTTCGAAGGCGAGTCATTTGATGCAGAATTCAAAATGACTACATCAACGAATCCTTTTCCTTTGTTGGGATTTAATTTTGAATTCTGCTTCATATTAGCCCCATAAATAGGACTTAATAAACTTGAATAAGCTTGATAGCTAGAATTATTAGCGATAAAATCAAAAAACTTATTATTGAATTCGACCACTTCGCTAGCACTTCTGAAATTATTAATCAAACTAATATTTTCAGTATTACTTAATAAATAATCATATCTAAATTGATCCAGTTCGTTTGATCCAAGTTTATCACCTAATAAATCAGAATTATTATTTGTCATCGAAGCAATTAGACCTACCTCACCCCCTCTAAATTTATAAATGGATTGTTTGGGGTCGCCAACGAGCAAATTTCTTTTATTGATACTCACGGAGTTTTCAATCAATGGCATAAAATTTTGCCATTGAAGGATGGATGTATCTTGAAATTCATCAATCAAAATATGAAAATATCGATCCCCCAATTTTTCATAAATAAAGGGTACAGGATCCTGAGAAATAACTTCATAAATCTTTTTCGAAAACTCAGAAATGGATACAGCGTTATTTTCAGCTTGATAAATGCTTAACTCGTCTACGACAGTACTTAGTAAAGCTATTTTCTTAATATCTTTTTTAATCAGTTGAAGCAACGAATATTTGTTAATTACCTCTTCATGTATGTCAACAAAAGATTGACTTAATATGGATAACTGGTCGGTAATCCCATCAATTTGAACCTTAGATAATGGAGATGAACTAGCTGAATACCACTTACCAGAAGAATAAGCATCTTTAATATAGGTGAATTTATTAGGTTCAAGTTCAGGATTTGAACTAAATTTTCTAAAGAAATTAATAGGACCCTTGGCTCCTCGAGCAAATTCCGAATCATCCACTTGAATAGATTCAACCAATACAATAATTTTCTCTGCTATTTCTTTTAATTCATTTTGAATAGTTGAAATAAATTGAAAAATCTGGTTTTCAATCGTAATAAAATCAGTGATCGAAAAAGACCGAATATGATCTTGAACCTTTAAAAAATCTTCCTGAAGACAAATTTTTAAATATTGATGGAAACCACTTCGTATTAAATTCCAATTACGCCCTTCGATAACTTCATTGCGTGCATAATCTAAAATGAGTTCTGTTAAATTTGGATCACCATGAAGATTTACCTTCTCCATTAATTGGTCTATCAGATCTTTAATCAGTTTATTTGAATCTAATATAACTTCAAACTGACTTGGAAGATTTAGCTCCTCGACAAACGAAGTACTTAACCTCTGAACAAAACTATCAATCGTCATGACCGAAAAAAGACCATAGTCCTGAAGAATTTGTTGCAAGGCAATTTGAGCCCGCCTTGAAATTTCTTCTTTACTTATCAATTCACCAGAAATATTTAAATCTTGATGAATGGTATCAATAATCGTTGAAAACTGACCAACTTGATCTTGAGAATAATTAATAAATAATGGATATTCAGAAATACCCGTTAAATATTCAATAATACGAGTACGCATCTCTTCAGCAGCTTTTATTGTAAATGTTACCGCCAAAATCCTTCGAAAGTATCCTCTTTTATCCACTTCCTGAAGAGCTAATTTAATATACTCTAGAGTCAAGGTATATGTTTTTCCAGAACCGGCAGATGCAGAATACAACAGAATACTCATAGAAATTCAAAAAATAAATTGTTTATGCAAGATAAAATAAAAATAGGATTAATTCTGTGTGGGTTTTATTCGCTATCTTTGTTTCCCGTAACCAAATAAAGAAAATCCTAATGTCTGGCAAGGGGAATCCCAAAAAATCAAAGTACATTTTTGTTACGGGTGGCGTAACTAGTTCACTTGGAAAAGGCATCATAGCATCCTCCCTTGCTAAGCTTTTACAAGCAAGAGGCTTGACCTGTACCATTCAAAAATTTGACCCTTATATCAATATTGATCCAGGGACCTTAAATCCTTACGAACATGGTGAATGCTATGTCACGAATGATGGTGCGGAAACAGACTTAGACTTAGGTCATTATGAGCGTTTTCTAAATTCAGCGACAAGTCAAGCAAATAACATTACAACAGGTAGAATATATCACAATGTAATTACAAAGGAACGCAGAGGTGATTATTTAGGGAAAACAGTCCAAGTTGTCCCACACATAACAGATGAAATTAAACGAAATATTTTAATTTTAGGAGAGACAGGAAAATATGATGTAGTCATTACTGAAATAGGAGGATGCGTCGGCGATATAGAATCACTTCCATTTATAGAAGCTGCAAGGCAGTTGAAATGGGATTTAGGAGAAAAAAACACCTTATTCATTCATTTAACTTTAATTCCATATTTAGCATCTGCAGGGGAATTGAAAACGAAGCCTACCCAGCACTCAGTAAAAACATTATCAGAATCGGGTATTCAACCTGATATCTTAGTTTGCCGTACGGAACATCCACTTCCTCAAGAAATGAAAAGGAAAATCGGACTTTTTTGCAATGTGACAGAGCAAGATGTAATAGAGGCTAGAGATGCTGAAACCATTTATGACGTACCTATTCTCATGCAAGAACAAAGACTGGACAGTCGAGTTCTATACAAATTAGATATTTACAATGACCGTGATTCGAATTTGGTCCAGTGGAAAAAGTTTCTAGAAAAATTAAAAGCGCCAAAATTTGAAATTAGTATTGGCCTAATAGGAAAATACGTCGAGCTAAAAGATTCGTATAAATCAATAGCAGAATCGTTTATTCATGCAGGTGTATCTAATGAGATTAAAGTAAATTTAAAATGGATTTCATCAGAAACCATGGATGAGGATTTGGTCGATGAGACTTTGGCAGGTCTTGATGGAATATTAGTAGCGCCAGGTTTTGGTGAAAGAGGTATTCAAGGTAAAATAAATGCTGTCAAGTATGCACGCGAAAATAATATACCTTTTTTAGGCATTTGTTTGGGAATGCAATGTGCGGTCATAGAATTTGCGAGGAATGTCATGGGATTAGAAGGAGGAGCTCATTCCTTTGAAATGAATCCTGAAACTCCATATCCCGTAATTGATTTAATGGAATCGCAAAAAGATGTTTCTGCAAAAGGCGGAACTATGCGTTTAGGAGCTTATTCATGTAAAATTGAAAAAGGAACACTGGCTCATAAAGTTTATGGAAAATCATTGATTCAAGAAAGGCATCGTCACAGATATGAGTTTAATAACGCTTATCTGGAGAGATTTAAAGAGGCCGGATTAATTATGTCGGGTACAAACCCGGAATCCAATTTAGTTGAAATAGTTGAGCTACCTAATCATCCATTTTTTATTGGCGTTCAATTTCACCCAGAATATAAATCAACTGTGGAGGCACCTGCCCCATTGTTTGTCCAATTTGTAAAAGCGGCTTACCAACATGCCGTACCATTTATTAAAAATTCAAAATAGTATTTATGGATAAGAATTCAGTTACAGGAATCGTATTAATCATGGCAATGCTATTGGGCTATCAATATTTTTTTGCACCCAAAGAACCCATTGAAAATCCAAAAGCAAAAATTGAAGCTTCATCGCCAAAAAAGAAAGCTATTGTTCAATCAAATGCTGATTCAACATCTAAGGCAATCAATGTAGCTACAGCAGATACATTAATCAAAGAGGAATTGAGCACATTAGAAAACAACGAAATAAAGATTGTTACTTCTAATTTAGGCGCTCGGATTATTTCGGTCCAACTAAAGAATTTCAAAAGTTATAAAAACTATCAGGCTAATAACCCAACGGGATTATACATTTTTGACTCTAAAAAAGATGTATTCAATGTAGAAATACCTACTCTTTCAGCTAAAATAAATTTGAATGCCTTAGCATATACCCTAGAGAAAAAAGATGGGGAAATTTATTACACATCGGTTTTGCCAACAGGTAAAAAAATAAAAGTAAAATATAAATTAGCCGATAAAGGGTACCAACTTGGATATGGCATAGATGTTAGAGAAATATCGGATCAAATTTCAGGCAACGAATATCAAATTCATTGGAAGGAAAACATCTTGCAAAATGAAAAAGATATCAACGAAGAAAGAAAAGCAACGATCAATTACCTAATCACCGAAGATGAAGAATTTGATAATTTATCAGAAAACCCTTCGTCTATTGAAACAGATAATATATTAAAACCTACAGATTGGATTGCATTTAAAAAGAAATATTTTTTAACTGGATTGGTTCCTGAAGGATCAAAAATTGTAAAAGCTTCGATCACATCCACTCCGAATCTAACTGATTCTATTTACATTAAGACATTAGATGCACAAATTACAGGATCCACACAGGATTTAAAATCAGGCAAATCAAACTTTAATTTTTACTTTGGTCCTAATGATTATTCCATCGTAAAAACCATAGCACCTTCTTTTGGAAAAAATGTTAAGTTAAGCTATGATTTTTTATTACCGATCACTAGATACATATTTGTACCCCTATTTGAATTTCTTGAAAGCATATTTTCAAACTACGGTTTACTAATTATCATATTGGTTTTAATCATCAAAACTGCCCTATTGCCATTGACATATAAATCATATGTGTCTATGGCAAAAACCAGAATTTTAGCTCCTGAAATAGCCGCTATCAAAGAAAAGATTGGTGACGATGCGGCTAAAGTCCAACAAGAAACCATGAAACTTTATGGTGAAGTGGGAGTAAATCCATTGAGTGGCTGTGTTCCTGTATTAGCTACCATGCCCGTTTTAATGGCTGTGTTTATGTTATTTCCTAATTTGATCAATCTGAGGCAAGAATCATTTCTTTGGGCGGAAGATTTGTCGACCTTCGATTCCATTGTTTCATTGCCATTTACAATTCCATTTTACGGATCTCATGTAAGTTTATTTTGTTTATTGATGACAGTATCCCAATTGGCCTATGGGTATTACAATAACCAAATTACACCTGACCAACCAGGACAGCCAATCAACATGAAAATGATGGCCTATTTCACGCCAGTGATTTTCATGTTTGTCATGAATTCATTTCCTGCTGGATTAAGTTTTTATTATTTCATTTCTAATTTAGTGACGATAGGCCAACAATTAGCCATTAGAAAATTTGTGAATGAAGATAAAATCAAATTGATCTTAGAAGAAAACAGAAAGAAAATTGCAGCCAGTGGAGGAGCTAAAAAATCTCGTTTTTCTCAATACTTGCAAACACAAATGAAGACGATGGAGGAGACGCAAAAGAACGCAAAAAATACGCCTAAAAAGAAAAAGTAAATGACGAATTTAAGTTCTATTTATTTTGAACAAGCTAAAAAATTAATCCCAGGGGGAGTCAACTCCCCTGTTAGAGCATTTAAGTCCGTAGGTGGTAATCCAATTTTCATTAAATCAGCCAAAGGCGCTTATTTGCATGATGTAGATGGCAATTCGTATATTGATTTAATAGGTTCTTGGGGGCCTATGTTATTTGGTCAAGCTCACCCTGTGATAGAAGATGCGGTAAGAAATGCATTAGCCAACGGATTTTCATTTGGCGCTCCCAGTTACAACGAAGTTCTCATAGCCCAAAAAATAACGGATATGGTTCCTTCAATTGAAAAAGTTCGATTAGTAAGTTCTGGAACCGAAGCTACAATGGCTGCGATACGATTGGCAAGAGCATTTACTAAAAAAGATAAAATCATAAAATTTGAAGGTTGCTATCATGGACATGGCGATTCTTTTTTAATTGCCGCAGGTTCTGGCGTTGCCACCTTAGGAACTCCAGATAGTCCAGGAGTCACTCAATCGACCGCTAGAGACACGTTAACTGCTGTTTACAATGATGTAAAATCACTAGAAGAGTTATTCGATGCCAATACAGGTGACATTGCATGCGTCATTGTAGAACCCGTAGTTGGTAATATGGGATTAGTCATTCCTAAAAAAGGTTATTTAGAAGCGGTTAAATCACTTTGCGAAAAACACAATGCCTTATTGATTTTTGATGAAGTGATGACAGGTTTTCGTTTGTCTTCAAGTGGATATCAAGGAATTTGTGGAATAAAACCTGATTTAACTACTTTAGGCAAGATAATCGGGGGTGGATTACCTGTAGGTGCTTACGGCGGAAGAGCTGACATCATGGAAATGATTGCACCAGAAGGGCCTGTATACCAAGCAGGTACCTTGTCCGGAAATCCATTAGCTACCACAGCTGGTTTAGCTATGTTAGGTTTAATCCAATCAAATCCTGAAGTCTATCAAAGGTTAGAAGCCAAAGGTAAAAGATTAGCGGAAGCCATTAGACACCAAATTGAGTCATTACAAATTAAGGCATCCGTTAGCCAAATAGGTTCTATGTTCACCCTTTTCTTTACGGACAAAAAAGTAGAAAATTTTACTGATGCCAAAACGTCTGACCTAATTAAATTTGGTCAATTTTTCAGAGGAATGCTCAATCGTGGTATTTATTTACCCCCATCTCAATTTGAATCTTGGTTCTTGTCTGATTCAATAGGTGAAGAAGAACTAGAAAAAATCATCATAGCAAGTTGGGACACGCTTACGTCCATGCAAAATTCCTAAGCGAATGGCATCCACCTTCTTCTCAGTCATTATTCCCGTTTACAATCGGCCAATTGAGTTAGGTGAATTATTAAATTGCCTGAGTCAACAATACTATCCTAATTTTGAAGTTGTCATTATAGAAGATGGATCAAAAATAGACTCCAAATCTGTCGTTGAAACCTTCAATCAAAACTTAGCCATTTCCTATTTTGTTAAGGAAAATGGAGGGCAAGGTTTTGCCAGAAATTATGCCTTCGAAAGAGCTAAAGGAGATTTTTTTGTCATCCTAGATTCTGATGCTTTGATAGAACCGAACTATCTAAGCGAAGTAAATAAAGGAATCCACGAGGAACATTTAGATTTATTCGGAGGACCCGATAAAGAACATGAGAGCTTCACTCCTATTCAAAAAGCTATCAGCTTTAGTATGACCAGCTTTTTTACTACCGGTGGAATTAGAGGCAAAAGTAAAAATATAGGAGGGAAATTTCATCCAAGAAGTTTTAACATGGGAATCTCTCGGGAAGTATGGGAAAAAACAGGTGGATTTAAAATAACCAGAATGGGAGAAGACATCGAATTTAGTATTCGTTGTATAGAAAATGGATTTAAATCAGGGTTATTGCCTCAAGCATTTATTTACCACAAAAGAAGAACTTCCTTTATCCAATTTTACGATCAACTTCATTTTTTTGGGAGGGCACGAATTAATATTAGTCGGTTCTTTCCTAAGGAACTGAAATGGGTACATTTTATACCTTTAGCTTACTTTATCTTCTTTTGGAATACAATCATTTGGAACATTATTGACATAAACTTTGGACTAATTTTCAGCAGCATACTCATTGGATATTGGATCCTGATTTTCATAGATGCGCTGATAAAATCTAAAAACCTTTTAATCGCATTTTTAGGACTTATAGCAGCAAATATCCAACTGCTAGCCTACGGGAAAGGATTTCTTGAAGAAGGATTAAAAAAACTTACCAATAAAGACCTTTGACAAGGTAATTTTGAACATAGTCTTTTACTCCCTCTTCTAGCGAATAAAAGGGTTTTATATATCCTATGTCAATTAACTTTTTCATATTGGCTTCCGTAAAATATTGGTATTTATCACGAATGTCCAAAGGAGTATCAATGTAATTAATCTGAACTGGCTTATTAAGCGCTGTAAAAGTAGATTTACCCAAGTCATTAAAAGATCTAGCCTTACCGGTACCCAAATTATATATGCCTGAATTTTTACGGTGCTCCATTAGAAATATACACACATCGACTAAATCTTTGACGTAAATAAAGTCACGAATTTGTTCACCATCTTGGTATTCAGGCTTATGAGATTTAAACAGTTTCAGAGAACCATTAGCTAAAATTTGTCGATATGCATGCCATATCACAGAGGCCATTCGGCTTTTATGATATTCATTGGGGCCATACACATTAAAAAATTTGAGACCAGCCCAAAAAAATGGTTTTTCTTCTTGTTTTAATGCCCAATTATCAAAGTCATTTTTAGAATCTCCATATGGATTCAAAGGCTTTAGTAAATGAATTTCACTTTCATTATCGTCGTATCCTAATTCCCCTAGACCATAAGTTGCAGCAGATGAGGCATATACAAGAGGTATTTGATATTTGACGCATGCTTCCCAAACATGCTTTGAATAATTTACATTTAATGTATCGAAAATTTCTTTATTAAATTCTGTGGTATCCGTTCGCGCTCCAATGTGAAAAAGAAACTCCACTTCTCGATTATTTTGATCAAGCCATTGGAAAAAATCATTCCTTTCCACACGCTCTTTAATTTTCTTGCCAATTAAATTTTTATTTTTTTCTTCATTAGAAAAGTCATCTACGGCGATGATGTAATTAAAATTCAATTCATTCAATTTTGCAATCAAACAACTTCCAATAAAACCAGCGGCACCAGTAACTATGATCATATAAAATGGGATTAATTTTCAAATTTACACAATAACTTCATTAGGTTTCTTACCTTTGTGAAATATTTGGACATTCTGCTATTGTTTTCCCAGAGGTCCTTTAAACAAACTGAAAACAAATGGTATACGTAATCCGAAAGGAACATTTCAACGCCGCACACCGGCTTTTCAATCCAAACTGGACTGAGGAAAAAAATCTAGAAGTATTTGGGCCTTGTGCTAACAATAACTGGCATGGGCATAATTTTGAACTTATCGTAACAGTAAAAGGAGAACCAAATCCGGAAACCGGATTTGTATATGACCTTAAAAAATTGGGTGATTTAATAAAGGTTGAAATTATCGACAAAGTAGATCATAAAAACCTAAATTTAGACGTCGATTTTATGGCCAATAAATTGGCTAGTTGTGAAATTTTAGTCATGGAATTTTGGAAAATATTAGCACCCAAAATTTCTGAAGGAACTACAACAAATGCATGTCTCCATAAAATTAATTTGATTGAAACCAATAAAAACTCGGTAGAATACTACGGAGAATCATAGATGAAATATTTTATTCTTGCGGGTGAGAAATCAGGTGATTTACATGGTTCCAACCTCGTAAAAGAAATTCATTTAATTGACAAAAAGGCCGAAATAATTGGTTGGGGTGGCGATCAAATGACATCTGCCGGCGTCGAAATATTAGTGCATCATCAGGAGTTAGCCATCATGGGAATTTTAGGAGTTTTAAAAAACCTATTTAGGCTAAACAAATTATTCAATCTATTTACCGCACAAATACTAGAGTTTCAGCCAGATACCATCATCTTTATTGACTACGGGGGATTTAATCTAAAGGCGGCAAAAATAGCCAATCAGAACGGTTTTTACACGCAATTTTATATTGCACCTAAAGTATGGGCTTGGAATAAAAGTCGAATAAATTCTATCAAAAAATGGGTGGATCAATTATATGTTATTTTCCCCTTTGAACTACCATTGTTTAAAGAAAAAGGTATCTCAACGCATTATATTGGCAATCCTCTAAAAGATGCTATTGACACATTTGTCCCTAATCCTGAATTTAGGTACAAAAATAATGATTACGTCGCTTTATTAGCTGGCAGTAGGCGTCAAGAAATCAAAGCTAGTTTACCGATATTCGAAGAATTGGTTAAATCGCGGCCAGAACAAGATTTTATCATTGCAGGCGTTTCTGAATTTAAAGACCTTTATGAGAATTGTGATTTAAAGGTTGTATATGATCAAACCTATGATGTACTCACCTGTTCATCCGCTGCGGTAGTAACATCTGGAACGGCCACATTGGAAACTGCCCTATTAAATATTCCACAAATCGTAGTGTACAAAACAGATTGGTTGTTTTACAATTTGGCCAAAATGGTCATAAAAATAAATTACATATCTTTAGTAAATATAATTTTAAACAAGCCAGCAGTACCAGAACTCATTCAAAATGAATTCAATAGCAAAAACATACAGGCTTGGCTATTAAAATTAGTAGACAAAAAATCGATTGAATATAGAAACCAGAAAAGCGACTACGAAAATTTAAACGAATTAATTGGTCCATCAGGGGCATCAAAATTGGCCGCGAAAAAAATAGTATTATTCGCTAAAAATCAAACTAAATAATTTTTAATCCAAGATTTTTGAACTCCGGGAATTGTCGAGAAGTATTGAGCAATAACTTTTTTATCCACATCAAAATCTCTAGAAGGATAAAAAGGTTCTCTAATTTTAATTGATTTATTAACATAATCAAACCCAATCATAATGATCGGTATATTAGCTTTTATAGCGATGTAATAAAATCCAGTTCGCAATTCTTGCACATCTTTTCGAGTACCTTCAGGAGCTAGTACAGCAATAAAAGATTCTTTTTGGGCGTATATATCTACGATGGAATCTACTAGATTTGATTTGTTCTTTCGATCAACGGGGTAACCTCCGAGCCAACGAAACATCCATCCAAAAATTCCATCAAATAATTCCTTTTTACCCCAAAAAACGATAGGAATATTCATCATGGAGCGAGCACCTAGGCCAACAGGAAAATCTACCCAAGAAGCGTGAGGCGAGACAATTACAATGCTTTTTTTAATATTAGCTGGATATTCACCTTCTAAAGTCCAACCAGTAACTTTAAATACAAAATCAAAAATGGGGCTAGATATTAACATAGTTCATTGATTTTAGCAGAAATCTGAGACAAAGATGTTTTTGGATTTATCAAAACAGAATCAATACCTAATTTAGATGCAGATTCTATATTGGCAACATTATCATCAAAAAAAATAACTTTGCCAACTTCTAAATTGTTTTCCCTTAATACCTGTTGGTAAATTAATGGATTAGGTTTTACTAATCCCATTTCATAAGAGAAATGTGCTTTCTTGAAAAGTCCAAATAAATTTTCTCGATTGGGGCCTAATTGGTTATTTAAAAATATTCGAGAATGAATAATACTTGTGTTAGACAATAAATATAGATCGAAATCAGAAGTTAAATCTTCTAAAAAAGAATAAATATTGGAGGGAAAATCTAGTAACAAAGCAGAAAAAGCTTGATCAAATTCTTCATTAGAGCAATTCATAGCTAATTTATCCCTTAAAAGATTTCTGAATTCATCATCATTCAACAAACCAGCTTCATATCCTAACCATAAACCCTCATTGATTATTTTTTCTTGGATTTCAGTAGGATTAAAAGAAGTCGACAATTGACTAAAAGCCTGAAAGGTAAGAGATAAATCAATAGGCAATAAAACATTACCTAAATCAAATAGGAGAGCCTTTTTTGATTTCATACTACTCTTTTACTACACCCATTTTACTGAATTTATCAATTCTTGCATTGATCCGTTCCGTGCTCGACATAGCATTCAAAACCTTGAGCTCGGAAATAATGACCTTTTTGATATTTTCAGCAGCTATTTCAGGTGCTAAATGAGCTCCACCTAATGGTTCAGAAATAATACCGTCAATGAGACCATTTTTTAGCATATCATCCGCTGTCAACTTCAAAGCTTCGGCGGCTTGTTCTTTGTAATCCCAACTTCTCCAAAGAATTGAGGAACAGGATTCTGGTGAAATTACGGAATACCAGGTATTTTCCATCATTAAAACTCGATCACCCACTGCAATCCCTAAAGCACCTCCAGAGGCTCCCTCTCCTATTATTATGCAAATAACAGGAACTTTTAACATAAACATATCACGAATGTTTCTTGCAATAGCCTCACCTTGACCTCTTTCTTCAGCCTCAATTCCTGGAAATGCACCTGGTGTATCGATTAAACAAACAATAGGCTTATTGAATTTTTCAGCCATTTTCATCAACCTAAGTGCTTTCCGATATCCTTCTGGATTTGGCATGCCGAAATTACGATATTGTCTATCTTTTGTATTCCGACCTTTTTGTTGGCCTATAAACATAACCGAGAATTCACCATCAACATTACCAAAACCCCCAACCATAGCCTTGTCATCGGCTACAGACCTATCTCCATGAATTTCAATAAACTCAGAGCAAATTTTTTCAATATAATCAAAGGTATATGGACGTTCAGGATGGCGAGATAATTGAACACGTTGCCAGCGAGTTAAATTAGAAAAGGTTTCCTTTTTAAGTTCCAATATTTTTTCAGTCAAAGAGACTACCGTTTCTGTAACATCTACATTGTTTTCAATAGCCAATTTGCGCATTTCAATTAACTTATCTTCCAACTCGGCAATGGGCTTTTCAAATTCTAGCAACGTTCTCATAATTCCAATTTTACAATAAGCAAAAATAAAGATTAAAGTAGATATGTTTCATTCTTAGCGGGTAAAATAACTTCTTTGAAGCCAATTTTTTGGATCTCTTGACTAAATTCCAACATACTTTCTTCTTCCCCGTGAGTTAAAAACACTTTCTTTAATTTATCAATTTGTTGATTTTTTATGAAATATAATAGTCCTAATTGGTCTGCATGACCCGAAAACACATCAATTTTACATATTCTAGCATTTACTTTATATTCTCGATCCTTCACTTTGATTGTCTCAGAACCTGAAAGTAGTTGTCGGCCTAAAGTCCCCTCTGCAGAATAACCAATCAATAAAATAGTCGCGTATGAATTACTAATATTATCAGCGATATGCTTTTCCACTCGGCCCCCAGTAATCATTCCTGAAGATGAAATGATCACACAAGGTTCATGGTAATTTTGAATAGCATTCGATTCTTTTTCAGATTGAAGGTAAACTAAATTATCAAAGTCAAATAACTCATCATACTCTTTTTGAAAAGATCTGGCCTCTGGATTTAAATAAGAAAGGTATTTCGCATAAATTTTGGTACTACTTCTACCCATCGGACTATCTGTAAATACACGTATGGCAGGGAAATTACGTTCTTCGATTAATCGATTTAAAGTAAACAATACAGCTTGCGTTCGGCCCACTGAAAAAGCCGGTATGACTAAACGACCAGGCTTATCGATGCATGTTTCCTTAATAATTTCTTCCATAGCATCCATGGGGCTTACTTTATCTTCATGAATCCGATTTCCGTAGGTACTTTCACAAATAAGATAATCCACTGGAGGAAGAATTTGTGGATCAATGTGCAATGGATAATTATTTCGGCCAATATCCCCACTAAATCCAAGAGTCTTAATTTCTTCGCCTTCCGTAATGGAGAAGTATAGATGAGCGGCGCCCAACAAATGTCCCGCTGGAAAGAAAGTGATTTCTAAACCGGGTTTGATGGTAAATTTTTTATTGAATTGTAAAGTGACAAAATTCTCAAGGGAATTTTCAACATCTTTTTGCAAATACATATCCCCTTTACGTAAGAGCCGATCCATTTGCTTATGCTTCTTATTGCTTTCTCCTTGCGCTGCTTTTAACCTTCGTAAATGTAAATTAGCTGAATCAAAAAGTAATAATTCCGTTAAATCTGCAGTTGGCGGAGTACATAAAACCTGCCCTTCATACCCTTCACGAAAAAGCATCGGGATATTACCGGAGTGATCTATATGTGCATGAGTTAAAACAACCAGGTTAATTAACGATGCATCAAAAGGAAAAAAGGATTTATTTACTATGGGTGTTTCAAAATCAATTTCGCGTTCCATGTCGGTACCGCAGTCAATTAATATTTTATATCCATCTTCAAGCTCCAGCATGTACATAGAACCTGTTACTTGCTTAGCTGCACCCAAAAATTGTAACTTCATAAATTGAAAGAAATAGGGGCCCTAAGGCCCCCGATTGTGTTACAAAAATACACAAATTTCTCTAATAACGAATTATTTAACCTCTTTGGCAAAATTGCTTTGCATAAGATCTAATTCAGATTTACTCATATTTTTATCAGCAATTAAAGTTCTGTAACGAAATGTCACTGATTCCCCTTTTTTCAAGGTTAAATTGCGGACATCTTTTCCATTACTGAATACTTTAGCTCCCAGTGGATTGACAGCAAATAAGCCATATCCACGGGCATGCCAATAAGAAGGATAGCTCACATTGGAAGGATGATCAAAAATAGCCACATTGATTGGGTGATTATCCATTACACCAGTTAAATTCATCCAAGTAGCACGGGTACTCCAAACGGCTTCACCTTTAATTCCTTCACTCGAAATATAATCTCCAGTAACCCCTGTGTTATCTAAAACAGGAACTTTCGTTTCAACTCCACTTGCATCTGTAAATACATCTGGCTTATTGGAAGGGATTTCTAATTGGCGCGCCAATCGAATCGCAAACATCCCATCTTTAACATCTTTAAATACAACTAAATCACTGATAGCTGTTAACGTGGTGTTACGATCAACTGTTCTTGTATCTGCTGTTCCTGAAAACACATACGTAGTTTTTTCACTCAATACTTTTTGACCTTTTCCGTCATCATCCACCCAAGTGGCTGTTGCGACCAATTCACCCGTGTTTTTATTTGATTTGGTGGATAATATGGCATCATGAAAAATAGTACCCATTTTATGGGACTGTAATGATTTTACAATGGCTGTAGAATTATTCCAATAATCATATCCATTCACATCTTCATAATTTAACCACATTCCTACGTGGTGTGGATGATCTGTTCTTTCACCTGCTCTTGGCGACAAAGGATAACCTCTTGTAATCGTAGTTCCTTTAGCAGACAAGATGGGAAACAAAACAGCCTTTTTAAGTACGGATTCCCCCGGATAGAAGTAGGATGTGAAATATTTTCCGCCAATTAAAACATCAATTTTTTTCTCAGAATCATTCTTTTTAAATGAAACAGATTGATTTTGAGCAGTGGCTCCAATAGACAATAAGGTAAGAAATAGAATTATTTTTTTCATAAGAATATAGGTTTAATAAAAATTCCGAAGGTAAACACCTTCGGAATTTTACAAAATTAACAAATTAAATAGAATTAATATCCTGGATTTTGAGGGAAACTAGCTGCGTTACCAGTAACTCGGTCAATCTGTAATTGAGGAATAGGTCTCAAAACATGGTGAGACTTAATGAATGGAGCTGCTTGTGGATTAAATTTTTTCACACGCTCGATCAAATTACCCCAACGAGCTAAATCTAACCAGCGATATTGCTCACCTAATAATTCACGCTCACGCTCATCCATGACAAAATCAATAGTAAGGTCACCTTCAGTAATTAACATATTGGCTTCCTTTCCTGGCCAAGCGGCACGTCTGCGAATAACATTATAAGTAGCCACCGCATCTGCTTTCAAATTAGAAAAATATTGCGCTTCAGCTAACATTAAATAAGTATCTGCTAAACGAAATGCGATAAAATCACGACCCCCTTCGAATTGAGTACGATCTATACGACCACCATCGAAATGTTTATTTACAGCAAGAAAAATACGTTCGTCATATCGAGAAGGAACCAAAACCTGATACTTTTTCTTAGCTCTTTCTTCCACCGACATTTCAAAACCTGGTAAATAAATAGCCGTATCACCCGTAGCATACGTAACTGATTTTTTCGTTAAATCAAAACTTGTATTATACGTTCCAGGCTTATTTGAATAATAGGTGTCTTTAAAAGACTTTTTGTAACGGCTATCATTATCACGATTATTAAAAACTACATCCAGCGTATATTTGGTAGGCATATACCGCTTAAATGGACGACCGTTTTCAGTATCACGTTGCATACCTGGCAATACATCATATTCCATACCAAAGAAAACGTGTGCATTATTACCACCCGCATTCGTTAAAGGATCTCTAGTGTACTGAATAGACCATATAACTTCATTGTTCATTTCATTACCTTGCTTATGTACATCAGCAAAATTAGGTAGTAATGTAATTCCATAATTAGCTATCACACTTTTCAAATTAGCTATTGCCTTAGCATAATCATCACCCGCCTTTGCAATTGACGTAGCCTTAGTCAAGTAAACCTTACCTAATAAATGTTCAGCTGCAGGACGAGTAGCACGGCCAAAATCAGAAGATTTAGCTTTAGCTTCAAGGTCAGGTATTGCTTCTGAAAGATCTTTAATTATTTGAGCATATTGAGCCGCAACAGTAGATCTTTTAACATCTTTAGTGGGAGCGACTGTTTCAGTTAAACGTAAATCAACACCACCAAATAATTGAGTTAAAATAAAATAATGATGCGCCCGAATAAATTTAGCCTCTGCAACACGTTGCTTTCTTGTTGCATCTGCAATCCCAGTTACTTTGGGAGCGCGTTCGATAATTGCATTACAAGTATTGATTCCGAGATAAAAATCATTCCATAATTCGGCAATGTGACCATTTCGAGTATCAAAATCAGTCGTATAGGTATTCATGAATTTCCAGCTTCCATCTGCCCCGTTTGTATAAGAGTCAGTACCAAAAATAGTAAGGTTCATGCCTCGTTCAGTACCATACCAAGAGCGATTCGTAGAATATGCTGCATTAACTGCATCATTTAATCCTTTAGGAGTATTTATATAATCATTTCCAATACTAGAAATAACCTTTTCAGTTAATAGGTCAGTACAAGATTGAGTGCCTATGATTAATACAATAACAGCCCCTAAATTTGCGGTGAAAGAGAATATCTTTCTTTTAAATACATTTTTCATATCTATAAAAATATTTAATTAAAATTTAAGATTAAATCCAAAAGTGGTAATGGATGTTGCAGGCGAAATGTTCGTATTCACCTCACCACCACCAACTCCTTGCTCACCATCTACAAAAGTTTCAGGATCTATACCTTTATATTTTTGGCGATATTCTGCTAAAATTAAAGGTTGTTGAATAGAAGCAAATACACGAATGCTTTCCATTTTCAACTTCTTTGCTACTTTATCAGAAAGGTTATACCCAATATTAATATTCCTTATTTTAAAGAAGCTACCATCAAAATACGTTAAAGAAGATCCATTTTTCGGGAATTCCTGGGTAACAACAGGTTGAGGGAATTCATTCGTTGGGTTATTAGGTGTCCAATAATTTAAAGATAAATTATTATAACGTCCAGCTAATTGGTTTACGTTATCATGAAAACGAGAACGGATCAACTGACCTACGCGAGTAAAGATGAAAATTGATAAATCAAAACCTTTGTAGCTAAAACGATTCGTTAAACCTGCCGCAAAACTAGGAACAGCTGATCCCAAAATTTGACGGTCATCGGCATTAATTTTACCGTCATTATTAAAATCCTGTACTTTAATTTGACCTACACGATCTCCAAAAGCTAGTGCTTGGTCACGCTCAGAAGTTTGCCAAATACCTATTTTCTTATAATCAAAGAAAACAGATAAAGGTTGGCCTATGAACCTACCCGCACCAATATCATCCACTTTCCCATTGGCTAATGAAACAATTTCTTCTTTATTTTTAGTAAAAATTAAATCAGAAGTCCACTGAAAATCACCCTTATCCACATTAACCGTAGACAAGGTCAACTCAATACCTGAATTTTGAGTCTCTCCAATATTGGTTGTAAAACCTCCAAAACCAATGGAAGTTGGCAAAGGCTGTGGAGCTAATAAATCAGTCGTATTCGTTACATAATATTCAGCTGTTCCAGAAATACGACCTCTTAAAAAACTAAAATCTAAACCAATATTTTTTGTTGTCGAAGTTTCCCAACGTAAATCCGGGTTTCCAATTGTATTTGGACGGTAACCATAAGCAGCTGAATTATCCCAAGCATATGCAGTTCTACCTAAAAGAGACTGAGTTTGATATGGGTTGATAGCTTGATTACCGATGGCACCCCAACTAGCTCTTAACTTTAATTGGTCTATAGCAGTTACATCTTTAATAAATGGCTCCTCTGAAATATTCCAACCCAATGCAAATGAAGGGAAAACACCGAATTTAGTATTAGCACCAAAACGAGATGAACCATCCATACGAACTGTTGCAGTTAATAAATATTTCTCCTTATAGTCGTAGTTTAAACGTCCCATGTAAGACAAAAGAGTCCATTCAGTCAAATTAGTATTTGCACCAGTAATAAGACTTGCATCCCCTAAACGATTATATGATTGTGTCTCAGCTGGAATACCATTAACCGAAATACTGGTTGTTTCAAATTTATCTTGCTGAATAGACTGCAAAGCAGTAACATTTAAATTATGTACATCATTAAATTTCTTAGAATAATTTAGAATGTTCTCAAGAGTATAGTTGAACGAAAAAGATTCATTAACAGAACCCGTTGCGTTACCACCACGATTATTGTTAGTAAAAGCTCCAATAAATCTACCCGAACGACCAATCGTAAAATCAGGTCCAAAATTAACTTTATAAGTAAGTCCTTTCGCTAAATTAACTTCGGCATATAAACTGTTAAAAATACGATAACGTCTATTTTCGTCTACGTTTGCTCCTGGAACAATTTCGGAGAAAGGATTTGTTCTCAATCCGTCATTTGTCGGCAAGAAAACTAAATTACCATTAGCATCATAAGGCTCTCCTAATGGATTCTCTTGCATGGCTCCACCTAAAATGTTTAAGTTCTCGCCATTTCTTATTGAATTAACGACTAAGGTAGATAAACCTATTTTGACATTTCTATTAATTCTATGGTCTAAATTTACTCTAAAGGTATAACGACTAAAATCCTGCATTTTGACTACCCCAATATCATTAAAGAAGTTACCAGAAATATTAAATTGAGTATTTTCGGTTCCACCAGAAACACCTACCTGATGACTTTGAATGGCTCCTGCTCGCAACATTCCATCTACATAATCAGTAGATCTGCCCATAGCAATACTAGCTAGCTCGCGAGGCTCAAAAATCTTCGCATCATCCGTCGCATTAGCTGCACCTAAAGAATATTGACCTACAGCCCTTCTTGATTCACGTTTGTATTCAGCAAATTCAGCACCGTTCATTACTCCGATCGTACCTAATTGCTGGTTTAAACCATAATAAGAATCCACTGAAACAATCGTTTTACCAGCTTTACCTCGTTTGGTTGAAATCAAAACAACTCCATTGGCTCCCCTTGAACCATAAATAGCTGTAGAAGATGCATCTTTCAAAACCTCCATAGAGGTAATATCTGAAGGGTTTATATCATCAATACCGCCGGCTAAAGGTATACCATCGACTACATACAAAGGATCATTCGTTGCATTAAATGAACGTCTACCTCTAATTCGAATTTGAGGACCAGCTCCAGGCTTGGATCCAGGCTGTACTACGTCAACACCTGCCGCACGACCTTGTAAGGCTTGGCGAGCATTCGTTACAGGTAATTCGCTAATTTCTTTTGAAGAAACCGAAGAAATAGCACCCGTCATTTGACTCTTTTTCTGAGTACCATAACCTACAACGACTACTTCAGACAAACTAGTGTTGTCAGCAAGCAATTTAACATCAATCTGAGTCTTATTACCCACCGAAATATCTTGAGTAATGTAACCCACTGAACTAAATTGTAAAACCGCTGATGATGCTGCAGAAATTTTAAAATTTCCATTGACATCAGTTGACGTTCCAATAGTTGAGCCTTTGACTAAAACAGAAACCCCAGGAACACCTGAGCCATCATCAGAAGCTGTTACGCGCCCTGTGACCGCACGATCCTGAGCAAACGCTTGTACCCCTAAAAACATGAAAATCATGCTTAAAAGTACTTTTGAAAGTAATTTTTTTCTCATAAAATGATTTTGTTTAGTGAATAATTTGCAAAGTTTGGTTAATCTTAATCCACAATGCTTTGCTTTCATCATGGCTTAATTGGTTCTCTAATTGTTTCAAATCGCTATTAGAACCTATTCCTAACGATATTGTTTTAATTTGATATAATATAATTCTCTTTAGAAAATTTCGATAAACCCAAAAATGACTTATTTTTCTAAAGGGCATAAAACATGTAAACGTTTAATATACCTTATAAAGCAGTACAGAACACTGATATACTCAAATAATTCTGAAATTAATTCTATTAAACAGAAAATGTTTTATTTATTAAGCTCTCTTTTATGACCCGAAGCGCTCCAAATATTAAATTATAAACCGACTGCGCATTAATATTCATTTGTTCACTAATCTGGTCAGTATCCAAATTTTTATAAAACTTCAATTGAATAGCCTCTCGTTGGCGTTTACTTAATAAATGTAAACTATTCGCGACTTTAACATTCATTTCTACCTGTGCTTCATTTAGCATTAAAACAGATTCTTGGGATGGTAAATCTTCCACATAATCCCTTGTATAATTAACATGATGATTAATTGATTTTATATTGCCATCAATATGACGAATCAATTTCCGTTTGATCGATGCCATTAAATAAAATTTAACACTAGTCGTGGGACCAAGATTGGAATGATTTTTCCACAACTCAACAAATAAATCATGAAGGCAATCTTTAATCAAATCTTTATCACTCGAAATTCCAACCGAATAAGAATAAAGTGGATTAATAAACATTTGATATAATTTTGAAAATGCTTCCTGACTACCACCACGAAGCTCATCCCATAATTCAATCTCATTGATACTATTTTTCATCGATTTTTATAAATTGTATTTATCAAATATTTAATTTATTCGTTACTATTAGAGCTCTTTAATATAAGTAAATCAATTGTTTAAAAACCAAGAAAATCTATAATTTTTTACTGTAAACGTTACCGTAAACGTTTACATTTTTTTATTCGCAATATTCCGACCATATTTAAGATTAAATTATAGATAGACATCTTTTTTTTTGATAAATTCTATATTGTATTAAACTGATAAATTAAAATAATTAATGATGGATATAAAGAAATTAAATACCTTAGATGCGACCATGTTAGTCATGGGATCCATGATAGGTTCAGGCATATTTTTAGTAAGTGCGGAAGTTGGCCGCCAACTAACCTCCCCCATCGCTTGGATTATGACCTGGGTTCTGACCAGTTTTGTGACCATCACAGGTGCTTATGCCTACGGAAAGTTGTCAACAATATTTCCAAAAACAGGTGGCCAATATATTTACTTAAAAGAATCTTACAATCCAATGATTGGCTTTCTGTTCGGCTGGACAACTTTTTTAGTCATTCAAACAGGAACTATTGCTGCCGTTGCAGTCGCTTTTGCTAAGTATACGGGAATTTTATTACCTGAATTAATCAATGACGTTCCTTTAGTTGGGAATTATATTACAAGCCAACAAATTTTAGCGGCCATTTTAATTGCCACCTTAACCTTTGTCAATCTAAGAGGAATATCTTTTGCATCTTTGGTTCAAAATGTTTTTACCATTACTAAAATTGGCGCCATAGTTATCCTAATTATCATAGGAGTTTATGTAGGTATTTCAAATGGCTGGGTGCATTTCGATCATTTTTTCAAAGAGACTCAAACCTATAGCGCTACGACAAACTCATTTGAAAATATCAGTATTTGGCAATTTGGCAGCTTATTTGGCGTAGCCATGATCGGACCCTTATTCTCCTCCTCAGCTTGGAACAATGTGACTTTTGCCAGTGCCGACTTTGAAGACCCTAAAAAAACAATTGCCAAAGGCTTAGTCTATGGAGCAGCCCTTGTTTGTTTATTATATATATTAACGAATATTGCCTATTTAGGCATACTGCCCTTAGAAGGTGATCCCAATGGCGCTAGCCCCTACTTAAGAGGTATTATGTTTGCAAGCCAGGACCGACTAGGATCTGCTGCTTTACAAGCAGTGTTAGGTACCATAGGAGCTACTGTTATGGCTATATTAATTATGATTTCCACCTTTGGATGTAATAATGGAATCATTCTAGCTGGTGGTCGTTTATTTCAAGCGATGGCAAACGATCGTTTGTTTTTCCAAAAAGCTGCGGAAACAAATAAAAATGGTGTACCTGCCAACTCACTATTCATTCAAGGAATATGGGCAATTGCATTATGCTTTTCCGGATCTTATGGTACACTTTTAGACTTTACGGTATTTGCGATCTTAATCTTTTACTTCTTAACCGTAGCATCCGTATTTAAAACTAGAATCATGGGGGCACAATTACCTATGAGCCAAAAAATTATCTTTTCGATTTATTTGATTTGCTTATTATTTTTAGCCGGAAATTTACTTTGGGTAAAAACAATATCGTCCACAATAGGCTTAGTTATCGTTCTAGTAGGGATACCATTTTATTACGTCATGAAGAAAAATCAAAGAATATGATTTGTCTTTAACCATTCAGCTAAACGATCAAACCACAATTCTTTTGTGGTTTTATTGTTTAAACCAAATCCATGACCTCCTTTGGCATACACATGTAAATCAGCTGCGACATTATTTTCGGTAAGCTTTTCAACATATAACAAGGAGTTTTTAATGGGCACCGCTTTGTCATCAGCTGCATGTACTATAAAAGCTTTAGGTGTGTAATCCGTAATTTGCTCTTCGTTCGAAAACAAGTGAATCAATTCCTCTGAAGGCTTTTTACCAAGCAAATTAAGGGATGAACCCAAATGACCAAATGGCCTAAAACTTATCACAGGATATAATAATATTTGAAAATCAGGTCTAAGATTAATGCCATCATCCACTCCAGTATAATCTTTTTCAAAGTGGGTAGCTGCAGAAGCTGCCAAATGTCCTCCAGCTGAAAAACCCATAACACCTATCTTGCCAACATCGATACCCCATTTATTCGCATTTTTTCTAACCAACCTGATGGCTTGTTGGGCATCTTGCAAAGGAGCAATTTTGCGATCTACCTGCCTAGCAGAATCAGGGATACGGTAATACAATACCAATGCATGAATCCCCAATTCGTTAAATTTCTTAGCGATATCAGTCCCTTCATGCGTTGAAGCTAAAATTTTATACCCACCACCCGGACAAACAACAACACAAGGTTTCTGCGTTTTACCTCCTTTGGCTTCAAAAAATTCATAAGTAGGAATACTCACATTTGATTTACGTTCAATCCCCCCCGTAACTTCGCTCTTCTGAAGATTAGGTCCATCTATATAATTCGGGATCGCTCCAGGATATAAAGCCTGAACACCTTGTGCATTTAGTTGATTCATAGAGATTATAGAAATAGAAAAATAAAGGAATGAGATGACATGTTTCATATTAAGAAGGTTTAGATTTATCAGTCGTGATTAAAACAACTGCCAATAGTATAAAAAAACTAGCTAAAATTAAAATTTTATGTAATTCTTCCTGTAAAATCAAATTACCTAAAATTAACGCAATCAATGGATTTACATAGGTATAAGTCGCTACTAATGTAGCATCTAATTCCTTAGATAGGTAGCCAAAAAGGGAATAACCCAGCATCGAACCAATTAATCCCAGGTATAAGAATACATAAAAAGCTTTAAAGGGTATATCGGCTAAAACAATGTGTTGATAATCTCCTTTCAATGTGCTAATAAGAAAAACAATCAAGCCGCCGGTCAACATTTGAATCGAACATACTTGTGTAAAATGATATGAATTAGCCTGAGTATACTGAATTCGAAAAACGCCTATATTCCAACCAATGACTGCCACTGACAAGTAAAAAATACCTTTAAAGAACTCCATTTCCATTCCAGGGATGGCTAATTTTTTTTGACTGACCATGATTCCAATCCCAATCAAACCTAATAAAGTCCCTAATAATTTACGTTTGGTCGGTTTTCTACCACTTAACCAAAAGAAAAAAACTAATAATAAGGGTCCTAAAGCCATAAATACAGATGAAAATCCAGAAGGTACAATAGAACCTGCCATCGCCATAAAGCCATTCCCTAAACAAATTAATAAGATCCCCGCTTGTAAATGAATGGATAGATGCTTCAAGGGCATCTTAACCCAATGTTGGCCTGCGATGGACCAAATAAGCAACAAGGTTCCCGCAAATATATTTCGAGAAAAAGTGATGACTAATGGAGGAAAATAAGCCAATAATATACGAACACTTAAAAAAGTGGAACCCCAGATTAAATACAATAATCCTAAAGAAATTAAAGCAGCCGCCGGAATTTTTATTTTGGGGCTCATATTAAGAAAGTAAATCAGGACGACGTTTTTGGGTTCTTAAAACGGATTGCTCATGTCGCCATGCATCTATATTTCGGTCATGCCCAGAAAGCAATACCTCAGGTACGCTCTGGCCATTAAATTCTGAAGGACGGGTGTAAACAGGCGGGGCCAATAAACCATCTTGGAATGAGTCGGTTAAAGCGGAACTTTCATCTCCTAATGCGCCGGGTAACAATCGTATAATGGCATCAGCGGTGACAGCAGCTGCTAATTCTCCACCTGAAAGTACATAATCGCCGATAGAAACCTCTCGAGTAACATATTTATCTCGTACACGCTCATCGATTCCTTTATAATGCCCACAAATAAAAATCATATTTGCGTTAAGGCTCAACTGATTGGCTAATCCTTGTTTTAAGAGTTGGCCGTCAGGCGTGAAAAAAATAACTTCATCATACATCTGTTCAGCTAATAATTGGTCCAAGCAACGAGATAAAGGCTCAATCGCCATAACCATCCCCGCTCCCCCTCCAAAAGGGTAATCATCTACTTGGCGATGTTTTTTTAAGGAAAAATCATGCAAATCATGAAAGACAATATTGACTAGACCAGCATCAGAAGCACGCTTGCATATTGAATGCTCGAAAAAACTATGCATCAATGCCGGAATAACTGAAATTATATCAATTCGCATCATCTTCTAAATAAACCTCCAAAAGGCCTTCTGGTAATTCTGTAAATACAATTTTTGCTTTCTTATCCACTTTGGGAACAATTTCATCGATCAAAGGAATTAAAACTTCCTTCGATTTATAAATCATAATAATCACGTCCTGAGCACCTGTTGAATAAACTTCTTTAACATATCCCAATGAGCCTAAATTACGATCTTGGACCTGATAATCAATAATCTCATGGTAATAAAATTGGTCATCTTTTAATTTAGGCAAAAAGCTAATGGGCAAAAACAGTTTCAATCCCACCAATTCTTTAGCCAAATCTAAACTATTCACGCCTTCCAGCGTCATTAAATTGACCGAATCTCTGATCTGAAGCTCGTCGATAAAATAAGGAACTAATTCGTTACCTTTTTGAACAAATACAGATTCCAAACCCTCATATTCATAGGGATCATCCACATCCATAAATACATGGAATGCTCCTTTTAATCCATGAGGCTTAGCTAAAGCACCCAACTCAAAATATTCTGTTTTTGCCATAGGTACAAAAAAAAATCATACAAATCTGAAAACAAATTTGTATGATTTAATCAAATTTTAAAAATTATTCTGCTGCTGGCTCTTCAGTCGCTTCAGTAGCTGCTTCATCAGCCGCTGGAGCTTCTGCCGCTGGCTCTTCTGCTACAACTTCTTCAACCGCAACTTCAGCTACTGGCTCTTCTGCTACAACTTCTTCAACCGCAACTTCAGCTACTGGCTCTTCTGCTACAACTTCTTCAACCGCAACTTCTGCTACTGGCTCTTCTGCTACAACTTCTTCAACCGCAACTTCTGCTACTACATCAGATGGCGATTCATTAGCTACTTCTACTTCATCTTCATCAGACTCATTAATCGCATCTACTACGCTAGCAACAATTGCATCATCTGCAGCTTTGTTTTTAGCAGCAATATTAACTGCACGACTTGCAGATACTTTAGATTCAGCTTCTAAACGAGAAGCCTTAGATTTAGCTTTAGATTGCTGAATCGTGCTAGCTTTCGTTTGAATTTTGATTTCTTTTTCAGCTTTCCATGCTTCAAATTTAGCATCAGCTTGTTCTTGGGTTAATGCACCCTTAATGACTCCAACCTGCAAATGCTTTGCATATAATATCCCTTTGTAAGATAAAATAGCCTTAGCAGTATCTGTTGGCTGAGCACCATCCATCACCCACTTAATCGCTTGTTTTTCATTCAAAACAACCGTCGCTGGGTTTGTATTAGGATTGTAAGTTCCTAATTTCTCTATAAAACGTCCGTCACGGGGTGCACGAGCATCCGAAACAACTACGTCAAACATGGCTAACTTCTTGCGTCCACGACGCGATAATCTAATTTTAACAGCCATTATACATGGGTTTATGAAGGATCTCGTCCTTCGTGTTTATAAAAATGTCTGCAAAATTAATGATTGTTGAGCTAAAATACAAATGAAAAAATGAGAAAATAAATCGATAAGCCGAATTCTGTAAGTAGGAAACCTACCCTCTTATCATTTATCTTGGATAAACATTACTGTTTACCTCTAGCAATCTACCCACTGACATCGGACGAGCAACCCTTTTGTCCTAAGACAGTCAGCCTATTTGATCTTGCAACGTGTGAGGTTTACCTTTGCCTGTCTTGTCGCCAATCCAGCGGTGAGCTCTTACCCCACCTTTTCACCCTTACCTCGAAAGGCGGTAATTTTCTGTGGCACTATCTGTTGGATCGTTAAATCCACCTTCCTGTTAGGAAGCACACTGCTCTTTGTTGTTCGGACTTTCCTCTTTAAAAAGCGATAAGATGATTTATTTTCTCATCACAAAGGTATCTTAATTATTTTAAAATCTTCCAATCGGCACCCAATAGGCCACTAAAATAAAAACTTGATTGATTCCACTGCAATAAATCAATTTTTAAATTAGTGTTAGTCATCACAAGTGGACCCGAGAATTTATCTATTAAATCTTGGGATTTCATTAGATCAAATTTAAAATCTGTGGCCAACCTATTAATTCGCCTAATTACCTGTTTTTTAAATAGAGATTTGGGAAATGATAAACCTTTAATTTCTTGGTTTACTATTTGAAAACCTATGATATGTTGATCAAAAAGCACCGGAACAAAATCAATCTTCAGTTCCGATTTGGGTCCTTTAAATCCAATAATATTTGTACTTAAATAGGAAGTATTCTCTCCATCAATATGGATTTTCAAACCTTTAATTTTTAATTTTTCTTGTGCAGATTTTGTTAAAAATTCATTAATCTTAATCCAATCCAATTGGCCTGAAAATGGTAATTCTCGGCCTATTTTTTGATCATTATTCATATAATAACGAATCGTCCTTTTAGTATCCATTGGGGAAGTGGAAAAACCTAAAGACGTATTTAAAAGTAATTCCAAATTAATCCCTTGGGGCACTATATCCAATTTTCTAATTCCTAAGCCTATTCTACTAGTAGGAAAAGTATACTCGGGCCAAATGATATTTTGAGCATTATTGATAAGCATTTTCTCTAAGCTAGTAGGCTGCAAAAAACCTTCTAAATTAGATTTAATGGTGGTATTCACTTCGTTGTATTTACTTTTAAATAAATTGTCTACGACGGGCCCCACATTAACTCCAAAGCCAGCAACCTTTACCATAGGCTTTTCCAACCATTGATAACTATATGAAATGTTTCCCACGCCAAAATTATTTAATGACTTAACTTGCAAATCGATATCTACATTTAAATCCAATTTTCCTCGGACTACGCCTGCATTAAATCCTGCCACATTGGGCTTCGCTTCAAATAAAGCTGGAGCCTGAATGATTAAATGCTTTGATTTATTAGTGGAAAATTTAACTTTTCCAGCTAAGCTTGATTGAATTGGAAAGCCTATAAAAGATTGATCTGATTTAGACTCAAAAATAGTTTTATCGGGCCTTTGGTCTATCCATTTCGATAAAGAATCATAAGAAATAAAAACAGAAACTAGGAAATTCTTAGGTTTTGCACTTGAAAACACTTTAGCATATTGCGCGGGAATAAACTCTTTTTGAGTTAATTTCGGTTGACAGCCCCATATGGATAAAATGATTGCCAACCATAAAATAATATTTTTTCTCATCGTAATTCTCTAAATTTTCTAATCAACCATTCAGTCAAGATTAACAATAATAGCCAAAGTTTGAAATAATTATTTTGCCAAACATATACAGATTCTTCTCTGAAATTTGAATTTTGTTCCTCGAGGTTAAAATCAGCAGTGGCTAAATCATCTATTTCCAACAAATCTATATTATTTTTATTGGCCAAGAAATTTAATTTAGGATCATTTCGGCCCAAACTATTAACGGACTGATCTTGATTTAGTAAATCATCTACGAAAGCTCGATCTTTATTTAAGCTATCCAACGTATTGTTTACAAATAAATTATCAAACAAAGCTCCCATCGTAGAATCAGTTTTAGCATAGGTACCCGTAGCCTGAAATTCCTTCATTTGTACATCCCAAAGTGACTCTCCATCCATTTTTGCATGATGATCACTTTTAAAATAAAGTGAAGTCTTATCTTTTGAAGTATTTAAAAACAATACGGATGAATTGATCATTTTAATCTTGTAAATTTCTTTGGGTAAAACCCTCATAAATATGAATTTATCAGCTTTATCGGAAATTTTAGCATTAACATCAAAATTCCAAATCAGTTTGATGAACTTATTTTTGGCGACCCTATTTAAAACTCCGACATCAGGATCCAATGCATCTGAAAATCCATATACAGTAGCCTTTTCATTAACTACATTCCAATCGATCCATTTGCTTACCCCATCTAGAGACACTTTAATTTTATGCTTACCTAATTTCCTAGAGCTTAAGTCTACATCTATTATCAAATAAGTATGATCAGTATCAAATGATATTTTTTGTTTTTTCAAAAAAGTACCATCTACATCAATATTAATAATCACATTTCTGTTTCGCTTGAAGTTCTTTACCCATACGTCTACTGGCAAATGAACTTCTTCACTTGGAACAGAAAAAATGGGCAAATTGGTCGTTGAAAATTCAATTTGTTCTTTATTTATTATCTGACCGTATGGAATTAAGTGAATATTGCCTACTAGGTCTACGTTCAAATCATTCAAATTCCCATCAGTTAGGATAAATATTTCTTTACGAGATTGTCCTTTACTTAATTTTCGGATGGTTTGGTTTAAACGAATTAAAGAACGAGAAAAGGGAGAAAGTCGCTTGAAATCAACAATTTCTTGGCCATTAAAATCAACCCATTTAAATTCGGGATATTTAATTTTAAGTACTGAATCAGCTTTTCTAAAAGTTCTATCAAAATCTTTAGTGAGCGAATCAGGAAAATCAACAACAAAAATATATTGGACTAGCTCATTTAAATTTACCTTATTAAAGATTTTAAAAGGCAAAATCGCAACGAATAAAGAAGCCAAAATTAGACCTCTAATACTCCCTAAAAGTATTTTCCATGAAAATGACTGACCTTTATTGAGGGGATTTAGGAAGAAATAATATCCAAAACCTAGTAAAAAAAGAAACCCCAATCCCGCATAAATCGCGATTGAGGTTTGAATCGATATTTCGTCTAAAAACATTAAGTTAATAATCCCCCGTCAACTTGAATCGTTTGTCCAGTCACATAAGAAGATAAATCAGAAGCTAAAAATAAACATACATTAGCCACTTCATTCGCCTCACCACCTCTTTTTAAGGGAATGGCTTTTTTCCACTCCTCAACAGTAGCCTCATTCAATTCACCCGTCATTTCGGTTTCAATAAAACCAGGAGCAATCGAATTGCAACGAATATTTCTAGATCCTAATTCAAGTGCTACAGATTTTGTAAATCCACTAATTCCCGCCTTAGATGCTGAATAATTGGCTTGCCCCGCATTTCCTTTAATCCCCACAATAGAAGTCAAATTGATAATAGAACCTGATTTAGCCTTCATCATAGGCTTAATCACTGCCTTAGTCAAATTAAATACAGACTTTAAATTAACACGTATCACATCATCCCATTGTTCTTCACTCATTCGCATCAATAACCCATCCTTCGTAATCCCAGCATTATTAATCAAGATATCAATCGTTTGAAAATCTACTAAAACAGCTTCTACAAGTGCTTCAGATTCCTCGTATTGAGAAGCATCTGACCGATAACCTTTTGCCTTTATCCCAAAACTTGACAATTCTTTTTCTAAAGCTTCTCCTTTTTCAACTGAAGACAAATAGGTAAAGGCTACATGAGCACCTGCTTTGGCAAATTGAGTTGCAATGGCCTTCCCTATCCCTCTAGAGGCTCCAGTGACCAACACAACTTTATCTTGAACTAAATTCATAAATATGATTTATACTTTTTTTCGAACTAAACTTATTTGTTCCGCATTTTCCTCATAATCCGCCTCAATCAACTCACCTTCTTCCAATGGACCTTTTAAAATTTCCTCTGCTAATAAATCCTCTAAATATTTTTGAATCGCTCGGTTAAGTGGTCTTGCCCCATATTGAGGATCATAACCCTTATCCGCTATGAAGTCCTTTGCCTTTTCAGTTAACTGAACCTCATAACCCAAATTAACCAGACGAGCTTTAAGTTTAATTAACATTAAGTCAATAATCTTATGCAAATCAGCTCTTTCTAGAGAATTGAAAATAATAATATCATCTAGACGATTTATAAATTCAGGAGCAAATGCCTTTTTCAATGCATTTTGGATCGTCGACCTAGCTTGCTCATCCAAATTGTCAGATTTCGATTTCGTTGAAAAACCAATTCCCGAACCAAAATCTTTCAGATCCCTGGCGCCAATATTGGATGTCATAATGATAATTGTATTTCTAAAATCTACTCGTCTTCCTAATCCATCTGTTAAAATACCATCATCCAATACTTGCAGCAATAGATTAAATACATCAGGATGTGCTTTTT